>WNGF01001517.1_pt1 | contig 64160 bp, 62 predicted proteins | sample 5400641 | NCBI WGS metagenome assembly WNGF01 (sample SAMN13153371, study PRJNA577476) | soil metagenome | isolation source: 80 cm soil or saprolite under grassland replicate 2 | place: USA:California | collected 2016-06-15
TTGTCCGGACGAACCTCGATTAATGTCACATCAGGGCGCGTTTTGATCGCGTCGGTAAACGGCAAGGATCGCGCGAAGATTGTCGCGAGCACCGCGACTTCGCGGTCGAGCGCTTCGTTTACCGCGTCCCGAAAAATCGACGATCGGATTTCCATCGGCCCGATCTCGTCCATCACAACAAATTGCCGTGCGTCCACTGCGGCGCGGAGCGCTTCGACCCCGATGGTCTCCAGCGCGGATAGATCGAGTCCATATTTTCCCAGACGTTGCCTCGTTTTGAAATCAACATGCGCAAGCACAGCCGTTTCATCATCCAGCGTGATGATCTTGAATCCGACACGCTCCCCGCGCTCGCGGATTTCCTCCGTGTAAAAACCGCCGGCCGGCAGCGCCAGGTTGTTCACGACACGCTTGATCAGCGTGGTCTTCCCGCAGCCGGGACGGCCAGTCAGCAATACTTTTGAGGTCACGAGATTCGCTTCTGGCAATGTACGCAAAACCAAGCTGTGCGTCCGCCGATCGTTGCTGATTTCAATTCATGTCTGCACCGCGGGCATTTGCGGCCTTTTCCGCGACGCGCCAGCAGCCACGATTTTGGCACAAGATCCGCGTCGGCTTTCGCCTCGATCGCCTTTTTCAAAATGTAGCGCGCGACGCGAAAGAGTTTCGCAACTGTTTTCTCTTTGAGAGCCGAAACTTGCGTCGCCGGGTGGATCCGTGCGCGGAAGAGAATTTCGTCGGCATAGATGTTTCCGATGCCCGCGATCAATTTCTGGTTGAGCAAAATCGTTTTCACCGCACCGCGATGTTTCCCGAAGATCTCTTTGAATTGCTGGAGACTGATGTCGAGGGCGTCCGGACCCCGTGCGCGCTTTTTCAAGAATTCATCGACATCCTTCAGCAATCCGACCTCGCCAAATTTGCGTTGATCCTCGAATGCGAGGCGATGGGCATTGACGAAAACAAAGAGCACTCGCGTATGCTTCGGTGCCTGCTCCGCATGCTTGAAATACCGGAGCGAGCCGGTCATGCCGAAATGCAGTCGCAACCAGAGGTCGCCATCGGTGCGCACAAACAGATGTTTGCCGTGGCGGCGAGTAAATTCGAAGCAGCGTCCTTTCAATCGGCGCGCCAGCTCATGCGCAGAAACGCCTTTCAAGACGTATGCGCTCCGCACATCGACACCGCTGATCCGCTGGTGCAACGACGTACGATCCAGGTAACGCTTGAATGTTTCGACATCAGGCAGCTCTGGCATCGCGTTTACATTAGTTGCTCGACGTATTGCTTCAGTGCGACGGCGTTGTTGTGTTCAGTCTCTTTCGCGCTGAACAGAAGTGTTACGTTCCGCCTTCTGGCCTCTCGTACCAGTGTCTCAACTTGCTCACGGTGACCGTCGAGCTCTGCCGCGTATTTCTCTTTGAACTCCTTCCATCTGCTCGGATCGTGCTTGAACCATTTCCGCAACGTGGTGCTGGGCGCGATTTCCCTCAGCCATTCATCAATGCGCGCCTCGCTTTTCTTCAGCCCTCGCGGCCAGAGTCGATCGACCAACACGCGATAGCCATCGGCTTTCGCAGGCTGATCGTAAACGCGTTTGACTCGAACACTCACGCCTGGCTATCGCAGCACGATGTAGCTCCGGCTGTGCGGCCACGGTTCCGGTTTGTCCTGGCAATTCGCGCAGGATTGCCTGCGTCACATCCTCGCTGAAGCTTGGTCGGAACCATGTCTGCCAAATCACTCCGTAACTTTTTGCAGCTGTTAAGAAAATCGCCGTCCGGCGCTGTCTTTAATCCATGGTGGGAAGTCGATGAGCAAAATGACGCCGGCCCGGATGCGCCCGCCATACGGCGAACCCAGCTGCGCGCTTATCTTCACAAAAGGCTAGGCAAAGCAAGCTTCGCAGTGATCGGCGAGGCGGTTGGTTATCGCGGCGGACATTTCAGCGGAATCCCCATGACCTCCGAGCGAATCCTCCTCGGAAAAAAGAGAGATAGCGGCATTGAGGCCGAATATGTTTTTTCAAGCATCAAGCCGCGGCGAACGAGTAAACCCCAGAAATGCCGCGATGGTTTTTCCGAGCCGACAGCAACGATTGTCTGGAGCACCCTGCTCAGGCTCCGCCTAAAGCCGGAGCAATTCGTGCTATGGAATGCGTTCCCTTGGCACTCGTTTGATCCGCGTCGGGGCATGTTGAGTAATCGCATGCCTAACAAGTCTGAATGCGCCGCCGGCCTGTCGGTTCTCAAAGCTTTCCTCGACCTCTTTCGGTGCGAGCAGGTTGTGGCGCTTGGTCGTGTTGCTGCCGCACAGCTTGAGAAACTAAACGTCGAAGCGCACTGCATCCGTCATCCTGCCTCAGGCGGCGCCAAACTCTTTCGCCAGCAGATGGCTGCGATCGTGAACACCTTGAGCTAAGCGCGTTACTCCAACCCCCTCCCGGCTGTCGGCTCCGAAGCCGGTGAATGGCAGCTGCAAGATCGACAATCACCCGACCGGCATCATAATTAATCGACAGTGGCGAAGATTGAAGACTTAATCAGACAGGTTTCAGATGAGAGACTGCGCGAGGAATTGGCGAGTGAAGTCCGCGAGCTGAAAAAGCAAAAGCACTTCGGTCTTGTCTTTGAGGAGCATTTGCCAGAAATGCTTCGACTTCCGAAAGCGCCGATTCGACTCGGAAATGTTGTCGCGCATCGGGACTCTTGGGGCTCTGAAGTTTGGCGGGTTCTCGAAATCACGGGCAAGAAAGCGAAATGCCGGCAACCGTTAAATCCGACGAAGTATGACCAAGAAGTGCTCAGGGATTTTCCGTTGGATGAGCTCGTGCTCGTTGTTCGTTTTGGCGAACCGATCTATCCCGTTTTGACGCCGATCGACCGCGTCGAGCGCGGAGGTTCAGACAAGCCGCGGCACATTCTGATCAACGCAGACAACTATCATGCACTTCAACTACTGCTCTATTCTCACGAGCGAAAGATCGACCTAATCTACATCGATCCTCCGTACAACACGGGCGCCCGCGACTGGAAATACAATAATGACTACGTCGACAGGAGCGATATATGGCGGCACTCAAAATGGCTGTCCATGATGAAGAAACGGCTGCTGTTGGCAAAGCGCCTTCTCAAGCCCGACGGCGTGCTGGTAATAGCGATTGACGAAAATGAACACGCGTCGCTGAAGCTCCTATTATCGGATCTACTTCGGGGCTACAGCCTGGAAACTGTGGTTGTAAACCATCATCCGCAGGGCTCTGGAGGCGACAACGTCTCTTTTACTCACGAATATGCAATTGTGTGCGTTCCCGAAGGTATGCACCGTATACAAGGGGCGAGCTTTGAAGGTGAGACAGAAGATTGGGGACTGATCAAAGCCGGTGCTGGGCATGATTATTCACGCTCGGGACGGCCGCGAATGTTTTATGCCATCCATGTTGATAAGAAAACTGGGGTAGCTCAAAGCGTTGGTCCCGAGCTCGCGCTGAAAGACCGATATCCACTGGAGGATACGGAAGACGGCCTTCGGCGAGTCTACCCACTCTCTTCAAAAGGTGACGAAAAACGGTGGCGGTATGGGCGAACCAAAATGGAGTCGCTGATTGCTGCCGGCAAAATTCGTGCGTCTATCCCGAGTTTTTCGATGAAGGTGACCGTGTCTAGGAAAGGCAGCCGCCGCCCAATCTACAGCAACTGGGTTGGACCACGTTATAATGCCGGTGCTCACGGGACCTCATTGCTTCGCGACATCTTTGGGGATTCCCGTTTTCCATTTCCAAAATCGCTCTATACAACCGAAGACTTCTTAGCTTCCGCTACCGCCGATAAGCCGAACGCTATAGTTCTAGACTTTTTTGCAGGATCTGGTACGACGCTCCACTCCACTCTGCTCCTCAACGCCGAAGATGGCGGGACACGAGCATGCATCTTGGTGACCAATAATGAGGTTGAGGAGAAGTTCGCCGTTCGTCTCCAAACTGCGGGATCATATCCTGGCGACGCGAGCTTTGAGAAGCACGGAATCTGCGAGAATGTAACCTGGCCCAGATGTAAGTGCGTCCTTCAGGGACATCGGGAGGACGGCTCACCCCTACCGGGTAAATATTTGAGCGGTCGTGAATTCAAAGAAGGTTTTCAGGAAAACGTCGAATACTTTCGACTCGACTTTGTCGATCCTGCATTGGTGGAACGCGGTGATGCGTTTGAGGGGATTTTGCCGATTCTCTGGATGATTGCAGGCGCAATCGGCGAGCGTGAACCACGACGCGGCACGACACCTTGGTATCTCGCGAAGCATTCTCCTTTTGCTGTTTTAATTCGCGAAACGAAGTTCGGCGAGTTTCGCAAGGCCTTGCGTGAGCGCCCGGACATCTCGTGGGCCTTTCTTGTCACCGATTCAGATGACAACTTCACGGCGATGCGGCGCGATCTTGGTCGTCGCTACCGATGCATTCAGCTTTACAAAAGCTACCTGGAAAATTTCCGCATCAACACGGTAGATCGGCACGCTGCGGGGGAGGATGAGGAATCGGAATGAAGTTCGAGCTTAAGGAGTTTCAAGAAGTGAAGTGCGGCGAACTGCGCGCGGAGCTCGCTGCAGCTAGAGAAGAGTTTGCTACGCGAAGGAAGCAGCAAGCAATTGTCTTAAGCTCGCCAACCGGGAGTGGGAAGACGATCACAATAGGCGCGCTGCTGGAGTCCATCTTCGAAGGCAATGATGACTATCCGCCGCAGCCAGAAACTCGTGTCCTTTGGATCTCTGATTCTCCGGAACTTAATAATCAAAGCAGGGACAAGTTTCTCGCCGCGTGTGACACCCCGACCTATCAGGATTTGGTCCTCATCGATAGCGACACTTTCGACGAGGAATTTCTACGACCCGGCGTTGTTTACTTCATCAATACGCAACTGTTGGGACGTGACAAAAAGCTTACGAAAGAAAGCGGCGATGACCGTGCGTATACATTTTGGCAAACCGTTGCGAACACTGTTCGAGAATTCGGGAAGGAATTCTTGCTGATAATCGACGAGGCACATCGTGGCATGGGCGTTAGCGACCGCGAGCGTGAGACAAGGACCACCATTGTGAGGAAATTCATTAACGGCGCGGCCGAGGTTGGTCTTCCGCCAGTTCCGCTGATTCTCGGAATGAGCGCGACGACTCAGCGGTTTGATGACGTACTGCTGCGCGAGGCTACACGCACGGTGCGGAAGGTGACAATTGATGCCGAGGAGGTTCGTGCGAGCGGACTCATAAAAGATCAAATGGTTGTGCTTGTGCCAGCCGACCCTGTCAAGACCGACATGACATTGCTCGAGCGAGCTGTTCGCGGATGGCGTGAATTCGAAAAAACATGGGACGATTACAGCCGAAAGGAGGACGAACGTTTCATTTATCCGGCGCTGGTCGTCCAAGTAGAGGATGGAATCCCAGAGCGAAACATACTCAGTAAGACTCCGCTCGATCAGGTGGTCGAAATAATCCTGCGAGAGAGCGGACCGGTCGGACAAGGTGCAATTGCTCATTGCTTCGACGTGCAGCGCGATCTCGTTCTGGCCAACACAAATGTTCGTCGCGTCGACGCTTCGCGTATCGAACAAGACAAAACAGTGCGCGTCGTGTTATTCAAAACTGCGCTAGGCGTTGGCTGGGACTGTCCGCGAGCCGAGGTAATGATGAGTTTCCGCAAAGCGGTCGATCGGACCACCATCGCGCAGTTGATCGGTCGAATGATCCGCACACCACTCGCACGCCGGATTGAAGCGTTCGAGATGCTAAACACCGTCGAACTATTCCTGCCTCACTACGACAAAGAAAACCTCGAACGAATTCTGGCCGAGCTTAGAAATCCAGATGCCGACGATCGCGTTGCGACCGAAGTCATAACGATTCCGCAAATAACCTACGACAGAGACCCTGCGCTCGGTGAAGTGTTTTCGAAGCTCGAATCACTCAAGTCAGCGATATTTTCGAACCCATCGCCTCTTCCGCCGGTTCGCCGACTACTAAAGATCGCGTGGGCGCTTACGCAGGACAAGCTCGATGAACCTTGTTACGAGCGCCAGCGGGATGAGATCGTAAAAATACTATTGCGCCGTCGAGAAGCCAAATGGAAGGACAAGGAAGACTGGGCCACAGTGGTCCGTGAGACGGGCGAAGTGGAACTGCAACAGTTCATCATCGGTTTAGGCGAGATGGAACTTTCAGAAGCCGCACTCAAAATTCGCACGCAGTTAGCGCCGGAAAACGTAGAAGCACTTTTTAAGGAAGCGCTTCGACGAATCGCTCCAGGGACGGACGTTCACATGACGTTTTGGAAGGAGGTTGAGAAAAAGACCGATCCGCTTCTCGCGAAGCTTGAGCTCTATGCGCTCTCGAATGATCCGTTGGTGCTCAACGAACTCGATGAGTACGCCACTAAGCGCTTTGATGCGCTCGACTCAGAACATCGCGCTGGGACGAAATCATTGAAACCGAAGCGCCGGGAATTGTATCGAAAGCTTCGACAAGCTGGCCGCGAGTTCACGTTCGAAGATTGGGAATTGCCCGAACAGATTGTCGAAAAAGCAGAGGGAGAAGTTTACGACCACCACATCTACCGCGATGAGTCCGGCAAGTTCCAAACCAAATTAAACGGATGGGAGAAGGCAGTCCTCAGTCGCTGGGCGAAACGAGACGATTTTGTGGGGTGGCTAAGAAATCCCGGACGGAAACAATGGTCATTCAGCGTCCCGTACGAGCATGGCGGGTGGAAGGGTTTTCACCCGGATCTTCTGATAGTCCGTCGCGAAACCGGCAAGTTTGTCGTCGATGTCCTAGAACCGCATCGAACAGGCCAAGACGACACTTTCGCAAAGGCAAAAGGCTTAGGCGAGTATGCGGCGGCGCATGGCCCTGATCTTGGAAAAGCTATGATGTTAAAGGTTGATGGCGAGGATGAGAATGCAGTGATTTCCGGTTGTGACGTTACAGACCGGGAGGTTCGTGAAAAAGTGCTAAGGACGCGTAACAACGAGGAAATTCAGGGACTGTTTCTACCACTTGCAGATTAGGATAATTTTCTAACGTGCCGAGTCAAAAATTTGGCGGTGGATGGACAGAGCAGAAGCTCCGGATTCTGGATGATTACCTGGCGGCGTATTGCAAGATTTTTCAGGTAAATCCGCGCGCAAAACACTTCGATACTATCTATGTCGACGCATTCGCAGGGACTGGTCTAATAGAACAACAAGCAAAGCCTGCTGATGGAATGGAGTTCTTTGCGGAATTCGCTGAGCGAGAAACCGTCGAATTCTTGAAAGGCAGCGCCTCACGCGCGCTACAGCATCCATTCACGCAATACATTTTCATCGAGAAATCTGCTTCACGAATCACTGAACTCGAGAAACTGCGAGCCAAGTCGCTGCACAAGCACAGGATTCGAATGCAAAAAGGAGATGCGAACAAGCGTCTGGGAAACTTGGTGAATTCAACAGATTGGAAGAAGTGTCGCGCCGTGGTTTTTCTTGATCCTTACGGAATGCAGGTCGACTGGGAAACCATCGAGAAACTTGGTAAAACGAAGGCTATCGATCTGTGGTTCTTATTTCCGTTGGGTCAAGCGGTCATGCGATTGCTGCGGAAAGAGGGCGAGCCTCCCGCAGAGTGGCAGGAAGCTCTGGATCGAATATTTGGAACTCACGACTGGCACTCACGGTTTTACGTCACCAAGCGAGAAGCCGATTTCTTCGAAACGGTTGTTTCGGGTCAGCTAATCCTAAGGGAGCACCAACGGCATTGAACATCGCGGGACATTTGCTGAAAGGACTGAAATCCTGATGGCGAATCAATCTAACATTGAATGGACTGAGGCAACTTGGAATCCCGTCACCGGCTGCACGAAGGTCAGTGCGGGATGCAAAAATTGTTACGCAGAGCGCTTGGCGTTTCGGTTGCAAGCGATGGGCAATCCCCGATATCGCAACGGCTTTAGGGTTACGCTTCACGAGGATCTGATTGAACTGCCCAAGCGCTGGCGCGAGTCGCGACTAATCTTTGTGAACTCGATGAGTGATCTGTTCCACGAGCAAGTGCCGCTCGAATTCATCCAACTCGTTTTTGCCACGATGCGCGCATGTCCTCAGCACACATTTCAAATTCTCACAAAACGCAGCGCGCGGTTACGCAAGCTCGCGCGTGATCTTGACTGGCCTCAAAACGTCTGGATGGGAGTGAGCGTCGAAGATTCACGCGTTCTGTCGCGCATTGATGATCTACGAAGAGTTCCAGCTGCGATTCGCTTTCTCTCCTGCGAACCGCTCATCGGTTCGCTCGCCGGAATCGATTTAACGGGTATTCATTGGGTCATTGTCGGCGGCGAGTCTGGGTGGGGTGCTCGACCAATGAAAATCGAGTGGATTCGAGAAATCTTTCGAGAGTGTCGAAAGCAAAACGTTCCATTTTTCTTTAAGCAATGGGGCGGAGTCCGCAAAGATCTGACCGGCCGCTTACTCCGTGGAAGAACCTATGATGAGATGCCAGTCAGAGTGGCAGCCTAACGCGCGCGCGATCTGTATCAACGCGCATTCCGCCGAGTTCGAGAAGCTGGGCAAAATCCCGGTGTTGAAAGCGCGTATGAATCCCGATCTTCACATGGCCGGCGAACTAAAGACCACCGCTTCCGCAAACCTGTTCGTCATCTTCGGCGAGCCAGACATCGACATCGAAAAAGCTGGTGATAACAAAGTGCGAGTCCGCGTCAAAGGCGTCGACGTGTTCAAACCGCAAACCGGCGAAGTCGTCAGTGACGGCCACGACGGAATCGCCTGCTGGTTCATCGACACAAATTACAACGAAGAAAGCTTCTTCGTTCGCCACGCATATTTCCTCGGCGCGAACGATCCCTACAAATCATTGAAAACAACGTTACGTGCCGAAATCGACGAAGCCGCATGGGAATCACTCCACAGCGACACGTCACGTCCATTTCAAAAACCCGAAACCGGCCGCATCGCCGTAAAAGTCATCAACCATCTCGGCGATGAAGTCATGAAAGTATTCGCGGTGAGCTAATTTCTTTATGGACGAACACGAACCGCGGGACACAAGCGCGTTGGAGCGGGATATAGACCAGTTGGTGTACGCGCTCTACGGCCTGACGCCGGAAGAAATCAAAATCGTGGAGGCCGCGAAATGAGTGCGCGCCTTCGACTGCGGTGGCAAGCGCACGTGCGAGATCGCCGGCAATGGCGCGAAGGAGTAAGTCTCCGGGAAGAAGCATGAGCGAGACGTTTCCACATCTTTCCAAAGCGCCGATCATCGAAGCGGTCATCGATTTGCGCGCCGCACTCGCCCCGACTTTCAATGTCGAGAAACTTCAGGAAGTGCATCCGATCATCCGTCACGATTATCCGCAGATGAAGACGCAGCGCAGCCGGATGGGCCAAATGATGCAGACAGCCGGAAAGCCGCCCGAGCAGGCAATCCGCGATCTCGGCGTTACCGGATATGGGTTCTCATCCACTGATGGAAAATATGTCGCTCAGTTCCGTCGGGATGGGTTTTCGTTTAGCCGCCTCGCGCCTTACACGTCATGGGAAGATGTTTTCAGCCGAGCGGCAACGCTCTGGAAGGTTTTTTATGAACTGGCTCAGCCCATCGAAGTCAACCGCATCGCAGTGAGGACAATCAATCGCATTCTCCTACCTTTACCGGTAACCGACCTTTCAAAGTACCTCACCGCTCCGCCATCGGTCGCACCTGGCACGCCGAACGAACTTTTGGACTTTCTCACACAGGTTTTTGTCATCGATCGCGCAACGAACATCGTATCGAATATCATCCAGACGGTTGAACAAGGGCCGAGGGAGACCTATGTTCCAATCATTCTTGATATCGACGTTTATCTTGAGCGACCATTCCAACCCGCGGATGCCGCGCTGCTTAAACAGTTTGACGCTTTACGGCACATGAAAAACCTGATTTTTTTTAGGAGTCTTGTTCCGGAAATCATCGAAACATTCAAGTGAACGCAAGTATTGCGATACAGCCGAGCGGTGTTTACAACCTGATTTCTTCCCACAGCGTCAGCGCTCAAGGCAATTGGTTGTTGGAAATTCTTTCATCCATTCGACGCAAGCTGACTGAGAGTCTAGCGCTTGGCGGGCCATTGCGCGATACGATCGATGAACTGGCAGAAGTCTATCTTGAAGCCGTGGAACCTGGTTGGGATGGTTATGGAGCGCAACCGATATCAGAGCGAGTTTTGGAGAACGCGGTAGCGTTTCTCTGCCGATTACCCCAGGACCTGCCGATGCCCGACGTTTCGGCCGATGCGCAAGGTGAGATTCATTTCGAATGGTTTTCGAATCCGTACAGAACGTTCTCCGTTAGCATCAGCGCCGGCGGCGTGCTGAGTTATGCGGGACTCTTCGGCCCTAATCGCACGCGCGGTTTGGAGCTCCCGGACGGCAACGTTCCACAAGCAATTGTTTCGAATATTCGGCGGGTATTCGAGTAGTGCCGACAGAAGCAGAACAAATTCATCGTAGTGAGCCGCTGGCTCGGTTCATCTTTTCTCGCCGTCACTTCTTGCCAGCCCAGAAGGTTGTAAAAGCGCCGGCTTTCATTCCGGGCTCAGATCTGCAGACATCGGTCTTTCGTATTCACGAGCTAGGTGAACACCAAATCCGGGACATTGGCGAGGACGTTGGGCGCACTCAAATTCCTCCGCGCTCTCCTCGCGCACGCGGGGAGATCAAGGTCCAGTCTGTCATTAATGTAGGGCTAGGCGTGCTCCCCGACGAACCTCCGCCGCGTCATGCCGAAATCGTCGGCTGGCCACGCGACGACAAACCGCAGCAATTAGAAATCGCGAAGCTCCTCGCTGCGGCCGCACAGTTAGTCCTACACAATTGAGTTCAATGTAAGAGGATTAGGGTCGCGTCTAAAAACATTCAGCGGCTACGGCCGTTTACTCCGTGGAAGAACTTACAACGAGATGCCAGTCAGAGTGGCGGCGTGAGGTTCACTCCTTTGGCGGTTCGCTCTTCTTGATCAATGCCGTCAAGAGATCGATCGGAAGGGGGAAAAAGGTCGTGGTGTTATGTTCGCTGGAAATTTCGCGCATCGTTTGCAGGAAGCGCAGTTGCAGCGCAATTGGCTCCTTGCTCATCATCGCCGCAGCCTGCACCATTTTTTCCGCAGCCTGAAACTCGCCCTCGGCGTTGACGATCTTCGCGCGGCGTTCGCGCTCGGCTTCGGCCTGCTTCGCCATCGCGCGCTTCATGGTATCGGGCAGCGCCACGTCCTTAACCTCGACCGCCGTGACTTTGACACCCCACGGTTCGGTTTGCCGGTCGATGATCTCCTGCAACTTCTGGTTGATCGTCTCGCGCTGCGAAAGCAGGTCGTCCAAGGGGGCCTGGCCGAGCACGCTGCGCAGCGTGGTCTGCGACATCAGCGAGGTGGCTTTGAGAAAGTTCTCCACTTTCACTACCGCGGCTTGCGGATCGACCACGCGGAAATAAACAACCGCATCGACTGTCACCGGCACGTTGTCACGCGTCATTACCTCCTGCCTCTCGACGCTGATGGTCACGACGCGCAAATCCATTCGCACCATGCGATCGACAATCGGGATAAGGAAAATCAATCCCGGGCCTTTCGCGCCCAGCAATTTTCCGAGACGAAAAATCACGCCACGCTCGTATTCGCGCAGGATGCGGATTGCCTGCGGCAGAATAATGACGGCAAGAATGATGAGCGGTATGACCCAACTAATTAATTTCGGCAGCGCTTCGAGTAGTGGCATGGCTTTATTCTCCTTTGGTTTTTAGTTTTACACTTAATCCTTGCACGGCTGCAATCTCGGCTACTTGGCCTTTTTCGATGGGGGCGTCACTGACCGCGTTCCAATATTCGCCTTCGACAAAAATCCAGCCGCCGTGCGAATCGATTGGGGTCAATGCGGTCACGGTTTTTCCAATCAATATTTGTGCTCCCACTTTCACCGGCAAGAGTTGCGCGCGCAGGCCCTTTCCGATGACGAAAACAAAGAATGCCGCCGTGACGAGTGTCGCGGGAATGATGTAATTGAGCGACAGGCGATAGAGTGGATCGGCGCGGTTGAAGAGCATGAGCGAGCCGATTAGAAACGCAACGACTCCACCGACCGTCAACACGCCGTGCGTCGGGGCGTAAACGTCAAAGATAAAGAGAAGCAACGCGAGGGCGATCAGAGCGAGGCCGGTGACGTTGACCGGCAAAATGGCCGCCAGATAAAGCGCGAGGACCAAGGCGATCGCACCGACCACGCCCGGAAGAATCGCGCCTGGCGTTGTCAGTTCGCCGATGATTCCATAGATCGCGATGAGCATGAGAATGAACATCACCTCCGGTCGCCAGAGTTTTTGAAAAACGTGTTCGGAGGGCGACATCTTGACCTCTGAAACTTCGGCGCCTGCGGTCTTGAGCGTCTTCCCATCCACCAAGCGGCCGTTCAATTTTTGTAACAGATCGGAGATATCCGAGGCGATCAGATCGATGACTTTTAATTGCAGCGCCTTCTCAGCGGTGATGGATGCACTTTCTTTTACCGCCGACTTGGCCCATTCGACGTTGCGCTGCCGCTTGCCCGCGATCGTCTCGATGTAGCTCACGGAAAAATTCTCCAGTTTTTGCTTCATCGTTTCGTCGGTTTTTTCCTCTCCGCCGCTGGGAAAACCGCCGATGGAGACCGGGTGCGCTGCGCCAATGGTGGTAGCGGGCGCCATAGCAGCGACGCTTGCCGCAATGGTGATGAAACAACCTGCGCTGGTCGCGGTCGCGCCGGTTGGAGCGACATAGACCACTATCGGCACGGGAGATCCCAGAAAACTTTGGACAATCTTCTGTGTCGAATCGAGCAGACCGCCCGGCGTGTTGAGCTGGATCACCAGACACTGTGAATTTTGCGTGCGGGCTTCCTCTATGCTGCGCGAAATGTAGCTGGCCGTTGCCGGTCCAATCGCTCCGTCGATGTTGATGAGAGAAACTTTTTCAGCCGCAAAACCCGCCGGCGCCATGGCCAACGCGAGCCATAGAACAAGACTTATTAACGCAGTCTTCATTCGTCTATCCGCGCGCCTGCGCCATGCTGCGAAAGGTCACGCTCCTTTCATCGGCTGAAGCTTGATCGCCAAATCTTTTACTTCTGGCTTCACGATTTTCTCGTAATCACGATAGCTCATTTTGATTGCGTCCATGTGCGTGCCAGCTTCGAACACGATGTAGTCTTGCTCCGCCAGATTCTTGTCTACGTAGGTCTGCAGACCATAAAGATTCCCAAACGGCGGCATCGCGCCGATGCCGCAGTCGGCGAAGATCGACTTAAACTCCTGTTCCTTGTCCAGCGAGACGGGTTTGCCGATCGCTTTCTCGACTTTCTCCAGATCGATTTGATGGTCTGCCGGCAGCACCATCATCAGATGCTGGTCTCCCGCTTTTATCATGACGACCTTGGCATGATGCCGGCCTTTCACATGCTCGGCCTGGGCGAGTCGTTGTGCAGTTACCGCCTCAGGATGATGCAGGATTTCGTACTGCACCTTGTTTTCATTCAAACAATCGATCAGTCGTTTTGGAATTTCCATAACCGTCCCCGACGCAAACTATCACTTTCCTGGTGTATCTCTACTGTCTGCTCTAACCGGAATCGCCGATCCCGATAGGAAAGCGGAACGCAGAGACGGCGCTTTTGTTCGTGAAAATCAATTGACTACCGCCGCGAAGGTCACGGCGCGCGAAAGATTTATGTATGGCTACATGCGAAGTTTGCGAGAATGAATATGACAAGGCGTTTGAAGTGGTCGTTGGCGGGAAGCACCACACGTTCGACAGCTTCGAGTGCGCGATCCACGCGCTGGCGCCGGTTTGCCCGCATTGCAACTGTCGAATTGTCGGGCACGGCGTTGAAGCCGATGGACAAATCTTCTGCTGCGTCCATTGCGCGCGGACGGCGGGCAAGACGCAGTTAAGAGACCGCATTTAAGCACTGCAAGCGCAGAGATAGTGGCACTTGATGTGGGTTGCCCTGGCGGGAGGGCAATTCCGAACGTTCGGGCTTGCCTGCCACTGGCCGTGCGATGCTGGGACCTACCCGAAGATTCAGTTGATGCGGCTGGACTTCTCGAGGATTGCGAAATAGAGATGCTAGTATGAATCCGTGTCGAGGTTGGCTAATTGTCCTGATATTTTTATGCTTTTTGGGTTTCGTCGCACAGGCGCAGCCGGAGGAGAAACCGTCGGCTCCGTTGAAAGCGATTGCGGTGCTTCATCCCACGGCAGGCAACAAGGTAAGCGGCACGGTTACATTCACTGAAGATGCCGATGGCGTGAAGGTCCATGCAGAGATAACAGGCTTGGCTCCCGGCAACCATGGCTTTCACGTTCATGAATTCGGCGATTGCAGCGCAGCAGATGCGAGCTCCGCCGGCGCTCATTTTAATCCAACCAACAAACCGCATGCCGGGCCTGACGCAGCCGAGCGCCATGTGGGCGACATGGGAAATGTGGAGGCGGACGCTTCCGGCAAGGCAAAATTGGAGTATGTGGACCACCAAATCTCGATCTGAAGTCTCAGCCAGCCGGCGACTCTGGGGCGCGAATTGCTTGTGGCGTCATCGGCCGGGCCAAAAACCAATGACCGCAAGTCTGTCGCCGAGCTTGATTGTCCTGACCGCTTGAGCGACCTGACCCAGGAATCGTTTGTCGAATCTCTTTGCTCGACAGAGCAGATTTCATTTGATCAAATTAGGGAAAACCATCGCCGTACACGCTTATGCCACGAATATCCAAAACTGACTTGTCGCCGGACAACGGCTGCATCATCGACATGAAATGGAAACTTGGTCCGCTGAGTTATCATGCTTCCGCGGCGGGGAAAGAGCCGGTACCGCTCGTGACGGAGGTGATACGCCTGCCGGAACTGGTCCTTTACGATCACGCCGGGTTTGGCGGAGCTTTCGCACGTACGAACTTGAGCTTCCATTACATCGGCGATTATTGGAACGATCGGATCAGTTGTCTCATCGTCGTAAACGGCGTCTGGCGTTTTTATCGCGACGATTACTACAAAGGCCCGTACTGGGACCTTGGCCCCGGCTTTTACGAAAGCTTCTTTGCTGAAAAAGGCCCCGACGACGTCGTCAGTTCGTTCCAGTGCATCGCCCTGACGTAGCCGTCGAGCGCCTGCCTTCCGTATCTGCCGACGCTTGACACAAGCGCCACTACAACGTTGCCAGATTGAGCACGTCACGGGCGCAGCCCCAGGAGAGTGTGAAGCCCGAGCCGCCATGGCCGTAATTGTGAATCACGGCGCGGCCATCGCGCAGACGATCGCGTTCCAGCCGGACGCCTGATTTGTGGAATGGGCGCAGCCCGACGCGGTCGGCGAGAACATTCGGTTTCTCGATGTTCAGCACGCGGCTGCATTCAGCGATGATTCGATCTGTTGTTGCGGGATCGACGGCGAGGTCGGTGCTCAAATCGTTTGTGCCGCCGAAAACACAATCATTCGTGCGTGGAATGGCGTACATGAGCGGTGCGTCATCACAAACAACGGCGCAGGAAAGAGTTTCGATTCTCGGTACGACTGCGACCTGGCCGCGGTGCGGCTCGAGATCTGGATCCTGCACAAGGTCGCCCGCGCCAATTCCTGCGCAGTTAATCACCAGGTCGAATTTCGGATGGACCTCTTCGAGTTTTTCAAAATGCACATCTGCAGCGATGGATCCGCCAGCGACGACGAAACGATTGGCGATGTAGTCGAGGTAGATCGTCGTGTCCATCAGCGGAACCGTAATGGCATAGCCACTTTTGAAACCCAAAAAATTGCCAGCCAGAGATCTCTCGACTTTGCTCGACATGACAGAGGGGGAGTTGTGGGTGACAGCTTGCGCGCCGAGCGGAATCGCCCAATCTGGGATTTGAATTTCGCCAGTGCGCGAAAATTGGCGCAGCTCGATCATCGAGACGCCGCTCGCAGGAATACGAGCAAGGTCACCAAGCACATCAAAGGTTCGGAGAGCCCAGGGGATGACTTTCTCCGCTGGTTCGGCGTCGTAGGGAAACCAAAGTGCTGCGGCCGCACCGGACGTTGTTTGCTGGCCGGTCTCCTTCGCGAGGATTGCTGTGCGGTATCCGCGCTCGGCCAGTACGACGCCGCACGTCAATCCGGAGACCCCTGCGCCGATGATTGCAACGTTGCGATTCATTTCCAAATGGTAGGGACGAATCGCTGAGCCGTCCGCCAGATTTTTCGGCGCGGCCGACGGTTGCACCCGACCGCAAGCGAACGTACGTGCGAAGTTCGACAGCAGCGTTTAAGATTAGCCCGACATGGTTTCACTAAATCGAGATGTGCTGACGGAGAGAGTTCTTACCGGCGAACGGATTTCGACAGACGACATTCTCGAATTGTATCGCTGGCCCTTGGAAGAACTTGGTGCGCTTGCTAATGCGAGACGGGATTTGGCAAAGGCGAAAAGTTACGGCGGACGCGGACGCGAGATCGTGACTTACATCGTCGATCGCAATATCAACTACACGAACGTCTGCAACGTTTACTGCAAATTTTGCGCGTTCTATCGGACCGAAAAAGATGAAGACCACTATGTACTTTCGTTGGAGCAAATTGATCAAAAGCTCGATGAATTAACGGCGGCGGGCGGGGTTCAAATACTGATGCAGGGTGGGCACCATCCGAAATTGCAGTTCCAGTGGTACATCGATCTTTTGCATCACATCCGCGAAAAATATCCGCACATTAATATCCACGGGTTCAGTCCGCCGGAGTTTCAGCATTTCGCCGAGACGTTCGGTATGCCCTTGCGAGAAGTGATTTCGGAATTCAAGAAGGCGGGCCTCGGGTCAATCCCGGGCGGCGGCGGTGAAATTTTGGTGGATCGAGTACGGAAGAAGATTTCGCCGCTAAAAATCAACAGCGATCAATGGTTGGAGGTGATGCAGGTTGCACACGAGCTCGGGTTAAAATCGAGCGCGACGATGATGTTCGGTCACGTCGAGACAGTCGCAGATCGAATCGAGCATTTGCAGCGCATCCGTGATCAACAGAACCGCACCAGCGGATTTACTGCATTCATTTGCTGGACCTTTCAACCGCAGCACACCGTGCTCAAGGTAAAGCAACCGACGGGAGTGTCTGAATATCTGCGGACACAAGCAGTGGCCAGAATTTATCTGGACAACATCGAAAACGTGCAAAGCTCCTGGGTCACGCAAGGCCCGGGGATCGGCCAGATCGCGCTGCGATACGGCGCAAACGATTTCGGCTCTGTGATGATGGAAGAGAACGTCGTAAGCAGTGCCGGGACAACATTTCGTTTGAATGGCGCGGAAATTGAATCGCTCATTCGCGGTGCCGGCTACGAACCGCGCCGGCGAAATAATTGGTACGAACTTTTGGAGTAATAGTTCAAACCAATATCGTGGACAAACCGCTTAATGCTGTGGAAAATCTCGCCTTGACGAGCCTCATCTTCTCCCGATATAGCTCGCCTGTCCTGCGTGGGTTCGTTGCGCGGGGCTGCGCTTCTTAACCTATGAGACATTTTTCTGCATGGATGCGCCCCCCGCCGTTTGCAATTTGGGTCGCCGTCTGTGCATTGCTGGGGGCCGTAGTCGCGCGGGCGCAAGCTCCTCAAGCGGCGCCAGGCCCTCCAATTATCCGTTCGATCGACGTGCAGTACACAGGGGCAGAAACGGTCGGCAAGGCACGGATTTTGGCGCAAATGCGCACAAAGGTGGGCCAGCCTTATTCCAACCAGGTGGTCGAGGAGGATATCGCGGCGCTCTACAAAACGGGCGCCATCCAGAATGTTCGCATTTTTGCTCAGCCTGAAGGCGATGGAGTGAAGGTCATCGTCGCCGTGCAGACACGCGCGATCCTGCGGGAGATCGAAATCAGTGGAGCCGAACGGATCAAACCGGGGAGGCTACGCAAAGAAATCAAACTGAAACTCAACCAAGCGGTTGATGAAAAGCAATTGGAGGAAGCACGCCAGAAGATCATCGAAGTCTATCAGGGACGAGGATTCACTGACGTCAGCGTTCAATTTCGCGTCGATCCAATTGACGAGAAGCGCGGCACGGCGCGCGTGGTTTACACAGTTAACGAAGGCGTTAAAGGAGCGGTGCGCCAGGTCCACTTCGAGGGAAATGCGCACTTCAGCGAAAAAGTATTGCGCAAACAGATGAAAACGCGCGCCAAGACGCTCGTTTATTTCCTGGATAAATCCGGGCGCTTTGATGAGGTCCAGTTGGAACAGGACTTGGACAAAGTCCGCGAGTTTTACCAAAACCACGGCTACATCGACGTGGAAATTAAGAATGTCCGCAGGGAACGCACTGAGAAGGGTCCGATGATTATTACGATTGTGATTGCCGAAGGGCCACAATATCACGTGCGCAAGCTGACCGTCACGGGCTACCAGCATGCGAGGGAGGATAAGATTCGCGGCCTGTTAAAAATGAAGGAAGGCAGCGTTTATTCGCCGAAGCAGTTGCGCGATGACGCAAAAGCAGTGGCCGACGCGTACGGCAGCGGCGGGTACGTCGATCTGGTGATTTTGCCCGAAGGCGCGCCGGCCGGTCCTGCGCTGATCGATGTGGCTTACAAGATCGAGGAAGGCGACCGCTCGTTTGTCAATCGGATCAATATCGAGGGCAACACGCGCACAAAGGACAAGGTCATCCGTCGTGAAGTGCTCGTTGCCCCGGGAGATGTTTTTAACACCGTTCGTGTGGACGTGACCAAGAAACGTCTGGAGAACCTGGGTTACTTCGCAAAAGTCGAGACCTATCCGGAGGAGACGGACATACCGGGCCGCAAAGATCTCAACATTCTGTTACAGGAAAAACGGACCGGTTCGCTCAGCTTCGGCGGCGGCTTCAGCACCGTGGATAAATTGGTTGGCTTCGTGGAACTCACGCAGGGCAATTTCGACCTTTTTAACTGGCCCTCCTTTACGGGCGGCGGCCAAAAATTCCGTTTGCGGATTCAGTACGGCACGCAGCGAAGGGATTTTATTCTCACGGTGACCGAACCGTACTTCCTCGACCGACGGCTTTCGCTGACCGGTCAGCTTTTTTATACCGAAGCAAATTATTTGAGCGCCCTCTATGACCAGCGCAATTACGGGTTCATGTTCGAACTGCGCAAGCCGATCAATTCTTACATGTACTTGACACTGGGATATACGTTGCAGGACATCGATATTTTTAATGTGGCCGGGAGCGCACCTGACTTTATCCAGTCACAAAAAGGCTCGTTTGTCGAAAGTAAGCTCTTTAGCAGCATTGTGGTTGATTCGCGCGACAACGCTTTGCTCTCGCACCGTGGACAACGTATCACCTTTTCGCCTATGATTGCCGGCGGTTTTCTTGGAGGCGATACTCAGATTTATGGCTTGGACCTGGAGGGCTCCCAATATTTTCATCTGCCAAAGGATCTCATTCTGCTCATCAACGGCGAAATCGCGACTGTGAACCAGTGGGGCAACGGAACTGAGGTGCCAATTTTCGAGCGGCTCTTTCTCGGGGGCTCAAATAATCTCCGCGGCTTCCCGTTTCGCGAGGTCGGTCCGCAGGAGAACGGCGAGCCAATCGGCGGCCAATCAATGGCGCGCACGACAGTGGAACTTACTTTTCCGATCATCGAAAAGGCGCGCGGAGCAGTCTTTTATGACACTGGCTTTGTTAACAGCAGCGCCTGGTCCTTTGGGTTTAATCATATCGCCTCAGACATCGGCATTGGGCTTCGACTTGATTTGCCGATTGGTCCGCTGCGGCTCGATTATGGATACCCGATACAGCGCGACGGATATAATGGAGGAGGTCATTTCAACTTCAACGTCGGCTATCAATTTTGAACGAATATATATGGTTGCAGTCTAACGCGATTCCGCCCACCGTATCGTCTGTTTTATGAAAAAATCTCTGTCCATATTGTTTGCGCTGATGCTGGGCTTTCCGCTTGCGGTCTTCGCACAAGGCACAATGAAAATCGGAACGGTCGATATGCAGCGCGCATTTAAGGAATACAACAAGACCAAGGAAGCCGAGGCAAAAATCAACGACGCCAAAAACGCCGCCAGAAAAGAATATGATGACCGGGCGCAGGATTACAAAAAGGCGCTCGACGAAATCAATAATCTGAACAAGCAGCTCGAATCCCCGGCGTTAAGTGCCGACAAGAAGACGCAAGCGGCAAAGGAACGGGATGATAAGATTTCAAAAATCAAGAACATGGAGCGGGAGATCAACGATTTCCGTCAAACGCGCGAACGGCAATTGCAAGAACAATTGATGCGTATGCGCGAAGGCATCGTAAAGGAAATCACCGATGTCGTAATGGAGAAGGTGAAAGCCAATAATCTGGACCTGGTGTTCGACAAGTCAGGCATGAGCATCAATGGCGTACCGGTTTTGATGTACTCACATGACAATGTTGATTTTACGAATGACGTGATCACTGTGCTCAACAAGCCGGGTCGCGCCACAGCATCGACTACGAAAACCTCGACGAGTGCCTCTGCCACGCCGGCAAGGGCTGCGAAGCCTTAACTGACGCTCAACGATTCGAAATACACGCGGGCTAAACTCGCGTGTATTTTTGCGTACACGTGAAAGCAAGCGCCTACATGACGGCTTGTGAGCCGCAGCGCACTGCCAAAATGCGTATTCAAATCAGATTTCGACCGACGCAGTGCGTGATCACGTTTTTGTTCGCATTCTGCACCTGTTCGCTGGCAGCCAACTGGGAGGCGACGCTTACTAGGGATCCCCCGGGAAATTTCCCGGAGCTGCGTCCTCTGCATGCGTCCTATCGGTTCGGGTGGTCTGGATTTACCGCAGCCACCGGGAATGTTCACTTTAACAAGCCCTCTGGAGATAAGTTTCAGCTCGATGGAACGGGCCGAACCATTGGCTTCGTTCGGGCACTATGGAAATTGGATGTGAGTCATCGCGCGATCGCCAGCGCGCAAACGCTGCACCCGATCGAAACTCATCAAACAGAGAATTATCGATCAAAAAAAATCGTTACCGATCTCACGTTTACAAACAGCGGCGTAAGTCGGTCGAGAACAGAAGGCGAACGTGGTGCTGCCGGAACAAAGACTCGCCAGTTTAGTTTGCCTAACCCGTTCGACCTGCATTCGGCGGCGCTTTACCTACGTAGTCAGCCGCTCAAAGATCACAGTGTTTATCGGGTTGTGGTTTTCCCGGCGACCAGTGCTTATCTTGCTACCATCACGGTTGTCGGGCGGGAAAAAATCTCCGTGCGCGCCGGCACTTACAACGCAATCAAACTTGATTTGCAGCTAAAGCGCATCAACAAGCATCTCGAATTGGAGCCGCACCGGAAATTTCGCCGCGGTACAATTTGGGTATCAGATGATGCGGAACGACTTTTGCTTCGGATCGAGGCACAAGTTTTTGTCGGCACAGTTTTCGCCGAACTACAATCGGTGCATTTCGATAGTCCGCGGTCGTGACGAGCACAGCGACTGAATCTCCGAACGCGATCAGCTAGTATTCAGGAACCCATTCACCGCGAACTGGTGGCTGAGGACGTCCACGGCGCGGCGGATGAAGCATCGGCCCGCGTGGCCCGGGCAACAATTGGAGCGCCGCGAGCGTCTCCAAATCCAGCCGGCCGGTCACCGGAAGTCCGGTTCGCGCTTGATAGGCCCGCAGGGAAAATTCCATCGCCGGGCCATAGATTCCGCTAATCTGTTCGTGATACAGCCCCCGACGGGCCAGCGCTATTTGCGCGGAAAGCACCACATTGCGTTGCACAGCGGGAGGGGCAGATTCGAACGGAGTGCCAATAAGGACGTCTCGTTGCGAAGTGCCCGGCGTCATCGGATTGGATGGATAGATTTGTTGGTCGCCCGGCGCGTTCTCGAACGGTTGAGCGGGTGGCGCAGGACTCCCGTTTGTCGTCTCGGCGGGTGATTGTTCGCCGGGCTTCGGCAGCGCAGCAGGAGCGGGCGACGCAGGCTTCGGTGCTGGTCGCGCTGAGCCAGACGAGTTAATACCAAGTGATTGAAGCGTCTCGCTATTGAGTTCGCCGCTGACCTGCAATCCGTTTCGAATTTGGTAACGGCGAATGGCGGCAGCCACGTTTGCATTCATTTCACCGGTCACTTCGCCATAATAAAAACCCTGATCTTTCAACGCCTGCTGCACACGTTCGACCAGTTGATCGGCGTGCATCAGCATGGCCGATGCAATGAGGATCAGCACAGTGATCTTGATTTTCATCCTCGATGCTGTTTTGACGCCGTCCTTGTTTGCGTATTCAGCGTTTTTCCCCACCTGTCGCCGCCAAGGTCGACTCCCGCTGGCTCGCCGCGTCGCGATAACGCAAAATGCCGTCCGCCACGGCGGCGGCAATCTGGTCGCGATAATCCTCGGTAGCTAATTTGGAAATGTCTTCCTTGTTTGTGAGAAATCCTCCCTCGATCAAAATCGCTGGAGAAGTTACGTTTGCGATCACGAAAAATTGTCTGCCTTGTGTGCCGCGGTCAATGGACCGGGTGCGTGCAACCAGAGCTTCCTGAATAAGTCCGGCCAGGTTTTGGCTTTCGGGATTCGGCGAATCCGAGAGCGGTCGCCATAGAAAAGGTAGCCACGATGCGAGAAACGAACCCGCAGTGATTTGATGCGCGGCGTAGTACGTCTCGACGCCACTGGCCACAGGCTTGTTATCTTCATTGAAGTGAATACTGACAAAAATGGATTTTCTAGCCCGATTGGCGAGTGCTGCCCGATCCGCCAGAGAGACATAGGTGTCTCCCACGCGGGTCATCAACGTGGCGATCCCCTCGGAGTTCAGAAGCCGGTCGATTCGGCGCGCGACGTCCAAAGTCAGATCTTTTTCCAACACGCCGCCGCACATTGCGCCGGAGTCTTGACCGCCGTGGCCGGGATCAAGAACAACTACTGCAAATGGCTTGGATCCAGGTGCGCTCTGGATCGTTCTGGATTTGGCTCCCGCGACGGGTTGCGCCGCGTGACGGAGCTGCATCCAGACAAAGGATGCGATCATCAACAACAAGCCGGATAGGGCCAGCACATTCCGAAGCGTTCGTTTCATTCGTAACGTCTGAGGGAGGATTTCTCTCCACAACCTAATCGTTAATGAGGGAGCGTAATTCCGTATCTGGTAGCGACCGAAAACGAATTGCTCTGCTCGCATCGCGCTCAAGCAGTGCCGCTTCGATTCCGCGATTAGCGAGTTGTTCCTGTCGATATTTCACAACAGCGGTCCGCTCGGGCAGCTCATTTGAATCGCTGTCTTGCAATGACATGTGCCCGATACTCCAGGCCTCGAGCGCAGAATTTAGTGTCGCTTCAAAGCTGGCATCCGCTGCATGTTGGCTTTTCAGGAACGCCTCCATCAGTTCTCCCGATTGTCGTGTGCCGCTGAGCACTGCGAAATCTTGCCGCACTTGAGCGTACGTCGCACCATTCGTTGCAATCTCGCCGTCATACTCCACGCGTAAAAACAGATCTTCGCTGGGGCGCTCCCCTACCTCCGCAAACAGCATCCGCGCCAGATACGGCGGGCCATAAACCTGTTCAAATGCACTTTTCATTACGGGACTAAGCGAATAATGCACCAGACGCCGCAGTGAAACGTCCGCAGCCGAGCGAGTGAACCCTTCAGTGCTCGCCAGTTCAATCGCCGCCATTCGCAATCGCTCAATGTCCCCGGGATGACCAATCGCCCCCATCGCGATCCGATCGTAGATCTCGAAAATTTTCTGCCGCGCCTGACCTACGGTGAGAAATAGAATTCCGTCGCGATAGCCGAGGGCTGCGATCGGGCTGCCAGAGGCGAGCTGCGCTTCGATATACTCACGGCGATTCGCGATCGCCTCGACCCAACGATACGGCTCTTCGATCATGCAACCGTTTCCTTGAAGACGGCAGCGATTTTGTTTTCCGGCAAGGTCGTGATGCCTTCGCGCGACACAATTTTGATGATGGGATAAATCCTACCCATGCGATCGACGCCGCCGGTCGATGTGTCGGATTCCGCAGCGGTATCAAGCGCGCGCAATGCGATCGATACCGCTTCGTCCTCGCTCAATTTGTGCAGCGGCTTCGCGCCCCAGTTGTTCTCATAATATAGAATGCCGCGTACGGAAGGGGACCCCGAGCCCGTTGCTGCATAATCAGTCGCTTCAAATTGCGCGCCCATTGCATCGTAAAAATAAAGACGCGCCTCGGGTTTTGGATGAGAATCGTAGGTCGCGAAAATCGGCACCACCACTCCCACGCCCTGCATCACGAAGCCGAAATTGTCGCGCAACAGTTTGGATAGAGCCCGCACTTTCCCATCGACGCTCATTTCCTGCAGTTGAGTCCGGCGAAAATATTGGAACGAGTGTTCCAGCACGCGCGCCATTTCCCACGCCGTGGCGGGCACACCTGCAATCGCCATGATTGAGTGTCGATCGATTTCAAGCACTTTGTCGGCACGATCATAAACAACCGTGTTGCCCGCGGTTGCGCGGCGATCGCCCGCGACCAGCACGCCACCTAAAAATTTGAAAGCCAGAATTGTAGTTGCCTCGGTCGGCTGCCACACTCTTTGTGGCGTTCCGGCATCTTGCGTCGGAGCAATGACCGCCGAGGCCAACAGGCCTTTACTTCTGAGAAGTGCAGGGAAATCGCCAGTGGCGCCAGAAAAATTCTGGTCGACCGCAACCGGTGAGCGTTCCATTACTGACCCGTGCGCTGGCGATAGCGCTTGGATTGGTTGGGATCGACCTTGCGCATTTTTTTTAGGAGATCCTTCGTGTCCGGCCGCGAGATATCCGGTGAACGTGGACCTCCGCCATCGCCCTGTTTTGGACCCCACGGCGCCGGTTCGACCGGCTTCTGAGTGCGCTCAGGCATAAAAAAATCTAAGAGCAAATATTGGAAAGGCAAGCCAGAGAGCGAATGCCGAAGCACGAATGACGAAACAGATTTGAAATCCGAATCTCGCAACATGAAAGAGAATCCGTGGCAAGTTCCGAGAACGAACCGTGACAAGCTTGCTGATCAAGCGTTGTAATATCCTGGCGCGTGCGTTTTGATTTTGGGATTCTTGTACATCAATTTCCCGTATTCATTCGACACTCGTCATTCCAGCTGCTTGCCAGACAAATCTACAGGTGGCAAGGTTTCGGCCCGATGAAGCTGACAGCTATTTTCTGCGGGACACTGGTTCTTGGGCTTTGGGCTTCTTCTGCTCAGACGCCTACGCCAGAGCCCAGAAAAGCAGCTGACGCCGCCCAGCTCGAAGCTTTGGCAAAAAAGATCGACGAACAGAACGTCAAAATTGATGCGCTTTCTCAACAAATCCTCAAGCTGGAGCAGCAAGTTTCACATATTCGACCAGGAGTCATGATCGGAGAAAGCACGCCCGCGGCAACTGGCGCCGGCGCTCCAGCCGCGTCTTCATCACATCCGGCTGGCGGCAACGCGCACATCGTCGCACGCGGGGAGACACTGACGTCCATAGCCAAGATGTACAAGGTGACCGTGGATGAGTTGCAAAAAGCCAACCACATCGAAGACGGCCGTAAATTGCAGGCCGGTCAAACGATCTCGATTCCAACGTCTGCGACGCCCACGCCAACGCCGGCTGAATAAGGCAAATTCTTTAGACCGGCAATTGCTCCTCTTTCTCGAGCGCTTCCGATGTAACGACTTCCACCGGCGGCTCTGTCTCCTGCAATGGGGAGGCGTCGAGTAGACTTTGCCGACAAAGGCGCGCGTATTTTCCACCCAGCACCAGCAACTCGTCGTGCGTGCCGCGCTCAATAATACGCCCGTGATCGAGCACGAGAATTTGATCCGCGTGCACGATTGTCGAAAGCCGGTGCGCGATGACAATGGATGTGCGGTTCGTCATCAAACGGTCGAGTGCTTCCTGAATCAGTCGCTCGGTCGCCGTGTCCACGCTCGCAGTAGCTTCGTCGAGAATCAGGATGGGCGGATCTTTAAGCAGCGCACGCGCGATTGATAATCGTTGTTTCTCGCCCACGCTCAATTTCACTCCGCGCTCGCCGACCACGCTTTCCAATCCGTCCGGCAACCGTTCGATAAATTTTCGCGCATTGGCTGCATCGACGACGCGCCACAATTGCGCGTCAGTGGCGTCTGGTTTTCCCATCAAAAGATTTTCGCGAATGGATCCGTTGAACAAAAAGCTTTCCTGCGTCACCACCCCGATGGCCTCGCGCAGAGTGCGCAGTCCATATTCACGGATCGGCTTTTCGTCGATATAGATTTGTCCGCTGATGAATTCGTAGAAGCGCACCAGCAGATTCACCAGTGTGGATTTTCCTGCTCCGGTCGATCCTACCAGCGCGATCGTCGCGCCGGGCGGCGCGTGGAAGGAAACGTGCCTGAGGGCTGGCAATCCTTCGACGTAACTGAAGCTGACATTTTCGTAGCGAATGTCGCCAGCAATTCGCCCCGGCTGCGATTCGATAGGGTCCCGTAGAGAATCGGTCACGAATTGCGCGTGTCGGCGGTCGGCGTCCGCGGCGACAACGCCCGGTTCAGTTGGTTCATCGAGAATTTCAAACACACGTTCGCCGGCAGCGCGTCCGGCTTGGACAAGTTGATTAAGTTGATGCAACCGGCTAACGGGATCGTAAAGAAAGGCGGTGAGGATTAAGAATGCAACCAGATCGCCGATCTGCATCGCGCCTGTGAGCACCGCGTGACCGCCAAACCCGAGTACGAGCAGCGCACCGATTGCTTCAAACATGGACATCGATGGCGAGTAGATCGCCCACACCCGCATCACCACCAGCGTGGCCCGCCGTAGTTGGTCGCTTACTCGGTTAAAACGCGCGTGCTCTTCCCTTTCGCGCACGAAACTCTTGATCTGTCGGACGCCGGCGAGATTGTCGTGCAGCAGGGCGTTCATGCTGGACGCGGCCCGGCGTTGCGAACGATACCGCCGATGCGCAGTCAGCGTGTAAGCGAGCGCGCCGGCAATAAGTAATGGGAATGGCACGAGCGCGAGCAACGCCAGCTTCGCATTCAGATAAAACATCATGCCCATGACGATGAGCACCTGCAGGGCCGCGACGACGCCCTGCTCGATACCGTCGATCAACACACGCTCGACTGAGTTGACGTCTTCGATCACGCGTGTCATCAGATCGCCCGTGGCGCGATTGTCGAACCAGCGCAGCGGCAGCAGTTGAATGTGCGAATACAAATCGCTGCGCAAATCGAAGATCACTTTTTGTTCAAACGTGTTGTTCAGCGCGATGCGCAGCGCGTTGAACCCGTGCTGAAGAAGAAACGCGATCGCCGCCAGCATAATTAGCGGCAGTAATTTGTCCGGCCGATTTGCGCGCACCACGTCGTTGATGATCAATTTCGTGGCCGCCGGGAAAACAATCACCATCAGCGTGCTCAAGATCGCGCAGGTCAACGTCCCCGCGGCCATCCAAGGATACCGCTTCAAATAAGCAAAAACGCGCCAGACCATTTTCATTCGTGATCAACCTCAACGCGTGCGTCACCACGTCAAGATAGGCAAGTACGGGTCGATCGACTTCCAACTTCCTATGCTCGAAGAGCGCTGAGCTGCAACTTAACTTTGTGCTTGCCAATTAAGGCGCACGGAGTCAAACCGGCAGGTGCTATGAAAACCCGATCTGGAACATTCGCATTAAGACTCGGGATTCTGGTGGCGAGCGCCACCGCCTCGATCGTTCTCATCTCCGCGTGTGAGAAGTCTTCCGTCCCACCCTCCGCAAACCGGCCGATTCTTATCATCCTCAAGGAACCTGGGGTGAAAGTCACTAAAGACCTAGGAGATGTTCAAAAGGCATTCCAGGCGCTGGGGCCGGCTGTGTGTAACGTAGACGCTTACCATGACAACGGTTCCTTTGCTTGGCACGAAGGGACTCTCAGGCTGACCATGACACGTGCGATACGTTCCGAAGCCGCTGCGAAGCCGGCGCCTGCGGATCCATCTAACCTCGTGCAGCGGGTTGCTTTTAACACTCTTGATGAGGCACAACAGTTCCTCTTCACGATAAATCCCACGCCAACTCCGACACCGACGCCAACTCCCACGTCCACTCCGACACCGGGTCCTTGATGAGGCACAACAGTTCCTCTTCACGATAAAATCCGTAAGAGTCTTTTGTTCCGCAAAGCCGGGTTTGAAGAATGGGTCAGCACGGCAACCGGATGACGTTACGTAAAAAGCGCCTTTTCGTGGCAGGTCTTGCCCTGCAGCTGTTCCTGGTCGTCACCGTTTCATCCCGTGACACGTTCTGGGTCCTTTCAAAGAGCAAGACTATCTTCCCGGAGTCGTGCAAAAGATTTTGGCAACAAGCCGAGCAAATCGCGTCGATGGCGCAAGGTCAACGCTTACCGGCTTCGAACCCGGTCCGCCAGATTTTAACTGGGTATCTGCATCTTTCTGGAATCGAGGTCGGATACGGTTTCTTCGCGCCAAATATCCCAAATAGTTACAAGCTGGTATTCGAACTTCGTTTTCCGGACGGGCGCGTTGAATACGAACTGCCACGCGTGTCCAATCCGGCATCTGTCCTGCGTGTTGCCGGTTTGTTGGATACGATTGGTCGCACTCGCTCCGAAGCGTTTCGTCAAACGATGGTCAAGATGCTGGCTGATGCCATATGGCGGGAGCACGCGGACGCAACAATGATTCGCGCGATCTTCGGATCGGTAATCTTACCAAGCGCGCCAGAATTCGCGCATGGAAAACGGGAATCGTACGAATTCCTATATGCCTACGACTTTAGCGTTAGCGAAAAATCAGCCGAGCAAAGCACGCCGTGAAGAGATTGCCGGAATTGTCGGAACGGTTGATCGATTTCTGTTTTCCGCCTGAGTCTGATACTTGCCTGGCGATTTTAAGAATCGGTCTTGGTCTTCAGGTCGTACTTTATGCGCTGTCTCTGCGAGACGATTGGAATTATCTCTTCGCAGGAACAGGCCATGGGCTAATTAGCCGAAGTCTCGGAGAAGCAATTCTCTCTCTGGAAAGCCATTTGCTTCCGAGACTGGGGTGGGCCGTCACTCTTGGGACGCAGGTTGGCTTGCGCGAGGAAACAGTCCTTAGCGTTGCCTGGATTTGTTTACTCGTTTCCGGTTGCGGTCTTCTTGTCGGACTTGCCTCTCGAGTCTCAGCGATTCTGGCCTGGTTTCTTCACCTGTGCGCAGCAAAGAGCGGTGGGTTCGTGTCGTATGGCGTGGATAACTTTATGACCATTGGACTCTTTTACTTGATGCTATCGCCGCTGCCCGATCGATATTCTCTCGACTGGCGACTGCGAAAACCGCGATCGAATGATCCGCAGCTCCTCGGTTTCTGGCTCCGGCTTCTTCAGCTTCACTTGTGTATCATCTATTTTTTCAGCGGGTTGGCGAAATGTGCGGGTAGCGGGTGGTGGGATGGCTCGAATGTGTGGCGCGCTCTCATCCGCCCGCCGTTCAACGTCATCGATCCTGAGATACTCGTAAGATGGACACACCTGTTCCCGGTCGCGGGAATCTTTATTTGTCTGTTGGAAATCGGATATCCATTTTTTATCTGGAACAGCAAGACGAGAAAGATTTGGCTGATCGGCATTTGTGCAATGCACGTCGGGATTGGCCTTACTATGGGGATGTATCTCTTCGCGTTCATCATGATCATTCTGAACGTGGCGGCGTTCGGTCCGGGACTTATTCGCTTTGATCGTCACCGAATCAGTCTTCGGTCCCAAGAGGCTGTCTCGTAAATTATTGGATCGCGCAAGAACGCGCTGCAGTCGATCGTTCAACACTATCTTTCTGCGCTTGCCACGCCTATTTGCTCTAGACCACACGCACCGCTATCGTTAGGGTTGGCGGACGGTGAACCCGCAAGATACGCCCGCGGAACCGACGCCCGATCTTAAGCTCGAAATTGCACATCTGCTGTTAATCGACGTGGTCGGTTATTCAAAACTGCTCGTGAACGAGCAGATTGAATTGCTGCAAGAGTTGAAGCAAATCGTGCGGAGTACCGAAAGTTTCCGCGCTGCGGAAGCAAGGGACGAACTCATCCGAGTGCCGACCGGCGATGGGATGGCGCTTGTTTTCTTCCACAGTCCGGAAGAACCGGCCCGGTGTGCGCTCGAGATTAGCAGAGCGTTGCAAGATCATCCGAGCATGCAGTTGCGGATGGGAGTTCACAGCGGTCCGGTCAGCCGAGTCACCGATGTTAACGAGAAAACGAACATAGCCGGTTCAGGAATCAATGTTGCGCAGCGAGTGCTGGATTGCGGCGATGCCGGGCACATTCTTTTGTCCGCGCACGTGGCGGAGGACCTGTGCCAATACCGGCATTGGCAACAGTGCATGCATGATCTCGGTGAATGCGAAGTTAAGTACGGACTGCGCCTGCACTTGTTTAACCTCTGCAAGGGTGGTCTCGGCAATCCACAAGTCCCCGAGAAACTCCGGCGAGGAAGAAGGAGACGCGCCTCGGCAGTTAGCGTCCGTCCAATTAGTGCGTCCCGTTGGCCCAGGACTGCGCTTACAATCGCTTTTCTCGTTTCGGCAGGCGCGCTGGTTATCAGTTCCCTGATCTTTTTCAATCGAGCGCCATCCACTACCATAACCAGAGCACTCGCACCCGGCGCAAGAGCTCCTGGCGCGCTGGCTGCCATTCCCGCGAAGAGCATCGCCGTTCTTCCCTTCGAGAATTTAAGTAACGAGAAAGAGAATGCTTACTTCGCTGATGGCGTACAGGACGAAATCCTCACTGGCCTTTCCAGAGTTGCCGATCTAAAAGTGATTAGCCGCACATCGGTGATGCAATACAAAGCTGGGCCGAAGCGCAACCTGCGCGAGGTCGCGACCGACCTGGGCGTAGCGCACGTCTTAGAAGGCACAGTGCAGCGCGCCGGCGGTCGAGTGCGCGTCAACGCTCAGTTGGTCGATGCGCGGACGGATAGCCAGCTCTGGGCGGAACGCTACGATCGCGATGTCATTGATGTGTTTGCGATCGAAAGCGAGCTTGCAGGAAAAATAGTCGCGCAGCTTCAGGCCAAAATCTCTCCAACCGAAAAGGCGGCAATCGAGCAAAAACCAACGGCTGATCTGGCTGCTTACGATCTGTACGTTCGGGCCAAAACACTCATCGCAACTGCTGTTTACAGTACACCGTTACAGGAGGGCCTGTTCGAGGCCGTTCGGATGCTAAATCACGCAATCGAACGCGATCCCGCTTTCGCGCTCGCTTATTACCAACTTGCCCACGCTCACGATTTGATCTATTTCGCCGGTCTCGATCACACTCCTGCGCGGTTGGCCATGGCCGACGCGGCCATCCAGGCACTCACTCGCTTACTTCCAGATTCGGGTGAAGCGCATCTTGCTCTGGCCAAGCATTTGTACTGGGGTTACCACGATTACGGCCGCGCTCGGAAGGAACTTGCTTTGGCACAGAAGAGTTTGCCGAACGAACCGTGGGCGTTTGTGCTGGCCGGCTATATCGACCGACGGGAGGGACGCTGGGCTGAATCGACTAAAAATCTTGAGCGCGCGGTGCAGCTCGACCCGCAAAACCCTCACGTTCTCCAGCAGATCTCTGCCAGCTATCATCTTCTGCGTCGTTACGCTGATCAAGAGCACGCCCTGGATCGCGCAATTGCGGTTACTCCAAAAGAAGCAGCGCTGCGAGCTTCGCGTGCGGAAGTCGAGCTTGATTGGCATGCCGACACCCGCCCGCTGCTCTCTACCATAGAGGCTATCGCTGCCGAAGATCCGCGCGAAGTTAAGAATATTGCCCAGCTTTGGCTTCGCGGATCGCTGTGCAAGCGCGATTTCGATAGTGCGGTGCGCGCCCTCGGTGCTCTTCCGGCTGCCGGGTGCTATCAAGACGCCATTCCGTTTCCGCGGGCCTGGTGCGAAGGCGTCGTCGCTCAGATGCGCGGTGATAAAACTGCGGCCCACGCTGCGTTTACCAGCATGCGAACCGAAGCGACTAAACTGGTTGCGGAACAACCTGATTATCCGGAAGGACTTTGCGTGCTCGGGGTAGCTGACGCGGCCCTTGGCAACAAGGAGGACGCCATTCGAGAAGGTCGCCGAGCAGTCGAGCTATTGCCGATGACAAAAGATGCAATTCTTGGCCCGTTGTTGGTGCAAAATTTGGCGCTTATTTATGCCTGGACCGGTGAGAAGGATCTTGCGTTCGAACAGTTGACCATCACGGCGAAGCTTCCCGGTTTTTTAAGCTATGGTGAGCTCCGTTTGCACCCCTACTGGGATCCGCTGCGCGGCGACCCGCGCTTTGATAAGATCGTTGCTACGCTCGCTCCAAAGTAGGGCAGCATTCGTTGGAGTTGCACCCGCGTATTGTCTTAGGGTAGAGTAACAATGTTGTCGGGGTTCGCTAAGGGTGAACGCCCAAAACATGCCCGTTGAGTCCAAGTCCGATCTCCCGCTCGAGATCGCGCACATTTTGCTAATCGACGTGGTCGGTTATTCGAAACTGCTCGTCAACGAGCAGATTGAATTGCTGCAAGAGTTGAATCAGATCGTGCGAAACACCGAACGTTTTCGATCGGCGGAAAGCACGGGTAAACTCACTCGGGTGCCGACGGGTGATGGGATGGCGCTACTTTTTTTCCGCAGCCCGGAGGAGCCCGCGCAATGCGCGCTGGAGATTAGTAAGGCGTTGAAAGATCACCCGCATATCGAATTACGCATGGGTGTTCACAGCGGGCCGGTCAATCAAGTTACCGATGTCAACGACAGGACAAACATTGCCGGTGCTGGGATTAACATCGCGCAGCGGGTGATGGACTGTGGCGATGCCGGTCACATCCTTTTGTCGAAACATTTGGCCGATGACTTAGCGGAGTACAGACACTGGCGGCCTCATCTGCATGATCTAGGGCAATGTGAAGTGAAGTACGGGCTGAGGCTGCACCTGGTTAACCTTTACAAAGACAACCTCGGAAATCCACATCTGCCTGAAAAACTCAAACGAGGGAAGAGGTGGAAGCAGGCTGCTGTTCCGGTTCGACCAATCAGTGCGCCGCGTTGGCCAAAATCTGTGCTGTTAATCGCCATGCTCGGGTCGGCGGCCGCGCTGGCGGTCAGTTTTTTGACCTTTTTTCATCGAGCATCGCCGACGACATCCGTCTCACCCAAGGCAACCGCAATAGCGACTACTGCTGCGTCTGCTTTTCTCGAAAAGAGCATCGCGGTTCTACCGTTTGAAAATTTGAGCGAAGAAAAAGCCAACGCCTATTTTGCCGACGGCATTCAAGAGGAGATCCTGACGCGGCTGGCCAAAATCGCAGATTTGAAAGTCATCTCGCGCACTTCGACGCAGCGGTATCAGAGCAAACCGGGCAATCTAGCCAAGATCGCGAAGCAGCTTGGCGTAGCGAACATTCTTGAGGGTAGGGTCCAAAAAGTGGCCAATCAGGTGCGGGTCAATGTTCAGTTGATTAACGCGCAAACTGATTCTCATCTCTGGGCCGAGACCTATGATCGGAAATTGACCGACATCTTTGAAGTGGAGAGCGAGATCGCCAAGGGAATCGCCGAGTCGTTGCAAGCGAAGCTGACCGGTCACGAGGAGCAGGCATTAGCAGTTAAACCAACAAACAATCCGGAGGCTTATGACGCGTACCTGAGCGGCCTGGCTTTTGAAGCACGCTACCAATCCTCCTACTCTCCCGATCTCATACGGAAAGCCACGGCTTCTTACGAGCGGGCGGTGCAGCTTGATCCCAATTTTGCGCTTGCTTGGGCGCGGGTTTCTCGAGCGAACGGCCGAATCTACTATAACTGCGACGACACTACTTGCATCGCACGGCGCGAGGCAGCGAAACGTGCTTTGGAGAATGCGCAGAAACTGGAGCCGAACTCGCCTGAAACCCTGCTCGCCTTGGGTTATTATCAATATCGGGTGCTGCGTGATTACGGGCCTGCCAAGGCCACGTTCGAGCGCGTCAGCAAGATGTTACCAGGCAGCAGCGAGGTGCCATATGCCCTCGCAGTAGCTACCCGACGCAAGGGACAGTGGGATCAAAGCGTTGCCTACTGGGAGCGGGCCCTCGCCCTGGATCCACGTAATATGGAATTACTCATGCCCGCGGCAGAGACTTACGACATGCTTCGACAATTTCCGGCGGCGCTAAGGCTCTACGATCGGGCACTGGACATTACTCCAAACGATCCGGATGTGATCGTCGCAAAGGCCAGCGTTTATCAGGCCCAGGGCGACCTACAAGAAGCCGCCAGGTTGCTATCCGAGATAAACGAAAAGACTTCTAATGACGGTTCTGTTTTAATCAAGATCAACCAGTTGCGACTTGAACGAAGGTACACTGAGGCCATTCGACTACTGCAAGCCCGACTGGCTCAATTCCATTTTGATTCTGAGTTCTACAAGGGCATCGCCCAGGTCAACTTGGCTTTCGCTCAATACCTTGCTGGCGATAGGGGTGGCGCAAAGATTACCGCTGAACAGGCACGCAATACACTCGATCAGTTCTGTAGAAATCAACCAGACAACGCCTACCTTGCGCGACTCTTGTCTATAGCCAATGCCGCGCTCGGGGAGAAGGACTCGGCCTTGAAGGAAGCGGAGCGAGCAATCATGCTTGAGCCACGTGCTCAAGACGCGATTAGCGGACCTGGCTTCGAAGAGAACCTGGCGCTAATTCAGACGATCTTCGGCGAGAATAGCCGTGCGATCCCAACTCTGACCCAGCTGTTACAAACGCCCTATATGGAGGCGGGGGTTTACGGAATGCCGATTACGCCGGCCCTTCTTAGGTTCGATCCGATATGGGACCCTTTGCGCGCCGATCCCGCTTTCCAAAAACTCTGCGAGGAAAAGCAGCCGTGAAGACACGAATTACACGAATCCTCACGAATTTTAAGAGCCTTCAACCAATTGGGGTGAATTCGTGAAATTAGTGTCTAGCATTTGCGGAAGGTGCGGAGCAAAAATCTCCGATGAAGCAACCCGAGAAGTTTGCCCGGCTTGTCTTCTGGAGACCGGCCTTGGGCTGCTCGGCGATGAGGATGAGGACACAATCAGTCACGCGCGGCTGCCGCGCACGAAGTAGGCTGGGACCCGTCGCGCGGCGATCTGCGCTTCGAAAAGATTGTTGCCGCACTGGCACCGAAGTAGTTATAGTAGCTTCCTAACAAAACGAGCTAAATCGAAGCTAACTGATATCGAAGGTCCCGAAAAAGAACGCGCAACGCGACAGCGACTAAACTAGAGGCCGCGTCGAGAATCACTCAGCGAAGCACGGGACTCCTGCGCGCGACTATTGGCGCCCTCTTGGGGCGCGTACGAAGCACATAATGATTGTAAGGTTCAGCGAGGATTCTCTGACGTATCATTGTGGGAGAGCCTAATCCCAGCCTATTGCTCTCGGTCGCAGGCGAGAATACTATTAAAGTTCCCAAAAGGGTGAAACCCCAAGACACGTCTGCGGAAACTAAGCCCGATCTCCCGTTCGAGATCGCGAACATCTTGTTAATCGACGTGGTCGGTTATTCGAAGTTGCTGGTTAATGAGCAGATTGAGCTGCTCCAGGAACTGAACCGGATCGTCCGCAACACCGAATGTTTTCGGGCAGCAGAAACAAGCGGCAAACTCACTCGGGTCCCGACCGGGGATGGGATGGCGCTACTTTTTTTCCGCAGTCCGGAAGAGCCCGCGCAATGCGCCCTGGAGATTAGCCAGGCGTTGAAAGATCACCCGCAGATCCAGGTACGCATGGGTGTCCACAGCGGGCCGGTCAGTCAAGTTACCGATGTCAATGATAGGACGAACATCGCTGGTGCTGGGATTAACATCGCGCAGCGGGTGATGGACTGTGGCGATGCCGGTCACATCCTTTTGTCGAAACATTTGGCCGATGACTTGACGGAGTACCGGCACTGGCGGCCTCACCTGCATGATCTGGGCGAATGTGAAGTCAAGTACGGGCTGAGGCTGCACCTGGTTAATCTCTACAAAGATAACCTGGGCAATCCACAAATCCCTGAGAAACTGGGGCGAGGAAAAAGGAAACGCGCGTCGGGCGTCAGCGTCTGTCCAATTAGTGCTCCGCGACGGCCGAGGATCGTGCTTACAGTCACCTTGCTTGTGTCGGCAATTGCCCTGGTTATCAGTTCCCTGATCTTCTTCAATCGGACGCCACTGCCAGCGACCAGAGCGCCTGTTCCCGGGGCACCAGCTGCTAGCGCCCTGGTTGCTATTCCCGAAAAGAGCATCGCCGTTCTTCCCTTCCAGAATTTAAGCGATCAGAAGGAGAACGCCTACTTCGCAGATGGCGTGCAGGATGAAATTCTTACTGCCCTGACCAAGATCGCCGATCTAAAAGTAATCAGCCGCATGTCGACAATTCAGTACAAAACCACCGCCGAGCATAATGTGCGCGAGATCGCCAACGCGCTCGGCGTAGCCCATGTATTGGAAGGCACCGTGCAGCGTGCCGGTGGCCGAGTGCGTGTCAGCGCTCAATTGATCGACGCACGGACAGATACCCAGCTTTGGGCGGAACGGTACGATCGCGATGTCGCCGACGTATTCGCAATCGAAAGTGAGCTGGCCGGAAAGATAGTTGCACAACTTCAAGCCAAAATCTCTCCTAGCGAAAAGGCGGCGATCGAGAAGCCGTCCACAACGGATCTCGCAGCGTACGACCTCTACTTGCGCGCCCAAGAACTCTTCGCCGACACAACGGATCCAATTCACGCCAGGGAGAAGCTGCCTCAAGCGGCCCAACTGCTCGATGAAGCTGTCGCACGCGATCCGCACTTCTTACAGGCTTGGTGTCTGCTGTCCCGAGTACATGGCGCTGCCTACTTTAGGGGCCACGACCGCACCCCTGCCCGTCTCGGTCTGGCTAATGCGGCCGTGCAAACCGCTCTGCGCCTTCAGCCGGATGCGGGCGAAGCCCACCTCGCCCTGGCCATTTATTACTACAACGGATTCCGCGATTACGGTCGGGCTCGCAGCGAGCTCGTTATCGCCCGGCGCGCACTGCCCAACAGCGCTGATGTATTCCGATACACCGGCATGATCGACCGCCGCGAAGGCCACTGGGACGAGGCCACGCGCAACCTGGAGCGTGCCCTTGAGCTGGACCCGCGCAACTTTTTCACTCTCCAGCAACTCGCTTTGGCTTACGGGTGGCAGCATCGCTACGCCGACGAAGTCCGAACCTATGATCGAGCACTGGCGATCGTGCCGGGCGATCCAGCAACTCGCATAAATCTGGCGCTGGTTGCGTTGGATTGGCGGGCGGACATCAAATCTTTTCAGGCCACGCTAGCCACTTTGGTCGCTGAAAACCCGGGCCTGCCGCTCGATTTAGATGCTCTTCGCCCTGCGCTGTGCGAGCGGCCTGCGACCGCCGCAACCCGGGCGCTGATAAACTATCCGCGCGAGGGCGTCGTAAATCATGGAGTCAACAATCCCCGCGCCTATTGGGATGGCGTCATTGCTCGTTGCCAGGGTGATTCAGCCAAAGCGCAAGCCGCGTTTACCGCCGCGCGCAGAGAAGTCGAAAAGACAGTGGAAAGGCAGCCCGACTTCGCTGCCGCTCTCAGCCTGCTAGGCATGATCGACGCCGGCCTCGAGCGCAAAGAACAGGCAATACAGGAAGGCCGCCGCGCCTGCGAATTGCTGCCCGTCTCCAAAGATGCCATCGACGGCGTGGACATCGCCATTAATCTGACGCAAATCTACGCCTGGACTGGTGAGAAAGATCGTGCCATCGAACAGATCGCCGCGGTGGAGCGTGTCCCGAACACCCTCAGCTATGGCGTTCTGAAACTCCACCCTTACTGGGACCCGCTGCGTGGCGATCCGCGTTTTGAGAAAATTGTCGCTTCGCTCGCACCGAAGTAGCAGGAACACCGACTCCCGCAACGTACAGCACCGACTCGCGAATTCCATCTATCCCGAGGTCCTTCTCAATCAGCGTGTCCTTGAGAGCCGCTGTGCAAAACGGCGCAAGCCCAAGCCAGGTCGCCACGAGACAGAATGTTTGGCACAGATGGCCGGCATCAAGAAGCACCACACGATAGGCGCGAGCAAGATGATATTTCCACATAGTGCGCCGAAACACTGCGGTCATTAAGAACAGAGCACCTGCGTTTTTTGCAAAATTTTGCCGGGCGCAATAGAGGAATGCCTTGCTGCGAGTTGCATTCGTATTGACCGCTTCCAGGCAATGACGAGCTGGATGATAATGATATAAACCTTGTCTTAGACCTTTGACGCGCAAAGCCATCAGATACACTTCACCCGGGTGCCGCGCACCAGCCGACGGGCTGGTTTTGTGGGCTAATTTACCGAACAGGGGAGAATGCAAATAGTCTCTAACACCCCAGACTAGAGAAAGCAGCCGGGATATGGCCTCAAGCGTCACCTCTTGCTTTGAGAATTCTCGATGGGTCTTTCGGGCCATCAAGGTTCGGATAAACTCCGAATCGGGAAAAGCGCATGGCGGCAGTGGCACTTTCTGAGCTCCCTTAATGCTTTTGAAAATCTTAGGCTGTGGCGTCTTCGGCAGGACAGCCTTCAGCCGATCCAAGGTCCAATCGCTGCGGTCGACGTAGGCGACGTCCTTTGTAGAAAAATGAAAGCTTCCTTGTGGCAACCAAGCGGACCACTCCTGTGCGATCCGAACATCCCGCCTCGCTTCAGCCGAATCCTTCCGGAGAAGTAGCCCGTACTCCACTAACTGAGCGAGAGCGGAACGCACGCTCTTCTGTGAATAATGAGCGAAACGAGCGATCGCCTCTTGGGAAGTTCGCCACCTGTCAAAGAAATCGAGAACTTCACAAGTAACCGGTCTGCCGGACACGGTTGATCGTCTTGCGAAGTTGTGAAAAAAGAGCTGACCGTCCCGCCAATACAGAAACAAGCACCTAGCTCGTCGCAATCGGATCGTCTGCTCCCGCATCTCTTTCGGGTGACGTACTATACTTGCATCACAGCATCAAAATCGAATTACAGATCTACTACTTATGGTTATCCATGGCGATGGCCGTGAGACTATCCTCAACGCTTTTCAGGTCCAGAATGAGTTCTGGATGCGCATCAGTAACTTTTTTGAGGTCCGCTTTAGCTTTGTTTGCTTCCGCGGTGATTCTCGCTTGGGCAGGTGGTTGATTGTTAGGCATAGTTGTTATCCTCCTCGTCTAGCGACGAAGCCCCGTTAGGAATCCCACGCTTCAGAGTCGCTCTCGCAGCGTACTCATGGAGTTGACCGAATGTCAATAGCCGTAGGTATTCACTGAAAGACGTACTAATCGTCGTTTTGCGCGAATCGCGCAGAATTATGTAGTTCGGCGGTCCAAAATTGCGCGAATGTTTCGCGCGGCGCACAAGAGAGAGTGGCTTCGCTCACGCCGAAGGAAGGGAAGCTCCCCAGCAAAACGAGTGTTGCTCTAGAGCAACGCGTTAACCTTGCCGGATGCCCAACGAACCAATCCGCCCCTGCAATCGGATTCACATCGAGCAGTTCGAAATTTCCACTCGCGTTGGAGTTGCCATAGAGAGCGTGTGTTAGTCGGAGCGATTAAACGAAACCTGCTAAATTGACTAACAGCGGCTAACGAATGCGATTATTGAGTCTCGACAGGAAGCGCTATTGTCGGTATCATCATTTTAGCCAAAGGGGGATGGTTGAACACCCAAAACACATCCGCCGGGACCAGGCCCGATCTCCTGCTGGAGATCGCGCACATTTTGCTAATCGATCTGGTCGGTTATTCGAAGTTACTGGTTAATGAGCAGATTGAGCTGCTCCAGGAACTGAACCGGATCGTCCGCAGCACCGAATGTTTTCGGGCAGCGGAAAGAAGCGGCAAACTCACTCGGGTGCCAACCGGTGATGGGATGGCGCTACTTTTTTTCCGCAGCCCGGAGGAGCCCGCGCAATGCGCGCTGGAGATTAGCCAGGCGTTGAAAGATCACCCGCACATCAAATTACGCATGGGTGTTCACAGCGGGCCGGTCAATCAAGTTACCGATGTTAACGACAGGACAAACTTTGCCGGGGCTGGGATCAACGTTGCCCAACGGGTGTTGGATTGCGGCGATGCCGGGCATATTCTTTTGTCCGGGCATGTGGCGGCAGATTTGGCTGACTATCGGCACTGGCGGCCGCATCTTCACGATTTGGGCGAGTGCGAGGTGAAGCACGGTCTGCGCTTACACGTCTTTAACCTCTACAAAGATAATCTTGGCAACCCACAGGTTCCCGAGAAACTCAAGCGACGAAGAAGGAAACACGCCCCCAACGTTGGCGTCCGTCCAATTAGTGTTCCCCGCTGGCCTAGGATCGCTCTTACAGTCGCTTTGCTCGTGCCTACAATCGCCTTGGTGATCAGTTCTTTGGTCTTTTTCAATCGAGCGTCACCGTCGATAACCAGAGCACCTCCTCCTGAGGCAAAAGCTGCTGGCGGGCTGGCTGCAATTCCTGAGAAGAGCATCGCGGTGCTTCCGTTCGAAAACCTGAGCGAAGACAAAGCCAACGCGTATTTCGCCGAAGGGATTCAGGACGAGATTTTGATGCGCTTATCGAAGATCGCCGATCTGAAGGTGATCTCGCACACTTCGACGCAACATTACAAAAGTGCCCCTGAAAACCTGCCTGAGATCGCCAGGCAACTTGGCGTCGCCCACATCCTGGAAGGCAGAGTGCAGAAGAGCGGTGATGCCGTGCGCGTGAACGTGCAGCTGATCAAGGCGGCCAATGATTCGCATCTTTGGGCCGATACCTTTGATCGCAAACTAACCGATATCTTTTCGGTCGAGAGCGAGGTGGCTAAAGCCATCGCCGACCAGTTGCAAGCGCACCTTACCGGTCAGGAAGAGAAAGTCATCACCGCCAGGCCGACAGATAATCCTGAGGCCTACGATGCCTACTTGCGCGGTCTCGCTTACACACTGAAATCTGGCAACACACCCGCGAACGCGCTTGGCGCACAAAAATATCTCAGAGAAGCGGTGCGCTTGGATCAGAAATTCGCCCTAGCTTGGGCGCTGCTGTCATATGTGGATGGAATCGGCTACCGCACAACGACTCTCCAACCAACGGTCGCCCTCCGTGAAGAGGCGCGGCAGGCAGCCGAAACCGCGCTCACTCTTCAGCCCAATCTCGGCGAGGCCGTATGGGCGAAGGGCTATTACCACTACTCTTGTCGAAAAGATTACGACACCGCGGTGCGTTACTTTGAGCAGGCCCGTCAGCTCCTGCCCAATAGCAGCCGGATTCCTGCGTCGCTGGCCTATGTCGCGCGGAGGCGAGGCCAGTGGGACCGGAGCGAGTCCTACTTCAAGGAAGCCGAGCGGCTCGACCCACGCAACGTTTTCATGCTCAGCCAGCATGCGATTTCCTATGCCATGCTTCGTCGTTTCCCGGAAGCGCTGGGAAAGATTGACCAGGTTCTCGATATTACACCTGACGACGTCGATACCCTTGCGTACAAAGCGACTATCGCACAAGCGCAGGGTGATCTGCCGCGAGCCTCGGCGCTCCTCGCCCCGATCCGCCCGGCTGGCGACGATGCCGATGCGTTGAAAGCACAAGTTTACCAAGCAATTTTGGAGGGCCGGCCCGCACCGGTCATCCCTAGGCTAAAGGAGATACTGACCAAGCCCGATCCAGCGTTGGGTTTTTACAATGGTGAGCTGCGCTTTTGGTTGGGCTGGGCACAAGAAGTCGCAGGCGACCATGCCGCCGCCCAGGAAAGTTGGCGACAGGCGCGCAGCGAACTGGAATCTTTCCTCAAAGAACAGCCCGAAAATATCGGCCTCGTTGCCTATCTCGCGCTGACCAAGATGGGCCTTGGCGACAAAGCCGCCGCGTCGGCTTTGTCGGAACAGGCCGTGGCCGCGAATCCGATCGAGAAGGACGCGATAGATGGTGCCATTGCCATCGAGATCGTTGCCCGGGTGGCGGCGCGCACGGGCGACCCCGACCGCGCCATCGTCGCATTACAGAAACTACTCTCGATCCCGAATGCAGGCTCAGTGGCCATCGACGTGCCGCTCACTCCTGCGCTCCTCCGGCTCGATCCAATGTTCGATCCGCTCCGGAATGATCCCCACTTCCAAAAACTCGTCGCCGCGCCCGCGCGGAATTAGCTGACAATTTTCTGACGAAACGAGTGTTGCCCTAAGTGGTAGCGCGGTAATCTTGCCCGATGCCTAACGAACCAAATCCGTTCGCCGACGAAATTCACATCGAGCAACTCGAGGTTTCCACCCGTATCGGAGTGCCGGAAGAAGAGCGTGCCGCTCCGCAGCGATTGACTGTCAGCATTTCCTTTTGGCCGTATCAGCAAACGCGCGATCTGGCGGATAAAATTGATCAAACTGTGAATTATTCGGCCGTGGCGGAAGAGACGAAAAGTTTTGTGTGCAATCAATCAGTCAGTCTGATCGAAACACTGGCGGATCAGCTTGCAACCCATCTGCTGAAAACATTTCTGATACAGAAGGTGGCCATTGAAGTACGCAAGTTTGCTTTGATCGACGCAAAATACGTCTCTGCAACCGCGATGCGTACCGCCGCCGTCGGCTGATGATCCGAAAAGGCCGATTCAACAAGCCCGCTGCGGAGATTGCGCAGCGCTACGGCGAATCCGTTTCGTTTGATTGGAGGCTTTATCGCCACGACACCGCCGGGTCGATCGCGCATGCCGCGGCGCTCGCCCGCACCGGAATCATTTCCGCTGCCGAGCTGCGTTGGCGGCACACTCGTAAAGCGACTGGCGAGGGGTGCGCCGTCACGGGACAACACCGCGGAGCAGATTCAGCGCTGGCGCTCGGATTTGGGCCTCACAGATGAATCCGTCTGAGAATTCAGTGGCGTTTGGTGCGCCTGGGATTGAGCCACGCTGGACCTCGAGTGCGAAAGAAGGCGTTGGCACGGCCTATCATACAAGTTGCCGCCTCTGGTTCACGCTCAGTCACGGAATCGTCAATGAGATTTACTATTCCCATGTTGATCAACCAAACACACGCGACTTTCAGTTTCTCATCAGCGATGGAGAAACGTTTTGCCACGAGGAAAAGCGCGACCTCACGCATGCGATTGAATACCCGGAACGTGACTGTCTGTTTTATCGCCTGACAAATGTTGAGCCGCGCCGCCGCTACAGGTTGGTCAAATATGTATTCGCCGATCCGCATCGATCGGTGTTGCTCGTGCATACAAAACTCGAGGTCTTGGACGAATCATTGCGCGGCAGGTTGAGCGTCTACGCATTGTTAGCGCCACACCTGGCCGGCTGTGGTGCCGGCAACTCCGGATGGTGTTCTGAGATCGGCGATAACAAACTCCTTCACGCGCAGCGGAAGAACACTCACCTGCTCATGGCGTGCAGCAGCGGTTTCTCTCGGCGATCTGTCGGCTACGTCGGCTTCAGCGATGGTTGGCAGGACCTGATGCACAACTTCAAAATGGATTGGGAATTCAAGGCAGCCGAGAACGGCAATATCGCGTTGACCGCGGAAGTAGAACTGCGAGACGACGGTGAATTCACCGTTGCCGTTGCGCTTGGTCGCAGTTACCAGAGCGCGGCCACGAAGTTATTCCAATCGTTGGCCGAGCCATTTGAATTAAAGCGCGAATCGTATATTCGGCAGTGGCAGCGCGCGGTCATCGATCCCAAATTCGATTTTACTTCCGACACAACTGACGACGGCGGAATGTATCGGCTGAGCCGATGCGTGTTGCTGGCGCATGAGGACAAAGTTTTTCAAGGCGCGATAGTCGCCTCACTGAGCATTCCATGGGGCGAAACTAAAAGTGATCAAGATCTGGGCGGCTATCATCTCGTGTGGACCCGCGATCTCGTGCACAGCGCGACAGCGCTCCTCGCTACCGGTCAGATAGGCACACCGCTGCGCGCGTTGATCTGGCTGGCGGCGATTCAGCGGCCGGACGGCAGTTTTCCGCAAAACAGCTGGATTGATGGGACTGCCTATTGGTCAGGGTTACAGCTCGACCAGGTCGCCTTTCCGATACTGCTGGCGTGGCGGCTGCATAAGCAGGACGCGCTCGATTTGTTTAGTCCTCGCGCAATGATTTTGCGCGCGGCCGCGCGTTTGATCGCGCAGGGTCCAGTCACCGCGCAGGACCGCTGGGAGGAAAATGCGGGGTACTCACCTTCCACTCTCGCGGTTGTGATTGCTGCTCTCGTTTGCACCGCCGAGTGGGCCAAAGAATTCGGTAAAATGGAAGTTGCAGATTTCATATTGGCGTATGCCGACTGGTTAGCAGCGCACGTTGAAGAGTGGACGGTGACAACCGAGGGCGAATTGGTCGAAGGCCTTCCTCGTCATTACATCCGCATCAATCCGGCCGATCCTGTAGCACCTGATCCGCACGCCGATCCCAACAAAACGATCATTCAGCTCGCGAATGGTGGTGGAATTCACCCGGCGCGAAATGTCGTTGGAGGGGATTTTCTGCATCTGGTGCGGTTCGGCATCCGCAAGCCGGACGATGCAATCGTGCGCGACTCAATAGAAGTGATCGACCGCGTACTCAAACATGAGCTGCCGCAAGGCCCTGGCTGGCGGCGTTACAATCACGATGGCTATGGACAAAAAGACAACGGCAGTGCCTTCGACGGAACCGGCGTGGGCCGTTGCTGGCCGATTTTGACAGGCGAACGCGGCCATTACGAGCTGGCCGCAGGACGCGATTCAAAGCCCTTCATTAGGTCGATGGAAGATTTTGCAAACGAGGGCGGGATGCTCACCGAACAGTTATGGGACGGACCGGACTTGTCCCACAAGGGACGGACTCACAGCGGCGAGTCCGGCACCCACATGAAGCCCGGTTGCCCCACCGGCGCCGCAATGCCGCTTTGCTGGTCGCACGCTGAATATGTCGCGCTCGTGCGCAGTCGGCATGACGGCGTCTGTTTTGATCGCGTCGACCCCGCGTTCGAACGGTATGTCTTGAACCCGGCGCAAAGCCGTTATGAAATTTGGACGGTTCGGCATCCGCTTCGCCTTGCGCCTCCCGGAAAAATTTTGCGGATCATCGTCGCCGCCGAAGCAACTATCGTCTGGTCAACAGACAACTGGATCCGGCGTGATGAATCGCAGACGAGCTATCAACCCGAACTAAATCTCTGGTTTGCAGATTTTCCGACCGCGGAATGGCCGCGCGAGTCAGTGCTTGCCTTTACGTTATTTTGGAAGGCGGAACAGCGTTGGGAAGGCCGCAACTGGCAGGTGAACATTTTATGAAAGCGACTCGAAGTGGCCGATCAGCAGAACACCCATGGCGGCCGAAATTCTTCCCGTAATCTATTTGGCGCGCCATGGCGAAACCGCCTGGAGCGTCACGGGCCAGCATACGGGGCTTACCGATTTGCCCCTGACCGGGCGCGGCGAACTCAACGCCAAGCGGCTGGGGGAGCGCCTGGCTGGATTGGTTTTCGCCAAAGTGTTTACCAGTCCATTGCAGCGCGCCGTTCGAACGTGTGAACTAGCGGGCTTCGGCGCGGCAGCCGAGGTCGATCCCGATTTGGTCGAATGGAACTACGGCGATTATGAAGGTCTTCGAACCGTCGAGATTCACGCGAAGCAACCCGACTGGCAATTGTTTCGCGACGGTTGTCCCAACGGAGAATCGCCGGAACAGGTTGGCGCTCGCGCCGATCGTATTCTCAGTCGCGTCCGGGCCGTCAAAGGCAACGTGCTGATTTTTTCGAGCGGACATTTCCTGCGAGTGTTCGCCGCCCGTTGGCTTGGCCTCGAACCGTTCGCCGGAAAGTTTTTCATGTTAGACACAGCGAGTCTTAGCGCACTTGGCTATGAAAATGACCTTTACTGTCCAGCGCTGCGGTTTTGGAATGATACTCGGCACGCTGGCGACTGACGGAAGACAGAAATGTAAGAATCGGCGCTACCTGAGCATTCGCTTTTATGCCCCATGTTCATAATCTTTCCGGATGAAAGAGGACGCGTGGGAAACCATTTCGAGCGAGCGGCACTTTGCGAATGCCCATCTGGAAGTCGTGACCGATCAGATCCGAACGCCATCACGAAGCCAGCCGCGCACATGGACGATCGTGCATCGCAAGGCGGCGGTCGTTGTCGCGCCAATGACGCGCGACGGCAAAATTATTCTCATTCGTCAGGAGCGCATTCCAATCCGGCAGGCCATCTGGGAAATGCCCTCCGGTCAGATCGATAATCACAGCCCTGATGAAGAGGAGATCAAGAAAATCGCATTGCGCGAACTTCGCGAAGAAGCCGGTTACGAGGTTGCCAAAGACGGCGAGATCGTTCCTCTCGGTTATTATTTTTCATCGCCGGGATTCACGGATGAGCGCGGCTACTTTTTTCTGGTGCGTTCAGTTCAGCGGTGTAAAGAGGGACCGTCGCGAGACGAAGGAGAATCGATTCTCGATTGCCGTGAATTTACTGTGGATGAAATTCGCCGCATGATCGCGGAGAACGAAATTCGCGACGCCAATACGCTGGGCATTTGCGCGACGCTGGCGGCGCGCGGTCTTCTGCCGCTGGCGCCGCGTTGATTCCTCCCATCCATGGCGCTGCGAGACATCTTCAAATTTCGCGACCTGCCGGAGAGCGAAACTTCCAAGCCGTTTCTCGAACATCTCGAAGACTTGCGATGGACCATTGTGAAGATGGCGCTCACGCTTGGCGCCGCCATGATTGTTTGCTTCGCGTTTCGCTCGGCTCTCGTGCGGATCTTGCAGGCGCCTCTGCGCGATGTTGGTTCGCAAATTGGAACCCTCAAGGCGCTCGGCATCACTGATTCAATCGTGATTTCGTTTCACCTCGCGTTTTACGCGGGCATCGTTCTCTCTTTTCCGCTCCTGCTTTATTTTTTGGCGGAATTTGTTTTGCCCGCGCTTACCGCAGTGGAGAGGCGCTTCTTATTTCCAGCGATCGGCGTCAGCTTCGCGTTATTTCTTCTCGGGGTAACGATTTGTTATTTCTGGCTGTTGCCGAAAACGATTCTCTTTTTCTTTCGCGACACCGAATCGCTGGGATGGGCGCCTACATGGACTGTGCAACAGTACTATTCTTTTGTGACCCGATTCACCATCGGCTTTGGTCTGGCGTTCGAATTGCCGGTGGTAGTGTTGGCCCTGGTTCGATTTGGATTGATTACTTACCGGTTCATGGCACGCACCCGGCCCTACGCAGTAGTGCTGATCTTTATTCTGGCGACCATCATCACGCCTACGCCGGACATCCTGACCTTGGTCGCAATGGCGCTGCCGATGTGTCTGCTTTACGAAAGCTGCATCTGGATTGCATGGCTCATGGAGCGCCGCCGCCTGAAACGGATCGCCGGTTAACCACGTGCACAAGCCGACTTACGAATTTCTTTTCGGTGCGTTCGCTTTTGTAATCGGCGCGGCAGTCGGCTCGTTTTTGAACGTCTGCATCTATCGGTGGCCGGTCGATCTATCGATCAATCGGCCCCGCCGGTCTTTTTGCCCGAACTGCAAGCAGCCGATTCCATGGCAGCAAAATCTGCCATTGATTAGTTGGATTGTGCTTCGCGGTCGCTGTGCAAATTGCGGTGCGAAAATTTCGTTTCGCTATTTCGCGGTCGAACTGGTTACCGCGCTTCTTTTTCTCGCGATCTGGGAGAGCTTTCCATGGCAGGTGGCGATCGCATATTGGGTTTTTGTTTCCTTCCTTATCATCGGAACGTTTATCGACTTCGAGCATTTCATTATTCCTGATCGGGTAACGATCGGCGGAGTAATCGCCGGCGTCGCTTTCAGTGTCGCTGTCCCAGCTTTGATGGGAACCGATTCCCGCCTTGCGGCCGGTGTTCGTTCGTTTCTCGCGGCCGCTCTGGGTTACGTGATCTTGTGGATTGTGTTAGAAGCGGGCAAAATCGCTTTCGGGCGGAAACGGATTCGATTTGAGGCGCCAACGCCGTTCACGTGGGCAAAACGCGATGACGACGCCGATTTCGTTGTAGGCACTGAAGAAAGTTTGTGGAGCGATTATTTTGCGCGAGAGAAAGATCGACTGTTGCTCATATGCGAAGAGGTCAGGATCGACCACCAAACGTATGGGAATGTAACGCTGGATTTTCGCTATGATCGCGTCACAGCCGAAGGTCACGTGACGATGCTCGATGATGTGACGCACATTTCCGGCGTAGCTCGCGAGCTGGTGATTCCGCGAGAAGCGATGGGGCGCGGCGACTTAAAATTCCTGGCTGCGATTGGCGCGTTTCTAGGGTGGCGCGCGGTGTTGTTTAGTCTTTTCGCCGGATCGCTGCTGGGATCCATTGTTGGGTTGATCACGCTCGTCGTGGGAATGGACCTTATCTGGCGTTTGGCGCAGTTACCTGGATGTTTTTTGGCACGTTTTTCTTGCGGTGGTACGGAACGCTGCTTAGTCCGTAATCGCCTTCTTCCTACTCTTATTCGTATTCCTACTCCTGCTCATCGCCTACTCTATAGCTGTTGGCTCTTCGAAAACGCGCGTGTCGGAGTTTGCGCGGATTAGCCCGACCAGCATTGAGACGATCTTCACCAGCATCGTTTTGCCATGTCTGATTTCCTCCGCGTCGACAAATGTTTTGGCTACGATCACGTCAAGACACGCAGCTGATTCTAATGCGGAGCCGCGAGCGTTATCAAAAAATCGGCAGCGGTCGGGTGAAGTGAACTTTCCGTTTCCTTCCGCGATGTTTAAAGGAACCGAGGTTGAGGCGCGATCGAGTTGGTTGCGGACCGAAGCATTCCCGGGCAATCGGTCCAAAATCAGGATCGTCCATGTGATGAACTCGAGGGAGGCTTGGTACACTTCGAGTTTTTCGTGGTCGAGACACGTGTGCATTGGGAGGAGAGAAGATTAGGATTAGGAATACAAGTAGGAATAGGAGTTGCCCTACCACGCTTCTGTTGGAACGGTTGCCGAAGCCTGCTTTGCCGGCGCTGCTGTGCGCCCGCGCAATATCAATCCCAGATTAATCAACTCACATTTCCACCAGCGCAGCAGCCCGCGCCAAATCTGTTTGCGAATTCGGATGTCCGGAACGAATCCATCGTAAAGCTCGCGCCAGCCTGCGTTTCTTTTTCCATAGTAACCGGTTGCCCATCTGCGATTCGCCAACGTGACAAGGCGCCGGCTATAGAAGGTCATCGTGTTCCGAGCGAATCTGCCACCGATGCCTGTAAAGGGCAGGTTGAGAAATCCGCGTTCCGGATCGCGATAAACACCGCAGACCAAACCGAGGTAATAACCGCTCACATCGAGGAGGAGCGCAGCCGACATCAGCTCCGCATCCCCCATGTAGTAGTATTTGTCTTTGTACAGACTTTCGAACCAGTAACGATAGGTGATTGGATATTGCTCGTTGTAATGACGAAGCTGCTCGGTGACGTCTTCACCGGCCAGACTACGCCCCAGTAAATCGGCCACGTAGTAGGTGGTGTAGGAACAAAAGTCGAGGCCAGGACTATAAAGCGGATCGATAAAACCGGCGGCGTCGCCCACCGCGGCCCAGCCGTCGCCGCAAACTTTTTCGCAGTGATACGGTAACATGGATAAGGCGTGTACGTCGCCTTCGATCACGCGGGCTGCGCCAAAAATTTCGCGGCCAACCGGGTTGCCGAGGATGTGGGTGTGCAATCGTTGGCCGAGACTCGGTCCTTCCGGGAGCTTGAAAATACGGCTGTCGTAAACGATACCGGCGCTGACATCGCCTCCTTGCAATGGAATGATCCAGACCCACCAGCCGCGCCCGAAGAGATGGTTCGTCGCCCATTCGCGCGCGGTGCGACAGCGATTCGCGTAGTCGGGAAAACGTTGTCGCCATTCATAGCTGTCCCATTCCTTAACACCGCTGAATCGCGCCCAAACAGCGTTGATGGGGTGTTCGATATTAGGACGAAAATATCCGAGTTTTCGCCCGAGCATGGCAGCGCGCCCGGTAGCATCGACGATCCAACGCGCGCGAACGGTGCACTCGCCCTCAACGACGGAGGCGCTAACTCTTTGGCCATTCCCGTTGTTCAGCTCCAGGTTCGCTACTTTCGCCGGACGCCATAATTCGCAACCCGCCCGCTCTGCGAGATCAAGCATGTGTGAATCAAGCTTTGCCCGGTCCACTTGAAACCCGGGCAATCTGCTCTGATAACGTGTGCCAACCTCGACGCAATCATCAAAGCGTTGATCGGGCCGATTCGAAAACCACAGGCGCAATCCCTGTTTTGCGAGCTGGTGATGACCGAGATAATGGGTGAGACCCAAAATGCGAGTCATGTAACAACTGCTTACTTCCGTGGTCGATTCGCCGACTTTGCGATCGAACTCGGCTGTTTTTTCGATGATCAGGACACGTGCTTTGGGTCTTTTGCGTTTGAGCATGAGCGCCGTCGCCGCGCCGGAAAATGCGCCACCGATGATTACGACATCGTATTCTGAATCCATTGCCCCAAAGAGGATGGACTTTACCGCGTCCAAACGCAATTGCCTTCGTTTGGCATTGAAGGTTGAGCATTCAAGACTGAGCGTTAGGCGAAAATGATTTTTACAAACGCGCGTTTGATTTTTCCGGATGCAATTCGCGATGGGCTTGAGCTTGTTGCCGAAGAAGGAAAAATCACCGCGATACGCGAGCAGACACAGAGTGGCTGGGAAGGGGTCATCAATCTCCAAGGAAATTATCTTGCGCCCGGTTTTATTGATCTTCATGTGCACGGCGCGCTCGGCCGCGACACGATGGAAGCATCGGCAGAAGCGTTTCGCGCGATTTGCGATTTTCATGCGAGCGGCGGCACTACCTCGCTATTGCTCACAACCGCGACGGCGCCGATCGAGAAGATTGTCGCTGCTTTGAATGCTGTGCGTGATTCGACTCACCGCGGCGGCCGGGGGTCGTACCCTACCAGCACCATTGCGGGCGTTCACGCGGAAGGTCCGTTCATCTCAAAAGCGAAACGCGGCGCTCAACGCGAGGAATTCATTCAGGTCCCCTCACCAGCTCCTGTGCAGCAGTTGCTCGACCACGCAGATGTGATCAAGCGCGTCACAATCGCCCCCGAGTTACCGGGAGCGCTCGAGGCGATCGAAAATTTCCAGACGCGCGGAATCAGCGTAAGCGGAGGGCACAGCGATGCCTGGGACGAAGAGGCACGCGCCGGATTTGAGCGAGGCATGCGCAGTGTAACGCACACGTTCAATTGCATGTCCTCAGCGCGCCGTCGCGGAGTGTATCGTGTCGGTGGTTTGCTTGAATTTGCCCTGAGCGAACCGCGGATCAGTTGCGAACTGATCGCTGACGGTCATCACGTTTCGCCGACGTTGATGAAGATGTTGTATTGTGCGAAAGGTCCCGGTGGAATTTGTCTCGTGACAGATGCAACTGCCGGCGCCGGATTGCCGAATGGATCGCGGTTTTCGCTGTTTGGCAATGATTGCATCGTGCAAGGCCGCGTCTGTTTGCTTGCCGACCGCTCGGCCCTTGCGGGCAGCGCCTCGCGCATGATCCATCTCGTACGAATGATGGTAAGCGAGATTAATGTTCCGCTGCATGAAGCCGTCGCAATGGCGACACAAAATCCCGCACGCGCGATCGGTTTGGAAGGAAAAGGCCGATTAGCAGTCGGAGCCGATGCCGACTTGGTTATATTTTCAACGGAGCTGCAAGTTTTGGGCACGTTCTCAGGCGGTGAGAACATCTGGTCTAATTAACACTGCGGTTTTAGCCCGGTGCGTCAGACTGCGACTAAGATGCAAGCCGTTTCAACGGCTTAGTGCAGGGAGTAAATCGTTGAAACCGTTCCTCGCTCATTACGCTCTTGCTTCACCGGCGCTAAACCCGCGGTGTTAATTAGGTGAATCCAGCGACAACAGAAACTCTGCGATATCGAGCGCTGCGCGGGGCCGGCTCAGCTTTGCGATGTTCGCTGCCCATTCGCGCCATTCTTTTGCGTTGTCGGCGAACACGCGTTGCAGTCGTGCGACGACCTCCGCCGGTGAAAGCGCGATCACGCCGGAATTGGTTTCGACAATCAGACGCGCGTTACCTTCCTCCTGACCGGCGACGACGTGATTGATGATCATCGGGCAACCAGCGGCGATCGTTTCCTGCACCGTCGCGCCTCCGGCCTTCCCGATGAGCAAATGGCTTTCGTGCAGCATGCGGGGAAGTTCATCCGTCCAGCCAACAATCTTTGCTGGGCGACCATCTGCCGCCGCTTCGATCGCCGGCCGGAGTTTATCAGCGCGGCCAATCGTCACAGTCAGATCGACGCCGAGGTCCGCGAGTCGCCGCACAAGTTCCGGCGCGCCTTGGGTAGCGGCGTGGATCATGTACAAAACACGACGGTCGGAGTTATTGGAAGGCGACACTCGATTCGATCCCGCGAAGTCAGAAAATTTTGGGCTTACAGGAAACCCAAATACCTTGATTTTTTGCGGCGCGACGCCCACTCCTCGCAAGACGGAGGCGCTCTGTTCGTTTGCAACGAGGAAATAATCGGCGGCGCAGCGATACCATGCCGCATTGATGGTGATCGAATCCGTGACGACAACCACACTCTTGCATGTCTGAACACGGTCGGGGTTTTCTTTTCCAATTTCTCGGAGCACACTCGGATACGCCGGGAAAGTGCAAATCACCACGCCAGGTTGAAATCTGTCGAGCAACGCGCTGAAATGATCTTTCAGTCGGTGGAATCGCGCGAATTCCGTATCGAAATCTGTCTTGCGATCGAGCCATCGGTAAACAACTCCCCAGGTGCGCGGCGCGAAATTGACCAGTCCGAGGTAGCTTTTTCGCACCAACTCGTTGACGACGCCATAGGCTTCGGCGAACAAATCGTGCAATTCCATTTCGACCCCCTCCGGCGCGAGGCGGGCCAGACCGTCGCGAACGCCGCGCGCGGCGCTATTGTGACCCTCTCCAAAGCTGGCGGTAAGGATCAGGATTCTTTTTTTCACAGTTTGTTAGAAGACCCGCGTTTTTTACTCTTAATGGTATTCTTCTTCATCTCCATGCTCCGGAAGCCGCTGTGACAAGCGAGAGCCGGAGTAAGAGTAGGAATAGGAGCAGGAATTAGGGGAAATGCCGGAGTTTTTCAACAAGCCCTCGAACAAGACTCCAAGGATGAGGCAATGCGGCTGCAAACTACCGAGCATTCGGACTTTAATGGATATTTACGTGGGCCAACGTAAACTGTGCCCGAGATGAAGTATCTCGGATTCATCTGGCGCGTTTTGCGCCGGCTGGTTTGGGAAACGGCGACTGATCAGACGACCGGCCTGGCTGCCCAGATGGCGTATCTGCTTCTTTTTGCGCTGGCTCCCGGGTCGCTCTTTCTCTGGCATCTGCTGGGTCTGTTCGGCACCGATCCGAGCACGTTGCACCGGATGTTCCTTCTCTTAAAAAGCTTCATGCCGCCGGACCCGAAAGTGCAGGACATCCTGGATTCTGCGATGGCCAATGTGGTCGTAACGGGCTCGAGCGGTCTGCTCGCGAACGCGGGGATCATTCTCGGCATCTATTTCGGAACCGTTTTCATCGCGACGATATCAAGGGCCCTTAGCCATACGTACGGGATGCGAGAAGATCCGCACTGGTGGTCCAAATATGTCATTTCATTTTTCATGCTCTTCTGGTTCGGAATCGTTATCGTGTTTTGCTTCAACGCGATTGTTTTTGGTGAACGGCTGGCGGGCCTTGCGGAAGTCAATTTTCAGCTGGGCTTTCCACTGCAAGCATGGATCGCGACATTGAATTTGCCTTTTACCTTTGTAGCGCTGGTCATTCTCGCGCTCGCGCTGTATCTCCTGACACCGGAGAATTATCTAACCATTCGTCAGGCCTTACCGGGCGCGGTTTTCTTCGCGGTCGGCTGGATCATCGCGACAAAACTTTTTCAGCTCTATGTGGGAAGATATGATCGCTATAACCCGACATATCTCGCGCTGGCGTCCATCGTTGTGCTGCTCACCTGGATGTATCTGACTTGTCTGCTGCTGTTGCTGGGAGGCAAATTGAATGCCATCCTTCGGCGGGAACGCGAAAGAATGCGCAGGGCTGCGCCTCTCGCACCTGAGCCTGCCACGGCCAGTTAAAGAGTTACAACGTTACAACGGTTAAAGGGGGAAGTGATCGACCTTTGTAACCTCTGTATCTCTATTAACTTTTTTAACGATTCCGTTGATCGCGTCGCGCGCTCTGTTACGCTCCGTCGCAGTGATGCGCTTTCGCATTTGGGTCGCAACTGCGCTCGCCGTCGGCGCAATCATTACAGGTGTCCTTCGCGCGCAAGTCAGTGAAGAACAAAAAAGTCGGCGTGACGAATCGGAGTCAAGCGAGGCAAGTGCCTCATCTTCTCGGCCGAGAAAATCTCCGACCCCAAAAGCAAAAGGAGCAAAGAGTAAATCAGCGAAGAGACAACAAGCTCCTGCCCGCAATGCTACGCATAGCGATGCAGGCGGGTCTGCGACGCCAGACGAAGCGTCCACCGCGATTCCACGCGCCAAATTAGCGTCCGAAAAAGCGCGAACGGAAGAAGACGCTTCTCCAACTCCAAAAAAATCGCCGGGTCCAAGCTTCAGCAAAAAAACCGCAAAAAAAGGGGGCAGCGAAAACAGCAGCGGATCGCCAGGTCCACAGGAATCGCCGAACAGTCGCAAGACAACGTCCGCGAGAGAATCTGGCGAGCCAGAGGGGACAACCCCATCGGCCACGCCGCGCGAGACGCCGGAGCCGAGTGGTTCATCGAAATCAAAACGGCGCCATACGCCCACACCCAAGCCGAAAACGACGAAGAAGAAATCCAGCGAGAAAGAAACCGCACGAAAAACCAGAAAAACTGCAAAACCCAAACACGCGTCCAAAGAAGAGGAAACACCGAAGCCCGCAAAAACGCCTCCGCCTCATGCAGAAGAGCGCGGCGCATCATCAGAAATATCATCTGCACCGCCACGGGCGATTGCCGTTCCTACGCCAACTCCGGCACCCCAACTAAAGACTTCCCGTGCTGTTCCAGCCGGCGAGCGAGCCCAGGTTGTGATTGAAAAGTCCGGCGTCGAGGAAGACCAAGGCTTTGAGCCACCACCATCACCGCCGCCGCGGAAATTCGGTTTCTGGCCGTGGTCCCGACGATCAGCGAACTATCGATATCTTACCAGCTCAGTCATCGAAGCGATCCGGCGCGCGCCGGTGAAACGCCGCCGATGGCAATTCATTGTGGTGCACAATAGCGGCACGCGACAGGGAAACGCACGCGTGTTCGATTACTACCATCGGCACGTGCGAAGGATGCAGAATGGTCTCGCCTATCACTTTGTGATTGGGAACGGAACGTCGACCGGCAACGGGCAGATCGAAGTCGGCGATCGCTGGCGGCGTCAAATCAATGGCGGCCACGTGCACAGCGATTATCTGAACAACATTTCGCTCGGGATTTGTCTCGTGGGCGATTTTAATCGCGACCAGCCAACGCGCGCGCAGCTCGACTCGTGCGAGGAGCTCATCCGTTACCTGCGAGAACGCTGCGGCAAAGTCGACAGGGGCAATATCCCCGTGCGGCCGCATCGTGAAATGAATCCACCGCGCTGGGCAACGGATTGTCCGGGAGACGCTTTTCCTTATTCGTGGTTTCGCAGGTTCTAAGTAGTCGCGCGTTACCGACCTGCCATGTCGAGCGCAGTGGAGACATTTCTAGTTCAGTCAGGCAGCTAGAGCTTCCTCGACGTCGCTTGGAATGACAAAAGACGTCACTTGCGTTCCGCGACCATCAAGTTGGCTTCCTTGTAATTCCAACGGTAACCGAATCCGAAATCAAGCGGCGGCGGGTTACTTTGTTGGAAAAGCTCGTGCAATCGGGGCTGGTAATGTTGTTTGAACAGCTCAATCGGGCCGAGGTAGACACCATATAGACGCAGGTTCCATTTGTTTGGGTCGATGTAGGCCAGTGGAATTCCGGCATCGTCCTGCACAATTACCTTACTGTGCTCGAGGATAAAATTGCGAATCGTAGCGAAACCATTCTCAAACATTAGATACGACGCCGATTTGAGAAAACTGGAGGCGATGCCCAATCGCTGGCAAAATTTTAAGAAACCGGAAGCCGCCTTGATACCGCCGTCAGAAATATCGGTGGTAAAATAATAGATCGTTTGCGGTTCGCCTGATTGATTGTCGGCGTACTTGATCCGCACCCCGGGAACACTGCCGCCTTTCTTTCCGGCCCTGGCTTCTTCAAATGCCCCGCCGCTGTTGAGAGAGCCGAACGTCACATTCGTGATCGATTTGTCAGCGCGCGCGATGAACGCGTAGAGGATCGGCAACACACCATTCAGGTTCTGCTCGTGCAGATCGATTTTCATATCTTTGGTGATGAAGTACGTCGTGTTCAGGGACGACTTCATTGCGTTCTCAAGATTTCCCAGAGCGCCGGAAAGATTCGTTATGCGCAATGGATCGGGCGGTGGTCCCATCGCTTCTTTCCCGCAAAGCACATAAACCGCAGCTTTTGGAAAAAATTGATCGACGTAGAGAAAATCCGGCCCGCTGAACATGTAAAACGCCACAGGGATGGGCTGCAGCGATTCTGGAAGATACGTCTCTTGCCATGCGTGCAGTTTCTGAAGCTGCCGGAGATTAAGCTTTGAAAATTGTTCTTCAAAAAAAGCGGCGTGTGCCTGCCACGCCGGGTCGCGCGTAAGCGGCGCAAGCGGGGAGGTTTCCGGCACTGGCATTCCTGCAAGAAAACGCGCCACATCGTTAGGTCCGGCCGCTACCGGCACGGCACGTGGCGCAACTTCGGGATTCTCCTGCGCGTACAGACTTAGCGCGCTTACAAGAGCCACGATCACGGGCAATCCCGCGCACCTTTTCCAAGGCGGATTCATAGCGGTCGATGCGAGCGTTTCCTCGCACAAAAATAGAGGAGTAAACCCAGTAGCGCGGTTGCGACCCCAGCCAGCGATTCAGCGGTCTTCGAAAGCAGCAGATAAAACATCATCCAAAGTGTGATCACGGCGAAAATAATCGGGGGCAGCGGGTATGCCCACACGCGATAGGGGCGGGCGATTTCCGGGCGCGTCGTGCGCAGCACGATGACTCCCAGCACAGTGAACAGCGAGCAGAGCAAGAGACTAAACTGGGTGTATTGCACAACGCTTTCGAAGCTACGCGTAAGCAAAAGCAGATTGACGATGACCAACTGGAGCACAATCGCGTTAGTGGGAATGCCATGGGGATTCTTTCGGCCAAGCATTCGCAGCAACCAATGATCTTCACCCATCGACATGCTTACTCGGGACCCGATCCACGTCATTGAGCTGATTGCGGAAACCAAGCCGAGACAAATGACCGCGCCAGCAGCACGTCCTCCGTTTGCCCCAAAAATATGTTTGCCTGCGATCAATGCTACTTCGAGTTGACCTTTCAGTTCCTGTGCGGGCGTAGTGGCGAGGAAAATGGCATTAAGCAACACGTAAATGAGGATCACAACGCATGTGCCGACGAGCAGTGAGCGCGGCACATTTTTTTCCGGCTGCTTGATTTCGCCGGTGATGTAGACCGCTGCGTTCCAACCCGAATAGGAATACATCACGTAAACCAGCGCCACCGAAAAGGACGCGCCGAAAATCGACATGTTGTCGCCGGGCGCGGGCAGAAAACTGATTGGTTGTTTTGGGTGAACAAAAAACCCGGCCACAATTAGTGCAACGATCAGGACCAATTTTACGAGTGTCGAAAGATTTTGGAACGCGCTGCCAACTCGCAGATTCTTGAGGTGAAACAGCGCGACCAGCCAAACTACCGCAAAGGAGAGGAAGACCGGTGAGCCAAAGCCGAGCACCCCGTTCAGGTATTTGCCAAATGCCATCGCTGCGAGCGCGATCGGCGCGGCAAATCCAACCGTAGCGGAAACGAATCCCGCCATGAATCCGAGCGCGGGATGATAGATCTGCGACAGAAAATGGTATTCCCCGCCGGAACGCGGCAGCGCCGCGCTGAGTTCGCCATAACAAAGTGCGCCGCAAAGCGCGGCGGCTCCGCCGATCACCCAAAGCATCAGCAGCGGAAATCCCGACTGAATGTCCGCCAATTGAAAACCAAGGCTCGTGAAAATGCCGGTCCCAATAATGTTGGCGATAACGATCGAAGCCGCGGTGATGAAGCCGACGGTGCGTCGCGGGGCTGGTGATTTCGCAGAACGACGTTCAGCAATCGTGGTCATCTCTGTATCGACAATCTCGAAATTATCAGGACTGGCGAATTGTTTCGGAGCGGCATTCAAGTTCATCATTGGCGAAGGAGCTTGCGCGACACGCTGATCTGCGCTTGGAAATTTGTTTATGGTTTAAGGCGAGTGCGGAATCAGATCTCCGGAATTTCCTGAGTTGTCAGAAGCTATTCCCGGCGTCACTTTGAACGCGGCATGAATGCATCTCCCAAGCTCTCCATCGAAACGGCAACCCAACTCGCAGTGTTTCTTGCAAATCGTCCCGGGGCCCTTGCGCGCGTGTGTGAAGCACTCGGTAACGCCGGAGTGAATATTCATGCGCTGGCTACTTCCGACACTGTCGATCATACGGTGGTGCGCATGGTCGTGAGCGATCCCACGAAGGCCCTCATGCTCCTGGGCGAAGCGGGCGTGCTCGCACTCGAGACCGAAGTGCTCACGATCGAGACGGCGAGCCAGCCTGGCGTCCTTGCCAAAATCGCCGAGCGCCTCGCCGACGCTGAGGTGAATATCGAGTACACGTATCTGGCAGGGAGCCCCGGAGCGGAAAAGGGACTCATCATCCTGCGGCCGTCGGACATTGAAAAAGCGCGGCGCATCCTGCAGGATCTGTAGGGCGGTGGCTTGCACCACTGGCTAACCTCGTGCATTCCGCCCGGATTGAGCCTTAAGGGCGAATCTCGATTGTCGTGCCGTCGGGCGTCACGCGCCATAGTTCTTCGATCTCTTCGTCGGTGAGCGCGATGCACCCGTGAGTCCAATCTTTCCAACGATGAAAGGCGCCAATCCAGCCGAGTCCGTTTCGAATTCCGTGTATCATGATATCAGTGCCCGCTGAGACCCCGCGCGCAGCCGCACGCTTGCTGTCCTCATCTGAGGGATAAGAGATGTGTAGCGCGAGGTGAAAACTGCTTTGCGCATTTCGTCTGTCTATGTTGTAAGTGCCTTCGGGTGTTTTCATGTCGCCTTCTTCCTGCTTTGCTCCAATCGGTTCGCGACCTAGTGCGACTCGATAAGTTTTGATCTGCTTGCCAGCCCGAAAGATCGACAATCTTCTCGCCGATTTTTCGACCACAATCCGATCGACTGTTGTTGCGGGTGATAGGCGGTGCCAATTGTGATGCGCGTACAAGTAAAGTGCCAGAGCGCAAATCGCGATAAATGCAGGGATGATTTTGCGCGCCACATTGTGAGGATTGGACGGCCTTGCCAAACACGCAAACGAGCAGACCTCTTCGAGATCGCATTGTGTTCACCATTCGTGATTGCCAATGCGTGCCACATGCCGGATAAATGCGCGGCGCGTTTATGACTTCGGTAAGAACCTTCCTCGGTTACCCATATCCGCTGGGCGCAACATGGATGGGTAACGGCGTCAACTTTGCTCTCTTTTCGGAAACGGCAGCCTCAGTTGAACTATGCTTATTCGACAACATTGATGCCATGGAAGAGAACATTCGCATTCCGGTTACTGAACACACCGATCAAGTCTGGCATGTCTTTTTGCCCGACGTGCGCCCGGGGCAATTGTACGGGTTTCGCGTTGCCGGTCCGTATGATCCCGAACGCGGGTTACGCTTTAACAGTTCAAAACTCCTGCTCGATCCCTATGCCAAAGCCATCGCCGGAGAAGTGAGCTGGGCAGATGAAATGTCTGGCTATATCATCGGCGGTAAGAAGAAAGATTTGACTCGGGACTTCCGCGATGATGCGTGGGGAGTGCCGAAGTCGGTCGTCATCGATGCCGGGTTCGACTGGCTAGATGACCGGAGACCCGGCACTCCGTTGAACAGTTCCGTGATTTATGAGCTGCACGTGAAAGGCTTCAGCAAACTTTGGCCCGATGTGCCGGAGGAGTTGCGAGGCACTTACGCGGGCCTCGGCAGCGCGCCGGCCATTGATTATTTCAAAAAACTCGGCGTGACCGCGATCGAGCTGTTGCCCGTACACGCGCATATCGACGACAAGAGCTTGGTCGATCGCGGCCTAACGAATTATTGGGGTTACAATACGATCGGATTTTTTGCGCCGCACGCGCAGTACTCAAGCAGCGGACAAATGGGCGAACAGGTCGTCGAGTTCAAATCGATGGTGCGCAGTGTTCACGCCGCCGGCATCGAAGTGATTCTCGATGTGGTTTACAACCACACCGCGGAGGGAAATCATCTCGGCCCGACGCTTTGCTTCCGCGGGATCGACAATCTCGCTTATTACCGGTTGCAGCCGGACAAGCCCCGTTTTTATCTGGATTTCACCGGCACAGGCAACACGTTTAACCTGCTTCATCCCCGGACGCTTCAACTGGTGATGGACAGCTTGCGTTACTGGGTCTTGGAAATGCATGTGGACGGGTTCCGCTTTGACCTTGCTGTGAGTCTGGCACGTGACCACGAAGGCGTTAACAAGCTGCACGCGTTTTTCGAAATCATTCACCAGGACCCGGTGCTTTCTCAGGTGAAGCTAATCGCGGAACCGTGGGACGTTGGTGAGGGCGGCTATCAAGTTGGAAATTTTCCTGTGCTTTGGGCTGAATGGAACGGGAAATATCGCGACACGGTTCGCGGTTTTTGGAAGGGCGATGAGGGCCGCATTGGGGAGATGGGATACCGGCTCACCGGGAGCCCCGATCTTTATCAACACAATGGGCGGCGCCCGTATGCGAGCATTAATTTCGTCACCGCGCACGATGGTTTCACACTGTGGGACCTCGTGAGCTACAACGAAAAGCACAATGAGCTGAACGGCGACGGCAACAACGACGGCGACAATAACAATCTGTCGTGGAACTGCGGCGTGGAGGGTCCCACCGATGATCCGCAGATCAACACCTTGCGCGAACGGCAGCGGCGGAATTTCCTGACCACGCTATTTCTTTCCCAGGGCGTGCCGATGCTCTCTGGTGGGGACGAGCGGGGAAGATCGCAGAACGGCAACAACAATGCTTATTGCCAGGACAACGAGATCAGTTGGCTCGATTGGGCGCACAATGAAAAGCAGAACCAGTTTCTAGAGCTCACGCGAAAGCTGATTTGGTTTCGCAAGGCGCATCCGGTGTTTCGTCGGCCAAAATTTTTTCAGGGCCGGCGGATACGCGGTTCGGAGATTCGGGATGTAATGTGGTTCAATCCTGGCGGGAGCGAAATGAGCGAGGAGGAATGGGCGTCGCCGTTTGTTCGCTGCATTGGCATGCTGCTGAGCGGCGACACGATCGATGTTTTCAATTTTGAAGGGGAACCAATCCGCGATGACACATTTCTGCTGCTGATTAACGCGCACTACGAACCGGTCCCATTTGTCCTGCCTGGCCAGGAACACATCGAGTGGCAATTGATTCTCGACACGATGGATCCGAACGGTTTCCTGGCTGAGCCGAAAAAATTCGCGTCGGGCGACGATGTCGATCTTGTCGGGCGCGCCTGCTATTTGCTGCAGCTCGTTAAGGGCGCGCAAGCCCAGGCCCGCGCGGAATCCTGGAAAAAGCGACCTGTCGAATTTCCGCCGCTTAGCGCGGAGGAAGAACGTGCTCGGCGCAGGTGATGCGCTGCAATAGAAATTCGGGCAACGCATTCTTGTCGCGAGAAACGAATTAGTTTATAGAGATACGAAGCGCGTGTTATCATGCGCGGCCAATCTTTTGGTCAGTGATTTGCCATGACACCGAGTTCTCTTGTGATCGTCACTGATCGAGGCAGTTTGAAAGCATATCGGGTGAATGAGACGCCCACGCGCGGACCAAGCCTGCAACTCGTACAGGCATTCAACATCACTGACGCGCACGGCAGACTGGTCGATAAGGTAAGCGATTTGGCCGGGCGATTTCCCGTGACCGACGGCGCGGGTGCTCATCACGGCGCGAGCTCTATCGCCGAGCGGACGCAATTGGCAACAGAAACCGATCGCCGCATTCAGAAAGAGCTCGCTGATCAAATTACAAAGATCGTTTCACGTAATGGAAAGGAAGGCTGGTCGTTTGCGGCGCCGGCTGAGATCCATGGAGCGATTGTCGATCTTTTACCCCCCGCTGTGCGCGACCGGATCGTCGAACACGTGAAATCTGATTTGGTAAAGGTGGAACCGGCGAAACTCATTTCGCGGTTTCGTTCGTTGCAGCAAATTTCATAACGCGATGCTGGAATATTTTTGTTCCCTCAACGCCGGAGGGCTCGTTAGTATCTAATTAATCATGCAACTGCCTGTTAAGATCTCGTATCGGGGTCTGGAAAAATCTGACCAGATCGACAACCTTGTTTTGGATTATGCGGCGCGACTGGAAAGATTTTGCGACCACATCAACCGCTGCGATGTGGCCATCGAGCAAACCAACCACACGCATCAAAAAGGAAATCCGTACCGGTGCCGTATCGATGTCACTGTGGCGCGGGGTCACGAGCTCGTCGCTGATGAGAGGCAGAAGGACAACGGCACGCACCAGCCGCTCAACAAGGTAATCCACGACGCGTTCAAAACGATGGAGCGCGAGTTGCGCCGGGTCGTGGACAAGCAAAGACGCAACGTTAAAACGCACGCCGATACCCGTTCGCCGAAATAATTGCGCAGCGCGTCAGCTAGAGGTGATTGACCTCAATGGCGTCGGCCTTTGTCTCATTAGTCCTGTCGCGCCGCTCACGATCACGAGCCCACCGCTCGTCAACCAAAGCCAATAGCCCGCGCTGTAGCCGATGATTTTCCCATAGGTCGGCGCCTCGCTCGCAATCATGGTGTGGCGGAAAAGAAACGCGACCATGAAGGCTGACGCCAGGATTCCCAGCAGCAGCGCGACCTTATCCTTTCCGGCAAAAGAAAATACCCACGCAGCAAGCAACACTGGATTGGCCAGCCACTCGAAATATCCATCAAAGACTCCTATGAGCCCGATCAATAGCAAATACCAACCGGACGGCGGTGGCTTGGGAATATGCGTCTCAGTATAGAAACCGTTCTGCGTCAGCGACGCCGGTGGCTTGGGAATATGCGTCTCAGTATAGAAACCGTTCTGCGTCAGCGACGCCACGAAAACGATGACGCTGAGGAGCGTAATGATTCTTGGAAGCCGCATCACAAGATCAAGGTCGAGTATAGTAACCGCACCGCGCGAATAGAAGCGCTAGTTCGAAACGGAGAACGCGGACAATAAGTCCACAGATTCCGCAGATTTTCACAGATTCAGGGTTGCAGAATCCTTCTGACAAAAATTATCTGCGTTAATCTGCGTAATCTGCGGACGAATTAACTTTTCTTCGCGTACTTTTCTGCGCCAAGAAAGTGCAATGAAACGTACGGCTCCTCGCCGATGACCCAGCTGTCGTGTGGAATTGGAGGAATGTGAAAGAGCTCACCAGCGCGTAGCTCGACCACGCGCCCATCATCGAACGCAGCCGCGGCACCGCCGGAGAGCACTAAGCCAACGTGTTCAACGTTGCACCGGGTCGCACCCACGCCCGGCCCGACGTGCTCGCTCCATTTCCAGCCCGGTTCATAGGTGGCGCGACCAATCGTCATGCCGCCGACATGCACAATTTCAAAACGACCTTTCTGCATGACGCGCACTTCATCCGGCGCCTCGAAAGATTTCAAAAGCACGTCTATTTGCTCGCTGCTCATACGTGACTTAACGGCGACAAGGCCCTCGTAAAATCAAAAGCGCTCTTCGCGTTCCGCAAAGGATTTGTGTCATTGGTGGATTGGGAAAAATGCTTCCAGTCCGGGCGATTTGGTGCCGGCCAGATAAACGTATCCTGTAAATCGCGGGTAATTGTCAGGATCCGATTGCCAGCGATAAGTGGCGTCATACTCTTTGCCATCAAAATGGAAATGGATTCGTAGAACTGGAATACGATCGG
>WNGF01001218.1_pt1 | contig 64141 bp, 57 predicted proteins | sample 5400641 | NCBI WGS metagenome assembly WNGF01 (sample SAMN13153371, study PRJNA577476) | soil metagenome | isolation source: 80 cm soil or saprolite under grassland replicate 2 | place: USA:California | collected 2016-06-15
CACCACCTACACCACCGACGCCAACGGCAACCTCACCGGCTCCTCCGCCGGCTTCGCCGCCAGCTACAACGGCTTCGACCAGACCACCGCCATCACCCCAGCCGGCGGCTCGGCGCTCAGCCCCCTCACCTACGGCGCCAGCACCCAGGTCGAGCGCCGCCAGGCCGGCTCGACCGACTTCACCACCAGCGCGCTGGGCCTCGGCGTGGCCGACCCCTCCGGCGGCAAGGCGACCTTCTACACCCGCGACCCCGGCGGCGGCCTCCTCGGCCAGCGCACCTCCAAGGACACCCAGTACGACGTGCTGGACGCGCTCGGCTCGGTCGTCGCCTTGACCGACTCGGCCGGCGCGGTGGTGGGCCGCTACAGCTACGAGCCCTACGGCACGCCGACCTTCACCGGGACGGTCCCCTCCAACTTCCAGTTCGCCAGCGGCTACCGCGACCCCGAGACTGGCCTGCTCAAGTTCGGCGCCCGCTACTACGACCCCGCCCTCGGCCGCTGGACCCAGCGCGATCCCCTCACAGGCAACCTCATTGATCCGAGAACCATCAATCGGTACGCATATGTTACGGATGACCCGATTAACAACATAGATCTCGCGGGCACGAGCTTTTTCGGATTACTTAAGACTGTTGTCATTGGGTTCGTTGCCACTACGTTTGCTGCGGGGATATGCGGAGCACTCATCGGCGGCTTTTCTCTTACCGTTGTCGGGGAAGCGCTCGCTGGCTACCTCTGTGGCGTCGTAGCTGGCGTCTTCGGAACCTACATTACCTATGTGGCTGGCGAGAATGGCTACCTGTAGTTGGGAGTTCCGTTGAGGCGAAATTACCTGCCGTATGCATGGGGCTGCATGGCAGGAATCGCGTCGGTGGTGATCGTGCGGAGTCTAATTCAGCACTATGCTCAAGATCAGACGCTAGCGGAGTCCCTTCTCTCCCCAATCAACGTCGGTTTGCTCTCTGCGGCAGTTTTTCTGCTACTGCTGGCGCGAATCCTGAGAAGGGGGGGTGGGCGGTAGATTCCCCCGACTCTGCAGCTCCTCACATAAGGTCAGTAGAATGGTTGAAGCTCTTTGGGCAGTAATCTTATCACTCAGCCTGGTAGTGTTGATGGGATGTGCCCTGATTGCGACAATCAGAGCAGGCGAAAGACGCGGTAAGAGTCGGCCGATTCAATTGACTGGCACAGTGAGCGCAGCCATTGGTGTCATAGCCATAGTCATGATGCTCCGCCAATGAGACTCATCAGGCATGGACCTGGCTTCCGATGCGATGATTCCGGTGGCCGTGGCAACGGGCCTGACCCCGGTTGACAGAGGGGGTCACTCTGCCGACGGGTGTCCTGGCTGCGCTGCTGGGCCTGGGACAAGACAGGGCCGCCGGTCTGCGAGGAGCGGCTGCACTGAGCAGGTGCACACTCTTGAGGTGACGGCGACTTGCGGCGCTGACGTAGTCTTGGCGCACAACCTGCGACCGACCGGGAGCTCAGGTGGCCGACCAGGAGCAGACCTCCTTTAGCTGGCCCGGCGTGCTCGGGCGGCTCCTCAAGCGCGAGGACCTGACGGAGGCCGAGGCGGCCGCGGCGATGCGCTCGGTGCTGTCCGGCGAGGCCACTGCCGCGCAGATCGCCGCCTTCGCCGCCGGCCTGCGGATCAAGGGCGAGACCGTCGTCGAGATGACCGGGCTGGTGCGCTCCATGCTCGACGCCGCCACCCCGCTCCACATCGAGGGGCCGCTGGTCGACGTGGTGGGCACCGGCGGCGACCGGGCGGGCACCTTCAACGTGTCGACCCTGGCCGCCGTGGTGGTGGCGGGCGCGGGCCGGCGCGTGGCCAAGCACGGCAACCGCGCCGCCTCCAGCCGCTGCGGCAGCGCCGACCTGCTCGAGGCGCTCGGCGTGGTGATCGGGCTGCCGGCCGAGGGCGTGGCGGCGTGCGTGGACCAGGCCGGCATCGGCTTCTGCTTCGCGCCCGTGTTCCACCCGGCCATGCGCCACGCCGCCGGGCCGCGCCGCGAGCTCGGCGTGCCGACGGTGTTCAACTTTCTCGGCCCGCTGACCAACCCGGCACACGCCACCCAGTCGGCGATCGGCGTGGCCGACCCTCGCATGGCGCCGCTCATGGCCGAGGTGCTGCGCCGCACCGGGACCCGCCACGCGCTGGTGTTCTACGGCCACGACGGCCTCGACGAGCTCACCGTCACCACCACCTCGACAGTGCTCGAGGTCGGGCCCGACAGCCTGCGCGAGCTGGAGGTCGACCCGGAGGCACTGGGGCTGGAGCGGGCGGCCAGGGAGGATCTCGTCGGCGGCGACGTCGGCCGCAACCTCGCCATCGCCAAGGCGGTGCTCGCCGGGCAGGGCGGGCCGGCCAGGGACATCGTCCTGCTGAACGCCGCCGCCGCGCTGGTCGCCGCGGACGCGGTGCTGGGCTTCCCGGACGGCCTGGAACTCGCCGCACGCTCGGTCGACGAGGGCAGGGCCGCGGCCACCCTCGACGCCTGGGTCGAGGTCTCGCGGCGCGCGGCGCCACCGTCCTGACGGCTCCGGCCGCCCACCCGCCCGGCCGCGCCGGAGGCCGTGATCATTCCGACGCGAGGTAGCCGCCGCTCGGACGCCACCCCGTGGTGGTGCCGTGACGGGGTCGGAGGACGCTGTTCACGGCCCGGCTTCGGGCCGCTGGCAGTTCACCGAAGGGGGTCGCCATGCGACTCGTCCGCTCAGCTCTCCTCACGCTCGTCCTGGCCGGCGCCGCGCTGGCCGCCGCCGCGGCTCCCGCCATGGCCTCCCCCGCCACATCGTGGAGCACCGCCACCCGGGCCAGCCACCGTGTCCCGGCGGGCCTGCCCGTGCTCGCCGACGTGCGCACGGCCCACCATCCCGGCTTCGACCGGATCACCTTCGAGCTCAGCGGGCCGCTGCCCGGCTACCGGATCGGCTACGTGCCCAGCCTGACCGAGGACCCCTCCGGCCGGCCGGTCGACCTCGCCGGGAGCGCCACCATCGAGGTGGTCCTGCAACCGGCCCAGGCCCACGCCAACCCGCTCAACAGCGGTGCGCCCACGGTCGACACCGAGCCCTTCTCACCTGGGCTGCCCGCCCTCAAGGAGGTCGACCAGACCGGCGACTTCGAGAACGTCGTCAGCTACGGCCTTGGCATCGACCACCGTGCTCCCTTCCGGGTGCTCGAGCTGACCGGCCCGTCGCGTCTCGCCATCGACGTGGCCACCAGCCCGACCTCGCCCTCGCCGGCGGCCGGGACCCCCGTCGCGCCGGGACCAGCCGGTTCGGGACCTGCCGGGCCGGGGTCGCTGCCGTTCACCGGCCCGCAGTCCACCCGCCTGCTGCTGACCGGTCTCGGCCTGGCCGCCGTCGGCGTGCTGGTGCTGGCCCTCGCCCGCAAGACCCGGACACCGTGACGAGCGCGCTCCCGGGCGCCCGACCGGCCCGGGAGCGCCCCGACCGGCCCGGGAGCGCCCGCCGCTCGACCGCCCTGGGTCAGTCCGGCTGGCCGGCAGCCTCGAAGCCGACCGAGAACATGCGGTCGAGGTCGTGCCGCGAGTAGGTGCGGAAGGCGATCAGCGTGTTGGTGGTGGCCACGCCGGGCGTCTTGCGGATGGAGTTGGTGACGGTCGCGGCGAGGTCGTCGTGGCTGCCGACGCGGACGACGGCGACCAGGTCCCAGTCGCCGGCCACGGAGTACACCTCGCTGATGCCGTCCAGGTCGGCCAGCTTCTCAGCGGTCTCCGAGGTCTGGTTGACCTCGCAGGTGACGAGCACGATCGCGGTGACCATGTGCGCTCCCGACGGTCCGCGGCCGCCCGCGCGGCCGGTTGCTTCAATTGTAGAGATCCGCTCGGGAGATCCGCGGTGCGATGGGTGCAGCGGGTGGCGATGCGCCGGAGGCAACCAGTCGGCAGCGCCGGACGTACAGTCATAATCCGGGAACGGCGCAGCACGGGACCTGGAGGTGGGGTGTTCGGTTCCATCGGCCGCTTCACCTACCGGCGGCGGCTCGTGGTCGCGTTCGCCTGGCTGGTCGTGCTCATGGTCGGGTTCGTCTTCGGGCCGCGGGTGTTCTCGCACCTCGGTGGCGGCGGTGGCTTGCGCGACGACGCCGAGTCGGTCGTGGCCGACCAGCAGCTCGCGCGGGTCTCCCACAGCGGCTCAGAGGTGAGCGCCATCATCGACGGGCGTGACGTGCGCGACCCCGCCCTGCGCGCGAGCGTCGCCGCGGCCGTCCGCGACCTGCGGGCGCTGCCACAGGTCCGCCGCGTCGTCGATCCGCTGGCCACGCCGGCCACCGGCACAAAAGCCTCCTCGCCCCCGGCGTCCTCGCCGCTGGTCGCCACCAACGGGCGTGCCGTGCTGCTGCGGGTCGAGCTGCACGACGACCTCCCAGAAGCCGGCTACCACGACGCCGTCCAGGCAATCAGCGCACGGCTACGCGCCATGGACGCGCCGAGAGTGCTGCTCGACGCCCAGGACACTGGGCAGGAGCTCCGGGATCAGGCCGAACGTGATCTGAAGCGCGGCGAGACAGTCGCGCTGCCGGTGGTGGTCGTGCTGCTGCTGCTGATCTTCCGCGGGATCGTGGCGCTGCTGCTGCCGCTGGCCGTCGCGCTGGTGGCGATCGCAGGGGCGCTGCTGATCCTGCTTGGCGTCGGCCAGGTCTCCCAGCTGTCCAGCTACTCAGTCAACGTGGTGACCATGGCCGGGCTGGGGCTGGCGGTCGACTACTCGCTGCTGCTGGTGAGCCGCTTCCGGGAGGAGCGCGCGGCCGGCCTCGCGCCGCCCGAGGCGATCGAGCGCACGCTCGCCAGCGCCGGGCGCACGGTGGCGTTCTCCGGCCTGACCGTGGCGGCCTCGCTGGCCGGGCTGCTGGTGTTCGCCGAGCCGTTGCTGCGCTCGCTGGCCTGGAGCGGGATCGGCGTGGTGCTGGTCGCGGTCGCCGCCGCCCTCACCCTGATCCCCGCCCTGCTCGGCCTGTGGGGTCAGCGCATCAGGCCGTCCAGGCAGGGCCGTTCGGACCGCGGCCTGTTCTACCGCCAGTCGCGGCTGGTGCAACGCTTCGCCGTGGTGCTCGTGCCGCTGCTGGTCGCCGGGCTGGTGCTGCTGGCGCTGCCGTTCGGCCACGCGCGGCTGGAGAACTCCGGGCCCGAGACGCTGCCGCGCTCCTCGCCGGCACGCCAGTACCTGGAGACGCTGCGGGACCGCTTCCCCGGACGCGGCACCGACCCGATCATCGTCATCGGGGAGATCGACCCACGCTCGCCCCAGGCCCGCGCGTTCGCCGCCCGCGTCCAGGCGCTCCCCGGGGTCGTGGCGGTCGCGCCGCACCCCGGCGTGCCGGCGGCCATCACCGTGCTCGACGTGGTCCCGGAGGGCTCCAGCGAGGGCCCGGTCGCCACCCGCCTGGTGCGCGGCATCCGCGGCCTGGAGCGGCCGGTGGCGATGGGAGTGACCGGGTCGGCAGCGTTCCTGGTCGACTACCGCGACTCGCTGGCCAGCCGGCTGCCACTGGCGCTGGTGCTGATCGGCCTGGCCACGATGCTGCTGCTGTTCCTGATGACCGGATCGGTGGTGGTGCCGCTCAAGGCGATCGTGATGAACGTGCTGTCGCTCAGCGCGAGCTTCGGCGCGCTGGTGTGGGTGTTCCAGGAGGGCCACCTGTCCGGGGTGCTGGGCTTCGAGCCGGCCGGCATGGTCGACATCACCGTGCCGGTGCTGGTGTTCATGTTCGCCTTCGGGCTGTCGCGCATCAAGGAGGTCTGGGACGAGACCGGCGACAACGACCATGCGGTCGCGCTCGGCCTGCAGCGCACCGGCCGGATCGTGACCTCGGCGGCGGCGCTGATCGTGGTGGTGTTCCTCGGCTTCGCCGCCGGCGAGTTGCTCACCATCAAGGAGATCGGCGTCGGCATGGCGATCGCGATCGTCCTTGACGCGACCGTGGTCCGCACGCTGCTGGTGCCGGCCACGATGAAGCTGATGGGTCGCTGGAACTGGTGGGCGCCGGCACGGCTTCGGCGCCTGCACGACCGCATCGGCCTCCACGAGCGCGCCCGGCCACCCCCAAGCCCAGAAGCCGCGCCCGAGCCGGCCGCCCGCTGAGCCCCTACTAAAGATGACGTCGGCGGCGTTGCCCTTGCGGCGGATCTTGGCGCAACAGTTGCGCAGGTCCAGGTCCTCGACGTCGAGGGCGAGGACCTCTGCGGCGCGGGCGGGCGGTCTCGTCGAGCATCCGCGGCGGCGCAGGCTCCGGGTCGGTTCGGTGGTGAGCCAGTCCTGGTCGTGCCGTAGCCGACCGCAGCGCTCGGGTTGTCGTCTGGCTTACCACGCATCGTCGCCGGATCTGCGAAGATACGGGCCTTCACCTTGATCGCGTGGGATAGCGGATGCGCGGCACGCCGGTACGGCGAGGGATCCTCGCCCTCGACATCGAAGGGTTCGGCCACCAAGGCCGGACCGATCCCCACCGCGCCCACCTGCGCACCCGCCTGCACGCCCTGCTCGACCATGCCCTGCGTGCGGCCGAGATCCCACCAGAGCAGGTCGCCGCCCGCAGCGACCTCGGCGACGGGATCCTGGTCCTGTTCGACCCCGCGGTTCCCGCCGCCACCCTGCTGCACCCGCTGCTCAGTGACCTCACCATCAAGCTCACCACCGACAACCAGCAGGCCACCGGGCCGGGGCGGCTGCGGCTGCGGGTCGCGGTCCACGAGGGCCACGTCCTCGCCGACACCCACGGCCATACCGGCGAGGACCTCAACCACGCCTTCCGGCTGCTGGACGCCCAAGCCACCCGCACCGTCCTTGCCGGCAGCCCCAGCGCCGATGCGGTGCTGGTGGTCTCCGACGCGGTCTATCAGGGGGTCGTGCGGCACGCCTACCAGGGCCTGGACCCGGCGGTGTGGCAGCCGGTGCGGGTACATGCCAAGGAGACCCGCACCCGCGCCTGGGTCCACCTGCCTGGCCTGTCCAGCCAGCCCGAGCTGTCGTCGGTGCTGGCCGCCCCGCCGCTGGGGCCGACCACGCTGCGGATCCCACACGAGCTGCCCAGCCTGCCGGAGGCGTTCACCGGGCGGACCAGGGAACTGGAGCAGCTTGCCCGCCTGCTGCACGTGGCCGGCGGCGCGGGCGGCGGGCCGGTAGTGATCAGTGCGATTGACGGGATGGGTGGGATCGGCAAGAGCGCGCTTGCGGTCCAGGCCGCCGGCCAGCTCATCGACGCCTTTCCCGACGGGCAGCTCTACGTCAACCTCCATGGCGCCACCCCAGGCCGCCCGCCGGTTGCGGCCCTTGGGGCGCTGGAGCGGCTGTTGCGATCGCTCGGCATGGACCCCGCCGCGATCCCCGTGGAGGTCGAGGAGGCCAGCGCGCGGTTGCGGTCGCTGGCCGCAGACCGGCGGCTGCTGGTGGTGCTGGACAACGCGGGCAGCACCAGCCAGGTCCGCCCGCTGTTGCCGGCCAGCCCGACCTGTGCGGTCCTGGTCACCAGCCGCCAGGTCCTGGCCACCCTGGACGGCGCCCACCCGTTGCACCTGGACCTGCTGCCACCCCGGGAGGCGGTGGAGCTGCTCGGCAAGCTCGCCGGCCAGGAACGGGTCAGCGCGGAGCCCGGCGCCGCCGACGCGGTGGTCCGGTGCTGTGGCTTGCTGCCGTTGGCGATCCGCATCGCGGGCGCCCGCCTGAAGGCCCGACCCAACTGGCCGGTCGGCGAGCTGGCTCGGCTGCTTGCGGATGCGACCCGCCGGCTTTCGGAGCTGACGGTTGACGGGCTGGGGGTCCGCGCCGCGTTCGACGTGTCACTGCACGCGCTCCAACACAGCGCTGACCCGATCGACCAGGCTGCCGCCCGAGCGTTCGGGCTGCTCAGCTTGCCTGATGGGCCAGACCTTGACGTTGCGGGGGCCGCCAGGCTCGTGGACCAGTCCGAGCCGACCGCCCAGACCCTGGTGGAGCGGCTGGTCGACGCGCAACTGCTGGAGAGCCTGCGGCCAGGCCGCTACCAGTTCCACGACCTGGTCCGCCTGTACGCCCGCGACCACGCCCGCGAGCAGCATCCCGAGGCTGACCGGCTGGCGGCGCTGGAGCGGCTGTTCGGGTTCTACACCGCCACCGCCTGGCACACCCACGCCCTGCTGCGCCCCGGCGACCAGCGCCTTGCCGCCGCCGACCCTACCTGGACCAGCGACAGCCGACAGTTCCCCGACACCACCGCGGCGCTGGGGTGGTTGGAGGCCGAGCGGGCCAACCTCCTCGCCACGATCGACCAGACCGCCACCCTCGCCCCCGCCATCCCCGCAAAGCTCGCGACCGAGCTTACCCGCGCGCTGCACGGCTTCTTCCAGGTGCACAGCCACTGGGCCGACCAAGTGCAGGCCAACCAGACCGCCCTGGAGCTCGCCCGTCGGACCGGGGATCGGGCCGGCCAAGCCCACACCCACAACGACCTCGGCGCCGTCGATGAGCGGTTGGGGCGCTACCCGGAGGCGGTCGACCACCTGCAGCAGGCCCTCACCATCTCCCGGGAGCTCGGCGACCGCCACGGTCAAGCCGCCAGCCTGACCAACCTCGGCAACGTCTACTGGCGGTTGGGCCGCTACCTAGACGCGGCCGACCACCATCAGCAGGCCCTCACCATCTCCCGGGAGCTCGGCGACCGCCGCGGCCAAGCCGGCAGCCTGAGCAACCTCGGCCTCGTCTACTGGCGGTTGGGCCGCCACCCTGACGCGGTCGACCACCACCAGCAGGCCCTCACCCTCCGCCGGGATCTCGGCGACCGCTGGGGCCAAGCCGCCAGCCTGAACAACCTCGGCCTCGTCTACTGGCGGTTGGGCCGCAACCCTGACGCGGTCGACCACCACCAGCAGGCCCTCACCCTGTTCCGGGATCTCGGCGACCGCGTCGGCCAGGCCGACTGCCTGACCAACCTCGGCGTCGTCTATGAGTGGTTGGGGCGCTACCCTGACGCGGTCGACCACCACCAGCAGGCCCTCACCCTGTTCCGGGATCTCGGCGACCGCGTCGGCCAGGCCGAGGTGCTGCGGGATCTCGGCGACGCCCTGCTTGGGCTTGGCCGCCAGCAGCAGGCACGCGAGGCCTGGCAGGAGGCCCTTGAACTCTGCGAGGCGTTGCAGATTCCCATGGCAGATGAGGTCCGCGACCGTATTGCGCGCCTGCCGGCAGTGGCGGCCAGAGATCCTGACGCAGGAGAGGATGCTTGACCCGAACGCACGTTCGCCATATCGTCAACCGCCAAAGGGCAGGAATGGGCGGGTAGAGGGCAAATTCCAGGGGACGGAGGTCCGCGAGCGTGCGAGCAATCCAGCAGTCCCTGGACGATCTCGGTACGCCCCTCGTCGACGTCGAGTTCGCAGTCCTCGATCTGGAGACCACCGGCGGCTCACCAGCCACCGACCGCATCACGGAAGTCGGCGCCGTCAAGGTCCGCGGCGGCGAGGTCACGGGCACCTTCCACACGCTGGTCAACCCCCGGATGCCGATCCCGCCGATGATCACCGCGCTCACCGGCATCTCCAACGCCATGGTCGCCACCCAGGAGCCGATCGAGGTCGTGCTGCCGTGCCTGCTGGAGTTCCTCGGCGACGCGGTGCTGGTCGCGCACAACGCCTCGTTCGACGTGCGTTTCCTGCAAGCCGCCCTCCAGGCGCACGCCTACCCACGGCTGGAATCGAGGGTCGTCTGCACCGCGCGGCTGGCCCGGGTCCTCCTGCCTCGCGACGAGGTACCCAACGTCAAGCTCGCCACTCTCGCCCGCTACCTACGCGCCGGCACCCAGCCGTGCCACCGCGCCTTCACCGACGCCAAGGCCACCGTCGACGTCCTGCACGCGCTCCTTGAGCGAGCCGCCGGCTTCGGCGTGCTCGCCCTGAACGACCTGATGACCTTCCCGACCATCCGCACCCAGCAGCGGCACAGCTACGGCAAGATCCGTCTGGCCGACGGACTGCCTCGCGCGCCAGGCGTCTATCTCTTCCGCGGCCGGAACAACGAAGTGCTCTATGTCGGCAAGACGAGCAAGGACTTGCGCAGCCGTGTGCGCTCGTACTTCTCCGGGGACGGGCGCGCCAAGGTGGAGGAGCTGCTCGACGCGCTGGTGACGATCGACCACGTCGTCTGCGCCAGCGACCTGGAGGCAAGCGTCCGCGAAGTGCGCCTGATCCAGCGGTACCGGCCCTACTACAACCGGCGCAGCCGCGATCCAGAGCGCTACTACTGTTACCTCAAGCTCACGCGCGAGCGCTGGCCGCGGCTCTCGGTCGTCCGCAAGCTGCTCGATGACGGCGCCAGCTACCTCGGCCCGTTCACCAGCACCGCCCAGGCGGAGCTGGTCAAGGACGCGATCGAGGACGCCGTACCGCTGCGGCGCTGCACGCAGGCCATCGGCGCTCGCAAGCGAGTCTCCGCCTGCGTGCTGCTGGAGCTGCGCCGCTGCTCCGGCCCGTGCACCGGCGAGGCCGATGCCGACGACTACGCGGGCCACGTGGCGACGCTCGCGAGCTGCCTCGACGGCGGCGACCCGGAGCCGTTGCTGGCACCACTCAGGGAGAAGATGCGCCGACACGCCGCAGAGCAACGCTACGAGCAGGCGGCGGTGACGCGCGACCGGCTGGAAGGGTTGCGGCGCGCCCTCGACGACAGGCGACGCATCGCCACGGTCTGCGCTGCTGGCGAACTGGTCTTGGCCAAGCCGCATCCCCGCGGGCGCGAGGTCACCGTGCTGCGCCACGGCCAGCTCGTCTCGGTCACGATCGTGCCGGCAGACGGCGCGGTCCAGCTTGCGACCAACGGCGCGGGGGATGGCCCTACACCGGTCACCGGTCCTCCGCCTCGGCACCTCGCTGACGAGATCCGGCTGGTGGCGCGGTGGCTCGACCAGGTCGCGGGCAAGGCGGAGGTGGTTGCGGTCAGCGGCACGCTCGCCAGCCCGGCAATCGGTGGCGCTGCACTCCAGGTGCGCTACGACCCTGGAAGGCAACGCCACCTCGTTCCTGGCGAGGCACGAGGTCGACCGATGCTTCGACCTCGTGCGCTTCCCGGGCGCCGCTCCCGGCACGCACCCAAGGTGCCCTACGTCTGAGACGCCGGCAGCTCACCCTCTGGGCCGGTAGGTCGCGATCACCACGCCGGTGGTCGTCGTCTTGGCGTCGACCAGCCGGAGAGCGGCCAATGCACCGCCGTCGGCGAACAGACGGCGTCCCGATCCCAGAACCAGCGGGTAGATCAGGAGCAGGTACTCGTCGACGAGGTCGCGCCGCATCAGCGACTGGACCAACTCCCCGCTGCCGAGGACCCCGAGATCCTGGCCCGGCTGCTCCTTGAGCCTGGCCACGGCCTCCGCGGCGTCGCCCTTGAGGAGCGTGGAGTTGCTCCACGGGAGCGGCTCCTCCAGCGTCGTCGAGGCGACGTACTTCTGGCGGTCGTTCAGCACCGCGGTGAAGGGGCTGTCCTCCTGGTGGGGCCAGAAGGCGGCGAAGTCCTCGTAGGTCCGTCGTCCGAGCAGCAGGGCCCCGTCCTTGGCCATTCCTTCTGCCATCACGCTGCTCATGACCGAATCGCCGTAGGGCGCCGCCCAGCCGCCGTGCTCGAAGCCGCCGCGGCGGTCCTCGTCGGGGCGGCCCGGTGCCTGCATGACGCCATCGAGCGTCAGGTGCGTGGTCACGACGACATTGCTCATCTGGAGTTCCTTCCTGTCGACCGGGGTGTCATCCACACAGACCGCACGGCGAGTGAGCTTCTCACTCTCTATACGAGCGGCTTCCGAGCGGATCGACATGGGACGCGGCCGCGCCACGAGAATTCCCCACCCTGGGGGAAGCGCCAGTCGAAGGGCGTGGTGCGCGCGGAGATGAACGGCGGGGTCGAGGGCGCGGCGCGCGGGACGCTCACAGGTGCCAGAGCAGTGCCCACGCGGCGGTGGTGCCGACCATCCAGGTGACGCCGGTCCAGGCGGAGGCGAAGCGCCCGTCGCTGCGGTCGGCCCACACCGCCACGCCGCCGAGCGCCGCCAGCGACCCCATGCCCGCGTCGGCGAGCGCCCGGTCCGGTCCGCCGAGCGCGACCACCATCATCCCGATCAGCGAGCCCACGTAGACCGGTGGGGGCAGCGCGCGGACCAGCAGCCCCGCCACGCCGGGGGCGGGCAGCCCGCCGCGGCGCATCAGCCGGCGGGCGGTCAGCGCCTCCGGCACCCAGCCGAGCTCGGCCGCCTCGACCACCAGGCGCCGCCAGTAGGGCCAGGGACCCGTCGCCCGCTCGACCCGGCCGAGCAGCCGCCGCACCCCGTCGCGGTCGTCCTGGCGGAGCTTGGCGATGGCCCCGATGGCGGCGGCCGCGTCCCCGCCGCTGCCGATCACCCGGGTGGCCAGCTCGTCCGCGAACACCGGGTCCCCGGCCGTCAGCGCGACCATGGCGCATCGCGTGAGGTGCTCCCGGCCGGCGGCGGGGTGGCGGGCCGCCCGGTAGGCGTTGACCAGCGCGAGCTCCGGCACGCACGCACCGGGCAGCAGATAGGTCGCGGCCAGCAGGCTCAGCGCCTCGGCGCCCTGCTCGGGGTCGTCGGCCGCGCGGCGGAAGCAGGCCATCGCCTGGCGAACCTGGCCGTGGGCGACGTGCCGACGGCCAGCCTCGACGAGCTCGTAGGCCTGCGGCACGGCTGAGCCCTCCTGTCGCTCCTCCTCCGTCCGTCCAGCTCCGACAGAGGTCGCGCGCATCGTATGCGATGCGGGGCCTTGGAAGCGACGTCGAATCGACGAGGTGATCCCGATTCACCGCGACAATTCCTGATGTGAGCTCGATGCTGCTTCGTCGGTGCGGGGAGGGTTCGAGCACTACGCGAAAGCGGCCCGGCTGGCGCCTGAAAGGTCCAGAGGCGCTCGCTGGGGGTTACGCGCGGACTGCGGCAGCGAGCGCGCGGACCTCGTCCGGGGTGGAGGCCATCGTCACCACCGCCCGCGGGTCGATCCGCCGGATGAGGCCCTCGAGGACCTTGCTGGGGCCGAGCTCGACGTAGCGGGTGGCCCCGAGCGAGCGCAGCCGCTCCACGCACCCTGTCCAGTCGACCGGGCTGGTGAGCTGCCGTGCCAGCAGCCGGCCGGCGCGGCGGCCACTGTGCACGACCTTGGCCTTGGCGTTGGAGACCAGCGGCACCTCGAGCCGGTGCAGGTCGATGCGGTCCAGCGCCTCGCGGAAGGGCCGGCGGGCCGCGTGCATCAGGGGGGTGTGGAAGCCGCCGCCGATGGGCAGGTTGAAGACCCGCTTGGCGCCCGCCGCGAGCGCCCGCCGCCCCGCCTCCTCGACCGCCGCCGATTCGCCGGAGATCACCACCTGGCCCGGCGCGTTCGAATTGGCCAGGAACACCTTGCCGACCTGATGGCGCACCTTGCGACACAGCTCGCCAACGGTCTTGTCCGGCAGCCCCAGGATCACCTGCATGACGCCGCCTCCGCCGGTGGCGTAGGCCAGCTCGGCGCGGCGCACGACCAGGTCGAGCCCCTGCTCGAAGCTGATCCCGCCCGCGGCGAGCACCGCGGCGAACTCACCGAGCGAGTGGCCCGCGACCAGGTCCGGCCGCAGGCCCTCGGCCTTGGCGAGCAGGAAGCAGGCCGCCGAGTGCGTGTAGATGGCCGGCTGCGCCTTGCGCGTGTCGGCCAGGATCGCGTCGCCGGCCTCGATGACCTCGATCACGTCCCAGCCGAGCCGCTGCGAGGCGCGCTCCAAGGGCCAGCCCGCCGGATCGTCGGCCCACGGCGCGCCGTTGCCCTTGGGGACCCGTCCCTGGCCCGGGAAGGTGAAGGCGATCTTTTCCACGACAGGCAGCATGGTACTCGGCAGCGCGGCCGCCGCAAACAAGCCGGCACGCGACCGCGACTACTCTCTAGAGATCGGACCGTCACGCAGGAGGAGGACGCGTGCCCAGCCAGCCTGCCGCCGAAGCTGCGGCCGAGGACGCCACCGCGCCTCCGGCCCTGCCCGACCTGGCCGAGCCGCTGCTCGCCGGTTACCTGGACGCCGCCCTGGCCACCCTGCGGGCCGCGAGCCCGGCGGACCTGCCGGGACAGCTACGCCAGTACCAGACCTGGACGCCGCGCCGGCTCAAGCACCCCCGCGTGCTCACCGTCGTTCGTCGCGCCCTGGACCTCGACCAGAAGTTCAGGGCCGCTGTGGACGAGCGGGTGCTCCAGGAGGAGGAGGCCCTCGCGCGGCTGCTCCGCGCCAGCCGTCACGCCGAGGCGCTGGCCAGCGGGGAGTCGCCCGAGGCCGTCGCCCGCGTGGGCATCGCCCTTGGCGCGGACGGCGTCGCCGCGGTGCAGGCGGCCGTCGACGCCCTCGCCCGCAGCCGCGTCCAGGCGGAGGCCGCCGCCGCCCAGTCCGCCCTGGCAGGGGCCGAAAGCGAGCTGGAGCAGGCCCGGACGCGCGCCGAGCACGAGGCCGCCGCCGCCCGCACCGCCCGGCAGGCGCTGCGCACCGCCCGCCAGGAGCTGCGCCGCGCCGAACGCGAGGTCCACGGCCTGAGCGAGCGCTGCCGGAGCCTCGAGCAGGAGGTGGGCCGGGTCACCACAGCACTCCAGACGGCCCGCGCCCAGGCCGCCGACGAGCAGCGCCGGCTCGGCGGGCGGATCGCCGAGCTCCAGGCGCTGCTGTCCCAGACCCAGCGGCAGCTCCGCGCCCTGCGGCGCTCCTCCTCTCAGGTCGACCCGGTCGTCGCCGAAGCCGTCGGCGCGCTCGAGCGCGACCTGGCCGCCCTGCGCCGTGCCACGGGCCTGCCGAACACCGCCAAGCCGCAGGCCGGCGGGCCACCGGCACCCCGCCAGCCCGAGCGCCGCGAGCCGCTCCCGGTACCCGGTGGCCTCGCGGCCGACGACCCCGAGACCCTGGCCGCCTGGCTCGGCGTCCCCGGCGTGCTGGCGCTCGTCGACGGCTACAACCTCAGCAAGCACGAGCGCGGCTTCCCCGACCGGACCCTCGAGGACCAGCGCACCCTCCTGCTCGACCTGTGCCGGAGGGTCGCGCGCCGCTTGGGCGCCGAGATCACCGTGGTCTTCGACGGCGCCAGCGTCGCCCCCGTGCCGACCCGGGTGCCGCTGGGGCCGGTCAGCATGGTGTTCACCGATGCGGGCCGCACCGCGGACGACGAGATCGTCGCCCGTGTCAACGCCGCGCCCCCCGAGCGGCCGGTGGTGGTGGTCTCCTCCGACAACGAGCTCCGCGAGCGCTCCGCGGCGCTCGGCGCCAGCGTCACCCGCGCGCCCGCCCTCCTCGGCCTCGCCAACCGCTGAGCGCGCACGAGAGCCTCACGCGGCGCGGCGCCCACCTCACCGCCTCACACGGCCCACGATGCGCGTCGCCTCACGAGGCGCGCGACACGCCGCGACGGTTCGGGTGCACCGCCACGACCCTCGGGTCCAGCCCCGCCGCTGTCAGCACGCCGAGCGCCCGCTCCAGCTCAGGGTCCAGCGGACGCCTGGACGCGGACGCGCCCCGGGGCGCCGGGCTCGACCGCCCCGCCTCCTCCTTGCCCAGCCGCACCACCTGGGCATCCCGCTCGGCCATGAAGAACTCCACCAAGCAGTCGTCGCACCCGCCAGGGCAGCCGTCACAACTGATCCGCAGTGGCTCCTGATGCCTCATCTCGCCCAAGTCCTCCTGGTGCCGTCGGGTCCGGCTGGACAAGACAACCCTACTCGGGGGGTGCGACAACGCGGGTCAGGCGCCCACAGGCCCGCCGGATTTGCAGTTTGCTTGACCCCCTCGTTACCTTTCCGTGCAGCAGAACCGCTGCGCTGGCCTACTCCCCCTGGACAGCCGGCGGCCCCCATCACAACTGGCCGTCCCTTTTACAGAAGGGAGTGCGAACGCACGTGCCCGTCCCCCCGCGGGCTCGGAAAGCGCGCCGCATGCCCCGCCTCCTGGTCGTCGCCGCCGCGGTCACCGCGCTCGGCGCCGGGCTCATGGTCGTGCTCCCCGTCGCCACCGCCGCCCCCCGTGCTACCCAGGCCGACCTCGAGGAGCTCGGCACGCAGGTCTCCAAGCTCGACGAGCAGCTCAACCAGGCCAAGATCGAGCTCGACCGGCTCAACCACCAGCTCGCCGACGCCCAGCGCGCCGCCAGGGTCCAGCACGGCTCCCTCGACAAGATCCGGCACCGCATCGCCGTCCAGGCCGCCGCGGAGTACGAGGGCAGCGGCCTCGGCTCCGTCGCCGCCCTGCTGAGCGGCCAGGACTCCACCACCCTGGTGCAGAAGGCCGAGACCCTCAACCTGCTCGCCCAGCACGACGGCGACCTGCTCGCCGCCGCAAGGGCGCAGCAGCAGATCTACGCCGCCGCCGTCGCCGAGGTCCAGCGGGCCAAGGCCGCGCAGGCGCGGGAGATCGCCGGGATCGCCAAGCACAAGCGCCAGATCGAACGCAAGCTCAACCAGCTCGAGCGCCTCCGCTCCGTGATCGGGGACCCGCGATCTGTCCCGCTGCCCGCCGACCTGCCCTCACCGATCGGCGCCGCCTCGACCGCCGTCCACACCGCCCTCGCGCAGCTCGGCAAGCCCTACGTCTGGGGCGCCGCAGGACCGGGCTCGTTCGACTGCTCCGGCCTCACCATGTACGCGTGGGCAGCCGCCGGCGTCAGCCTGCCGCACTCCGCCGCCGCCCAGTACGACGTGCTCCCGCACGTCTCCCGGGCCTCCTTCCAGCCCGGCGACCTCGTCTTCTTCGGCAGCCCGATCCACCACGTCGGCCTGTACATCGGCAAGGGGCTGATGGTCGCCGCCCCGTCCAGCGGCCGCGTCGTCCAGGTCCAGGAGGTCTTCAGCAGGAACTACGTCGGCGCCGCGCGACCCTGACCGCCCCTGACTGAGCCCTACCCGGAGTTGGTACCGGGTAGGGCAGGGTCCGCCGGGCCGCGGCACAGTCGCAGCAGCGCGCCGGCCAGATCGGCGCCGTCGGGGCCGAACGCCGCCACGTAGGAGGCGACCACGTGCGCCTCGCGGCCGAGGTCGCGGCGGGTGCCGCCGCCGCGCAGGCGCCGCGACTGGATCTGGCTGGACAGATCGCGGCGCCGGGCGACCAGCCGCTGGATGTCCCGGTCCACCTGGTCGAGGCCGGCTCGCAGCTCCTCGACCCGGGGCGCCCCAGAGCCCTCCGGGCTCATTGGCGGCGCCATCGCCTGGCGGGGTCGGCGGCCTCACGCGCGCCGGCGCCGACGTAGCGGATGCGGCGGCCCGCCATGCGGCGCCCGACCGCGGCGGCCACCGCGTCCAGCTCGCTCGACAGGCCGTCGAGCTTGTCGTCGACGCCGATCGCCACCCCGTCCGCGCCCACCGCGGCGGCCGCGCGGGCCAGAGCGGCGCCGCCGGCGGGCGCTCGCTCTGCCGCGGTGACGTCGACCACCAGGGGCCGCCCGCCGGCGGCGCGCAGCGAGGGCAACGACGGCAGGTCCAGTCCGGGGTCGCACAGCACCACCTCCGGGTTGCCCTCCTGCGCAATGCGGTCGGCCGCGCGGAGCCAGGCCTGGACGCCGGCCGCCGGGTCGCGCTCCAGCAGCACGGGCAGCCCGGCGCTCCCGAGCGCCCGCGGCAGCAGGCTGCCGGCCAGCGCCGCGGCCGGCACGCGCAGCATGCTGGCCACGCCCGCCACGGCCGCCACGTCGCCGGGCTCGCGCACCGCGCACACGGCGCCGAGCCCGCTGGCGCGCCGGCAGGCGTCGACCGCCTCGGCACCGAGGGTCTCCCAGGCCCGGCCGACGTCGAGCAGGCCGGCGCGCGCCTCGCGCGCCAGCCCGGCGGCCTCCAGCAGGCGCTCAGCCTCGCGGGCGGCCGGGGCGGGGGACCGTGCAATCAGGGTGAAGGTCCCCGAGCCGACCGCCACGCCGCCGGCCACGACCGGGGCGGGCTCACCAGCGCCCGCCGGTCCGCCCGCCCCGCCTGGCTCCTCTGGAGCCGTCGCATACGTCGGCCTTGCCATCTTCGGTTCGTCCTCCTCGTTGGCTGCTGGTTGGCCCGGCTGGCCCGGTCCCGTCCCGGCCGCCTGGAGCGGGCTCAGCAACGAACGAGCCGCCCAGGGCGGTGACCCGGGGCGGCTCCTGCCGAGCTGCGTGCTGCGCTCAGGTGCGCAGGCGCGTGACGGGGACCGCTACCCGGTCCCCGGTAAATCGCGTGGTGCGGCTCGTGCCCATGATGCCTCTATGGTGCTGCACGGTCGCGGAGGGTGTCCAGTCCGTCGAGCGGCGTCAGCTCGAAATGCACCGTTCCTCCCGTCTTGGAATGGAGCACGCGGTGGACCAGCGGCACCAGCAGGCCCTGCAGGAACGGGTACTTGCGGGCCAGGAGCCGGGAGGCGTGCTCGAACTCGGCGCCGCTGAGGCGCCTGGCGCGAGCGCGGATCGCGGGGCCCGCGGGCTTGCCGCGCGCGGTGGACGGGGCGACCTCCACCACGGGATTGCTGCGCATCCGCTTGACCTTCCCGCCCTTCTCAGGGCTGCGGATGAAGGCGCGGTCGCCGTCGACGGCGATGCTGACCGGCGCGCCGACCGGGGTGCCGTCACGGCGGTAGCTCGTGAGCAGGACCGTCTTCTGCCGGACGAACGGCGCCAGCACCGGTGTCGTGGCGGTCGTCACCTCGCCGACGACCCCGCCGAGCTGGCCCAGCCGCAGGACCAGCGCCACGCCGACCACCAGCGACCATGCGGCCAGGCTCCACACCTCCCAGCCGGAGCCGCCGATGTCCAGGTCGACGGCGTGGACGACGGCGTGCACGGTGTTGCCGACGAGGAAGCCGGCCAGGGCCAGGGCCAAGGCGTCGCGCCAGGCCAGCGCGAGCAGCAGCGTGGCGCCGATGCCGACCTGGAACGCGCCCACGTCGTGCAGGAAGTGCTGGCTGTAGGGGAAGGCGACGAAGCTGGCGAACGAGCGCGGCGCCGCCAGCGCCCACACGCCGGCCGCCAGCGCGGAGGCCCCCGCCAGCGCGGTGACGGCCAGCACGGACCCGTGAGCTTGCCGCGGGAGCACCGGCCGCGCCCTCGCGCCCGTGCCCGTGGTGCGCTCGCCCGTGGTGCGCTCGCCCGTGGTGCCCGCGCCCGCGCCCGTGGTGCCTGTGCTCATGTCCTCCTCCTTCTCAGTGTCGGCGCCCGCGTCGAACAGGCCGGCTGCCAGCTCGACCAGGGCCGCGACGTAGCGCTGCTCGTCGATGCCGGTAGGGTGCTCGCCGAAGACGTCCCGGAGCAGCCAGTAGTTCGAGACCGCGGCGATCAGCACGGCCGCGAGCGCCTCCCAGTCCCGCTGGGGCGCCTGCGGCCCGGCCTGGGTGGCGAGCCATTGGGTGACGACACGGTAGACGCGCCGGATCTCGCCGTCGCCCATCCGCTCGAGGAGGTCGGGGAACCGGGCGAGGTCGCGGACCAGGAGCCGGTTCAGGTCGCGTTCCTGGTCGAGCCGGCGCAGGCCGGCACGCGCAATGACCGCCAGGCGCTCCGGCAGGGGCAGGACGGCGAATGCGGCCTGGTCGCCGATGAGGGCGACGAGGTCGGAGCCGGTGGCGATCTGCCGGTCCACGCCCGCGCCGAGCAGGGCGCGCTTGGAGGGGAAGTGCCGGTACAGGCTGCCGGCACCCGGGGAGAGGCCGGCGGCCGCCTCGATCTCCGCGATCGTGGTCGCGCTGTAGCCCTGCTCCCCGAACAGGCGCATCGCCTCGGTCAGGATGCGCTGCCGCGTGGGGCTCGTGTCGCCTCCGGGCATCCCATCTCCTGGACAAGTAAGTAATTACTTGCAGGCTAGCGACAAGACTCCGGACCCGCAAGGCCGTACCCGGTCTCGGCGAGGGCGTTGCGGACGGTGCCGTGGGTGGCGGCGTGCGGGCGCTCTGGGCGGTCGGCGTAGCCGTCGAGCAGGAGGCGGTTGCGGTTCAGGCAGATCTTGGCGAAGCGCGGTCGCAGCAGGTCGAACAGGGCGAAGCGCTCGGCCAGCTCCGGGAAGCGGGCCTGGTAGGCGAGCACCTGCGCGCGCACGAGCCCCCAGAAGCGCCGCTCCGGGAGCCCGAGCGCGTCCTCCATGAGGTCGGCGAGGTAGCGGAAGTGGCCGATGAGCAGCCCGGCCCACAGGAACTGGCAGAGCCACTCCGGCGGCGCGCTGAGCAGCACCTGGCGAACGTCGGCGGGGACGCGCTCCAGCTCGGGCAGCGGCTGGTCGGAGAGGTTCACGTCATCGACGAAGTCCTTGAGCGCGAGCCGCGCGGGCACGCCGTCGCAGTGCACCAGCACGGCGTTCTCGCCGTGCGGCGAGAAGACCGTGCCGTAGCGGTAGAGGTAGTGCAGCAGCGGCGGCAGCACGGCGTCGAGGAAGCGCTCCAGCCATGCCTCGGCGCCCAGCCCCGAGCGCTCGACCATGGCGGCGACCACCGGCGTGCCGTGGGCGTCGACGTGCAGCAGGGCCGCCAGGGCGAGCGCGCGCTCGCCAGGCTCGAGGAAGCGCTCCAGCGGCGCCCGCCAGATGCAGCCGAGCAGCTCGCGGAACTGGTAGGGCGCGCCGGGCAGCGCCTCGTAGACGCGGTGGGGGACGGCCACGCTGGCGACCTCGCCGAGCAGGACCAGCCGGCACTGGTCGCGCAGGAACGGGTCGGCGTCGCGGATGCCCTCCAGGTGCGCGGTGACCTTCGGGGCCGCCAGCGCGCGCTCGGTCGGCAGGCCCCGCCAGACCAGCGTGTTCAGCACCGACAGCGGGAGCTTGAGGTGGTGGCGGTGCGGCGAGGTGCGGTTGGAGAGGGTGCGGACGGACTGCTGGGGGAGGTAGTCGTCGCCCGCCTCCCCGAGCACCACCAGGTCGCCCGCGGCAAGCTCCGCGGCGAACAGCGGCAGCACCACGTTGGCCCATTGCCACGGGTGCACCGGGAACCAGGCGTAGGCGCCGGTGCCGCCGGCGCGGGCGCGGGCGCGGAGCCTCGCGGCGAAGGCGGCGCGCACCTCGCCGTCGATCTCGGCGTCGAGGAGCCGGTCGTGGTCGAGCCCGTCGACCGCCTGGGTAGGACGCCCACGGCGTGCGCGCGGCCAGCCACAGCGGCCGGACGGGCACGGCCCGCTCCGGCGCGTAACCGAGGTAGTCGCCGTAGTCGAAGCCGATCCGCCCCTTGTTCGCGGCGATCCAGGGGTGGCCGTCCAGCTCGCCCTCGACCTCGGCGTAGTCGAGGCCACGGCTCCCTGGTCGGTGAAGTCGGTAAAGGCAGCGAAGTCGGTGAACGCGGTGCGGGCCGGCAGCCGGTACACCTCGCGGCCGGCCAGCGCGTTGACGATGGTGGCGGCGCGGTGGGCGCCGAGCCCGAGGTCGGGGGCGCCGACCCCGTGGGTGTGCAGCTCGGCGTTCTGCACGAACAGTGAGCCGGTCACGCCGGCGTCGGTCTGCACCCGGTAGTCGAGTCCCACGCGGTAGCGGCCGGCCTCGTCCCAGCGGATGCGCGGGCGCAGCTCCGCGATGCAGGCGGGCGGGTCGGCGCGGTAGCCGGTGGCGAGCACCACCCGGTCGGCCTCGAGGCTGAAGCGCACCTCCTGCTCCCACTGGTGGCAGTCGAGCCGCCAGCGGCCGCCGGCCCGCCCGATGGCACGCACCGCGGTGTGGGGGAGCAGCCGCACCGGCGGGGCGGCCCCGCCCACGCTCCGCTCGTACAGCAGCCCGTAGACGGCCCCAATGGTGCCGGCGTCGATGCCCTTGTAGAGGAGGTCCTGAGTGGGCAGCAGCCGCTGCCGGGTCGAGGGGGGCAGCGCGTGGAAGTAGCGGGTGTAATCGGGCGTGAAGTGCTCGAGGCCGAGCTTGGAGTACTCCATTGGGAAGAACCCGGCCGAGCGCGTCAGCCAGTCGAGGCGGTAGCCGGCCACCGGCTGCTCGCGGAGCAGCTCGAGGAAGATCTCGGCGCCGCTCTGCCCGGAGCCCACCACCACGACGGCGTCGGCGCGCCGCAGGTGCTCGCGGTGGTCGAGGAACCCCGAGGCGTGCAGCACGTCCTTGCCCAGCGCGGCGGCGAGGGCGGCCGGCACGTGGGGCCTGCCGCCCACGCCGAGCACGAGGTGCCGGCCGCGCACCCGCTCGGCGCGGCCACCTCCACCTCGAACAGCCCCGGCCCGTCCAGCCAGCGCACCCGCTCCACCCTGCGGCCGAAGCGGCACGAGGCCAGCCGCCCGGCGACCCAGCGGCAGTAGTGGTCGTACTCGCGCCGTGGCACGTGGAGCTCCTCGCGGAAGTAGAAGCGGTACAGCCGGTCGTGCGCCGCGAGGTAGGCGAGGAAGCTGTGGCGCGAGGTGGGATCGGCCAGCGTGACCAGGTCCGCGAGGAACGGCACCTGCGTGGTCGAGCCCTCCAGCAGCAGCCCCGGGTGCCAGGCGAACTCCCGCGCCTGCTCGAAGAAGACCGCGTCCACCCCGCCCACCGGCTCCAGCAGGGCGGCCAGGGCGAGGTTGAACGGCCCGACGCCGACCCCGACCAGGTCGTGCGCGTGGCTCACCGGGGTCCGGCCCAGCGGCGCCCGGCCCGGCGGTCGCGCACCATCAGCGCGGCGCGCTTCTCCGGCAGGTCCAGCTCGGCCACGCGGCGGAAGCCGCAGCGCTCGAACACCCGGAGCGAGGCCGCGTTGCGCACGTCCGGCTCGGCCACCACCCTCCGCGTCGCCGGCTCCCGCCGGAGCTGCCAGGCGACCACGGCACCGAGCAGGGCCCGGCCGAGGCCGCGGCCGACCAGCTCGGGCGGTCCGATCAGCAGGTGAACCCCCTGGTCGAGGGACCCCGCCGGGTAGTAGCCGGCCAGCCGGTCCTCTGCGGCCCAGTACAGCTCCCAGTAGGAGGCGGGGCGGCCGTCCACGCAGCCGACCAGGACCTCCCGGTGGTGGTCGCCGGCGGCGCGCCCCAGGTAGCCGGCGAGGTCGCCGCGCGGCACGTCGAGCTCCCAGAAGGGCGCCACGTGCGGCTGGTGCATCCAGCCGTGGACCAGGTCGAGATCGGCGGCCGGGTCGAGCCGCCGGAAGCTCGCCCGGTCCCACGGCGCCGGCAGGACCGCGTCGAACAGCGGCACGCCGGCGTTCATGCGGCTCGTCCCGCCCCGGCGAGCGGGTTGGGCAGGTCGACGTACACCGACTGGGTCTCCAGCGGTCCGGCCAGCTCGTCGAGCCCGGCGAGCCTCGTCCGCAGGTTGGCCTTGCACCGCAGGTGCGAGCCTTCCAGCAGGGTGCGCAGCAGCGGTGGGCGCGGTGCCGAGGCGCGCAGGTGGGCTGCCAGGTCGGCGAGCAGGGCGCGCTCGCCGGCGAGCCCCGCCGCGCCGAGCGCGCCGACCACGCCGAGCAGGTTGTTGACCACCAGGTAGTAGCCGAACCGCTCGTCGGCGACCTCGTCGTCGCAGACCGTCCCGCTGGCGCCGCCCAGGCCCGGCACGAGCCTGCGCAGCCCGTCCGCGAACGACGCCTTGAAGTAGTAGCCCTGGTTGTCCCGGTAGCGGCAGCCGGCGGGCCAGCCGCCCTCCAGCTCGAGGACGACGTTCTGCTGGTGCGCCTCCAGCGCGATGCCGTGGGCCCCGTACAGCCACAGCAGCGGGTCGGCGACCGCCTCGAGGTAGCGCTTGAACCACTGGCGGGCGACCGCCTCGACTGAGCGGCCCTCGCCGCGCGCGAGGCCGTGGACCACCCGGGCGAGCCGCGGCGGCCCGCCGCCGGCCGGGACGGCGCAGAGCGCCGCGACCACGGTGGCGTCGGCGGGGCTCGCCGCCGGGTAGGGGTTCTCGCGCAGGACGACCTCGAAGCCGGACTCGAGGCCGGCGCCGGCCCGCACGGTTACCCAGGCGGGGTCGCGCACGACCGCGAACCTCGGGAAGCGGCCGGCCAGCTCGACGCCGAGCCCGGCCTCGAGCAGCCGGTGGACCTCCACGCCACGGGCCAGCTCCTTGGCGAGGTTGGTGCGCACCGAGTTGGTGATCCGCACGCCGAGCGAGAGCTTGAGCATGAAGCCGGCGTCCGCTCGGTACACGGTGCGCACCGACGAGGTCGGCTGCCAGGGCGCTCCCCGCGGCCCGAGGTCGGCGAGCAGCCCGGCCTCCAGCAGCGCCCGCACCTGGGGGCGCCCGAGCAGCCGCCGCGCCTGCCAGGGGTGGGCGGGGACCAGGGCGGTCCGGTCGTCCGGCTCGACGCCGGCGTCGCGGCCCAGCAGCCCGGCGAGCAGCCCGGTCGCGGAGGACCCGGCTCCCGGCAGCGCCGAGTCCTCGGCCACCACCGAGCGGTCGGCACGGAACCAGTGCAGGGCAAAGGCCGCGCCCAGCTCGGGGGCGTAGCGGCGCACCTCCGCCGGGGTCATCTGCGGCCGGCTCTTGGGCGCGGGATGGAGCGGGTGGCCGAACGCCAGCGACTGCTCGGCGGCGATGTAGGGAGTCGCCGCCGGCCCGGCCCCGCCGGCTCCCGCGGCCAGGAAGGCGGCCACGTTCGCCGTGCTCTCCGCCACCGCCCCGACCAGCTCGCCGAGGGCGGCGCCGTGGCGCCCGGCCGCGTCGGCGCCGGCCGCGAGCTCCCCGCCGAGCAGGGCGGCCAGCAGCACGGGGTCGAGCGGGACGGGCCCTGCCGTGCCGAGCAGCCGGACCGGCAACCGCCAGGCGTGGTGGCCGGTGGGCGAGCGGTAGGCCGGCGGCGCGTGCAGCTCGAGCCCCAGCCGCGCGAGCGGCGGCCGCCCGTCGTCGGAGACCTCGGCGCCGCTCTCGCGCAGGAAGCAGTTGAGCAGGGTGGTGACGGCGGCGTGCTCGGCGCGGGCCCGGGGGTCGCCGGCCGGGGCGGCGGCCACGGCGCCGGTGGCTTCGGTGATGGTGGCTTCGGTGATGGTGGTCACTGGTGGTCCTCGTCGAGGTCGGCGCCGGTGCGGGCGATGCGGGCGACCAGGCCGGCCAGATCGTCGTCGCCCGCGCAGGGGTTGAGCAGGGTGAGCTTGAGGTGCACGCGCCCGCCGACCCGGGTGCGGCCGACCACGGCGGCGCCCTCGGCGAGCAGGCGGGTGCGGATGGCGGCGTTGACCCGGTCGGAGCGGTCGGGCTGGTCCGGCGCGGGCACGTACCGGAACACCACCATGTTCAGGCCGGGCCGGTGCGCGAGCGCGAGCGCCGGCTCGGCCCGGACCAGCTCGGCGGCGCGGGCCGCGAGCGCGAGCGTGCGGTCCAGCAGCGCGCCGACCGTGCGGCGCCCGAGCGCCTGGAAGGTCAGCAGCACCTTGAGCGCGTCGAAGCGGCGGCTGGTGGCCAGCGACTTCCCGACCAGGTGCGGCATGCGCCAGCCCGGGTCGGCCGCCTCGCCCTCGCTCTCGTCGGCGTTCAGGTAGGCGGCCTCGACCCCGAGCGGGGCGAGCGCCGCCCGGTCGCGGACCAGGAACAGCCCGCAGGCGAGCGGCTGCCAGAGCAGCTTGTGGAAGTCGACCGCGATCGAGTCGGCCGCGGCCAGGCCCTCCAGCCGCCCGCGGTGGCGCTCGCTGAACAGCAGGGCCCCGCCGACCGCCGCGTCCACGTGCAGCCACAGGCCCCGGTCGCGCGCCCGCTCCGACAGCGCGGGCAGCGGGTCGATGGCGCCGAAGTCGGTGGTACCGGCGGTCGCCACCAGCGCGACCGGGTCGAGGCCCGCGGCGTCCACGCCCTCCAGCGCGCGGTCGAGCGCGTCCGGCCGCATGCGGCCGTCGGAGTCCACCGCGACCGGCACAACCGCCCGGTGACCGAGGCCGAGCAGCGCGGCCGAGCGCCACACGCTGAAGTGGGCCGCCTCGGAGCAGAGGACGCGCCAGCGCGAGCCCTCGCCGCCCAGCCCCTCGACCCCGAGGTCGCGCCCGGCCAGGCGCGTGCCGGCGCGGTCCCTGGCCAGCAGCAGGCCCTGGAGGTTCGACTGGGTGCCGCCGCTGGTGAGCACGCCGTCGGCGACGGCAGGGTCGTAGCCGGCCGCGGCGGCGACCGCCAGCACCAGGCGCTGCTCCAGGTGCGTGGCGACCGGCGCCTGGTCCCAGGAGTCGAGCGACGGGTTGGCGGCGGCGGCAAGCAGCTCGCCGGCGAGGGCGACGTGCAGGGGCGCGCAGTGCAGGTGGGCCGCGGTGGCCGGGTGGGCGGGGTCGACCGCGTGGCGCAGCGCGAGCGTCCCCACCGTGCGCAGCGCCGCCTCGACCCCGGCACCCTCCGCCGGCAGCGGGTCGATGCCGGCCACCAGCTCGGCCAGGTCCTCTGGCGAGGCGCCCGAGTACGGCCCCTGGCGCTCGCTCGCGACCTGGTCGAGGCAGGCGGCCGCCGCTTCCAGGACCGCCCGCCGCGCCGCCCGCGCGGCCGGCGTCGCGTCCCCGAGCAGCGCCTCCAGCGCCAGGGCCGGCTCCACCGTCACCGGCCCCCTCCCGGTCGCGCTGCCCGTTCCGCGGCCCCGACCGCGGCGGCGAACCGCTCGGCGATGTCGTCGACCTGCCCCGCGGTGACGATCAGCGGCGGCAGGAAGCGGACGTCGACCTGCCCCGCGGTGACGATCAGCGGCGGCAGGAAGCGGAAGGCCGCCGCCGAGCGCCTTGGACAGCACCAGCACGTCGGGCACGACGCCGGCGTGCTCGAAGGCGAACAGGCGGCCGGTGCGGCCGAAGCCGGTCTGGACCTCGTCCACGATCAGCGGGATGCCGTGCGCCGCCGTGAGCCGGCGCATCGTGCGCAGCCACCGGTCGGGGGCTGGCAGCACACCTCCCTCGCCCTGGACCACCTCGAGCAGCATCCCGGCCGGCGGGCTCACGCCGCTGGACGGGTCCTCCAGCAGCCGCTCGACGTAGCCGGCGCAGGCCAGCTCGCCGGCCTCGCCGCCGATGCCGAGCGGGCAGCGGTAGCGGGAGGGGAACGGCAGGAACTGCACCTCGCCCGCGAGCCCGCCGACCGGGGCCTTGGCGGCGACCGTCCCGGTGGCGGCCAGCGCGCCGTGGGTCATACCGTGGTAGCCCCCGTGGAAGGCCAGAAGGCCGCGGCGGCCGGTGGCGGTCTTGGTGAGCTTCCAGGCCGCCTCCACGGCGTCGGCGCCGCTCGGCCCGCAGAACTGGATGCGCGCGCCGCGCGCGAGCTCGGGCGGGAGCTCGGCGAGCAGCTCGGTCACGAGCTCGTCGGACACCGGGGTGGCGAGGTCGAGGGTCTGCAGCGGCAGGCCGCGGTCGAGCGCCGCGCGGACCGCCTCCACCACCACGGGATGGTTGTGACCGAGCGCGAGCGTGCCGGCGCCCGCCAGGCAGTCGATAAAGGTGCGGCCGTCGCTGGAGGTGACGTGGATGCCCTCGCCGCGTACCAGGGCGAGCGGCAGGTTCCGAGGGTAGGTCCGAGCGCTCGACTCGCGCCGGGCCTGCCGTGCGAGGATGCCCTCCGGGTGCGAGCGGTCGGATAGTGCGGAGACGACAGCGGCCATGCCATGCCTTTCGAAGCCGGGTCGGGGTTAGGGCTACCGAAATCGGGCCGGATTCTGGTCGGGCACGACCTTCCTGTCAACCCGCTCGAGAGGCGCTGGCCGCGTCAGCCGTTGCCGGCCAGCGCGGCGAGCCGGACCGCGGCCAGCTCGGTGGCGCGGGCGTCGGTGAACACCGGGCAGGTGACGCAGTAGTCGCAGCCGGCGAGCGCGTAGGACAGGCAGCAGCTCAGGCGCTTGCGGACGAGCCTGGTCCCGCCGGCGAGCGGGACCTCCAGCAGGCGCGGTGGTCCGGGCAGGGGTGAGCCCGGCAGGCCGAAGAACGCCTCGGCGAGCTCCCGTGCCTGCTGCGGCGTCCGGCCGGCGCGCTCGGCAGCCTGCGCGATGGCGGCGCCGCAGCCGTTGGCGACCAGCCCCCACAGGGCCCGCGGCCCCCGGCCGAGGCGCAGCTCCCCAAGACGCGCCACCAGCACGCCGAGGTGCCCGCCCAGCAGGCTCGACGCGAGCTGGTCGAGCTGGTCGAGCTGGTCGCCTCCGTGCAGGACCGGGTCGTGGACGGCGACCGCGTCCGGGACCTGGCCCGGCGGGAAGCGCAGGGAGACGTTGGCCGCGGCCAGGTCGGGGGTGCGCCCGGCGCCGACCAGGTAGCCGAACGCCACCGAGGCGACCAGGCCGGCATACGCCTCGAGCAGCAGGGAGGCGGCGACGGCTGGGCGCCCGGCGCCGACCTGCCGGCCGAAGGCACGCACCCGCTGCTGGAGGGCCGGCGAGCCCGGTTCCAGCAGCCGGGCCGCGGCGACCCAGCCCTCGCCGTCCGGCCGTCCGGCCTGGACAGGAAGGTGCACAGCGGTGGCAGGCGGGGTCGTCATGGCGCGCGATCATACCCATGCTACGAGCAGAAGGCCGGGACCGGGGACCGTCGGCGGGCGCCGGTCGCCCCGCCGGGGACGATCGGCCGGCGCGCCGACCCGGCCCGGGCAGGCGCGCGCGAGGGAGGACAACGCAGTGCACGATCTGCTGATCCGTGGGGCGAGGATCGTCGACGGCACGGGCGCTCCGGCGGTGACCGGGGACGTCGGGGTCGAGGACGGGGTGATCCGCGAGGTCGGACGGCTCGGGCGGCCGGCGGCGCGGCGGGTGGTCGCCGCCGACGGGGCGGTGCTCGCCCCCGGGTTCATCGACCTGCACACCCATTCGGACTTCACGCTGCCACGCTTCCCGCGGGCGCCGGCCATGACCCGGCAGGGCGTGACCACGCAGGTGCTCGGCAACTGCGGGTTCTCGCCGTTCCCTGTCGCCGGGCCGACCGCGGAGCTGCTGCGCGCCTACACCGGCTTCCTGGACGGCGGCCTGGACTGGGAGTGGCGCACGCTGGACGAGTACGCGCGGCGGCTGGCGGCGCTGCCGCTGGCGTGCAACCTGGCCCTGCTGGTCGGGCACGGGAGCGTGCGCATCGCCGTCATGGGGTTTGCCGACCGGGCGCCCTCCGGCGCCGAGCTCGCCGCCATGCGCGACCTGGTCGCCGAGGCCATGCGGCAGGGCGCGTTCGGGCTGTCGAGCGGGCTGATCTACGCGCCCGGCAGCTTCGCCGGCACCGGGGAGCTTGCCGCGCTCGCCGAGCTCGCCGCCGGCTCCGGCGGGTTCTACGCCAGCCACATCCGCGACGAGGCGGCCGGGCTGCTGGACGCCATGGGCGAGGCGCTCGAGGTCGGCCGGCGCTCCGGCGCCCCGGTGCAGCTCAGCCACCACAAGGCCATGGGCCGGGCCAACTGGGGCAAGGTGCGCGACTCCCTGGCGCTGCTCGAGCGCGCGCACGCGGCCCACGACGTGCTCGCCGACCAGTACCCCTACACCGCGGGCAGCACCACGCTGCTGGCGCTGCTGCCCGGCTGGGCGCTCGCCGGCGGGGTGCCCGCGCTGCGCTCTCGCCTGGCCGACCCGGCCGCCCGGCGGCGCATCGTGGACGACCTGGCCCGCCGCGAGCGCGGCGAGCTGCACGCGGGCGAGCGGGAGCTCGACCCGGCCAGCGTGGTGGTCGCCGACGTCCCGCGGGGCCCGCTGGAGCGCTACCGTGCCCGCAGCCTCGCCGACAGCGCCCGCGCCGAGGGCGTCGGTGCGGGCGAGGTGGCGCTTCGGCTGGTGGAGGGCGCGCCCGGGGGCGTGCAGATCGTGTGGCACGCCATGGACGAGGCCGACGTGCGCACCGTGCTGGCCCACCCGCTGGTGGCGGTCGCAAGCGACGGCTGGACGGTTGACCCGGGCCTCGGCGGCGTGCCCCACCCGCGCAGCTACGGCACCTTCGTGCGGGTGCTCGGCCGCTACGTCCGCCAGCAGCGGGTGCTGGCACTCGAGGCGGCCGTGCGCAAGATGACCGGCCTGCCGGCCCGCCGCCTCGGTCTCGCCGACCGCGGCACGATCGCCCCCGGCATGGCCGCCGACCTGGTCGTCTTCGACCCCGACCGGGTGATCGACCGCGCCACCTACGCCCAGCCCCACAGATTCTGCGACGGCGTCAGCCACGTCGCCGTCAACGGCCGCCTGGTCATCGACGACGCCGAGGACACCACCGCCCCCGCCGGCCAGGTCCTCCGCCACCCTCCCCGGCGGGTTGGCGCCGGTTGACACGACGGCACGCGGCGCCACATCGCCGCAGGTTTCGTCACGGCTGTCTCCGGTCAGCGGCTGATGATGAGCGCACAAGCGGCGGCTAAGGCAAGCATGACTGGATAGACCAGTCGGAAGAACACAGCCGGGCGCGCGTACTTCACATCCCGGAACCGAAATGCCCACAGGTCGGTGTAAAGACCGAACCGATGTCCCGCGAGCCGCACATGAAGCTCATCGAGAGCATCGGGATCGTCATCGCCGTGGTTGAGGAAAGCGAAATACATGACCGAGACGTCCTCGATCGCCCGGGCATGTTGCACAGCCTGGCTGTAAAGGTTCGCGTGATAGGCATCCACGAGGGCGAGGACTGCGGTTACCACAACGGCAGGGGCTCCGAGCTGCCACAGATCGCGGTCGAAGGCGAAACCGAGGAGCCCCAGCCAGAGCGTAACGGCCCATCCGCGAATCGTCATCTCGAACCCGATAATGCTCTCGATGAACTTCGCAGTGCGCTCGTAGTCGACCTGGATCAAAGGATATGTTGAACTCGGTGCGCAGTGTGGACGAGCGGGCGTAGCTGCGGCCCAACAGGTCTGGCCACAGATCGCAGAGATTCTCGAAATGCGCGATCAAGCGCCGAGTGGCCAGGTGCTCCGTTGCCGGCAGCTTGAGTCGCCGACGGGCCGCAAATATCTTTGAGCGAGGAGTCATTCCAGTGATCCTGACGCCCAGAAAGTTTCGGAAGAACTGGGCGAACAAGTTCTCGCAGAAGACGATGATCGACGTTCCGGAGCCGAGCGTGGGCTCTTCGTTATCGTCAGCTGCGTTTCGCAGCTCATCGGCATACTCATTGACGCGATCGAAAAGCTCGAGCGCGATGAAACCTTGCCCCTTGATCGGTTTACGCGACACGGGCAATGGCCTTGATCGCGTCTATCACGCTGGCGGCCATTCTCTCGGCAGCGACGCCCTCGTAAGGCTTCGGGAGTGCGCGGTGCTCGCCATGCGTCACGACATCATAGAACGGCGCCAGACGCGCGACGAGGTCCACGTCGCGCTCTACGGCAGGATGCGCTGACCGGAACCGGACGAAGGCCTGTCGCCGGTCGAAATCAGGAATACCACGACGGTGAAGGCCGACCATCACAATCGATTTGGCGATCGCATAGAGGCGAGCGTAGCAGAACAAGAAGTAGCCATCGAACTGGCGCAGGTCCTCGAGTATCCGAAGTCTTCGGAGATGCCTGGTCAGCTCGTCGTCGGCAGATCCCCGCGGCAGGGGAGCGGAGAGCGCGTCGGTCACAAGCTGCGAGCGGTCGTGGAGGACGATGCCCTCGCAGTGCAGGTGCGCAGCGAACGAGTCGCCCTGGGCGAGCAGCTTGAGGAACTGGCGAGAGCTCCGGCAGGCCAGTGAGAGACACCCTTCCCGGAAGCTGCCGGGAAGCCGGCGCCGCAAGTCGGTAGGGTCAGGCTCGCGGTCGGCAACTACCATCAGGTCGATGTCGCTCGATGGGTTCGCATCGCCTCGAGCCACCGAGCCGAAGAGAATGACCGCGTCGACGTCAGCGAATGCGGCAAGCGCCGCCGACACGGCGAGTGCGAACTGCTGCTTTGAGTTCGTTGCTTCGGACGAGGCTCGACTCACGTGCCCTCCCGCGCCTCTTCGCACTCGCGCCATCGAGACACGACATATGCTTCTGGCGCAACCAGGTTGCTCCCCGCGGCTCACCTGGTCGGGCCAAACATATGTTCGCACCTCTCGACCGCCGCCGCAATCCGCCGGCGTGGCTGGAAGGCTCAAGACGGAGATTCTGCGCCGGTCAGGCCAGGTGGTCGTGTAGGCGGGCGGCTGGTGAGCGCGACGTGCCGGTCGGCGGCGCGCCTGGCCAGCTCCTCGTCGCCGGCGACGATCGCCGCCACGACCTCGCGGTGCAGGGTGAGCAGGTCGTCGACCCTGCCGGCGAAGTCGCTGTCGGGAATCACCGCGGTCAGCTCGCTCTCGGTGGCGTCGAGCAGGCTGGTGTAGAGGTTGCGCAGGATCGAGTTCGGGGTGATCTCTGCGATGCGCCGGTGCAGGTCCCAGTTGGCGCGCAGGAAGGTCGTGGGGTCACCGGCGGCGGCCTGCATGCGCTCCATCCGCTCCCGCAGGGCGGCGGCGTCCGAGGCCGAGCAGTGGCGGGCCGCCTCGACCGCGATGACCGGGTCCAGCGCGTCGCGGACCTGGAGGCAGTCGGCCGCGCGCACGCCCTCGTGCTTGAGCGCGAGCACCTGGTGGCCGAGACGGACGAACGGCGAGGGCTGGCTGGCGAACACCCCGCCGCGCGGCCCGGGCCGCACCTGCACCAGGCCCCTCGCCTGCAGCAGGCGGATCGCCTCGTTGACGGTGGCGACAGCGACCCGGAAGCGCTCCTTGAGCTCGTCCTTGGTGCCGAGACGGTCGCCGGGCCGGATGGGTCCGGCGAGGATCTGGGCCTCCAGCCGCCGCGCCAGCGCCTCCGCCCGCGAGACACGCGAATCGTCCAGGTCGGTCCCGAGCATCACGCCGTCCCTCGGAAATCAACTGTAATGAACAGTCGTATTCTGCCACACGGGCCCGAGCGGCCCCTATTTGCCGGGCAGCCAGCGGGCGAGGTAGCGCTCGACGCCGCCGAGGTCGGTGCCGGCGCCGCGGTAGGCGATGTGCCCGTCGGGCCGGACCAGGAAGTGCGCGTTCGCGTTGTGCGTGACGCCCAGCCGGGCGAGCGCCTCCCCGTCCGCGTCGTGCAGGACGCCGGGTGCGGGCTGGCGGGCCAGCCGGTGCACGGCCAGCAGGCCGGCGCGGCGCTCACCCAGGGCGGCCGGCCAGCCGTCGTCCCAGGCGTCCGCCGGGCCGCACAGCAGCAGGTGGAAGCCTGCCGCGGCCAGGGCCTCGCCCAGCCAGCAGTCCTGCCCGTCCCGGGTGATGCGCGCGTCGGGGAGCCGGTCGCCGGACCTGACCCCGCGTCGGGGTTGGTGCGTGCCCGCGCTGGTGATGGGGCTCTGCCGGTAGTGGATGCCGAGCTCGGAGACGGCGCGAAAGGCTGCCGCGCGGACCGGGACCGGGGTGAACCGCAGGGCCAGCGGGGCCAGGCGCGGGGCGAGTCGGGCGCGGGCCAGCCGCAGGAGCGGGTTGTCGGTGGTGGCGATGCTGAAGGCACGGTCGGTGAAGCGCAGCACGGCACGTCCGACCGGAGCGCGTTCGGGCTCGTAGCTGTCGACCAGCGCCGGGTCGGCGAGGCCGCGGCAGGTCAGGGCGAGTTTCCAGCCGAGGTTGACAGCGTCCTGGATGCCGGTGTTCATGCCCTGGGCCCCGGCCGGGCTGTGGACGTGGGCGGCGTCGCCGGCCAGGAAGACGCGGCCGGCGCGGTAGCGGGTGGCGCCGCGGTGGTGGAGCCCGAAGTCGCTCATCCAGACCGGGTCGTGGAGCCGCAGCCCGTCAGCATCTCCTTCGAAGGCGCCGCGTACCCGCAGACGTTCCTGCTCGCCGACGGGTAGGCGGTGTCGGCGATGCCGAAGTCGAACAGCCGCAGGGAAATGGTGCGGCGGGCCAGGTGCATCCGGAGCTGCACAGCCCGGTTGCCGCAGTCGACCAGCTCTCGGGCGACGCCGTGGCGGGCGAGGACTTCGAGGGTGCGCGGCTGGACGGCCAGGGCGCGTGACTCGTGCACCCGGTCGGGTTGGCGGTCGATGAGCCGGAACCGGGCACCGAAGGAGCGGAGCTCGGCGGCGAGGGCGAGCCCGGTCGGCCCGGCGCCGACGACGAGCACGTCGAGCATCGTGGGCACCGCGGCCGCGGTGCCGGTGCGGGGGTCCTGGTCGGTGGTCACGGTGTCACCTCGGGGCCGGCTCAGATGGCGGTGGTGCGACGGTAGCGGATGACCGCGGCTGGCACGGTGACGGCGAGCAGCCCGCCGACCCACGCCAGGGCCTGCCAGACGCGTTCGGCGGTGGGCCCGCCCAGGCACAGCGCGCGCAGGGCGTCGACGGCGACGGTGATCGGATTGACCTTGGCGAAGGCCTGCAGCCAGCCGGGCATGGTGGCGACCGGGACGAAGGTCGAGCTGGTGAAGATCAGCGGGACGACGGCGAGCAGCCCGGCCAGGCCGGCGGACTCGGCGTCGCGCACGAGCAGGCCGAGCAGCGCGTTGAGCCAGGAGAAGGCGACCCCGACGGCAAGGGCGAGGCCGGTCGTGCCCAGTGCTCCGGCGAGGCCCGCGTGGAAGCGGAACCCGATCGCGGCGCCGACGGCGGTCATCAGGGCGAGCACGAAGAGGTTGCGCACGGCGTCGGCTGCGGTGCGGCCGGCGAGCACCGCCGAGCGGGCCATGGGCAGTGCCCGGAACCGGTCGATCATCCCCGTGGCCAGGTCGTCGGCGACGGCCACCCCGGTCTGGGAGGCGCCGAAGGCGATGGCGACCACGAAGACGCCGGGCAGCAGGTAGTCGACATAGTGCTCCACGCCGGGTGGGTGGACGGCGCCGCCGAAGGCGTAGGTGAACAGCAGCACGAACATGACCGGCTGGACGGTGGCGAAGACGATCAGCGTGGGAACCCGGACCAGGCGGCGCAGGTTGCGGCCGGTGACCGTGGCGATGTCGGCCAGCACCCGGGCCGGGTCAGCGGTGGTCGTCGCGCTCATGGGATCCTCCTCGCGCTGGACCGGGCCGCCCGGTCAGAGTGAGGAACGCGTCCTCCAGCGTGGGGCGGCGCAGGGCGAGGTCCGCAACCCGTAGGCCGGTGGCGGCCAGCCGGGCGGCCACCTCGGGCAGGATGCCCGGCCCGGCGGTAACGGGCACCACGATGCGCCCGACCTCGGCGTCGAGCACCGCAGGCCCGGCGCCGAGCCCGGCCAGCGCCTCGGCCAGCGGTGCCGGGTCGTCGCCGGGAAGGGTCTGCAGCTCCAGCCGGTCGCCGCCCACCTGCGCCTTGAGCTGCGCTGCGGTCCCGGTGGCGATGACCCGCCCGGCGTCGATGACGACGATGGCGTCGGCCAGCCGGTCCGCCTCCTCCAGGTACTGCGTGGTCAGCAGCAGGCTGGTGCCCTGTGCGGCCAGCTCGCCCAGCAGCCTCCACAGGCCGATGCGCCCGCGCGGGTCCAGGCCCGTGGTCGGCTCGTCCAGGAACAGCACGGCAGGCCGCGCCACCAGGCTCGCCGCCACGTCCAGCCGCCGGCGCATGCCGCCGGAGTACGTGCGCGCGGTGCGGTGCGCCGCGCCGGCGAGGTCGAACAGCTCCAGCAGCTCGTCCGCGCGCCTGCGGGCCGAGGCCCGGCCCAGCCCGGACAGCCGGCCGATCATGCGCAGGTTCTCCGGGCCGGTCAGGTACGCGTCGACCGCCGCGTACTGTCCGGACAGCCCGATCACCCGGCGCACCGCGGACGCCTGGCGGACCACGTCCAGCCCGGCCACCCGCGCGCGCCCCGCGTCCGGGCGCAGCAAGGTGGCCAGGATCCGCACCGTCGTGGTCTTGCCCGCACCGTTGGGGCCCAGCAGCCCGAGCACGCTGCCCACCGGGACCCGCAAGTCAACCCCGTCCAGCGCCCGCACGTCCCCGTACCGCTTGCCCAGCCCCTCCGCCACGACCGCCGGCTGCTCGCCCACCTCGGCCCTCCTCCGTCCCTCGACACCCGCTGGGCTTTCCACCTGCTGACGTGCCATCAGGGTAGCATAACTACGTATATAGCAAAGCTATGCATGAGCGGAGATGCGCCAACGGCCGAATACATCCAGGCCACCAGCCGGATCGGCCGCGCCGCGCCCGGGCTGGTCCTCACCGTGCTGAACTGGGCCAGGCCGCGGGACCTGTCGCACTACGAGAGCTTCGAGCACTACCACGCGACCTTCTACCAGCAGGTCGAGGCGCTGTCGCTGACGCCGTTCGCAGCCCGCGCGCTCGACAGGGGCCTGACCGCGCTGTTAGTGAGCTTCGTGCGCCTGTACGACGAGGCGTGGAACCCCAACCTCGCCGCCGGTCGGCTGGCGCGGGAGCGCCAGCACCCGGTGCTCAAGGAGGCGGTGGCGGCGGTCCGCGCCCGCGCGGAGGCGGTGACCAGCCAGCCCGAGGTCGGCGACGACGTCGCCAGCCGCCTGGAGGCGCGCCTGGACCGCTGGGCCGACGAGGCGGCCAGGCCGGGCCGGCGGCTCGGCTACCGGACGCAGCGCGGCCAGGGAGACGTCTACGGGCTGCTGCGCGAGCCCGACGCCGGCCCCTGGGGCGAGTGGACCTGCCTGACCAGCATGCGCGACGTCGAGCCCGAGGTGCGGCTGGTCCTCCGCGGAGCCGACCTCGGCGAGGCGCAGCAGCCCCCGTTCGACCCCGCCCCGGGGCCACCGACCGCAGGTTCGACCCCATGATGACGATGGACGCCCGGCAGCGCCCGGCGCGCGTCGGCGAGCTGCGGCCCAGCCAGCTCCTGTCGAGCTTCGGCGTCGGCGCCACGGTCGACCTGCCGCACCTATCCGTCATGGTCATGGGCCTCGATGACTGGAGCCCCGCCTACACTACCGCGGTCACCGAGGAGCGCCTGCTCGCGGCGGTCCGGCACAGCCTCGGCAGCCAGGTGAGCGCCCTGCGCACCGCGCCCTGGCTGCCCGAGAACGACAACCCGTTCGACGAGTGGGCGCGGGTCGGGGTGCCGGTCTCGGTGTTCCCCCGCTGGTTGCGCTGCCCGCGCTGCTCGATCCTGGCGCCGGTCTCAAGCGGGCTGTTCGAGCTGAAGGTGCATCCGGTCCGGACCGACCGAACCCGGTACGAGCACGCCAACTGCAGCGGCGCCCGCAGAGCGCCGCCGGTGCTGGCCGCGCGCTTCCTGCTCGCCTGCCCGGCCGGCCACCTCGACGACTTCCCCTGGGTGGAGTTCACGCACCGCTTCGCACCCTGCGCCGACCCGCGGCTGGCGCTGCGCGAGACGGGCGTCAGCGGCCAGGCCTCGGACGTGCAGGTGCGCTGCCGGGCGTGCGGCGAGGACGCCCAGGCGAAACTGCCCCGCTGCCGGGGCCGCCACCCGCACCTCGCCACCTTCACTCCGGGCTGTGACCAGCCGGTCGGGAGCATCCTGCTCGGCGCCTCCAACGAGTGGTTCGGCGTGCGGCTGCGGGTGCTGTCGATCCCGGCACGGGGTGAGCGCCTCGCGCAGCTCGCGGCCGACCACTGGGCGGACCTCCAGCACGTGACGAGCCCGGAGGTGCTGCGCTTCGCGCGCACCCAGCCGCAGTTCGGCGCCTTCGCCGAGTTCGGCGACGACGACCTGTGGGCGGCCGTCGAGGCGCGGCGCTCGTCCGGCGGCGAGGCGCCCGAGGACCCTGAGGACCTGCTCGGGCCCGAGTGGGCCGTGTTCAGCGAGCCGGACTCGGCTCCGTCCGGCGGCGACTTCCAGCTCCGCGCGCAGCCGCCGCCGGCGCGCTTCGCCGGACGCGTCGCCCAGGTGGTCCTCGCCGAGCGGCTGCGGGAGGTGCAGGCGCTGGTCGGCTTCACCCGCATCGACGCCCCTGACGAGCTGCGTGCCGACCCGCTCTGGGTGCCGTGCGCCGAGGTTCGCGGGGAGGGCGTCTTCCTGCGGCTGGCCGAGGAGCCCCTGGCCGCGTGGGAGCGTGGGGCCGGGCGCAGCCCGCGGGCCCAGGCGTTCCGGAGCGCCTGGCGCGAGTGGTGCGTGGCGCGCCGCATCGAGGACCCGGACGCTGGCTGGCCGGGGATGCGCTTCGTGCTGGTGCATTCGCTGGCCCACGCGCTCATCCGCGAGTTCGCGCTCGAGTGCGGCTACGGCGCCGCCGGCCTCGGCGAGCGGCTCTACACCGAGCGCACCGCCGGGGGTCGTATGGCCGGCCTGCTGCTGTACACCGCCGCGCCGGACTCCGAGGGCACGCTGGGGGGACTGGTGGAGCTCTTGGTGCAGGCGCTGGAGCGCGCCAAGCTGTGCAGCTCGGACCCGCTGTGCGCCGAGCACGAGCCGGACGCCCGCGCGCTGCACGGCGCCGCCTGCCACGCGTGCATGTTCGCGGCCGAGACCTCCTGCCAGGCCGGCAACCGCTTCCTCGACCGTGACCTGCTGGTCGAGACGTTCGAGCCGACCGGGCTCGCCTTCTTCGGCTGAGGCCGCCGTGCCGCACGAGCCACTCGCCGCCGCGGTCGCCGAGACCGTGCGGACGCTGCCGCCCGCGCAGGTGCGCCGCCTCGCGGATGCGCTCGCCAACTGCGACGGCCCAGCTCAGGCGGCCGGTGCGGGCATCCCCCAGCTTGTGCCCACGCCCGGGTTCGAGCGCGCGGCGCGGCGGCTGCTCGCTGCCTGGTCGGGCGGTGGCGGCGGGTGGAGGAGGTGGTGGCCGCGCTCGCCGAGGCGGCCACGCGCGGTGTGGACGTGCGCCTGGTGCTGGAGACTGACGCGGCCGGCGGGGGCACGCTGCGGCTGGACGCTGCCGCGGCCTTCGCCTCCCTGGAGGCGAGTGTCAGCGTCTGGGTCTGGCCCGCCGCGCGCCGGCCCACCCTGCCCGGCGGCGCGCGGCGCTGCACGCCAAGGCGGCCATCGCGGACGACCACACCGCGCTGGTCACCAGCGCCAACCTCACTGGCCACGGCATGCACGAGAACATGGAGCTCGGCCTTCTCGTCCACGGCGGCCCGGTGCCCCGCCGCCTGGCCGCCCACTTCGCCCACCTGATGGCCCGCGGCGACCTGGAGCACCTGCAGTAGGGAATGCGCGATGCCCACCGTTACACTTGACCGCCTGTCCGGAAGCGCCATAGCATCCTCTCTGACCAATTTCTTACGTACATGGCGTTCGATGTTTCTCGACGAGCGACGCATACGGCACCGCACAACCTGGCAGGCGGAGTTCAGCCTGGCCTACGTCCACGCCATCGCGTCGGCTGCAGGCGTCGCCTGCCACGTGATGCGCGTGGACATCGACGGAATTGACGTTCTGCTCGTAGGGGACAGCAGCGAGGGAGCGGTCCGTTTCCCAAAGCTCGACGTGCAGATCAAGAGCTGGACCGGGGCAGTCCAGGACGGAGACTACTTGCGCTATCCCCTGAAGGTGGAGAACTACGACGTTCTCCGGCTCCCCAACGACAGGGTGTACACGCCGGCGATTCTCGTCCTCGTGGTCATGCCTCCCTCGCAGGCAGACTGGTTCTGCATGACGCGCACCGAGGCAACACTGCGGCACTGTGCGTACTGGAAGTCGCTTGCTGGAATGCCGCCCACCACCAACAGCAGCACGGTCACGATCAGTGTGCCCGTGGATGACCCGTTCTCCGTCGAGGCGCTCGAGAAGCTGATGGAGCGCATCGCCAACCGGGATTACCGATGACCGTCGACGCCTACGATCGTGCGGCGCTTGGCGCGTTACGTTCTGACGACGTCAACGCCTACCTTGCCGCCCAGGGCTGGCGGCGGCTCGACGATTTCCGGCGCATGGCCCGGTGGGTCCGTCCGGACGAGCACGACTTCGAGGTCCTCGTGCCACTGGAACCGCGGCTGGCGGACTTCACCGCGCGGGTCCGCGACCTCGTCGAGAGCCTCGGCATCGCCGAGGAGCGGGCGCCGGAGATCGTCCTGCGCGATCTGCTGAGCGCCCGTGCCGACGCGATCCGCTTTCGGGTCCGGCCTCGGGGTGATCAGGACGGCAGCATCCCGATCAAGGACGGGGTCGTCCTGTTCGAGCAGACGCGCCGCGTGCTGGTCGCGGCCGCGTGCTCGGCGGTCCGCCGGCGGGCGCACCACCCGACAGTCCCGCCCAGGACGGTGAGCGAGTACCTCGGCGGCGTGCGACTCGGGCAGACCGAGCGCGGCAGCTACGTTGTCACCCTCCTCTCACCGGTCGAGCCGCCCTCGACTGGGGCGGATCGCTCGGGCAGGCTCCGGCTACCGATCCCTGACCCGTTCCCAAGGCGCGCGGTGGAGATGCTCGCGCGCGCCGCCCGAGCCGCCACGGACAGCGCCGAGCGGGTGGCGGCCGCGGACGGGCACGACCTGGGCCTGTTCCTTGAGGCTGTCGAGCAGGGTGTAAGCGCCAACCTCTGCGACTCGCTGGCGAAAATAGGCGGCGTGCAGCGCGGAGGCTTCAGCATGAGTTTCGGCTGGGCTCCTGTCCTGCCCGCTCCCGGGCTTGCAACCAGTGTCGAGTTCTCGGACCGCACGATCTCGGTCCTCGAACGCGCCGCAGAGTTGCTGCGGGCGGTCGATGCGGGGTCGGTCTCGCTTCGCGGCTCTGTGGTCCGCTTGCAGCGGCAGCGGGACCGAGGCTCGGGGCGGATCCGGGTCGAGCTCGCGGCGGGAGAGCCTCATCAAGTCGCCGTTGACTTGGACGAGGCGGATTATGACCAGGCCATCTTTGCGCACCGCCAGCATCTCCAGGTCGCCGTCGACGGGCGGCTGGTACGCGAGGGGCGCCTCTGGGTGCTCGCCCAACCACGCAACTTCAGGATTCTTCATCCCGAACCCGGTGCTTGACGTGGCTGGAGGCTTGGCCTCCTTGACGCTTATCAAATAATGGTTATGTTCTTTTGATGCCTGGCGGAGGGAGCGGCACGTGAGCCAGTACCAGCTCCAGAAGCTCCTCTACGACTTCCTCAACGGGCGGGTCGGGCCGGCCAGCGACGCACGCGCCGGGCCGGGCGGGGACCGCGCCGGGCCCGACCCCGCCGGCTACGACCTGACCGATGAGGAGGGCGCCGCCGCCAGCGGCGCCGACCTGCGCCGGCTCTACCAGCTCGGCGTGCACCCGGTCCTGGTCAACGCGTTCGCCCGCGCCATGGGCTACCAGCGCACCGACTACGCCAGCATGCTCCAGGACCTGGAGCCAGAGCCGGAGGCGAGACCGCGATGGCGCAGCTCGTAGGGACCTTCGTCTCGTCCCACGCACCGATGATGGCCGCCTCGGTGGAATCCGCACCCCAGCAGCAGCGGCGCAACTTCCTCGAGGGTGTCCAGGAGGCGGCGCGGCGGGTCACCGAGCAGGGCGCCGAGGCCGTGGTCATCTGCTCCAACGAGCACTTCACCAACTTCTTCCTGGAGAACTTCCCGCAGTTCTGCGTCGGCGTGGGCGCGAGCCACTGGGGGCCGGTGGAGCCGTGGCTCAAGATCGAGCACGGCCCGGTCCCGGGAGCGCCGGCGCTGGGGGCGCACCTCGCCGCGGAGCTGCCCGCCGAGGGGTTCGAGCCCTCGTTCTCCCACGAGCTGCGGCTCGACCACGGGATCATGACCATCTACCACGCCATCGACCCGGCCCACCGGCTGCCGCTGGTGCCGCTCATCCAGAACTGCGCGGTGAAGCCGATGCCCTCGCTGCGCCGCTGCTACGAGCTCGGCCGCGCGATCCGGCGGGTGGTCGAGGGCTTCGACGGCCTCCAGCGGGTCGCCGTGGTCGGCGCCGGCGGCCTGTCGCACTGGGTCGGCATGCCGCGGGTGGGGGAGATCGACGTCGAGTTCGACCACTGGTTCCTGGACAGGCTCGAGCGCGGCGAGATCGGGGAGGTGCTCGACCTGCCCGACAGCGAGCTGGAGCTGGCCGGCAACGGCGCCCACGAGATCCGGAGCTGGCTCACCATCGCCGGCCTGGCGGCGCCGGCCACCGCCAAGGTGCTGGCCTACGAGCCGATCGCCCCGTGGATCACCGGGATGGGGGTCGCCGCCTACGACCTCGCACCGGGTGCGGCCGGCGCGGGAGCGGGAGCGGGCGCGGAGAGGGGAGCGTGACCGATGGACCTGATCGGGCATGTCATCGGCGGCGAGGAGGTGGCCGCCTCCGACGGAGGGACCTTCGACACGGTCGACCCGTGGACCCAGCAGCCCTGGGCGCAGGTCGCACGGGGCACGCGCGAGGACGTGGACCGGGCCGTGGCCGCGGCGCGCAGCGCCTTCGACGGGGGCCCGTGGCCGCGCATGGGCTACGAGCAGCGCGGGCGCCTGCTCCACCGGCTCGGCGAGCTGATCGTCGCGCACGTCGACGAGCTGGCCGGCGCGGACACCACCGACATGGGCAAGCCCGTCACGGTCATGCGCGCGGCGGACGTGCCGCGCGCGGCGCACAACTTCCACTTCTTCGCCGACCATGCCCGGCTGCGGCCGTCCGAGGCCTTCCCCATGGACTCCGGCCACCACGCCTACGTGCGCTACGACCCCGCGGGGGTGGTGGCGGCGATCGCCCCCTGGAACTTCCCGCTGATGCTGGGGACCTGGAAGATCGCGCCCGCGCTCGCCTGGGGCAACACCGTGGTGCTGAAGCCCGCGGAGGACTCGCCCGCCTCGGCGACCCTGCTCGCCAGGCTCGCGCTGGAGGCGGGCTTCCCCGAGGGCGTGCTCAACGTCGTGCACGGCTTCGGCCCGGACGCCGCGGGCCAGTGGCTGACCGAGTCCCCTGGCGTCGACCGCATCACCTTCACCGGCGAGTCCGCCACCGGGCGGGCGATCGCCCGCGCCGCCGCCGGCAACCTCGTGCCGGTGAGCCTGGAGCTGGGCGGCAAGGGCGCCAACGTGGTCTTCGCCGACGCCGACCTGGAGGTGGCCGTGCCCTGGTCGGTCCGGGCGATCTTCTCCAACTCCGGGCAGGTCTGCCTTGCCGGCAGCCGCCTGTTCGTGGAGCGGCCGGTCTACGACGAGTTCCTGGGCCGCTTGGTGGCCGCGGCCGAGCGCATGGTCCTCGGCGACCCGGGCGAGCCCGGCACCGAGCTGGGCCCGCTCGCGTCGGGGACGCACTACCGCAAGGTGACCGATTACCTCGACACCATCCCGGCGGACGGCGGCAAGATCCTGACCGGCGGCGCCACCGGCGACGGCTGGTTCGTGCGGCCGACCATCGCGGTCGACCTGCCCGCCGAGGCCCGCGCCTGCCGTGAGGAGATCTTCGGGCCGGTGGTGACCGTCACCCCGTTCGACGGCGAGGACGAGGCCGTCGGGCTCGCCAACGACACCCCCTACGGCCTCAACGCCATGCTGTTCACCGAGAGCCTGCGCCGCGCCCACCGGGTGAGCGCCGCTCTCAAGGCGGGCACGGTGTGGGTGAACTGCTTCTTCGTCCGCGACCTGCGGGCGCCGTTCGGCGGCGTCGGCGACTCCGGCTGGGGCCGCGAGGGCGGGGACTACAGCCGCGAGTTCTGCACCGAGCCCAAGGCCGTGGTGATGGACATCTGACCGCCGGAGGTCCCGCGCGGGGGGTCCGCTACGGCCGTGCGAGGTGCAGCGTGGCCACCACGCCCGCGTGGTCCGACGGCCACAGCCCAGAGGGCGTGCGGTCGGCGAGCTCGTCCCCGGTCACGTCGGCCGCCACCGCCTCCACGCCCCGCGGCTGGTACAGCACGTAGTCGATGCGGTGGTCCAGCTTCGAGGGGACGTTGTCCAGCAGCTCCGACTGCCCGGAGGTGAAGCCGCCGTCCGGGCCGTGCACCACCGCCCAGGCGTCGGCGTACCCCGTGCTCGCGAAGGTCCCGAAGGCGCCGGCCGCGTCGTCCGGCCGCGAGTTGAGGTCGCCGACGAGCACCACCGGAGGGCCCCCTGGAGCCAGCGCCGCCGCCAGCTCGCGCGCCTGGAGGTTGCGCACCTGGGTGCTGAACGCCTCCAGGTGGGTGTCGGCGAAGCGGACGGACTTGCCGCGCAGCTCGACGTCAACGGCCGACCAGCCGCGCAGCACGGTGAAGCTCAGCCCGGGGATGGCGGTGGGGACGACCAGCCTGGCGGTGAAGTTGTGCGACTCCGGGCGGCTGACCTGGAGCAGTCCGGCGGGTAGGTCGGAGCGGGCGATGATGACGTCCCGGTCGGTGAAGCGCGCGGCCGTGGTCGCGCTGATGGGCGAGGCGCCGGAGAAGTTGTCGTTCGCCGCCACCGCCCGGTAGTCGAGCCCGTGGCGGGCGAGCGCGGCCAGCACCAGCTCCAGGAAGTCGTAGCTCGGGGTGAAGGGCCCGGCGATCGGGCCGGTCTCCCACAGCGCCACCTCCTGGAAGCCGGCGACGTCGGGCGGGTCGGCCGCCAGCAGCCCGGCGATGGCCTCGGCCCGCGACGGGAAGTCGGTCTGGACCACGTGCGCGTACGCGGTGCCCGCGAGCTGCACGAGCTCTTCCGGGGTGGTGGCGGTGAACAGCGGCGTCAGGTCCGCGCCGAGGTAGAGGTTGTAGGTCGCGACGGTCAGGTGCCGCTGCGCGCGCTGCGGCGGCTCGCCCCACGCCGGTCGCGGCCCGGCGACGCCGAGACCGACCAGCACCGCGAGCAGCGCGGCCGCCGCCCGCACCCGAAACCCGGTGCCCCTCATCCGATCCCCCTGTGGGCCGGCGCTGTTTGCGCCTGGATCACACCATATGCCCGCGACAGGCGCCAGGGCGCGGGATCTGCGGGTCGGCGGTGACAACAGTGCTCGGCAGCGTCCTCGGCGCCGTGTACGGTAGGCAGGACGCCGCCGCGTGGCCCTCGCAGGGAAGGCGACCACCCGGCCGCCGCGAGGTCCCGCGGCTTGGGAGGTGGTGGCGATGTCGGTCGTGACCGAGCATCTGCAGCGGCGCGGCAGCGCCTTCCAGGTGATTGCGCACGAGCAGGCCTACACGTCGGTGGATGAGGCCAGAGCGCTCGGCATCGACGCCGGCGATGTGCTGAAGACGCTCGCGGTGCGGGCGGGGTCGGGGTACGCGCTCATGGTCATCCCCGCGTCGCGTCGCCTGGACCTGCGCCTGGTCCGCGAGGCGCTGAGCGACCGCCAGGTCCGTCTTGCCACCGAAGACGAGCTCGGCCGCGATTTCGCCGGGTACGAGCTCGGCGCGCTGCCGCCGCTCGGGACGCTGCTCGGACTGGAGGTGTATGTCGACCCGGAGGTGCTGCGCCACGACACGGTCGCGTTCGCGGCCGGCACCCAAACCGAGTCGGTCAGGATCCGGACCGAGGACCTCTTCGGGGGCGAGCAGGTCACCACCGTGCCGCTCGTCCGGCGACCGGAGAGCGACAGCGGGGAGCGGGCCTGGTAGCGGCCAGGCAGCCCCTCGAGGTTGCCTGGACCCCGCCGACGGCGGTGCTGAGCTGCTGGCGATGAATCACCAACTACCGCTGAGCACTGCCATCACCAGCGCGTAGCCGATTCCAAATAGCGCGAGCACGCCGAGCGACCAAAGCACCGCTAGTCCGATGGCCCGAAACATCCCCGGTTTCCTGGGGGCACCAAACCAGCGAGAGCCGATCCAACGGAGCCAGACAAGCGGCCCCACAGCCACCGTGAGGAGCACCCAGACAAACAGGGCCAACGGCAGCGACATTCCCCGAGCCCCCAACGCCCACATCCCGAGGCAGCCGACCAGTAGCCCGGGCGCGATCCAGCGCAGGTGCCGTAGATAGCCGCGGACCGAAATGTCGTCGTCACGGCCGTCGTTGGTGGCAGCGGTCGTCGTCTGACGCGGGCCGCGGATTGGCGGGGCCGAGCCCGAGCCCGACGGCCGTCGTCGTTTCCGAAGGAACCTGGGTAACCACCACGACGGTCCCCGCGACCGCTCGACCTCAGCACGCAACCGGTCGGTCTCGGCGCTGAGGATGCTGCCCACCGTGTGTTCCACCAGCTCCTGCTCTTCTGGCGTGATCGTCGCCGGATCTCGCTCGATCAGGGCGATGATGCGCTCGCGGAGATCCGGGTCTCGGATCTCACGGGCGAGCAGATCCAGGATCTCCTGATCGTCGTCCATCTCGTCATCCTGCCTACGTTCGTCGCTGCCCGCCAAAGTCCTCACCTGACTGGCACCTGACTGGCCGACCGCGCGGTCCTGTCGCCACGCCGGCGCTGCGTGCCTTGGAACGCCAGTCAAGTATCCGGTTTCGATGGGATTGCGTGGCCACCGTGGCCGGCGCGCAAGCCTCGGAGCTGCACATAGGTCCAGTGCTGCATGCTGCGCCGGATACATGACCGGCGCTCCAGCGCTCAGCGCAGCGCCTCGAGCACCTCGGCGACGAGGGTGGCCCGCTGGCGCGGGTCATCGAGGTGGCGGCCGTCCGCGCCGAGGACGTAGAAGGCGTCGACCACCTCGGCGCCGTAGGTGGCGATGCGGGCCGACCGCACCCGCGCGCCGCAGGCGTCCAGTGCCCTGGTGATGCGGTAGAGCACGGCGGGACCGTCGGCGCAGCGCACCTCGACCACGGTGGCCAGGTCCGAGGCCCGGTCGTCGAAGAGCACCCGAGGCAGCGGCCGCAGCGGGGCGGGACTGCGGTAGGCGGCCTCGCGCTCGGCCAGGCGCCGCTCCAGCGGGAGCCGGTCGTCCAGCGCGCGGCGCAGGTCGTCGCGGAGCCGGCGTAGGTCCGGCTCGCGGCCGTGCCTGGGCTGCGCGGTCAGCGCGACCACCGCCGTGCCGTCGGTGGTCGCCACGGTGGCGGCGCGGACGTCCAGACGGTGCAGCGCGAGCACCCCGGCGACCCGCCACAGCAGGCCCCCGCGGTCGGGGCCGGCCACGCGGACAGCCTCGCCGTCGACCTCCAGCGCGAGCCCGTCCCGGCCGGCCGGCGCCACGGCCACGGTCGCGGTGCCCGAGGGAGCCGGGACCGGGCGGCCCTTCATCCGGTCGGTCACACGCCGCACCAGCTCGTCCACCAGGCGGGCCTTCCACGGGGTCCAGGCGGTGGGGCCGGTCGCGCGGGCGTCGGCCTCGGTCAGGGCGCGCAGGAGCGCGAGTGTGCCGGGGTCGCCGACCGCCGCGGCCACGCCCCGAACCGTGGCCGGGTCGTCGAGGTCACGGCGGGTGGCCGTGTCGACCAGCAGCAGGTGGTGGCGGACCAGGCCGGCGAGCACCGAGCGGTCGGCGGGCGGCAGGCCGAGCCGGCCCGCCACGGTGGCGGCCAGCCTCGCGCCGGTCAGCGCATGGTCGCCGGGCCAGCCCTTGCCGAGGTCGTGCAGGAGCGCGGCCAGCAGCAGCAGGTCGGGCCGGGCCACACCGCGGACCAGCGCCGCCGCGTGCACCGCGGTCTCGACCAGGTGCCGGTCGACCGTCCAGCGGTGGAAGGGGTTGCGCTGCGGCTTGCAGCGGACCTGCTCCCACTCGGGCAGCAGCCGCGCCATCACCCCCGCCTGGTCGAGAGCCTCGATGACGCCGACCGCGCTCTCGCCCGCCCCGAGCAGGGCGATCAGGGCCTCGCGTGCCCGTGGCGGCCAGGGGTCGGGCAGGGTGACCGGCCGTGCCTCCAGCCGCCGCAGGGTCTGCGGCGCGAGCGGCAGCCCGGCCGCGGCCGCGGCGGCGCCGACCTCGAGGGCGAGCCACGGCTCGGCCGCCAGGTCCGCGCCCGCCGCCAGCAGCACCTCGCCGTCGTAGGCGACCACGCCGCTGGCCAGGTGGCGGCGCACCGGCCGCCGCCAGCGCCGCACCGCGGGGCCGGCGTGCCAGGCGTCCACCCGCCGCCAGCTCTGCTCCAGCGCCCGCGCGAGCGTGCGGCCGGCCTCGTGCACCGCCCGCATCAGCGGCTCGGCGCCCCGGACGCCGAGCCGGGCGGCCACCGCGTCCTGCTCCTGGAGGCTCAGGCGGTCGGCGGCGGCGCGTGTGCGCCCGGCCTGGCCGCCGGCGCGCTCCAGCAGCTCCAGGTGCAGTGCCTGGCGGGTGTCGAGCAGCAGCTCGTAGGCGGCCTGGGCGCGCTGGTCGAGCCCGCCGGCGACCCAGGTGGCGGCGACCGCGCGCACCGCATGGCCGTCGCGCAGGCCGCCGCGCGACTCCTTGAGGTCCGGCTCCAGCAGGAAGGCGAGCTCGCCGTGGCGCTCGGCGCGCTCCGCGCAGGCCGCCCGCAGCTCCTCCAGGCGCCGGTGGGCACCGGTGCGCCAGCGCTCGCGGGCCCGTTCCCTGAGGCTTGCCACCAGCTCGGCGTCCCCGGCCACGTGGCGGGCGTCCAGCAGGCCGAGGGCGGTCTTCAGGTCGCTGGAGGCCACCGCCAGGGTCTCGTCGACCGTGCGCACGCTGTGGTCGAGGCGGGCGCCGGCGTCCCAGACCGGCCGCCAGAGCCGCTCGGCCAGCGGTGCGATCTCCGCCTGCGTCCTGGCGTGGAGCAGCAGGAGGTCGAGGTCGCTGGAGGGTGCCGGCTCGCGCCGGCCAAAGGCGCCGGTCGCCACCAGCGCCACCCCCGGGCCGGCGTCGCCGAGCAGCGCGGCGAGCCAGCCGTCGACCGCCTCGACCAGGGCGGCGCGCAAGGCCGGTCCGCCGTTGGACCGGCCCGCGAGCACGACCGCGAGCACGACCGCGCTGAGGTCAGAGCGCGTCGGGGCCACGCTCCCCGGTCCGCACCCGCACGACCTCCTCCACCGGCACCGCCCAGACCTTGCCGTCGCCGATCTGGCCGGTGCGGGCGGCCTTGACCAGTGCCTCGATCACCTCCTGCGCCAGCTCGTCCTCCACCAGGACCTCGACACGCACCTTGGGGACGAAGTCGACGTCGTACTCCGCGCCCCGGTAGACCTCGGTATGGCCGCCCTGGCGGCCGAAGCCCTGGGCCTCGCTCACGGTCATGCCGACCACGCCGGCGTCCTTGAGCGCCTCTTTGACGTCCTCGACCTTAAAGGGCTTGACGATCGCGGTGATGAGCTTCACGATTCCGCTCCTATTGCCGGTCTGCGGTTGTCGGTGCGCCGTCGGCGCTGGCCGGGGCGGCGGCGACCGCCTCGGGCGCGGTGGTGATGCGCCCGCGGGACAGCACCAGGCCGAGCTCGTAGGCGGTCTCGGCGTGCTGGCTGGTGTCGAGGCCCTGGTGCTCGGCGGCCTCGTCCACGCGCAGGCCGATGGTAGCGTCCACCAGCTTGCCGAGCGCGAAGGTGACGACGAAGGAGAAGGCCGCGACCGCGCCGATCGCGATCGCCTGCTTGCCGAGCAGGCCGAGCCCGCCGCCGTAGAGCAGGCCGTCGGCGCCGCCCACCGTCGAGGTGCCGAACAGCCCGATCAGCAGCGCGCCGGTCGCTCCGCCGACCAGGTGCACGGCGCCCACGTCCAGCGAGTCGTCCAGCTTGAGGCGGAACTTCAGGCTGGTGGCCAGCGCGCACACCGCGCCGGCGACAAGGCCGATGGCGATCGCGCCGACCGCGTTGACGAAACCGCACGCGGGGGTGATGGCGACAAGCCCGGCCACGGCGCCGGAGGCCGCGCCGAGCGTGGTGGACTTGCCGTTGCGCAGCTTCTCGGTGGCGATCCAGCTCAGCAGCGCGGCGGCGGTCGCGGTGTTGGTGTTGATGAACGCCTGCGCGGCGAGCTGGTTGGCGGCCAGCGCCGAGCCGGCGTTGAAGCCGAACCAGCCGAACCAGAGCATGCCGGCGCCGAGCAGGGTGAGCGGCAGCGAGTGCGGTGGCATGGGCTGCCTGGGCCAGCCGCGGCGGCGGCCCACCACCAGCGCGAGCGCGACGCCGGCGATGCCGGCGTTGAGGTGGACCACGGTGCCGCCGGCGAAGTCCTCGGCCCCGAGCTTGAACAGCCAGCCGGTGGGGGAGAACACCCAGTGCGCCACCGGCGCGTACACCAGCAGCGCCCAGAGCGAGATCACCGCGACGAAGCCGCCGAACTTGAGCCGGTCGGCGGTGGAGCCGGTGATCAGCGCCGGGGTGATGATGGCGAACATGAGCTGGAAGCTGACGAACACCAGCGGCGGGATGCTCTGGGCGAGCGGGCCGCTGTAGCCGGGGACGGGATCGGTGGAGTGGGCGAGGCCGGCGAAGTGGAGGGTGCCGATCAGGCCGTGGCCGCCGAGGTCGATGCCGAAGGCCAGGCTGTAGCTGACCAGCACCCAGACCAGGCTGACGATGCCCATGACCACGTAGTTCTGCATCAGCATGCCGAGCACGTTCTTGGTGCGGACCATGCCGCCGTAGAAGAAGGCGAGGCCTGGCGTCATGAACAGCACCAGCGCGCTGCTCGCCAGCACCCACGCCGTGTTGCCGGAGTCGATTCGCATGGCGCTCCTCGGAGAGTCGGGAGGTCGCTGGAGACCCTGACTCACTCGAGGATGGAAGAGCGCCGTTTCCGCCCGGCTACACCATCGTTACCACCTCGTGAGCAAAGGTTACGACCTGGTGAACCTGCCCGGTTCCCCGCGCCCCCCGCCGCCGCGGCGGTGCTGCAGCGCGTCGGCGAGCGCCATGTAGTCGTCGTCGGGGTCGAGGGGTGAGGCGGGCGCAGCCGGCGAGGACCGGACGTCGTCAGGGCGAGTGCCCGGTGGTGAGCGCCGCTGCCGCTGGAGCACGTCGGCGATCGCCATGAAGTCGGCGTCCAGGCCGGGTGCGGGTGGCTCGGGTGCGGAGAGCTGCGCCGCGACCGCGTCGAGCATCGGGGCGACGAACGCCGCCCGCACCGCTTCCTCGCCGTGGCGGCCGTCCGCGCCGCGGTAGGTCGACAGGCCGCGGCGGACCTGCCGCTCGTCCAGCCCGCGCCGGATCAGGGCCGCCGCGACGGCCTCGACCAGCGGGTCCGCAAAGGGTCGGAAGCGCGGCCCGGGCGCCGGCGCCGTTGGAGCGGGCCCCGCGGGAGCGCGGGCGGGTGTGGGTGCGGGTGGAGGCGCCGCCGCGGGCAGGCTGGGGTCGCGGTGGGCGGCGCGCTCGAGCTCGGCGTGCTTGCGCAGCCAGAACTTGAGCGGCGCGGTCGCGGGGTCCAGCTCGAGTGCCTCCGCCACGCCGTGCGCTTCGTACAGGTGCCGGAGCAGCGCCTCCGGGCTGTCGATGACCTCGTGGTCGAGATCGTCGGGCATCTGCCCCGGTCCCTCCCCCCGGCGATGGGCCAGACTGGCCGACCTGCTATCGAACGTCAGTTCGAATCGTAGCACAGGGCCGCGAGGCCGGCGCTGGAAGGCGGCCGACCTCGCCGCGGTGGGCAGCCGCGCGGTCGCCGGTGAGGGCGGCGGGCCTCCCGGGTCACCAGCGGCGGCGGGGGAGGACGAACCTCGCCAGGATGAAGCCCCAGAACAGCAGCGGGAAGATCGGGAAGAACCCGCGGTGGTACGGGCCCGGCCCGCCGCCGAAGGCCCACAGGCCGATCGCCAGCGCGATCAGGGCCGCGACAATGACCGGTGGAGCCAGCCACGACCGCCACCAGGGCCAGGAGGGCGCGCTCCGCTCGGCCGGCGGGCGCGGCTCACTCAGCGTGGGCAGGTCGGTGAGCGTGCGGCCCAGGTCCTCCCGGGTGCGTGAATGGTACGCGGCTTCCATCCGCTCGGAGAACTCCTCCCAGGTCAGCCGTCCGTCGACGTGATGCCGCTTGAGGAGCTTGACCGTCCGCTCGCGTTCCGCGTCCGAGACGCGGATGCCCTGTTGCTGCCGGTCGTCATCCATGTCCACTCGTCTCCTTCTCTCTCCTTGTCTCCTCGTCGTCCCGTCCTCCTCTGTGTCCCTTGGTCGATGATGGCCCTCCCCGGCTCGGGCGTCGTCGTCCGGGGGAAGGCTTCTCGGCTACGCCCCACGGAGCAGACGCGCCCCGCCGACCTACCGCCAATGCGACTGATCCCCTGCCAGACGACCATGGACCTGCTCGGTCGCGAGCCGGTCCGCCCGTCGAGCCCCGACGGAGCCCGGCACGCGGTCCGGTCGCGGACGGCCGGCGCTGCCGCCGAGCAGCGTGACCGCGGCCACGGTCCGCCGCCACGATGCCGCCAGGGCCGCCCGCTCGCCGGCGGGGATGGCCGGGTCGTCGAGCGTGGCGGCGACCGGGAGCACCCGGTAGCTGCCGGGCTCGACCCAGGTCGGCGTGTAGCGCACGCGGACGGCCACCAACCGGCCGCCCTGGCGCTGCACGTCCACGAAGGCGATCACCCCGTCCTGCGTCGCCGCCGGGCAGCAGCGCGCCGACTGGTTGGACAGGAAGTTGCCGAGCCCGTACAGCACGTACTTGTCGCCGATCCGCTCGACTGGCTGCACGACGTGGACGTGGCTGCCGATGAGCAGGTCGACGTCGGGGGACGCCAGCAGGGCTCGGGCGAGCGCCCGCTGCTCGGCGGTCGCAGCGACCTGGTACTGCTGTCCCCAGTGCAGGCTGACGGCGACGAACTGCGCGCCGGCCCGCCTGGCCGCCCGTGCGTCGGCGAGGACGCGCTGGGCGGAGATGAAGCTGACCAGCCAGGGCTGGCCGGCGGGCCGGGAGTCTCCTCCGTTCAGCCCGTAGGTGTAGGCGAGCAGCCCGACCCGGACACCGTGCACCAGATGGATCTCGGCGGTCCTGGCCTCGGCCGCGCTGCGGGCGGTGCCCGAGTGGCCCACGCCCGCGCGGTCCAGCGCCGTGAGGGTGACCGCGACCCCCCGGGAGCCCTGGTCCATGGAGTGGTTGGAGGCCACCGAGCAGGTGTCGTAGCCGGCGGCGCGGATGGCGGTGGCCAGCTCACGGGGAGTGCTGAAGGTGGGGTAGCCCGAGACGTGGCGGTCATCGGGTGCCAGCGGCGTCTCGAGGTGGCACACGGCCAGGTCCGCTGCGGTCAGCGCGGGCCGGACGGGATCCAGCATCGGGCGGAAGTCGTAGGCGCTGCCGGTCCTGGCCCCGTACCGCTCTGCCCGTGCTGCCACCGCGTCGTGGACGAGCAGGTCGCCGGTCGCGGCGATGGTGAACAGGGCCGGCGGCTGCGCGGTGGGCGACGGTCGCGCGCCGGTCTGCGCCGGCGGCGAGGGCAGTGACGACCCCGACCCCGAGCGCGCCGGCTCGGCGTGACGAGCGCTGGTGCACGCCGCCACGAGCACGGCGAAGAGCGCGCCGAGAGCCAGGCCGCGAACCCGGAGCTGCGACGTCCCCATCCACCCCCGATCCGCTCGCTGGGCGTCGACCTGCACGGCAGAACCATAGCCAGTCGTGGTGCCGAACGGGCGCACGTTTACGGATCCGTGATCTCCGGCCGCCGGGGATGCGGCCGCGCGCTAGGCCCAGCCGCCGGGGCTCAAGCGTCGCGGGCCAGGCTCCGACACGTCTATGAGGCATCCTGAGCCCAAACGAAGGAGGTCGGTGGCCTCGTGGGTATTGACGACCGCGCCAGGCGGGCGAAGGACTTCATCGACGACCAAGGTGGCGCGGACGGCGGTGAGCGGCAGTTCGGCGCCGACGAGTACGAAGACGACGACGAGTACGGCGACTCCGGGGACGAATACGACCCGGAGGAGTACGACCCGGAGGAGCAAGAGGGCTGAGAGTCCTGTCTTCCCCGAGTGCGTGCGTGCCCCACGGCGCGCACGCATCGCTTTTGGGGCGCTGCATTTGCGGGCCGCCGCCTTTCCCGTGCCCGCGTGGTAGCGTCCCCTGGTTGTTTGCCGTCGCGCGATCCTGGGTGATTGGTTGGAAGCTGGCCAGCGGAACCGGTGGCCGTGAGCGGTCTCGGCCTCAAGACGAAGATGACCGCGTCGTACGTGCTGGTCACGTCCGCGGTGGTCGTGCTGGTCGGAGCCGTCGTCCTGGTGGTCGTGCTGCCGCGGCTGCTGTCCGGGGCGGACGTGGGCGCGCGCGTGCGCGCCACCGCCACCGACGACGCCGGCGTCCTGACCAGGATCGCCGGCAGGTACGGCAGGCTGCCGACCGCCGGCGAGATCAAGGACGAGCCGTCGCCGAGCGCGAGCGGCCCCATCTGCGACCCGGAGCTGTCGCTGCGGCCCGGCCAGGCCAGGGCGACCGCCAATGGCGTCGCGATACCGTGCCTTCAGGGGACGAAGGACGGCTCGAAGCCGATGTCGCTGATGGTGCTGGTGGCGCCGAGCGGGACCGTGGTGGCCACCTCGTACCCGAGCCGCTACCCGGTCCGTGGGAGGGCCTCCGACCTGCTCCCGGCCGCAAGCCTGGACCGTCTCGGGCACGGCGCGCCCGCGGGTGGGGGCATCGCCAGGACCGGGCAGGGCAGCGTGCTGTGGGCGGTCGCCCCGGTCATGCCGTTCGGGACCAGGAAGCCCCCCGGGACCGGGAAGCCGCCCGGCCAGGCGCCGATCGGCTACGTGTACGTGCAGGTGCCGGCGTCGGGCGGGATCGCGGGCCCGTCCGCCCGGGACCTGCTCGCCCTGGTGGTCCCCGGTGCGGTGCAGTCGCTCGGCGGGCTCGCGCCCGACCTCGGCGGCGCCGGCCCGCTGCTCCAGCTCGGCCTCGCGCTGCTGCTCGTCACCGTTCCGGTGGGGATGGCGCTCGGGCTGCTCAGCACCCGGCGGCTGATCCGGCGGCTGCGGCGGCTGGCGTCCACCACCGTCAGAGTCGCCCAGGGCGACTTCGAGGACCGCGTCCCGGTGACGGGCGGCGACGAGGTCGCCGAGCTCGAGCGCAGCTTCAACCGGGTGGCGGAGCGCCTGTCCCGCGCGGTGGCGGCCCAGCGCCAGCTCGCCGACGCCAGCACGCACCACGCCGACCGCTCGTGGATCGCCCGGGACCTGCACGACTCGGTCTCCCAGGACCTGTTCTCGCTGAGCGTGCTCGCCGGCGGGCTCCGCAAGGCGCTGCCGGCCGGCTCGCCGCTGCAGGTCGGCGTCGAGGCGATGGAGTCGACCGCCAGCGGGGCCATGCAGGAGATGCAGGCACTGCTGCTGGAGCTGCGGCCGGTCGCGCTGGAGGACGCCGGCCTGCTGCCGGCCCTGGAGGAGCTGTGCCGCGCCTACCGGGCGCGGTTCGGGGTGGCGGTCGAGACGGACCTCGAGGCGGTGGAGCTGCCCCCGCCGGTCGAGCACGCCGTGCTGCGGGTGGCCCAGGAGGCGCTCGCCAACGCGGTCAAGCACGGCAGCCCCAGGCGGATCGCGCTGCGGGTCGCCCTGGCCTACCGGAAGGTCGAGGTCGAGGTGCGCGACGACGGCCGCGGCTTCGAGCCCGAGTCGGCGGCGTCCCGCCGGGGCCTCGGGCTCGAGCTGATGCGCGAGCGGGTCAGCGAGCTCGGCGGCACGCTGCGGCTCGAGAGCCGGCCCGGCCAGGGCACGCGCCTGCGGGTGCTGCTGCCCCGCGGGTGAGCCGGCGCAGGCGCGGCGCCGGCCGTGCCCTACGTGCTGGTCGGAAAGCCCAGGTTGACGCCGCCGTGGCTCGGGTCGAGCCAGCGAGAGGTGACGACCTTGCCGCGGGTGTAGAAGTGGACGCCCTCGGTGCCGTGGACGTGGGTGTCGCCGAACATCGACGACTTCCAGCCGCCGAACGAGTAATAGGCCATGGGCACGGGGATCGGCACGTTGATGCCGACCATGCCCACCTCGACCTCGTTCTGGAAGCGCCGGGCGGCGCCGCCGTCGTTGGTGAAGATCGCGGTGCCGTTGCCGTAGGGGCTGGCGTTCACCAGGTCGAGCGCGGCCTGGTAGGTGGGCACGCGCACCACCGACAGCACCGGCCCGAAGATCTCGTCGGTGTAGGCGCGCATCTCCGGGCTGACGTCGTCCAGCACGCTGGGTCCCAGCCAGAAGCCGCCCCGGTCCCCCTCGATGGGGTGCTGGCGGCCGTCGACCGCAAGGGTGGCGCCCTCCGCGACCCCCGACTCCAGGTACGAGGCGACCTTGTCGCGGTGCGAGCCGGTCACCAGCGGCCCCATCTCGGAGGACGGGTCGGTGCCGGGGCCGACCTTGAGCCGGGCCACGCGCTCGCGCACCTTCCCAAGCAGCGGGTCGGCCACGTCCCCCACGGCGACCACCACCGAGATGGCCATGCAGCGCTCGCCGGCCGAGCCGAAGCCGGCGCTGACCGCCGCGTCGGCGGCAAGGTCCAGGTCCGCGTCGGGCAGCACCACCATGTGGTTCTTGGCGCCGCCGAGCGCCTGCACCCGCTTGCCGTGGTTGGTGCCGTTCTCGTACACGTAGCGCGCGACCGGGGTGGAGCCGACGAAGCTCACCGCCCGGACCTCGGGGTGCTCCAGCAGCCGGTCGACCGCGACCTTGTCGCCGTGGACCACGTTGAACACGCCCGCCGGCAGCCCGGCCTCGGCCCACAGCTCGGCGAGCCGGACGGAGGCGGACGGATCCTTCTCGCTCGGCTTGAGAATGAAGGTGTTTCCACAGGCGATGGCGAGCGGGAACATCCACATCGGCACCATCGCCGGGAAGTTGAACGGCGTGATGCCGGCGACCACGCCGAGCGGCTGGCGGATCGAGAAGCTGTCGACATGGCTGGAGACGTTCTCGGAGAAGCCGCCCTTGAGCAGGTGAGGGATGCCGCAGGCGAGCTCGACCACTTCCAGGCCACGGCTGACCTCGCCGAGCGCGTCGGCGCGGACCTTGCCGTGCTCGGCCGACAGCAGCGCGGCGAGCTCCTCGCGGTGGCCCTCGACCAGCTCGCGGAAGGCGAACAGCACGGTGGCGCGCCTGGACAGCGACACCTGCCGCCAAGCGGTGAAGGCGTGCGCGGCCGCGGCCACGGCCTGGTCGACCTCGGCGGCGCTCGCGAAGTCGACCTGGCCGCTGACCTGGCCGGTCGCCGGGTCGTAGACGTCGCCGCGGCGCTCGGCCGTGCCGCTCCACGGCTTGCCGTCGATCCAGTGGGTGGTGCGCTTCATCTGGGTCCCCCTTCCCCTCCCCCCTGACGTCAGAGCTCCGCCTCCACCGTAGCGACCGCCGCGGCGAGGACCTCGAGGCCCTCGTCGGCCTCGGCTTCGCTGACGACCAGCGGGGGTGCGATGCGCAGCACGTTGCCGAGCAGGCCCCCCTTGCCGATCAGCAGGCCGCCGCGCCTGGCCTCCTCGAGCACCCGGGCCGCGGCCCGCGGGCTCGGCTCGCCCGAGCCCGGCTCGACCAGCTCGACCCCGATCATCAGGCCCTTGCCGCGCACGTCGCCGACGATCCGGTGGCGCTCGGCGACCGCGTCCAGCCCCTGGCGCAGCCGGCTGCCGACCTTGTGCGCGTTGGCCTGCAGATCGTGGGAGAGCAGGTAGTCGAGGGTGGCGAGCGCGCCGCGGCAGGCCAGCGGGTTGCCGCCGAAGGTGGAGATGGAGTTGGCCTCCAGCGAGTCCACGAGGTCGCCGCGCGCCACCACGCCGCCGATCGCCAGGCCGTTGCCGAGGCCCTTGGCGAAGGTCATGGCGTCCGGCACCACCCCGTGGGCCTGGATCCCCCAGAAGTGCTCTCCGGTGCGGCCCCAGCCGGTCTGCACCTCGTCGGAGACGAACAGGATGCCGTGCTCGTCCAGGACCTCCTTCATCGCCCCGAACAGGCCGTCCGGCGGGGTGGCGAAGCCGCCGACGCCCTGCACCGGCTCGGCGATCATGCAGGCGACGTCGCCGGCGGTGGTGGTCAGCAGCACGTCCCGGAGGTCGTCGACGCAGGCCCGGACGTACTCCTGGTCCGGCAGGTCGCGGAACGGGCCGCGGTAGCGGTAGCCGCCGTGCACGTAGCTGACGTTCACCGGGGTCAGGCTGGAGGCCGACCAGGCCCGGTTGCCGGTGATGCCCATGGCCGCGAAGGAGCGGCCGTGGTAGCTGTTGCGGAGCGCGAGCACCTGGTTGGAGCGCCGGGCGGTGGTCGCGAACAGCAGCGCGGCCTCGTTGGCCTCCGTGCCGGAGGTGGTGAAGAACACCTTGGCGCCCGGGATGCCGGACAGCCCCGCGATCCGCTCGGCCAGCTCGACCATGGGCTCGATCAGGTACAGGGTCGAGGTGTGGACCATGCGGCCCGCCTGCTCGCGCACCGCCTCGACCACCTCGGGCAGGTTGTAGCCGACCATGGTCGTGAGGATGCCGCCGAAGAAGTCGAGGTAGCGCGTGCCCTCGGCGTCGACGGCGCGGCAGCCGCGGCCGTCGACCAGCGCGATCGGCTCCTCGTAGTACAGCGCCAGCCAGGAGGGCAGCACCGCACGGTGCCGTCGGAGCAGCTCAGCGTGCGTCATGGTCTCTCCCCGTTGTGCGGACCCCATGGGTCGAAGATGCGTACCCGGGACGGACAGGAACAAGCTCCATGCTGTCACGCTTCGGGCGGCGCGGGCGCACCGTCGAGCGGACCGCGAGCCGATACGAGATAAGCAGAGAAACTAGACGGATGCAAGTGATTCCGTGATCGAACAGGCTCGTTTGGCATGGAATCAATCGCAAATCCACGGCATAGGCTTGCTTTCCGGTCCTGCGCGGTGCAGTATCGCTGCGGATGCCGCGGACCGAGCCCCTGGGGGGTCCGGGGAACCCCGAAGGGGCGCCCCGGTGGCTCGGGCGCGGCCCGGGCACCGGCGAGGAGGCGCGCATTGAGGTGAATCGGGCGAAGGGTCCGGCGGGCGGCGCCCACCTGGACGAGGTGTCGCGCAGGATCATCGAGCAGCTCCAGCAGGACGGGCGGCGGTCCTACGCCGCCATCGCCAAGGTGGTGGGCCTGTCCGAGGCGGCCGTGCGCCAGCGGGTGCAGAAGCTGCTCGAAGCCGAGGTCGTGCAGATCGTGGCGGTCACCGACCCGCTGCGGGTCGGCTTCCGCCGGCAGGCGATGATCGGCCTCAAGGTCGAGGGCGACCTCGGGCAGGTGGCGGGCAAGCTCGCCGCCATCCCGGAGGTCGACTACGTGGTGGTGTGCGCCGGCTCGTTCGACCTCCTGGTCGAGCTGGTCTGCGAGGACGACGAGGACCTGCTCCGCCTGATCAACGACGCCATCCGCACCGTCCCGGGGGTGCGCGCCACCCAGAGCTTCGTCTACCTGCGGCACGTCAAGGAGACCTACACATGGGGCACGAGATGACCACAACGCCAGGCACAACGCCAGGCACACCGTTCGAGGACACCTCGCCCGATCCCGCGCAGGCGGCCGCCAGGCGGCATCTGTGGATGCACTTCACCCGCATGTCGAGCTACGGGCCCGACCACGAGGTCCCGATGATCGTGCGCGGCGACGGGCCCTACGTGTACGACCAGCGCGGCAAGCGCTACCTGGACGGCCTCTCCGGGCTGTTCGTTGTGCAGGCCGGCCACGGCCGCAGCGAGCTGGCCGAGGCCGCCGCCAAGCAGGCGAGCGAGCTGGCCTACTTCCCGCTGTGGGGCTACGTGCACCCGCGCGCGGTCGAGCTGGCCGAGCGACTGGCCTCCATCGCGCCCGGCGACCTGAACCGCGTGTTCTTCACCACCGGCGGCAGCGAGGCGGTGGAGAGCGCCTGGAAGCTCGCGCGCCAGTACTTCCGCGCGGTCGGGCAGCCCGGCCGCTACAAGGTGCTGAGCCGCCACATCGCCTACCACGGCACCAGCATGGGCGCGCTGTCGATCACCGGCCTGGCCGACATCAAGAACGTCTTCGAGCCGCTGGTCCCGGGCTCGGTCCGGGTCGAGAACACCAACCACTACCGCTGTGAGCGCTGCCGCGGCCTCGAGCACTGCACCCTGCACGCGGCCGACGACATCGAGCGGCGCATCCTCATGGAGGGCCCCGAGTCGGTCGCCGCGGTCTACCTCGAGCCGGTGCAGAACGCCGGCGGCTGCTTCCCACCGCCGCCCGGCTACTTCCAGCGGGTCCGCGAGATCTGCGACCGCTACGGCGTGCTGCTCGTCTCCGACGAGGTGATCTGCGCGTTCGGGCGGCTCGGCCACTGGTTCGGCGCCCAGCGCTACGGCTACCAGCCCGACATCATCACCATGGCCAAGGGGCTGACCAGCGGCTACTCGCCGATGGGCGGGATGGTCTGCCGGGACTTCCTGATGGAGCCGTTCCTGGAGGGGACCCGGATCTTCCTGCACGGCGTCACCTTCGCCGGCCACCCGGTGTCGAGCGCGGTGGCGCTGGCCAACCTCGACCTGTTCGAGCGCGAGGACCTGCTCGGCAACGTCCGCGCCAACCAGGCCGGCTTCCGGTCCACCCTGGAGAAGCTGCTCGACCTGCCGATCGTCGGCGACGTCCGCGGCGACGGCTACTTCTACGGGATCGAGCTGGTCAAGGACAAGGCCACGCGGGAGACCTTCGACGACGACGAGAGCGAGCGGCTGCTGCGCGGCTATCTCTCGCCGCGGCTGTTCGAGGAGGGCCTGGTGTGCCGCGCCGACGACCGCGGCGACCCGGTGATCCAGCTCTCGCCGCCACTGATCTGCGGCCAGGAGCACTTCGACGAGATCGAGCGCATCCTGCGCCAGGTGCTCGCCGAGGCCTGGGCGCGGCTGTAGGTCCCGCCGGACACCCTTGACGTGCCGGCGGGGCCCGGCGCTAGAAGCGACCCGAATCAGTCGAAGTGGTCGCTTGCGGCCTCTGGCTGTGACATAATTCGAGGCGCTGAAGGACAGTGTCGGCGCCCCCGTCGGGGACCCGAGCTGCTCATGGGGGGCGGGATGCGCGTCCCGCCCCCCTCAAGTGGAATGGCGACGGTCCACGGCCACCACGCCTGCACGCCGTGGGGCATCGGGGTCACTCGGCACGTGGACCCAGGCCTGCCTTGCACCTTCCTTGGTGGCGGTGATCACGCGCTCCCATTCAAGCGGGTCGATCGGCGGGTATGCCTGCTTGATGATGTTGTCGTAGATCGTCTGGGACACGATCGCCGCCAGCGGCTGCTCGGTCGCCTTGAGGCAGGCGCGCAGCTCCTCGGCGTCCAGCAGCCGGCAGACCAGCACGGTCGCCTCGCCGTGGATGGGGTCCGGGTCGCGCAGGACGTCGCCGGCGTGCATCGCAAGGCGCAGCCGGATGCGCTCCGCCTCGGGGCGGTCGCGGTTGTGGCGGGTCAGACGCTGCGGCAGGCCAGCCAGGAACTTGCCGAGCAGCACGTCCCGCGGGACGTGAGCGTCGATGGAGAAGATGAACCCGTCGCCGGTGTCCTGGGCGACCCACTGCTCTTTGGATGCCTGCGCTCGGGTCAGCACGCCGCCGCACCAGCCGTCCAGCCTTCGGCGCAGCTTCACGCGGATGAGGTTGGTCCGTGCCTGGCGGCCGAAGCCGTCGATGTCAACGGCCACGAGGGTGCGGTCCTCCGGGTGGTTCGGGTCCCGTCCGGGTCGGAGTGGTTGAGGCATCGGCAACAAACCTCCTGTCTACCGGAGGCCGTTGGCTCCCTGAAGGGCGAGACCCTTATCTCCTTGCTGAAGGACGGTGTCGGCCCCCCCGTCAGTCCAACGGGCTCAGCTCGTCAGGTCGAACTCGCCGTCGCGCACCCCCCCGACGAACGCCTCCCACTCGGCCGGTGTGAATACGAGCACCGGTCCGCGACGGTCCTTGGAGTCCCGGACGGCGACCTTGCCGTCGACGAACGCGACCTCCACGCAACCGTTGACGCCGCTGCGCGAGCTCTTGCGCCATGGCGCGGCTGCTGGTTCCACGGTTGACGCCCTCCTTTCTTGCCCGGCTACAGCTCCTTGGCCACGTTCGTGAGGAACGCGACGGACTCGCCTGGGTCCAGAGCTGCAGCGCGTAGATGGTCGAATGACTGGACATACCGGCGGATCGCGCCGGCATCCTCGAGATAGAGATCACTTGTGGTGTTCTCGATGAAGACCACGTCGGGAACGAACGGGTCGGGGAAGCTGATAACGGTGAATGCCCCGTCCATGCCGGCGTGCGCGCCGACGCTGAACGGGAGCACCTGCAGGGTGACGTTGGACAGCCCGGCGAGCTCTCTGAGGTGGTCGATCTGGGCGCGCATGACTTCACGCCCGCCGACCAGCCGTCGCAGGGCCGCCTCGTCCAGGACGACCCAGAGCGCCGGTCGCTCCTCCCGAGTCAACCGCGCCTGCCGTGCCAGGCGGAACTCCACCCGGCGCTCGATCTCCTCGGGCTGCGGCTTCAGATCCAGGCGAATGGCGCGAAGGACCGCTCGCGCGTAGTCCGCGATCTGGAAGACACCGGGGACGAGCGATTCCGAGTACATGTCGACAGATTCGGCGTCGGCCTCCAGCTCGCCCAGGGTCTTGTACGAAAGGTTCTGGAACTCGGCGTACAACCCGCCTTTCTGCCGGGCCTCGCGGGCAATCTGCTGGAGCTCGTCGAGCCGCTGGCCGGTGACGCCGTAGATCTGCAGCATGTCGCGGACGTCGCGCGGTGTCGGTCTGACGCTTGCGGTCTCGATACGGGAGATCTTGGAGCTGGAGCACTCCAGCCTGGCTGCCACGTCCTCGATCGTCAGACCAGCAACGTCCCGCAGCTTCCGTAGCTCCGTGGCCAACCGCCGCCGCCCAACCGTCGGGGTCCGACCATCCATGCCGCTCCACCCTTCCTGGCGAGTGGTTCATCCCCTCGCTCGGGAAGCACTTCGCAATCTGCAAGTTGCCCGCCGAGTCTCTCTAGGCTGTGCTTTCGGTCATTTGGACCAAGTTGCAGCTCATCGCCGCTCGTCGCCACCGGATACCTTAGCTCAACGTTGCCGATGGACAGAATCGTCGCACAAGTCGCAAAGAGAAGCGCCCCCTGGATAGCAATGTACCAAACGCACAACACGAAGAGCAACTTGCAGAAAGGGTTGCCCAGATTGCACCAACCTACCAGCTCGCTGATCTTGGGTGCATCTCTTTCCTCCGCGCCTGGAGGTGGGATAGCGATATTTGCGCCGCTATGCGGTAGTATGCCGATTGTCTACGTAGACGCAGCGCGTGTGTCGACGACTGGCGTGACTGCCGCCCTGGCTGGGAAGCCGCGGTAGGGGGTCCGGGGGAGGGAAGGCGCATGGTGGATCCGTCCTCTGCTGATTGGCGCAAGAGCTCGCGCTCTGGCGCCAACGGCTGTGTGGAGGTCGCGTTCGTCGACGGCAAGGTCGCCGTCCGGGACTCCAACGACCGACCTGGGCCGCTGCTCGTGTTCACGGCGACCGAGTGGGAGGCGTTCGTCGGAGGGGTGCGCGACGGCGAGTTCGACATCACCTGAGCGGGCATCAGGCGATCAGCGGCGCGTCAGCGGGTCGACAGCGCGTCGATGCGCGCGACCTCCTCGTCGCTGAGCGAGAAGCCGAACAGGTCGAGGTTCGCCGCGATCCGCTCACGGGAGGCCGACTTGGGGATGACCGGGATCCCGTGCTCGAGATGCCAGCGCAGGACGACCTGTGCGGGCGTCACCCCGTGGCTGGCCGCGATCCCGGTCAGCACCCGGTCACCGAGGCGGGTGCCCTTGAGCGGGCTGTAGCCCTCGAGGACTACGCCGCGCCGGCGGTGCTCGGCCAGCCGCCGGAGGTCGTGCCGCGGCGGGCTCCACGGGATCTGGTTGACGGCCGGCGCCTGCCCGGTCGCGTCGATCAGCTCGTCGAGCTGGCTGGTGCTGTAGTTGCTCACGCCGACCGCCCGGGCCAGGCCCTGGTCCCGGATCGCCAGCAGCTCCCGCCAGGTCTGTGGTCGCGCCCTGTCACCTGGCGGCCAGTGGACCAGCCACAGGTCGACGTAGTCGGTGCCGAGCGCGCGCAGACTCGCCGCCAGCGTCTCGCGCTCGCGGCCCGCGCTGCCAGGGGGCAGCTTGGTCGTCAGGAACACGTCCTGTCGTGGCAGCCCGCTGCCGCGCAGGGCGCGCCCCACCTCCGCCTCGTTGCCGTACACCGTCGCCGTGTCGACGTGGCGGTAGCCCACCTCCAGCGCGAAGCTGACGGCGTCATAGGCCCGTCGGCCTCGGAGCTGCCAGCTACCCAGCCCCACCAGTGGCATCGCCACCTCGCCGGGCAGCGCCACCGTGGGGATCGCACGCGCCTGCGCCATACCACAGCTCTCCCGTCACCCGCTCGCCAGAGCCGCTCCTCGCCGCCGGGACCGCGGGACCGCGGGACCGCGGATCCTCGTCCACGAGCCGACCACGAGGACCGCCTCGCCTCTGGTGGCCAGGCTATCGACACAGCGCAACCCAAGTGCGGAGAGCCGCTTCCGGCAGTGGTGAACCTGCCAGCCCGCCCAGCGGGGTTGTGCCGGTTCGGCTCCTCGCAACAGGTCGCACGAGGTAGCATCTCCTGCCATGCGGCTCGTCATCGCCAGGTGCAGCGTGGACTACGCCGGCCGGCTGGAAACCCACCTGCCGGTCGCGGTCCGGCTGCTGATCGTCAAGGCCGACGGGTCGGTGCTGGTGCATGCCGACGGCGGCGGCTACAAGCCGCTCAACTGGATGTCCGCCCCCTGCACCCTGCACGAGGAGCCCGGCTGCTGGCGGGTGAGCAACCGCGGCGGCGAGACCATGACCATCGCCATCCAGGAGGTCCTGCACGACTCCGCCCACCAGCTCGGGCTGGACCCCGGTCTGGTCAAGGACGGCGTCGAGCGGCAACTCCAGGAACTGCTCGCCGAGCGCTGCGAGGTCCTCGGCCGGGGCTGGACCCTGGTCCGGCGGGAATTTCGCACCGATATCGGGCCGGTGGACCTGCTCTGCCGTGATGAGGGGGGC
>WNGF01002894.1_pt1 | contig 63990 bp, 68 predicted proteins | sample 5400641 | NCBI WGS metagenome assembly WNGF01 (sample SAMN13153371, study PRJNA577476) | soil metagenome | isolation source: 80 cm soil or saprolite under grassland replicate 2 | place: USA:California | collected 2016-06-15
CGTACAAGGCGGTCGGTGCGGCGCACTTGCCGATCGTCTGCCAACGACCACATCCATGTGTTGAACACAACCAATCGCGCGACGTTCTCCACATGTTCGACAGCGTAGCCCAGCCCGATCGGGCCTCCGAAATCATGGACCACGAGCGTGATCTCATGCAGGTCGAGGTGCTCGATCAGCGTGGCAAGATTGCGAGTGTGGTCGGCTGGGCGGTATGTCCAGTTGAGGGGTTTGTCCGAAAGTCCGAAGCCAATCTGGTCAAGCGCTACGCAGCGGTAGCGAGCTGAGAGGCGTTTGATCAACTCGCGGTAAAGGAATGACCATGTGGGTGTGCCGTGGACAAAGACAATCGGTTCGCCCTGCCCCTCATCAACATAGTGCATGCGACCCATCTCGAGCTCGAGATAGCGCGAGGTGAACGGGTAGATCGTTGGATCAAGCCACTCCGGTCCCATTGTCGCCTCCTTGTTTGGCTAATAATGTGTTGTAGCGCGCGACCACTGCCTCTGTTACGGTGTCGAGCGGGTAGTTTTCGGGGTCCAGCACATAGTGCTGCGCGACGCCGTCGATCAGCGCGAACAGGATGGCAGCTTCGATCTCGGGCTGTGGCAGCCCGGCTGTGCGGCAGTAGCGCTCGATTGTCGTGCGAATCTCGCTCGAGGCTGCGATCAACAGATCGCCGAGGCTTGCCACAACTGCGCCCTGTGTGCGCACAGCATAGATCAGCTTCCAGAAGGTCCGTTTGCGCTGGACAATCGCAAAGGCAGCGCGGAACGATTTTGGCGCGACTGACTTCACGGATCGCCTCATTTTGCTCATCAGTTCTGGGTGCCACGAGCGTCTCCTTATGAATGAACGTACATTCATTATACCATCGGTGCTATTCCTGTCAAGAGGTTCTGGGGTGTGAGTAGTAACGGCTACAGTTGGCGAATGGCTGGTGGGAGCCTGCCTGAGCCAATATGCCCTCCCGCACCAACGGCATCTCGGGTAAGATAGGCATCTGGTATGCACAGTTGTATCCGGATTTGGCTGTTCAAGGAGCCGCCTGAGGACGCTACATCCCCAGGTCTTCGCACTTATACCGGAGGAAACTATATGTGTGGCGTGTGCTGCTTTCCCTAAGGGGAACATGTATATGCGCAGCGTGGCCGGATTGACTGGAAATGTGCAACACAAAGTCGCTTTGGATGAGAGGGAGGTTGTGAGAAAGGAGGTGTAGCAGCAACAGCCCTAGGCAAGTGTCCGATGCCCGTTCTCACGGTGGTGTGGATCGCTGGTAACAGCGATGTGCGAAGCCCAAGGGGAAAAGCCCAAGAGCGCCGAGCCATCGCGGCGCCACAGGCGAGCGAAAGACCGGAAGGGCGAACGCTAGTGAACTCCCATTGCGGCTTCGTCATCGATGAACCGCCGTGGATGGCCCAGGAGTTGATTCTAGCGCATGCGGTACGGAAAGGGAGCCGCGTAACGCTTCATCAGCGGGTTGTTGCATACAGTTTACCAGCTAACACCGCTTCAGTCACCGAAATGATAGCGTGGTTGGTGTGAGAGCATGTGTGAGGGATGTTTCCTCAGAAACATGCCAACTCATCATGATTCTTTGTGATTGTTCAGTGTAGACGATACGACAATTGCGCAGGGAGATGCGGTAAAACGGCGCTGTCATCAGGTTGCTCGTTGGTCGTTCAACCGTTTCGTAAACAGCAGGTCGTCGGTTCGGTAAACCCGCTCTCTTTTTGTTGTCCATTCTGCCCGCTTTTGGGGCATCTGTGGGTAGAAGTGTACGTAGATCATCGATTTATCCCGCCTCGGCCCTTCGCTCGGCCCCTGGTTGTTCGTCATCGTTTCGCAGGATCTTCACCCGCTCCATGCGTTCGATCGCTTCGTGCATTGCGGACAAGCTGACATGCACATAGCGATCGGTGACATCTTCGTCGGCGTGGCCGGCGATTGCCTTGATCACCATGTCGCTCGCGCCGGTATCCCCTAGCCACGAAAGGCAGGTGTGTCGGAGGTGGTGAAACTTTAGCTCGCTCTTATAGATTGGCGTGTCCTTCTTGGTGCGCTTGCCCGTGTCGCGGAGCCGGATAGCAGCTTTGAGACATGCCTCTTTGAAGTGGCGATCGAGGTTGCGCTCGCTCATTGGCGTGCCGCGTTCGCTTGGGAACAGCAAGCCATATTCTTCCCAATCGTCGCGCCCGCGCTCGGCCAAGAGCTGCTCAAGCCGGATGCGCAGCAGTGCGACCAGGCGCGGTGTGAGCGGCAGCGTCCGTGCCTTGCCGTTCTTGGTATAGGGCTCGATCGATGGGCCATCGTCAAGGTCAAGTACCTGCTGGCTAATTGTGATGGTCGCTGTCTTTAGGTTGACTCCTTCGATCGCAATTCCCAGAAGCTCGCCCTTGCGAACGCCCAGCGTCCAGCTAAGAATCCTTATTTCGTTGGACGGCGAGCTATCACACATGATCTCATATGGCAACTCGTAGGCAGCCTCTTCCGATTGTACCTTCGTCTTGAGTACACATAGAATGCTGGCCGAGTAATCCTCAATCGCCAACCGAGCTACTATTTAGTCATGCCCATTAAGTTGTTCTGGACGCCGAGGTACGCAAGACGGGCTGCATCCATGAGGAATGCAGCCCGTCTCATGCAGTTGGTATCAGGTTAAGCACCTGCTTGGGCGCGCTCCATCGCCCGCTCAAGTGCACTCGGGAAGCGGGTTTCAAAGTCTAGGATGCCCACCCACTCAGGCTGAATAAAGATCCGAGACATGCGCGGGCAGATAGGAGCCAGTTGGTCTAGCCAGGCTTGCCCCGCCTCCTCACCGAAGACCCGCCGACTCATGGATGCATACTCCGGTGCGATCCCTTCAACGGTAGAGGATAGCTCATGAACGCAGCCAGTCAGTGGCGGCACACTCTTGCCCAGCAGCTTGCCCCCATCTACGCCGCCAATCCGCATGTCGCTGCCGTGCTTCTCTGCGGATCGACCGCACGCGGCCACGCCGATCGCTATTCCGATATCGAGTTCGGCGTGTTTTGGCATCAGCCACCGACCAATGCCGATCGGCAGACGGCGGCCAACGCTATCAGCGGTGATCTGGTCAGGCTGTACCCCTACGATCCTGCCGAAGAGGTCTGGTGCGATGACTATATGCTCGGCCGGGCGCATCCCGACCAACACAAGAGCGGTGTCTTGGTTGAAGTGGTCCATTATACGACCGATTTCCTCAACCGCGCCTTCGATGCAGTCCTCCAGCACTATGATTCGGATGCACTCAAACAAAACCTCATCGCGGGTGTCATCGATGGTGTGCCGCTCCATAATGCGGAGCTGGTGCAGGACTGGAAAGCTCACGCGGCGAGCTATCCAGATGACCTTGCGGTCGCCGTTGTCAACCGGTATGCCCTGATCGATCATTTTTGGGGTTGGGAGATGTGGCTTGCGCGCAGCGGCAACTTGATGATGCTGTACCACTCGTATACGCAGATACAGCAACAACTCCTGCATGTGCTGCTGGGTCTCAATCGGGTCTATTATTTCGGCTTCAAATGGCTCGATGTCGTCAGCGAACGATTGGCGCAGAAACCACCGGATCTGGTGCGACGCCTGAGGCAGGTATATCAGCTTGAGCCAGCGGAAGGGGCACACGAACTGGCCGCGTTGGTGGAAGAGACCTATGATCTGATCGAAAAGCAGCTCCCACAGATTGATGTTGCCTGGCTGCGTGCAGTCTTTCGCTATCGTCGTCCAGTATGGGATCAAGCACCACCAATAGAAAGCAGGGCTGCACTCTAACGCATGAAATCGCGCAGCGGGCTAACAGGCGCTTGCAGCTGACCGCCTTCGGCGCGCGAGATCATGCGGTTTTTGATGCCCTCTCGTGCAGCGCACCTCGGCGGCGGGTGATGCGCAGGCCGTTGGGCGCAATCCAACGGAAGGTTCCGTGAGCAGCGAGACGCCCTCGCATGAGAAGGCTGTGTTCGCGAAGACTTGGAGACGCTGATGAGCGTGAACTTCGGACCGGGACTCCACGCGGCAATTGGCCGACGCGTCGACCGCTCGGCGTACGACCGCTACGTTGGGCGCTGGTCTCGCCTGTTCGTACCGGCTGTATTGGCTGCTGCCGAGGTCGCCGCTTCTCACCGAATACTTGACGTCGCGACAGGTCCGGGCGAGGCGGCGTCGATGGCGCTTTCCCAGGTTGGACCCTCTGGACTTGTGGTCGGCGCTGATATCTCGGTCGCGATGCTCAACGTCGCGGATAGGAGGCTTGCCGATCGGAGGTTCCAGCCAGTAGCAACGGATGGTCAGGTGCTGCCATTCGCCGACGGCTCCTTCGACTCCGTGATCTGTCAACTCGGCCTCATGTTCTTCCCAGATCCCGCACGGGGCCTGGAAGAGTTCTGCCGTGTTCTCCGCCCGCGCCGTTGTGCCGCTGTGTGCGTCATCTCCACACCCGAGCGCGCGCCGATGTGGGGCGTTCTCGCGGAAACACTCAGCCAGTATCTTCCCGACCAGCGGGAGGTGCTTCACCTGTCATTCGCGCTGGCGGACGCTGGGCATCTCGAACGGCTGTTGGCTGCGGCCAGCTTTCGTGAGATCAGCGTGAGGCGGGAGACACATGAGGGCAGCTTCGAGTCCTTCGACGACTACTGGGCCCCGATCGAGGAAGCGGCGGGCAGCCTGCCGCAGGCCTATCGCGCGCTTCCCGAATCGAGCCGCCGCGCAGTACGTGAGGACGTGCACGCACGACTGGCGGCATTCGAATCTAATGGGCGGCTGGTGATGACGGTTGAAATGCTGATCGGGGCAGGTCGTACGTAGGCTATTTGCGGACATGAGCGCCCAACAACCACATGTAGCTGACGCCGCTGTGCGGCCCCAAGATCGCGCCGATTTTGAAGGCGAGAATCAGCCCGACGGCTTTCCCGATCTATCGGTGCGGCGCAGCTAATGTGGGAGCGTTGGGCGGGCTCAGTTGTCGCATCCTATCGAAAGCACTGGAGGAGTAATGTCACTCAACGCGTACCTGTTCACGCGCATCCGCCGTCGGGTGCAGCTGCCCTTCGCCGCGCCGCCGGTCGCGCCCGACGCCCACACTGCCACCCAGCAGGTCTGAGCTATGGACACGCTCACGGTGCTGTACGATGCGCGCTGCAACCTGTGTAGCCACCTGCGCGCCTGGCTCGAAGCACAGCCGGCGTATGTGCAGTTGGCGTTTGTGCCGGCTGGCTCGCAAGAGGCACGGCGTCGCTTCCCCGCGCTGGATCCCGCTGTGACGACATCAGAGCTGACGGTGATCGGCGACGATGGCGCGGTCTACAGCGAAGCCAAGGCTTTTCTGATGTGTCTATGGGCGCTATGCGACTACCGCGCCTGGTCTCTCCGGCTCAGCGCGCCCGACATGCTCTCGCTGGCGCGGCGCGTCATCCTGTGGGTCGCGCAGAACCGCTTCCGGTTCGGGAGCCGATCGCTGGATGAGATTCTGAGCGATAATATGGCATTAGCGGCTGATTGTGCCGATGGATGCAGCGTAAAATAGGGATAGTGAGGGAGGGGCGTTCAATTGAACACCGCTACTCGTCGCATCGCCGCCACAAATGCGTCGATCTGCGCATGCGAGATCCGTGCGGGGTGGATGAGCGGCACGATGACCCGATCAGCGCTGTAGATTGGTGTGGCGTGCAAGGGGCGAATGGCGCGCGGAATCTCGCCAAGATATCGCCGCGCCACCACCCGCAGCGCCGGCAGCCCGATCGGCACGATGATCTGCGGATTGATCGCGTCAAGCTCGGCGGCCAGGAACGGCGCGCAGCTGGCCTGCTCGCGCAGGGTGGGGGTGCGGTTCGCCGGCGGGCAGCAGCGCACTATGTTGGTTACGAAGCAGCGCAAGTGTGGCTGGTCGCTCGGCTGCTGATCTTCCGACATCCCTAGCTCGATCAGCATACGCTGAAGCGCGCGGCCGGATTTGTCGCCGCTGAACGGCACGCCGGTGCGGTCAGCACCGTGGCGGCCGGGCGCCTCGCCGATGAATATGATCCGTGCGCTTGGATCGCCGTAGCCATGCACGATCCGGCAGCGGCTGGCCACCAAGGCTGGGCAGCGCGTGCACGATTGATCGTCGAGCAGCCGGATCATTGTGTGCTATCGGCCGCGCGCGGCAGCAGCCGGCGAAATTCGCGTGGCGACATGCCGGTGATCTGCTTGAAGCGCCGCGAGAAGTGAAACTCGTCGCTGAAGCCCAGGCTGGCCGCGATCGCGCGCGTGGTTGCGCCAGATTGCTGAAGCATAGCGCAGGCGGCGTCGATCCGCCGTATAGCACGGTAGCGCGCCGGCGAGACGCCGATATGCTGCTGGAAGCGTTTGCGAAATGTCTCATACGGAATGCCAACCGCGCCGGCGACGGCCCGCAGGTCGACACCCTGCGTGAGCTCGGCCTCCAGCAGCGTGCATGCGCGAGCGAGCCAGAGCGGCTCCAGCACAACCGGCGACTCCGGGCTGTTCGGTGCGACGATATCGGTCAGCACATGCAGGAAGCGTCCAATCTCGCTCGTGCGGCCCGCGACCGTCAGCGGGCGTGGCTCGCGTAGTGCGTCCTCTAGCTGGGCCAGCCAATCGCCGATCGGCTCGACATGCTGGATCGGCTGGGCGGGGTTGAGCAGCCCGACCTGGCGCCACATGTCGAAGACCGGCCCATCGAACACTACATAAAACTCGTTCCAGTACTCGCCTGGGCCTGGCCCATAGCGGTGCCCCAGCTCGGGAAAAACCAGCAGTAGGTCGCCGGCCTGCACGCGCTGCTGGCGACCGTTGACATCCTGGTAGCGCCCGCTGCCCTCTAGCAGCAACACGATCGCGTAGCTGCCCAGCACACGCATGGCCGCGCCGCCAACGCCGGCGCTGCTGCGGATGAACCCTGCCATCGTCAGCCGACCGAGTGGTGTTTGCGCATCGTTGCGGAATAGCAGCCGGGTCTCGATTGCTTGCGGCATATTTATACCAAAACGTACATTTTTCTTGCCAAAGCCACTATTCTTTCTGCATGTTGCATGGCATATCATAGCGGCATTCATCTATTGTTCGAGCCGGCCCGCGTGGGCCAAATGGAGGATCTGAATGAGCATGGATGCCACTATTGTACCATGCCTGACCGCGTCGGGACATGTGATTGACACCTCGCCGGAGCGCTTTGGCGCGCTCGAAAGCTCGATCAATCTTCTGGATGACACGCTGGCGCTGCGTGAGCGAATGCACGCGGAAGGCTACCTGTATCTGCCCGGCTATCTGGATCGCGCCGAAGTGTTGGCCGCGCGCCAGGAGATCGCCGAGCGACTGTCGGCGGCCGGCCACACTCAGCCAGGCACGCCGCCGATCGAGCTGGTCGCGCGCGCCGCGCTTGATATCGCATTTATGCCCGATCTGGCGCTCGACAACCCGCCGCTGCACCAGTTGCTGTACAACGGGCGGATGATGGCGTTCTTTGCGCAGTTTCTAGGCGGCGAGGTGCGACACTACGATTTCACCTGGCTGCGCACCGTCGCGCCTGGACGAGGCACCGCGCCGCATATGGACATCGTCTTCATGGGCCGCGGGACGACCAATCTCTACACCACCTGGACGCCGCTGGGCGATATTCCGCTGGACCAGGGCGGTCTGATGATTTTGGAGCGCTCGCACCGGCACGAGCGGCTGAACAATGGCTATGGCCGCAAAGATGTCGACAAGTATTGTGTGAACCATGTCGGCGAAGGCTACACCAAAATGGGCGGCGGCGGCAATATCGCGCCTGGCGGCTGGCTTTCCAAGAACCCAGTCAAGCTGCGCCAGAATCTTGGCGGACGCTGGCTGACCGCCAACTTCCGCGCCGGCGACATGCTGGTCTTCAGCATGTTCACAGTGCATACGAGCCTTGATAATCACTCCGACCGCATTCGGATCTCATCTGATACGCGCTACCAGCTGGCTTCCGATCCGGTGGATGAGCGCTGGGTTGGCGAGCAGCCGCCGGGGCACGGGCCATCGATTAAGCAGGGGATGATCTGCTAGCATATCGTTCGAACCTTCACATTGTCATGCTGAACGAAACTCCGCTTCCTCATTGCAGGTTTTCTCATCTTTTGTGTATCGTTTTTCGCCCCGTAGGGCGAAAAACGATACACAAAAGAAAAGTAGTAACCGTTCATGGCACCGCTGCGTGACCTACACACTGTACCGATTTGACAGCCGTGCTGACGCCAGGCATACTTGCGCCATGGACACGAGCGCGCCACCTCCTGGGATTACGCCGGAAGATTGGGCTGCCACGCCAGTGGCGGTGCTGTGGCGCAAAGGCTGTTTTGGCGCACACAGCGCCGAGGGCAACCGCTTTGTTGAGCGCATCTTGACTATCAGCGCCACCTGTGCGCAACAACAACAACATCTGCTTACCTTTCTCACTGACGCGGTGGAGGCCTATTGGCGCGGGCAGCCGGCACCAACGCTGGTCTAGTTCCGTGAACGATTACCCTGTCGCCGCCAGTCTGGCTGCTAAGAATAAACAATCCCTGGCCAGCCGAAGCCCTCTACAAAGGAACGCGGACGCCCAACGTGCGTCCGCGTTCCTCCGTGTTTGCCGCATCCAAAGAAAAGGGGATTCTGGGTTGCCTAATCAAACACCGGCGGGGCTTCCGCGCGGTTGCTCTTGCCTAGCGGGATCTCCGGCAGCCACAGCGTCACCGCGACCAGCGCCACAATCGCCAGCCAGAACGCGTAGATATAGATCCGTGTGATGCTGGTTGCGTACGAGCGTTTCACCGCGTCGTTCACGCGCGGGCCAATCTGCCGCGCTGCCTCCTGGGCCTGCTGCTCAGCCGCATCAATCGCGCTGTTGGCGCGTGCTAATGCCTGTGGATCGGCACCCGGGCTGCTCCGTAGCTGCGCGATAATCTCCGACAGTGTCTCAGGGTTGTTCATCAGCTGCGCCCGCGCCGCCGCGTCGCCCGCACCTAGCGCGGCCCGCGTCAGTGTGCGCTGCTGCTCGATCGGCACCAGCACCGCAGCGGCGATCTGCGCCCCCAGATCGGATTGCTGCCCGGCGCCCTCCTGGCTGCTGGCGCTATTGCGGAATTGGGCCGGGTCGAGCGCCGCCTGCGCGGCTCGCGGCAGGCTCTGCGCGATCGGGGCGAAATTCTGCTGGAGCTGTGCCGTGAGCGTGGTGCTCAACACCACGCCAAACACCGCGCCGCCAAGCGCCTGGCCGAGCTGCTGGAAGAACTGGCGGTTGGCTGTCACCGCGCCGATCTGATGCGGACGCGCGGCGTTCTGCATCGCCAGGCTCAGCAGCGGCATGGCCGGGCCAAGGCCCAGACCCACCAGGAAAACACGCCAGGCGACATCGTACACGCCGGTGGTCTGTGTGATCCACGCCATCGCGGCAAAGCCAATGCTCATGACCACGAAGCCGGCAACGATAAACGGCTTGTAGCGCCCAAAACGCTGCACCAGTAGCGCGCTGACATTACTGCTGAGCACAAAGCCCAACATCAAGGGAATCTGCACGATGCCGGCCTCAGTTGCGGTCCGGCCGAGCACATTCACTAAGAACAGCGAGAGAAACAGCACCGCGCCGAACAAGGCCGCGCCGCTCAAAAGCGAAGCGATCACCCCAACCGTGAAGGTGCGATTGAGGAACAAATTGAGCGAGATCACCGGCGATGGCACGCGCAGCTCGACCAGCAGCAACAGGATGGTGCAGACCACCCCAATCGCGAAAAGACCGATAATCAGTGGCGAGAACCAGGGATAGATCGTCTTATCAACTGTGAGGCCCAGCATCAACGGCACCACCGCGCCAATCAGCAGCAGCGTCCCAAGCCAATCGATCCGCGCCCGCAACCCGCTCGCCATCTGCGGCATCTTTAGGATAATAAAGGCCAGTGCAATCAGGCCCAATGGTACATTCACATAGAACACCCAGTGCCAGCTGATCTGGTCGGTCAGCACCCCGCCGAGGAATGGCCCAATCACGCTGGCGAGGCCAAACACCGCGCCAAAAAGACCCATATACTTGGGCCGATCGGCAGGCACAAACAAATCGGCTGGCGTGGCGAAGGCCGTAGATGTGATTGCCGCCGCCCCAACGCCCTGCACCACGCGGAAGATAATCAGCTGAATCATACTGCCGGCGATGCCGCAGAGCGCCGAGCCGAACAAGAATGCGACAATGCCCCACAGCAGGATCGGTTTGCGCCCGTACATGTCCGAGAGCTTGCCATAGATTGGGATCATCGCCGTGCTGGCGAGCAGGTAGCCGGTGGATACCCAGCTGACCAAGTCAATTCCGTTGAAATTGCGCACAATCGCCGGCAGCGCGGTCGCCACAATCGTTTGATCGAGCGCGGCTAGAAAGAGGCTCAGCAATACTGCGCCAAGGATGAGCAGCTTGGTTGAATGCGGCAGCACCGTTGCGTAGTCGATCCGTTCGTTGCTGGATGCGAGGGGAGCTGTTGTACTTGACACGGCCATATGATGTTCATTCCTCGAATGCGCATACTGTTTGCAATGCGTATTTCGCATCGCACAAAGAGTCTTCGCGATAGTATCACAGCAAAAGCCTACCCAAACACCTGCGGTGGTGCGCACTGTCGCGGTGGGCGTTCGGCCCACATCCTCGGCAGCGAGGTGCTTGAATAGGCTGGTACAGCGTGAGATCCGTATGGGGTAAGGTGCTCTATCTCATGGGCGCACGGCACTACGTTCAACGCTGCTCGGCGGCAGCTGTTCGGTGACATCGCGCAACACATCGATCACGCGATCCAGCAGATCGGGCGGCAAGAGCAGCATGCGCTTCACGACACTGTTGACCCGCGCGGCCCGCAATTCCTGGATCAGCGCCTGGCCCTTCTCGGTGAGCCGAACCAGCTTGTGTCGCCGGTCGCTCGCATCCTCGATACGGGTGACAAAGCCGTGGCACACCAGCTTGTCGATCAGAATGCTGGTGTTGCCGAGTGAAAGACCGAGGTAGGCACAGATCTCTGAAATTGATGCCGCTCCCTGCTGCTCGACGACATTCAGCGCAGCAATACGCGGCATGGAAAGATCCTCGCGCTTGAGCAAGCGCAGCATGGCGGCGGTATCGCCACGCAGAATCTCGATCATGAACCTGCCGAGCAATTCGCTCAGCTGCGCTGTGGTATCAGTTATAGGCTTGAGATCATTCATTGTGCTAAACACTTGAATACATGAAAGTATTTGAACTATAACAGTATTGGCGCGATCTGTCAATTGCGTTTTTATATACCTGAATGTCGCCCAAACGAACGGCAATGTGCGCGGGCGCGAGTAACGCCTGCAACGTGGCGACAAGCCAATGCACGAGCGGAAGGTAGCCGTGGTATATATACGGACAGGGGTTCATTACTGCAATAGCCAGCCCGCGTAGCGTCCTCAGTGAAGATATCTGGCCAGCATGGCAACTGGCTATCAAAACGCTGAGTCAGAATGTCCGATAAGTGTTTGTTATGCCGCAAGTCGAAGTGTCGCTGGGAGGACCAGCGGCGTTTTATTGCATTCCCGGCTGGAATACTTCAGGTATTACCTGTAACACAATGAAGTATCGGCGCGCCGTAGTTCACACACTTGCCGAAGAGGACTGGTCAGCTCCTTTGATGAAACTGCTACCCTCCTGAACCATTACTGATTACGATTGATGCCGTGCCCATGATAGTCTTGGAGACGTCATTCATCGTGGGATGCACACCAGTTGATTGAAAAGGTCAAAGGCACATTCTATGCACGCTCGTTTCCGCTGGCTTGCCCTCTGCTGGCTGCTGCCGCTCCTGCTGCTTGCCTGTCAGGCGACCACGGCTCCGGCCCCCGCGCTGCGTTTCGGCGTGGTTTCCAGCTGGCCAGGATTCACCCCGTTCTTTTTGGCCGGGCAGCGCCAGCTCTATAGTCCCACGCAGGTGGATCTGATCTCGTTCAGCTCGCTCTACGATGCCTACCGTGCATTTAGCCAGCGCCGGGCTGACATCGTTGCGACAACGTTGTTCGATGCCATACGATTGGCGGATGAGGGCGTCCCGCTCAAGATCGTGATGGTCATCGATTACTCAAACGGTGCTGACGGCATTGTTGCCCGCCAGGACATTCGCGCTATCGGCGACCTGAAAGGCAAACGTATTGGTGTCACGCTTGGCGATTCCAATCATTTTATCCTGTTGGCGGCATTAGATCGCGCAGGGTTGCGCGAACAGGACGTCCAGCTTGTGAACGGCTCGGTTGAAGAGTCTGCCCAGGCTTTCGCACAGGGCAAGGTTGATGCAGCTATCCTGTGGGATCCATTACTGTCAGAGCAGGCCAGCGCGCCGGGAGCACACAAGATCTTCACCACGAGCGAGATCCCCGGCGAGATTCCAGATGTCCTGGTCGTGCAACAAGATCTGGTCGAACAGCGGCCCGCCGACGTTGCGCAGATCATGCTCGGCTGGGACAACGCCTTGCGGGCTTGGAAGACACAAGGGGCGGAGGCAGAGCAGATAATGGCCCGGGTTTTGAATGTCCCCCCGGCGGATTTCGCCGCCAGTATCAGCGGAATTGCGCTTGTCGATCGTGAGCACAATCGCAGATTATTCGACACCGCCGATCGACCGTCGATCTGGACGACCTACGTGGCAACCGTCAACTTTATGACGACACATCGCTTGCTCGCCCATCCTGCCCCAAGTGCGCAGGCGCTCATCGATCCGCAATTTCTGAACACAGCAGTGCAGCCGTAGAACACCAGGAGGTCACGGGTCATGAGTCAGCACCCAGCTGGCGCAGATTATGCACAGATGCCGCAGATGCGCTGGCGGTTGGCGTCGAAGATCACACTGAGCATCGGCGGTGTGTTAGGTGTGTTGGCACTGATCGTCACGATCATGACCTTTGTCCAGGTGCGTCAGCGGGCCTATGCGGACCTCGAACTGAAAGCCACAGCGTTGGCCGACGCCCTCAACTTTACGTTTGAAGTGTTGGTCAGTCAGGATCAAGCAACCACGCTACAGCGTGTTGCCGAGAACAGCGCGACGATCCCTGGCGTGCGCAAGATCGTCATTGTCGACCGCAACCAACAGGTGCTTGCCAGTAGCAACCGGCTGGACCTCGACACCACTCTCACCGCCGGTCCGCTGCGAGATTTTATCGCACAGAGAACCCCTCAGCGGATGACGTCGCTGACCGAGCAGAATGAGCTCGTGATTATGCAGCCGCTGCGCGGTGGTCGGTTTGGCGGACAGCAGGACGGCGATATCGTTGGCGCAATCCAGGTCATCGTGGATACCAGTGGTGCCGAAGCGACTGCGCGCACAACAGCGCTCCAATACCTGGGCGTTACCTTAGGCAGCTACCTTCTGCTCTCACTGATCTTGGCGGTCATCTTGCGTAGGCTTGTGGTCGGGCCGGTCCAGCAGTTAGCCGCGGCTGCACAGTCCTTCCGAGAAGGGCGGCGCTCACAACGCAGCCAACTGCGCCACCGGGATGAACTCGGCCTGCTCGCGGCGACGTTCGATGCGATGGCAGAGGAGGTCGTGCAGTTGGTGACCGGCCTGGAAGCGCAGGTCGCGGCACGGACGGTCGCTCTGGAACAAGAACGAACACAGCTGGCCATGACACTAGCGGATCTCGCAGAAGAACGGGCCTTGCTGGCCCAACGAGTGGCGGAACGCACCGCCGAGTTGAGCGCGGCGAATGCCGAACTAGCCCGCGCAGCGCGCCTCAAAGATGAGTTCCTGGCCAGTATGTCGCACGAGTTGCGCACGCCGCTCAACACCATCCTTGGGATGGCCGAAACGGTGCAGGAGGGCATCTTTGGAGCGATTAACGCCAAGCAAACCGATGCGCTTCATCATATTGAAGAGAGCGGTCGCCACCTGCTCGAGCTGATCAACGATATCCTTGATCTCTCCAAGCTAGAGGCGGGCAAACTCGATCTGGATGTCGAGGAGGTCGTGATCGCACAGGTGTGTCAGGCCAGCGTGCGCTTGGTCAAACAGACCGCCACACAGAAGCGGCTCAACGTCTCGCTGAATATCGATCACGCGATCACAGTGCTCCAGGCCGATGCGCGGCGCCTCAAGCAGATGCTGGTCAACTTGCTCTCCAACGCGGTCAAGTTTACGCCGGAGGGCGGCGCGATTGGGCTCGATGTGGTCGGCGATGCGGCTGCGGGGCGCGTCCACCTGACGGTCTGGGATACTGGGATTGGGATTGCCGACAACGACCTGCCGCGCTTGTTTCAGTCGCTTGTGCAATTGGATAGTCGCCTGGCGCGGCAGTATGCCGGTACCGGACTGGGCCTGGCGCTCGTCCAGCGCATGGCCGTGTTGCATGGCGGGAGCGTGGCGGTCGAAAGCACGCTGGGGCAGGGGAGTCGCTTCACCATCACGCTGCCGTGGGCGGCGGCGGTGCCGGTGTCCGATCCAGTTGCGAGCAGCGATCTGGCCGCACCAGCGCTCGTGCGTCGCGCCACCTTGCAGCGCGCCCTGGTCATCGAAGACTCAGCACCATCCGCCGCACAGCTCGCCCGGTATATGCGCGAACTCGGTACGCAGGCGCATGTGCATTCCTGCGGTGCGGGAGCGCTGGAGGGCTGATAGCGGCACACCTACTCAATAGCGTGGCTCAAAATTGCGAATCCGTCCGTCCGACGATCGTGCCGTCTGTCAGTACACTAATATGGACACGTGCGATTTACGTGTTGCCTATTGCCCTATTATCGCTCATTGAACTCGTACGGATATCATGTTGTCGGAGCGGAAACGCGACGGGCGTCCGCTGAGTACGACATCTTGGCTGACCAGGAATAGAAAACGCTCTCCACCACGATCCATCGCTCACCGACCATTCCAGCGACCATACGTTCCGTACGTCAGGCGGTACGTTGGATTGCACAACTTGGCAGCTTCTTAGTGCGGAAAGGCGACGGTGAACCTGGCATTACCAACGTTTGGTGCGGGTGGTCTCGCTTTGCTGAGATGGCCAATATATATCTGATTACCCACCCGCAGCAAGATACCGGTAACAGTTAGGTGTCAGGGTGGAGCGACCGTGATTCAAGGGCTTGTGTCTGTGAAACTTGACAAGGGGCTCAACAAAGCGGATGATTCCCCAGAACTATCCATTTCTTTTCATCTATAATCCCTATCCTCAGCATCCTTAACTCCATTGTCGGTGCGTCATAAACTGGAGAGATGGTTATGCCACAGGAAGCGACACAAGCACCGAATTGGGCCTCTTTGATTGTCGAAGATATCGAAGAGACGTTCTTTAGTGTGGATACCAACTGGCGTTTTACCTACCTCAATCATCACGCAGCAAGTATGTTTGGCCGCTCAAAAGAAGCTCTCTTGGGCAAAGTCTTGTGGGAAGCCTTCCCATCCTTGATCGGGAGCAAATTTGAGCCGGTGTATCGTCAGACAATGGCAGAGGGCACACCGCACCGCGTAGAAGACTTCTCTACCACGACTCAATCCTGGTACGATGTCTGGGCCTATCCCATACCGCACGGCCTGATCATCTATTTTCAAGATATCACCGCACGCAAACGCGTTGAAGCCGAGCTTCTGCGACAGGCCGAGCGCGCCCGGGTTCAAGCGGAGGTTTCGCACGCGCTTGCTGAAGTCACACATGATTATCAGGCCACGCTGAATATGTCTGCGCGACAATTGGCCGAAATTGTGGGTGATGCGTGCCTTATTCGTCTCATCGCCAATGATGGACAGTGGTTTGAACGCCCGGCATTCTATCATCCCGACCCCGAAGCAGCGGCATTCGTGCGCGATCTCCTCGGAGGCGACGAAGCTCAACCCATCAACGAAGGGTTATCCGGACGCGTGGCACAGAGCGGTCAGCCCGTACGTATTCCGGTCATTTCATCGGCACAGCTCAAAGCAATGACCGATCCAAAACAGTGGCCCTACTTCGATCGCTTTACCGTCTCCAGCGTGATGATCGTGCCATTACACGCAACCGGACGCGTGATCGGTATCCTTGCCATGACGCGCAATACGAGCGGGCGGCCATACACCGAAGATGACCAGATAGTAGTGCGAGACCTGGCCGATCGCGTGGAAGCGAATTAGCCGAGCGGGTCAGGACAGAAGCGGCGCTCCGTTTCAGCGAAGAGCGCTTCAAGGTGCTGAGTGAGGCGGCCTATGAAGCGCTGCTTATACACGAGAATGGTATTATTGTCGAGGCGAACCAGCGGGCGGCTGAGTTGACTGGTTATGTACTGGACGAACTCATCGGCATGTCGGTAGAGCAATTAGTCGTGCCAGAAATCCTGACGAGAGTGCGCAAAAATCTCGCGACGAATAGTGAGTATATAGGCGAATCTATCGCAGTACGCAAGGATGGTACTCGTTTTATCGTTGAGACCAGAGGAAAGCTCATTGACTACCAGGGTAGACGTATCCGGCTTGTGGCTGTACGCGATATTACCGACCTGAAGCAGGCCGAAGAGGCACTACGTGCGAGTGAAGCCCGTTTCACCGGTATTGTCAGTTCGGCGATGGATGCGATCATTTCGATCGATGAATCGCTGCGAATTGTGGTTTTTAACGCCGCCGCCGAGCAGATGTTTCGCTGCTCCGCCACTGCGGTGATCGGCCAGCCACTGGATCAGTTTCTTCCCGCATCCGTCCGGGATCTGCATGCGGAGTACATTCGCGGATTCGGTAGGACGGGAATGAGCAGCCGCTCGATGGGCTCGCTCGCCACGCTCACCGCGATTCGCGCCGATGGTGAGACATTTCCCATTGAGGCCACCATCTCCCAAACGCTTGCGGCCGGGCAGCAGCTGTTCACGGTGATCATCCGCGACATCACCGAGCGCAGGCGTCTCGAAGCCCAGCTCCTGCACACCCAGAAGATGGAGAGCATCGGGCAGCTCGCGGGCGGGATCGCCCACGACTTCAATAACATGCTCTCGGCCATCATTGGCTTTATCGGCAGCGCCCAGGAGCAGCTCCCGGAGGATCATCCAGCCCAGCACGATCTGAAAGTCGCCGAAGGTTCAGCCTGGCGGGCGGCTGGCCTCACGCGCCAGCTGTTGGCCTTCGCGCGCAAACAGGTCGTCGAGCCACACGTGCTCAACCTCAACAAGGTCATCGTGGAGATGGACAAACTGCTGCGCCGGCTGATTGGCGAAGATATCGAACTGGTCACCTTGCCCGCGCCCGACCTGGGACAGGTCAAAGCCGATCCGGGGCAAATTGAGCAGGTGATCGCCAACCTGGTGGTCAATGCGCGCGACGCGATGACGCAAGGTGGCAGGCTGACTATTGAGACCGCCAACACGACGCTCGATGCCACGTACGCCCGCCAGCACGTTGGCGTCACCCCCGGCAACTATGTGATGCTGGCGGTCAGTGACACCGGCAGTGGCATGGACGCAACCGTGCAGCAGCATATCTTTGAGCCGTTCTACACCACCAAGGAGGTCGGCAAAGGTACCGGGTTGGGATTGGCAACCTGTTACGCCATCGCCAAGCAGCACGGTGGGAACATCTGGGTCTACAGCGAAGTCGGCCAGGGCACCACCTTCAAGATTTACCTCCCGCAAGTGAACGAAGCAGCTGATACCCGCTCCCAGAGTGCTGATGATGTGCCGGTGCCACGGGGCACCGAGACGGTGCTATTGGTGGAAGATGAGCCGTTGGTGCGCGAGATTACGAGCCATATCCTCCGCGAGCAGGGGTATACGGTATTGGAGGCCGGCAATGGCGCCGATGCCCTGCGAATCACACACGAATATGCAGGGGCGACCATCGCCCTGCTGATCACCGATGTGGTGATGCCGCAGATGGGAGGGAAAGCGTTGGCCGAGCAAGTGACCAGCGTGTACCGCGCTATCAAAGTGTTGTTCATCTCAGGGTACGCCGCCGATGCGATCGTCCATCATGGTCGGCTGGAGCCAGGGACAAACTTTCTCTCCAAGCCCTTCACGCCAGCGGCATTTGCGCGCAAGGTTCGCGAGGTGTTAGACGCAGCAGCGGCGAACAGCCCATCGAAAACGATGAACTGATAGAGGCTTCCAAGCGGCGTTATTGAGCAGTGTCGGAAGGTGGCTCAAATGAAGCTGTATGAGCAGCTTGTCGGTGAGTTGCAGAACAATAATGCGGGGCTGAGTCTCGGTGATCATTTTCATACTCCTTGCTGCCGCCTAGCGGCGCCCAATTGCTGGCAATGACCGGCAGTGACCACGGCAGGACGGTGAGGATGAAGGGCGCTGAAAGCGTCGCGCGCCTGCGCGATCGGGACCCTTCGCGCCGATGGCCGGCAGTGGTACGGTCATGGGCATGCCAGCATAGACACCGCCCACAATGCGCAGGAGAGCACACGTACCGGGCGAGGCCTGATGAGCTCTCACGCTGATGAGCGCAGCGGTTCAGGCTGGGGCTGGACGCACCCGCCTACAAGCTCCTGAAGACCGGGTTGTGAGCGCACGGTTTCGGCCAGCGCGGCGATCGTCTATAATAGCGTCACACTGGAATGTGCTATTCAAGTGGTCGTCGAACGTATGGCAGGCGGCGCCAGGACGCCCGTTGCTGGCATGGTGTTGTGGAGCAGGAACACAATGACGTGGAAGTGGGAACATCGAAGCCAGGGTGGGCAATCGACCGTGACCGTCGGTGAGTGGTACGCCGTCATACAGCTGATCGCGGGATCGCGCTATGCGTGGCAGGCCACGATTGAGCGGACGACCGCGCCACACGATCGCCATACGAGTCCGACCTACCCGGACGCCGTAGATGCGCGCACATGGTGTTTACGGACAATTGCCGTATTAGCGAGCAAGACAGCGTGACCGGCGACGAGTACGCTGCGCGACCCGATAGTGACATGGCACTTCTGTACCGCATCTCCCTAAACACCCCTAGCGCCGTCGTGCCAGCCTTCTTCCAACGGAGTGGTGCCAATCAATTGTGGCCGGGCCGCACCGCCGCGGCCGCGGCTGCGGTGTATATCTGAGCGCCACGCGATGCGCTCAGTAGTGATTATGGAGGCCCCGTATGCTCCAGCCACGCCATATCCTGATAGTGGACGACAATGAGCAGATGCGCTTGGTCCTGGCGCGCATGGTGAAGCGGACTTGGACGGATGCCTCGCTCGCCGAAGCCGCTCACGGCGCCGAAGCGCTCAGCGCCGTCGCCCAACAACACCCCGACCTGATCATCTCCGACTATCAGATGCCAGTGATGGACGGTCTTGCGCTGGTCCGCACCCTCCGCGCCCAGGGCGCGACTATGCCCATCCTGGCGCTCTCCTCGCAACCCAGCGCTAGAAAGACCATCCTTGCCGCGGGGGCGGACCACTTCCTGCTCAAGCCCGTTACTCTTGGCACGTTCGCGCAGACCTTGCGCACGCTGCTCCCCGATGACGAGGAAACCCGCGCCCTTGGCCAGTGATGCTCGGTAACCACAACCTGGCCGGCGCAGCACTGCGACCCTGCGATCGTCGATGAGCAATTCGGTCGCTGCGCCCGCGCGTCTTAGGTGATTTTTATCGCGCGGTGTATATGAATCGGTTTGCCGATGACAAGATCGGTCTCGGCAGTGACTCTCCGAGTGGTGCCAGCACCATGTCACGGCACTCTGTGTAGGTCGAAACATCACGCGGATGGGCAGCAACGAAGAGCTCGGTCAAGCGGCGGAGGGGGATTCATTCCCCAAATGATGTGGCTTGGCAGGCAATGTGCTTTACTAGCAGCATAGAGATTCTTGCACTGCCGCGGCGTGCGCGACAATGGCTTTCAGATTCTTGCACATGTTGGGGCTTGTGGGGATCGCCGAGCGCGCCAGGTTATGCCGCAAGTGTCAGACGCGGGCGCGAGCAGCCAGCGACAGAAGCCGCGATCGTGGTTGCCGTAGGGCGCTCGTGCGGCTGGATACGCCTCACGCGCTTCTGAACCAGATCGCGAATCTGGCATCTCGCGCTGCCGAGCGCACACTGATGGTGGTGCGCCACCTGGCGCGCCATGGTGGCGATTTGGAGTTCGAGACGTCAGCTATATTGTGCTTCCTGCGCGATGCATCCTTAACGTTGCGGACGCTGCTAGCACCCAAAGCGTTCTCGATCGATTGGGCAGCCTCACGTGCTTCAGCCTTGAGCATATCACTATGCTTCGCGTACTGGCGCCGCATCAACTGTCGCCGCTACTGGCAACGCGTTGCCCGCCAACGTATCAGGCAGCCAGCGCGCCAACGTGTCCGCCAACAGCGCTCGTGGCACTGGTTTCGCCAGGTAATCATCCATACCCGCCGCCAAACAGCGCTCGCGCTCACTTGCCAGCGCATTCGCAGTCAGCGCGATGATCGGCGTATGCCGCAATGCGCCTTCGCGCGCACGGATCGCGGCGGTGGCGGTCCATCCATCCATCTCAGGCATGTGGCAGTCCATCAAGACCAGCTGATAGGGAATTCGCGCCAGTGCATCAAGCGCTTCCTGCCCATGCGCTACGATATCGGCCTGGTAACCAAGTTTCTCAAGCAGCAAGGTGATCACCCGTTGATTGATCAGGTTATCCTCAGCAACCAGGATACGCCCGCGCGATTGTTGCGGCGCGCGCACAGGGAGCGGCTGCGCTCGTGACATCACGAGCGCCGGTGACAAACCGCGCAACGCGGCTATGAGCGCATCATACAACTGGCTTTGACGGATCGGCCGGGCCAGCGTGGGAACGTCGGCAATGTCTGGCACACTGCGCTGTCCATAGGCTGCGATCAGGATCATTGGGGTTGCGCGGATCGCCGGCTCGGCAGTGATCATCTCCGCGATCGCTCGTCCCTCCAGTTGCGGCAGCTGCGCGTCAATGAGCGTGACCGCATAAGGCCGTCCTTGCTCGACTGCCCGACGTAGTGCCATCACCGCCGTAGGCACATCCGTTGCGATTGTCGGTCGTATCTGCCGGGTCGCCAGCATCTGCGTGATCAACGCCCGATCGGCAGGTGTGTCACTCACAATCAGCACTCGCTGATCAGCGAGTTCAATGTCTGGCCGATCGACATTCCTTACGTTCTCGGTGGTAGTACCCAGCTGCAATATGCATACAAAGGTCGATCCGGCGCCCGGTGTGCTCTGCGCACTGATCGTTCCGCCCATCAACGTCACTAGCTGGTGACAGATCGCCAGCCCGAGCCCCGTGCCGCCGTAGCGTCGGGTCGTCGAGTCATCGGCCTGAGTAAAGGGCTGGAACAACCTCGCCAGGGCCGCCGCAGGAATGCCGATCCCCGTGTCGCGCACCTCGATAGCCACACGCACCTGCGACTGGTGGCGCTCGGCCAGACGAGCGCTGATGATGACCTCGCCGTGCTCGGTAAATTTCACGGCGTTGCTAACCAGGTTGGTCACGACCTGGCGGATGCGCCCTGGGTCGCCCCGGAGCACCTGTGGCACGTCGGGGGCGATGATCGTGCCCAACGTTATGGCTTTCCGCGCGGCGGCCTCGCCCAGTAGTGCGACCACGTCCTCGAGTACCGTCCGTAGATCAACGTCCAGTTCCTCCAGGCTGAGCTTGCCGGCCTCGATCTTCGAGAAGTCGAGGATATCGTTGATGATCGTGAGCAGCGACTCGCCACTGCGACGGACCGTGTCGGCATACTCACGCTGCTCGGCCGTCAACGCGGTCTCCAGCAATAGATCGGTCATCCCAATCACGCCATTCATCGGCGTGCGAATCTCGTGACTCATATTGGCTAAAAACGCTGATTTTGCCCGAGCGGCTGCCTCGGCGGCCTCCTTGGCATCGTGGAGCTCCTGGTAGGCGCGCTCTCGCTCCTGCTCGACCTTGTGCCGTTCCGCGAGCTCTTGTTGGACAGCAGTGTAGAGTTGAGCGTTTTCCAGCGCTTGGCTGACCGTGGCGGCCACGTTCTGCGCCAGGGCGACCTCCGCGGGCGAGAAGTCCCGCTCAGTTAGGGCATCCAGCCCAATCGTACCGATCACCACGTCCCGGATGATCAGCGGCACAATCAGGAGCGCGACCGTGCCGCGCGCTTGTCCGATCTGATGGAAGGCGATGTTGCGTGGGTCGGTCTGGGCGTTGCTGAGCACAAGCGGCGTCTGGTTGTCGATCACATACTGGCTTGCCGGGTTGCCCTCAAGTGGAATACACACGCCGAGCGCCGACGGACGACCTGGCTCGTGGTACTCGGCGACCACCTGGAGCTCGGTGCGCGCAGGATTGAGCAGCGTGGCGGCAGCCTGCGGGAGATCGAGCATCAGCGCCAGCTCTTCACACACGCTCTGCAGGATGCCATTGGGGTCGCGCGCCGAGGTTGCGGCGGCGATGACCCGGTTGAGCAGTTGGGTTTCGCGCAGCTGCTGCTGGAGTTCGCGCTCCGCGCGCTGGCGTTCACTCACATCACGGAACACTGCTAACCCACCAATGATCTGGCCGTCGTCGTCGCGCAGCGGCGCAAACTGGCGTTCGAACGCGCGCCCGCGCTGTTCCGAGGTGACAAGTGCGGATGGCTCATCGCGCATGCTCGCGCGGCCCGCGAGCGCATCGACGAGCTGGATGTCCTCGCCGGTGTCGCGCAGCGCAGTAAAGCGATCGGTCAGCAACTTGCCAAGCATCTCAACGGCGCGCACACCCGAGATACACTCCATCGCCGGATTCCAGACGGTGATCTGACCCAGGTGGTCGAAGGCAAAGATACCGTCCACGCGGCTGTTGACCAGTTGCGCGTAGACCGCACGCATACTCGTGTGCGCGTGGCGCAGTTCTTCGGATGTTAGCTCCAGCGAGCGCTCCAGCATCGCCCGATCCGTGTCGGCCTGCTGATAGCTCAGATCCACGGCGTCCAGGAAGCGCTGCAGCTCGGGAGTTACCACCGTCTCACCAAGATAGCGCTTGAATTGTCGGGCCAGCAGTATATGCATAACCGATCGCTCCACAAAGCCGTCTGCCTGGACGGCGACAGATTCAGATCTCGGCAAACGTCGTGATGGTCATCGTTTGGTTATGCAGCGCGCAGCGTGCCGTGGTTTGCAGCGGCGAAATCTCGCCGTAGGAGTAGAAGCCAGTCAACGCCGCCTGCGCGCCCAGCACCTCACGCACACCTTCAACCTCTTCTTCGATCCGCTGCTGTAGCACCAGCTTGCGCCCAACACAACTGATCAGCAGCGCGAGCTCCGCCGGTGCGCCAGTGAGTGTACTGGCGGTCGCCGCGCCGATCGCGCCGTCGATCAGGCGGTCGAAATTGGCTTTCATGAGTCGGGCGGCAGCGCCCTCGGGCACATCGCCGGCGAATGTAATGCTTTGATCGGTCTCGTTCACAGCCAGAATGGTACGGACGACCCGTTCTGCACCGACCCCGGTGGACAGACTCAAGGGAAACAGTAGCCCGCTGGCCGGCAAATTGGCGGCGTGTTCGCCGAGATAGCGCTTGTAGAGTGTCAGCGCTGAGGTCCCATCCAGCTCGTAGAGCACGTTGCCGATCGAGCGCGTGATCAGCCGGTCCGGCCCAAACGAGTCCCAACCGCCCAGCGAACCGTAGCCCACCCGCAACCGGTCGCCATACAATCCGACCGCGGCAATCGTTCCGGATGTGGCCTCCCCATTCCAAACAACCACGGTCTCGGCAAAGCGCGCGCCGTCTCCGGCAAGCCCGCCGGTAACCGAGACATGTGGCGGCAGGTGTTGGGTGAGTCCCTGAACCAACGCGCTGCCATTGATGTGCAGACCATCCGACAGGACCAGGACATGGGCAAGACCGTGCGGATCAAACGCCTGGGCGAGGAGTTGGCCGGCGGCGAAGCTATCCGACGGGGTTGCAATCGGCACTGCCGCGCCGAGAACCGTTGTGTGCTCAAAACTAACCGCCGTCACCACGAGCGTGTCATCGCGCACTTGTGTATCGACGATCTCGCCAGCAGTCGAGCAGCCGAAGAGCAACGCCTGTGGATAGGCGCGGCGTACATCAGCGAGACGCTCGGACTGCCGCAGGACCGCCCGGCTACCAAACAGGAATACCAGCTGGGCTTTGTCACCCAGCTGACCAAGATTGGGCGGTGTCCACCCAGTATCTGGTGCCCAGTTCATCTGTTCAATCTGCATAGGTAGTTAGTCTCCTGGCAATATGATGCGGATATGCTACACAGGATAAGCTCGTCAGCTTGATGATCCGCGATGAATGCCGGCTGCAGCATACTTGCTGCTCCTGCAAACGCGCATACGCGTGCCCAAACCATCAGACGTTGGACATGGAGAGTATACTGCGGATAGGAGTACGAAACATGTGCAACATAGGCGCAAATATTGATACCTCCTGCAATATACTACCTTGATTGCAAGTAAGCTTGTACACGTCAGCGCAATGAGCCAGGCATGCACCTTCAACTTCAACCCAATATTCGTCCGAGCGTGCAGCCGTTCAACGCCGATCTTCTCTCACGAGCTGTTGACCGTTTCGACGTTATGCTGACACTCGCGCGATTCCGATTAATCTAGAAACCAGGCATACGGCGCCACGTTCGCCTTGCGAATGAGAGTGAGCCGCACCCAGTTGCATTCTCGATCGTCATCTGATCATCGGCCGCATTGTAGGCTTTGTCGCCAAACAGACGCGCACCGGGCGGCAGGGCATAGGCCAATGCAGCAGAACTCACGAGCTGGAAACTGTTTTCGATACTGTGAAGAAATCAGCACGAGCTGAGCGACGGGTCAAAAACGCGGCAGGCGGACGGGCGGCGCTCTCGGGCATTCTGTAGGAAGCCCTGATCGCCGCAATGGCCCCTTTTTGACGCGCCGGGCTGATAATGTACGTCAATCGAAAAAACAGGGCAGCCGACGCCGGGTCGTGGCACAGACTGGGAAGAGAAACGAACTGACCATCACACAAGCATGCGCATCAGAAGGCCGTGCGTCGATCGTATGCACAAAGCGTCATCACCGGCAGCAAGGAATACCCGCTCGGCACGAACAGCAGCGGATGCAGGCGAGTGCGCCGGAGTGCGGCAAAGCCGGGAATGGTCTGGGCGACGAGCAGATACCGTGGAGCGGAGCGGAGGCAAGGACGACCTCAGTCGGTACTTGCAGCGACCGGAAGATGAAGTGCGCAGCCTTGACGCGTTCGTACCGCTCCTGCGGGATGCAGAGCGGCGCCTGGATGTGGATCGCGCCGATCGCAGCCCGTCTACGCCTTGTAACCCTGGGTAGGCAGGGAGGAATCGCAACAGACGGAGGATCTGGGTCAAAGCGTTCTGGGCCGCGTCTGGGAGCGCTTCCCACGCTGCGGCTTCAGGCGACGAAAAGCCGGATAACACCGGCGCTTCAAAGAGCCTCATCGCGGTGTGTTTGTGCGATGAGAAGCCGTTCTCTCGTAAGCTCCATCTTTCGCCAGGGTGCATCTGCTGTGGTAGCCGCCCCGCTCTCGTGAAGGCGAACAACGCACACAGTCGTGAACCATTGCAAGATTGTATCACTTTTAACATAGTTTTAACCACCATACGAGCAGACGCCAATCATATAATCACGGTACCTACCGCGCGTGAGTCACTCGGTGAAACTGTATGATCGAGGTATCTATGACCCGCATTCTCGTCGTCGACGATAGCACATTCAATTTGAAAATCATTACCGCGTCGCTGACTCCCTCTGGCTATGAGGTGGTCACCGCCAACAATGGCCGCGAAGCGCTCGACTGTGTCGATGCCATGCTGCCCGATCTGATCATCCTCGACGTCATGATGCCCGAGCTGAACGGCTACGAGGTCTGCCGACGTCTGCGGAGCAAGCCCACCATCGCCAATCGACCGATCATGATGCTCACCGCGCAGGACTCGCTCGAAGAGCGCATCAACGGGCTGGAGGCCGGCGCCGACGACTACATGTGCAAGCCGTTCGAGACCGCCGAACTCCAGGCGCGCGTCAAAGCGCTGCTCCGTCGCACAACCCCGACCAATCTGCAGCCGGAAGCGGCCGGCCGCCAGGGCAAAGTGATCACGACATTCTCGCTGCGCGGCGGGGTCGGCGTCTCGACTCTGGCTGCCAATCTGGCAGTAGCGCTGGCGCAGCTCTGGGGGCGGCCGACCGCGCTCGTCGATCTGGCGACCAAGCCAATTGGTGCCGGGCTGGAAGATTGCGCATTCTTTGTGAGCAAGGGCCATGACCGCACGGAGCGGCCGGCCAAACCGACCGAGACCTGGCAACGGGTGGTGCAGCGCGCTCAGCAGCGACGGCAGCAGCGCGTATCTTAGGGCACGAGGAGTTGCTGCCGCCACTTCCTGATCTCCCTCATCGTGATGCCGTCATATAGACTGGAGGAACACATGCGCACTCTACTTCGCTGGCTGACCCTGGTGGGTCTAGCATCGCTCATCCTGAGTGCCTGCAGCATCGCCAAGACCCCCACAGCACCGCTCGGTCTCGGCTTGAACATCTGGCCGGGGTATGCCCCCTTCTACGCTGCCAGCAAGCGCCAGCTCTATGCTCCCACAGGGGTTGAAATCAAGACCTTCAGCTCGATCTACGATATGGAGCGGGCCTTCAGCCGCACCTGCGTCGGTTACGTCGGCTGCCTGGACTAAGAGATCTTCAGTCAGAGCACCTATAGCAGTGAGCAGTATGCAGGAGCCAGTCCGCAGGTAGACATATCGTATTGGAAAGCCATCTTGTTCTGATCTATTGGCTCAATGCTTCTGCTCGCCGCTATAGCGATAGTCGCTGAGATGAGAAAACTGATTGCTGCCTAGTCGTTCGCGGATTATCGGATGGCAGTTGTGTTGCGAGCGCAGTCAGGCGTTCAACGTGAGCGCGGGCAGTCGCTTTACACTCGGCCACTGATCGTCGGTTGCCGCCCGAATTACGGGATATCTCTTGATGCCCGTCGGTTGCAGACGATCTTAGCGCAGTTGGGCCAGGTGGAGACTGGGCACTAACAGCTGGCTGTGACTCACGAAGGAGCAATCATGAACTTTGATACGAAGATTGTGGTCGTGGTTCGAGCGGATTTACTGATGTGGCAAAAACTGAATGTCACCGCATTCACGGTCAGCGGGATTGCCGGACTGCCCGATGTGCTTGGGGAGCACTATGTGGATGGTTCAGATACAAGCTATCTGCCGATGATTAAGCAGCCGATTACGGCCGCAGAAGAACGTGGCCTGAAAGGCGCCCGCTCGTTCCTGACATGGGCGAAGGAACACGACCTCACTCTTGCGGAGGTCATGAACCTAGATATGCTCGGTCGCGATCGCCTCGCGGTACGGCCCAGCGCGCTGCCGGGTTTCTACTTCTGGCTGCCACTGCTTGGCAAGTTGGTCTATGATGGTCGTCGGCTCCGACAGCGGCAAAGCTATGCGCTCCCCGACCAAGGGCTGGTTCGCCGGCTCAGCGCGCTGATGCGCGATGACATTGTGATCTACCAGCGCTTTACCGCCTATTCCGATGCGAATGTGTTCCAGGAAGCAGGGGTACCGACGACGTTTTCAGTGCAATAGCCAATCCCGTACGACGGCGAATCCTTGAGTTGCTGCGCAATAGGTCGCTTGCCGCAGGTGAGATCGCATCTGAATTTGATCTCAATCGACCTGCGGTTTCCGAACACCTGCAGGTATTGAAAAGCGTGAATCTGGTCCAGGAAGAAGCGCGCGGGCGCCAGCGTTTCTACCATTTGAACGCGACTGCAGCGGTTCCTACTTCTTCTTCTCTTTCTTGAAGGCCTGGCCCCATATCATTATCATCTGGGTGATGCTGGGCTTGACAGCCGTCGTGATCACTCCCATCGCCTTGCGGACGAACCGGTCGTCGGTCAGCTGCTGCAGCATGCTCGCAGCGAGGTCGGCCCGCGCGGTGAACTGGCCGTCGGCACTGTTCTCGGCGAGCTGGTAGTCCGTCACCACCGGAGTGTCGAACAGCCCGGACGAACGAACGATCGTCCAATCCAGATCGCTCGCCCGGACCAGCGCCTCCATCCGGCGCATGTCGTCGTACAGGGTCTTGCCCAGCCCCAACGGGACCAGCACCCGGTTGAAGAAGAACGTGCCGCTGGGGCGCCAGGCAGGGTCAATGACACTGGAGCTGACCACCACGAGCCGCTTCACACCGTGTCGCTCCATGGCCGCGATGATGTTCGTGGCGCCCAGCGAGTACACCGTGATCGGCTTGCGGCTGTACGGAACTCCGAGCGCCGACACGACTGCGTTGCTGCCGGCGATGGCTGCGTCGACCGCGTCCGTGTCGGCGACGTCGGCGCCGACCACGGTGAGCCCATCGCGTTGCGGAAGGCTGTGCGGGCGACGGGTCACCGCGGCGACCTGATGGCCGGCGGCCAGGGCCTGGTCGATCAACTGGCGGCCGGTCGGGCCGCCTGCGCCGAAGACGACAATACGCATGTGCTCACTCCCCACCCGCCCCGGACGGCCCGGGACTCCTTGTCACATCGGCTGGGTTTGGTTCGTCATAACTATGACGGAACGCGACGGAGGAATGTGACCGATGGACCAACACGAACATCTCGATCCCGCAGCTCCGCGCCGCTCTCAACGGTCGGCTGCTCGCGCCGGGCGACGCCGGATACGATCAGGCGCGCACCGTCTTCTACGGCGGGATCGATCGCCGGCCGTCATCGCCCGCGTCGCGGACGCGGGAGACGTCTCCCATGTCATCGCGCTCGCGCGCGAGACCGGGCTGGAGCTGGCCGTCCGCAGCGGCGGCCACAGCCCCGCCGGTCACGGCGTCTCCGGTGGCGGGATCTGCTCGACCTCTCGGACATGCGTGCGCTGGATATCGATGCCGAGCGACGCACCGCGTGGGCAGAGACAGGATTGACAGCCGGCGACTACACCAACGCGGCAGGAGCCTATGGTCTGGCAACCGGGTTCGGCGACACCGGCTCGGTCGGGATCGGCGGGATCATGCTGGGCGGCGGGGTCGGATACCTGGTCCGCAAGCACGGCCTGACGATCGACAATCTACTGGCCGGAGATCGTGACCGCCGACGGCCAGCTCCGCCGCGTGGACGCGGAGAGACATCCAGACCTGTTCTGGGCGATCGGCGGCGGCGGCGGCAACTTCGGCGTGGCGACCCGGTTCGAGTTCCGTCTGCACGAGGTCGACACGATTGTAGGCGGCATGCTGCTGCTGCCGGCGACACCCGATGTGATCGCCGGGTTCGTTGCCGAGGCGGAGGCCGCGCCCGATGAGCTGTCGACCATCGCCAACATTATGCCCGCGCCACCGATGCCGTTCGTGCCCGCCGAGCAGCACGGCCGGCTGGTTGTGATGGCCCTGATGGTGTACGCCGGTGAGACCGAGGCTGGCCAACGCGTCATCGCGCCATTCCGCGCGCTCGCCACGCCGATCGCCGACATGGTCCGGCCGATGCCATACCCCGAGATCTACCCAGCGGAGGACGCCTCGTATCACCCGAGGGCAGTGGGACGCACGATGTTCGTGAACGCCATCGATCGCGGTGTGGCGGAGACAATCGTCGATCAGCTTGAGGCCTCGGACGCCTCAATGCGCGTGGCGCAGCTGCGAGAGCTAGGTGAGGCGATGGCCCGCGTCGCCCGACGCCACCGCGTTCGCGCACCGCGCGAGCCGGATCATGGTCAACATCGCTGCGTTCTACGAAGGTCCCGAAGATCGGGCCAGGCGCGAGGCGTGGGTCTCCGGCTTCGCGGCGGCGCTGCGCCAGGATGACGGCGGCGCGTACGTCGGGCACGGCATGGGCCTGCCCTCATCTTCTCGTCTTTTCAAGAAGCCTGACCTGATATGATCTGGACAGGCATCTGCGACACCGGTATACTTACGGAGTGATCTTAGGAGCAGGCATTTCGTGCCCACCCAATCACCAGGCGCGAGGAGCGCACCGTGGCAAAGGTTGACCTTGATCTAATTGGGCGCCAAGGCGAGCAGGCCGCACTGGATCAGATGCTTGCCGCGACACACTCTGGCGGAGGCGGGATCGTTCTGCTCGCCGGTGAGGCCGGCGTAGGCAAAACGCGGCTGCTTGAAGTGTGCCTGGCCCGCACTCGCCTTCTGGTTCTCAAGGGCGAAACGAACGAGCTCGCGACCCCACCATACGGTCCGATCATCGCAGCGCTCCGCGCCTATCTCCGCACCCAACCTGATGGCCTGGCCGCTTGCGACCCGTTGGTTCGGCACCTGGCCCTGCTCCTGCCCGAACTCGGGCCGACACCAAACACCACCGATCACGGCACGCTCGTCGAGGCCATCCGCTGTGCCTTTGCGACCATCGCACGCGACAGGCCGGCGGTGCTGGTTCTCGACGATCTGCAGTGGACCGACAACGCGACGCTGGAGCTCGTGCCGACACTGGCGAGCGCGCTCGCACACGAGCGGTTGCTGATTGTCGGCACGTATCGAAATGACGAGATTCCGCGCGGGCATCCGCTGCGGCGGCTGCGGAACGACCTGCGCCGGGCCAGGTTGCTGCGTGAAATCGTCGTCGAGCCGCTCGACCTGGTCGGCACGGCTGCTCTCGCCACGCGCTTCCTCGGTCAGCCGCCCGGCCCCGCGCTCGCCGCCGCACTCCACGAGCGAACCGAGGGCCTGCCGCTGTTTGTGGAGGAGCTCGCCGGCGCCCTGGCCATACGCGGCTGCCTGCGGGCGAGCGAGGCCGGCATCGAGCTGACCGCTGGCATGCAGCTGCCCATTCCCGACACGCTGCGCGACGCCGTGCTGCTGCGCCTGGATGGGCTGCCTGAATCGGGGCTGCGGCTGCTTGAGCTTGCTGCGGTCGCGGGCTGTAAGTTCGACATGGTGCTGGTGGAAGCTTTGGCCGGAAGTGCGGACGGCTTCGACGCGCTACTCGAACGTAGCCTGCTCGTCGAGGTCGAGCCCGGCCGGGCGGCGTTCCGCCACGCCCTCACCCGCGAAGCGATCTATCGCGATATTTCCTGGGTGCGCCGCCGCACGCTCCATCGCCAGATCGCCGCAGGCCTGGAGGCGGAAGGCGCGCCACCCCAGGCGATCGCGGAGCATTGGCTGGCGGCGAGGGAGCCTGATCGCGCCCGCGCGGCGTTGCTGCTTGCCACCAGGGCATCGTGCGAAATCCATGCATTCCGTGACGCCGCCGACGCCGCACAGCGGGCGCTCGACCTCTGGCCCGACGCCGTGGACGAAGCATGGCGATTGGATGTGCTTGACCAGCTGGGACACTGCGCGCAGCTCTGTGGCATGCTGCCCGAGGCCGCGCGTGCTTGGCGCGAAGTCGCTGATGGCCGACGACAGCACGGCGACCTGCAAGCATACGCCGAGGCCGAGCGCAAGCTCGCCGGCATCGCCGAACTGCAAGGGCATTGGGAGCGAGCGTTGGCGGCGCGTGAGGCGGCCGCCCAAGCGTTTGCCGCGAGCAAGCTGCCTGCTGAGTCAGCCGCCGAACGCCTGTCGGCCGCCGCCCACTTGCGTTCCTCCGGGCGTTACCGCACCGCGCTGGAGCTGCTGTCCACCGCAACGGAAGAAGCCGCACAGGCCGGGCGCCCAGATCTGCACGCGCGCATTATGGGCCTGGAAGGCAATGTCCGTGCTCGTATGGGGCAGGTGCCGGATGGCCTGGCGCTGGTGCGGGCGGGGCTGGCGCTGGCGCTCGAACACAACCTGGCCGGCACGGCGGCCGAGATCTATCAGCGGCTGGCCGACTCGCTGGAGCATGCCGGGGACTATGCCGGCGCTAAGGACACCTACGTGACGGCGTTCGCCTTCTGCCAGGCGAACACGATCCCGGCAAGTGCCCAACTCTGCGTCGCCTGTCTGACGGTGGTGCTGCGCCAGCTTGGTGAATGGGAGCGCGCCATGACGCTGTGCCGTGAGGTTCTGGCCTCGGAGCACAGCTCGCTCCACGCGCGCGCCGTTGCCACTGGCATGCTCGGCTCGCTGTATGCACTGCGCGGTCAGCCGCGCCACGCGCAGCCGCTACTCCTCGAGGCGGCGGCGCTGGCGCACCAGATCGAGTTGGCGGCGATGGAGCTGCTTGCCGCCTGGGGGCTGGCGCTCCTCGACGAGCTCAACGGCGCGTACGACACGGTCGCGGAGCGTTGTCGCTTCATCCTCAGCCGCTGGGAGCAGATCGAAGACTGTCACTACGCGGTACCGGCGCTGCGCTGGGCGGTCAGCTTCTTCGCCATGACAAAGGCTGATGCTGACGCGCGCGCCTGCGCCAATGCGCTGGCACGGATCGCCAGCGCAACAGGCCAACCGGAGGCGCTTTCTGCGCTCGCCCACGCGCTTGGCGAGATCGCCCTACTCGACGGCGACCCCCAGCAGGCTGTTCAGCAGTTCCGTCAGGCACTCGATCTGCTGCGCGATGTCGCCGTCCCGTACTGTCACGCCACAACCCAATTGCGCGCCGGCATCGCCTGTGCAGCTGCGAATCAGCGTGATGCCGCCGTCGCGCATCTGACGAACGCTTACCGCACGGCGCGCAAGCTTGGCGCGCGTCCGCTGGCCACCTGCATCGCACAAGCGTTAGAGGCGCTGGGCGAACCAATAGTCGAGCGCCTCGGGCAGGGAGCGGCGGGTCGTTTTCGCTCCGGCGACCTGACCCGTCGCCAGCGGGAGATCCTCCAGCTCGTGGGGCAGGGGCAGACCAACGCCGAGATCGCCCGCGCACTCGTGCTCAGCCCGCGCACTGTGGAAATGCACGTCGCCAACATCCTCGCCATGCTCGACAGCCGCTCGCGCGCCGAGGCAGTTCGCCGCGCCGCGGAACTGGGCCTGCTCGAGGAATACGGTATGACCCAGAAAAAAATACCGTAGATCCCCGCATGTCAAACGCGGCCGCGCGGCGTACACTTCTTCCTATCGCGATGATCGAAATCCAACTCGCGATTCTTGAAGGAGTGTACTCATGATAACAACGCGACCACAACCGGATCTCGCGGCTGTGAAGAGCCGCCAACAAGCCACCTGGTCGTCGGGCGACTACGCCGTGATTGGCACGACTCTCTCGATCACCGGCGAGCTGCTGTGTGAAGCCGTCGATCTGCGCCCTGGCCAGCGGGTGCTCGACGTCGCGGCCGGCAACGGCAACGCCACACTCGCTGCTGCACGCCGCTGGGGCGATGTGACTTCGACCGACTATGTCGCGGCGCTGCTCGAGCGCGGGCGCGCCAAGGCCGCGGCCGAGAGGTTGCCCGTGACATTCCAGGAAGCCGACGCCGAGCATTTGCCGTTCGCCGACAGCTCTTTCGACGTGGTGCTCTCGGTCTTCGGCGTGATGTTTACGCCAAATCAGGAGCAGGCGGCCCAGGAACTGCTGCGAGTCTGCCGGCCCGGTGGCACGATTGGCCTGGCAAACTGGACTCCGGAGGGCTTCATCGGCCAAGTCTTCCGCACGATTGGTAAGTATATTCCACCACCCCCCGGCGTCAAATCGCCAGCGCTGTGGGGCACCGAGCAGCGCCTCCGCGAGCTGTTCGGCGCTGGCATCTCGGAGCTGAGGATCAAGAAGGGCTTCTTCGTGTTCCGCTATCGCTCGGCTGAGCATTGGCTGGAAGTTTTCCGCACGTACTACGGGCCGGTGCTAAAGGCCTTCGCGGCACTCGACGCCGCGGGCCAGGCCAGCCTGGCCCCACACGGCGCTAACTGATGCGCCGCAAAACTGATATCGATACATATGCCCAGCCTCAGGCGGAGACTGCGAGAGATGGCCTCCGCCTGAGGCTGACGTAGGCGATAGCGCTAAACTATCAGAAAGAAAGCCAACTTATGATCTCGAATACTACTCATACGAACGACGTGGACTGGGAGCGACGCGCGTGCCCGAACAGCGCCTGCGCAGCCGAGGCCTGGATGGTGAAGCGGATTCCGGCATTCCACGACCTGTGGTGGGTTGCAACCGATCCGGATGTCACTCGGGCGATGGTTGCCGCGCCCGAGCCGACCTGCACGCGCTGCGGAACAACGCTGGCGCACAGCTTTTGTAGCACCTGAGGAGAAGCTAATGCATGACCTGCTCCATATGACTGCCAAGCGCGCGCAGGACTACCTGGACAGCCTCGACAAGCGCGGCATCACGCCAACGCCCGAGGCGCTGGCCCGGATGGCCGAGCTCGGTGGGCCGCTGCCCGACGCGCCGACCGACTCGGCCGAGATTATCGCGCTGCTCGACCAGGTCGGCTCGCCAGCGACGGTCGCTTCGACTGGCGGGCGCTACTATGGCTTTGTAATCGGTGGCGCGCTGCCGGCTTCGCTGGCGGCTAACTGGCTGGCCGCAGCCTGGGATCAGAATGCGGCGACGGCTGTCCTCTCACCTGTCAGCGCGGCACTGGAGGCGATCACCCAGGGCTGGCTACTCGATCTGCTGGCACTGCCAGCGGAGTCCGGTATCGGCTTTGTGACCGGCGCGACAATGGCAAATCTGAGCGCATTGGCCGCCGCCCGGCATGCGGTGCTGGAGCGCGCCAGCTGGGATGTCGAAGCACAAGGGTTGTTCGGGGCGCCACCGATCACAGTGCTCGTCGGCGACGAGGTTCACGTCAGCGTGCTGAAGGCGCTGAGCCTGCTGGGGTTGGGTCGCGAACGGATTGTGCGCTTGCCGGTGGATGGGCAAGGCCGCATGCGCCCCGAGGCGCTTCCGGCGCTCGTCGGCCCGACGATCATGTGCCTCCAGACCGGCAACGTCAACAGCGGCGCCTGCGACCCAGTTGACGAGATTTGCGCGATTGCGCACGACGCCGGTGCGTGGGTGCATGTCGACGGCGCATTTGGGCTGTGGCTCGCGGCAGCGCCTGAGCGAGCGCCTCTGGTCCGCGGCGTCGCCAACGCCGACTCGTGGGCCACCGACGCCCATAAGTGGCTGAATGTGCCCTACGACTGCGGCCTGGTCATCTGCCGCCGGCCGGAGCAGCTGCGAGCGGCGATGTCGGTCAGCGCAGCCTATCTGGAGCAGCAGGATGTGCGCGGCGAGCCGTACCAGTACACCCCCGAGATGTCGCGGCGTGCGCGCGGCGTCGAGGTCTGGGCGGCGCTGCGCTCGCTGGGGCGCGCAGGCTTGGCCGACTTGATCGAGCGCAGTTGCCGGTACGCAACACGCTTTGCCGAAGGACTGCGTTCGGCTGGCTACCAGGTGCTGAACGAGGTGGTCAGCAACCAGGTGCTCGTCGCATTCGGCGATGCCCACACCACGCGGCAGGTGATCGCCGCGATACAGGCCGAGGGTATATGCTGGTGCGGCGGCACGGTCTGGCAGGGGCAGGCGGCCATGCGGATCAGCGTCTCCTCGTGGGCTACGACCGAGGAAGATGTCGAGCGCAGCCTGGCGGCAATGCTGCGGAATGCCGCGAAGTTTTGAGTGCTTACTCACCTGGCTGCGCGGAACTCCAAACGCGTTACCACGCCGAAGTTGCCGCCACCGCCGCGCAGCCCCCAGAGGAGATCCGCGACTTCGTCGAGCAGTGCGTCGGCGATCTGTCGGATGTGCGATCGGAGAGTCTCGAATGCTCGTATCATTCGCAGCGTAGGTTGTCAGTGGTGTGGGATGCAGCGGATAAGGAGAAGGGAGCTAGGAATGATTGAGTGAGTAGGTGAGATGAATGGTTCGACCCAATAATACACCAGGGGTCGCCGTATCCGAATGATAATGAGTTATCTATTTGTTGTCCTTGTGTTGGCCGTGGGCGCTTCGAAACTCGTCCACCTTCCACTGCGCGGTGCCGAGGAACTGAATGGCGCCATAGTTCAGGTCTTGTGTTCCTCGCGTTATCGAGAAGCCCGCACCCTTGATGGCTGGAGCAGTATTACACCTCAGATCACACCCGCACATCCACCACGATGTACTGCCGCTCGACAGCCACTGGGTAGGTCTCGGCGATATACGGGCCGCGCGCCAGGCCGGCTTGGGGTATGGGATCGGCAGCAGTTGACTGTTGGCCCTCGATGGTGACCTGATAGCGCCGTACGCGCACACGCGCGGGGTCGAACCAGCTTTGCCCGGTGCGGATGTCGAACTCCCAGCCGTGCCAGGGGCAGCGCAACATCTCGCCCGCCCGGCTGTAGTGGTAGTCTCCAGGGCTGGATGAGATGATCAATCCTCCGAGCGAGCCTGCGCACAGCGGCCCGCCCTGGTGCGGGCAGCGGTTCCGCAGCGCGAAGAACTCACCGCCCAGATTAAACACGCCGATCGAGCGCCCCGCCACCTCGACAATCTTGCGCTCGCCGGGCGGTATCTCCTCCACCGTCGCGACGATGTATCTGGTCATTCCCCCGTCTCAGAGGCGGTAGAGCGCGCGCGCGTTCTCGGCCATGATTTTGCGCTCCACCTCCGGTGCGAGCCGTACCGGCAGCGCCTGGTCGGGCGCGTCGAAGTCCCAGTGCGGGTAGTCGGTGGCAAACAGCAGCCGCTCAGCGCCGCCCAGCTCCTCAAGCAACTGGAGAAAGTGCTCGGGCCGCGACGGCTCCTCAATCGGCTGGGTTGTCAGCCAGACGTGCCGGTCGATAGACCCCGATGGCAGTTCCCGCAGATGCGGCACCTCGTCGCGCAGGCACCGCCAGCTGCGGTCCAGCCGCCACTTCAGCGCCGGAAGCCAGGCGAAGCCGCCCTCGATCAGCACGATCTTGAGCGTCGGAAAGTGCTCAAAGACGCCCTCACACACCAAACTGATCAGCTGCGCCTGGAAGCTCTGGGCCATCCCGCAATGATCCTCCAGGTAGTAGGATGGCCAGCCCGCGCCGGTGATCGGGTACCCGCTGCCGCCGCCGAAGTGAATGCCGATCGGCAGGTTGTGGCATACCGCGGCCTCGTATAGCTTCCAGTAGCGGCGCTTCCCCAGCGGCTCGCTCGTACGTACCGGCAGCAGGATCTGAACGAAGCGAGGATCGCTGCCCAGCCGCTGCACCTCCGCCGCCGCAAGGTCGCCGTCATCGCAGGGCACCACCAGCGAGCCGCGCAGCCGTGGCTCCGGCTCGAGCCACTCCGCAATCTGCCAATCGTTGATCGCCTGGGCCAGCGCCGCGTCATACTCGCGCAGCTGATTGCGGATCGTCGTGAGGGTATTGAGGATGCCGCAGACAATCGGCCAGGCGTCGAGCAGTTGCTCCCGCAGAAACGCGAGATCGGATCCCGGCGGGCCGCCGGTGGGTGGCCAGGAGTCGGTACGCGCGGCGGAAGGGGTGGCCTTGGGATAGTAGGCGCCGGTGTAAGCGGGCCGGCCGAAGCGCTCGTGATACTCGCGCCAGCGCTCCGGCAGGTAGCGCTTCAGGGCGCCCGGAGCCGGGGTGTTGTGGATGTCGCAGTCGATCAGGCCCGCCGCCGCGCGGGTGGGCTGCGGCGCAGCCGTCGTCGTCGTCAGGGTCATGGCTGATCCTCCATCAGCAGTACAAAAACCGGTCGCTGCGGGTACGCCAGCCGAGCTCGCTTGTTATCCGCAGCTATAACTCTCTTGCATTCACCCGCGCCTCCTGCGAACTGGCCTCAGAGCCGGTAGAGCGCGCAGGCGTTACCGTACATGATCTTCCTGGCGAGCCCCTCCGTGGGCATATCCGGCAGCACCGGCTCGGGCGTATCGCCATGCCAGTGAGGATAGTCGGTCGCGAACAGCAGCATCTCCTCCGAGCCAAGTCGATCGACCAGCCGTAGCAGATGGTTTGCGTGCGGCGGCGCGTCGAACGGCTGGAGCGTCAGGCGCACATGCTGCCGAATATAGTCCGAGGGTAGCCGCCGCACCCAAGGCACCTCGCGCCGCAGGCCTTTCCACTCCTTATCAAAGCGCCACATGAGCGACGGCAGCCAGGTACAGCCGCTCTCGATCAGCACCACCCGTAGCGCCGGGAACTTCTCGAACACTCCCTCGCTGACCAGGCTGAGCATCTGCGACTGAAACACGCTGGCCATGCCGGCGTACTCTTCGAGATAGAAGGACGGCCAGCCGACCGGGGTCGGCGGGTTCCCCGGAGCGCCGCCGAAGTGGATGCCGACGACGAGGTCGTGGCGCAGCGCGGCGGCAAACAGCGGGTGAAAGCGACGGTTGCCATAGGGCGCCGCAGAGCGCGCCGGCAGCAAGACCTGCACGAAGCCGGGGTGATCGCCGAGGCGCGCGATCTCCCTGGCGGCCAACTGCGGATACTGGCTGGGCACCACCAGCGAGGCGCGCAGTCGCGGCTCGCGATCGAGCCACTCGGCGGCGAGCCAGTCGTTGACCGCACTGGCCAGGGCGGCGGCGGCATCTGGGTTGTGGAGGCTGTCTATCGCATAGGTGCAGTTGAGGATGCCGCAGACAATCTGCCACGGATCGAGCACCTGCGCCCGCATCGCGCTGAGTTGCTCGGCGGCCGAGCCGGAATGCGCCGCCGGCACATCCGGGCGGGCCGACGTGGCAGCGCTCACAGGATAGGCGCTATCGATCGGACCTTTGAAGCCGGACTGGCGGATCTGCTCGCGCCAGTAGGCGGAGAGATACGGCAAGAGCACCTCGACCGACGGTACTGCCGGGTGCACATCGCAGTCGATCGCCCGGCGCGCCGCTTGTCGATCGTCGAGAGACTCCGCGGCAGTGAGCATGTCGTCCATAGCGCTTTCCCTCAGCTCGGGGCCTGCCTCGGCATGAAGACGTACCAGGGGCAGACTACGCTGCTCGCGGCTACTATACAGCGAAGTCGATAGACCTGCAACCGCTAGGGATCGGCGATGATCGGCTATGCCGTTTGTTTTCCTTCCGGTCCTGTCTCCTCGAGCCTGGCTGCGCCGCTATCGGCGGCATATCCGCGAGCGACTTTTTCTGTGTGCCACCAAGGCCTTACACAGTACGCTCTCCGTAGCGCGACAGTAGAATTCGGAACCGGAAATAGTTTATCGAGGCGGCGCAGCTAACATGCAGGCGTTGGGCGGCAGCCGGCACCGCTTCCAGTGCTGACACCTCCCTTCGTCTCCTCGCCAGTCCCGCTGCCCGCAGCTGCCAGCGTGGCGTGTCCGGTGACGCTACCGACGGGTCAAGGGGTCCCGGGCGATGCGGGCGCAGGCGTGAACTATGGGAACGCCGCTATCCCTGCTCTGCGCAATACAGCGCACCAGTACCAGCAATCTTTCATCGGCACATCCGCGGCGCCGCCTTGTCGATAGGCACATCCTCTGCTACACTGCACCCCCAGCCGATCTGTCAACCCTGTAAAGGAGGCGCGTGATGCACTGTTCCATGTGTGACGCTGTCATTCCCAACGATGCCCAATTCTGCATCATTTGTGGTGCCGCCGTGGCACCCGCCCAAACCGGAGCAACCCAGCGCTTACGCGCCACGCAACCCCTCGCCCTTGACCCGGCTATGGTCACCTCGGCGTTCACCTTACCTGGGTACCGTTTGGTCCGATCGCTCGGGATTGTCCGTGGCCTCACCGTGCGATCCGCCAGTTTCGGTGGCCAAATTGCGGCCGCGTTTCAATCGCTGGCCGGCGGTACCATTCGCACCATGACCACAGTGTGCGAGCACGCACGCACCGAAGCGTACCTCGTGACCGTTGAGCACGCCGCACAGTTAGGGGCCAATGCGATTGTCGGCTTCGGCTATGATACGACTGAAATTGCCCAGGGGATGACCGAAGTGCTCGCCTATGGCACCGCAGTCATTGTCGAAGTGGAACACGACGCCGCGGAACAACCGCATGCAATAGGGGGATGAATGCCAGGCACGATCATGGTCGGCGGTCGAACGCTCTGCACATGCAGGCCGCCCGCCCGCGGCGCGCGAGATCGTCGTTTTTTGAAGTCATCGTATGCTGCGTGCCTTCGGCGGCGGCTGATCCTGCGGCTGCTTGCCACGCAGCATATTGTGCGTATGAAGTCCCACGGGAGTGTATCAGCAACCCAGACAACCAATGCCTGAAGTGGCAATCATTTTGGTGCACTTCTGCTCCGATCTTGCCGCGGTGCTCGGCCTCCGGCGCATGTATACTGGAATATGCTGCCAGGTGCGGCGACGGTATCAGGCGCCTTCAGCAGGTGCCCGCACGGCCCTGTCCGGCGCCCTTATCCCATAGGAGAAACCTATGCATTCGCTGCTCACCGTACCGGCTCACGCCGATCCGACCACATACCGGCGCAGTCGTGCGCTCAGTATCCTGACAATATTTAGCAGTGGCTTGATCGGCCTACTCGCGCTGATCATTGCCCTCACGCTCCACGACTTCCGCATTGTGCTCTTTGCGCTGGTCAGTTGTCTCATCTTCGGCATACCCTACGTCATCAACCGCACTGGGCGGGTCAGGCCGGCGGTGTATGTGTTTCTCGCCGGTCAGATCCTCATCACCTTCGCCTCGGCGCTGATCAATCGCACACCCGTTCCGGCTGTCTTTTTCATGGGCATGGTCGTGGGCATCGCCGGCGCCTTCGGGCGGCCGCGCACCCCACTGCTATGGGCAGCCGTCCTCAGCGTCGAGCCATTTCTGATCAATCTGCTGCTGTATGGCGCCCCCATCGCCCCAATGGCGACCCTCGCCACGCCGGAGGGCTTCACCATGCAATCGATCTGGCGGCTGGAGTTAGTGGCGTTAGGGTTGCTCTGGGCCCTGGCGGCGACGAGTGCCCTCGCCACCTGGCTCCTCGGCGGCGCGGTCGAGGATAGCCGCGCGGCGGCGGAACAGGCCACGGCGGCGCAGCAGGCGCTCACGGTCCAGCAGGCCGATCTGGCGCAGCGCAATGCGCAGCTCGTGCAAACCCAGCAACGTCTGGAGACGTTGGTCACCGCCCTGGCGGTGCCAGTCGTGCCACTGACCGGGGCGCTGGGGCTCTTGCCGCTGGTCGGGCCGCTGGATGCCGCTCGCATGCAGACCATTGAACAGACCACGCTCGCGACGGTCGCCGCACAGCGCCTCCACGCATTGGTGATCGATCTCTCAGGGGCCATGGATCTGGATGCGACGAGTGTGACGGCGTTGGTGCGGTTGTGCGGGGCGCTGCGCTTACTCGGGGTCACCGCCCTTCTGGCGGGCCTCGGCGCGCGGGGCGCCCTGCTCTTCAGTACCAGTAATCTGCCGCTGCCGCCGACCATCGCAACGGTGGAGGATGCGCTGCTGGCCCTCGACCGCACGGACCAGCGCACTGTTGCCAATGCCTAAGGCGTCATGGCAGGCAGCATACCAAACCAATGGCGCTCACATTGGTGAGAAATACTATCAGGGGATGCTGATGAGCCCAAACACGAGGCCAGCCCGCAATCCCAACAGAAATCCTGCTGCCGCAACGGGCAGCATGGCAAGTGCGACGACCCCAATCCCGAGCGATCCATAAAGTGGTGCGAATCCCAGAGCGTAGGTCAGCGCGGCCGTCAGAATCAAGGCGGTCCGCGTTCAAGCGAGCAACAGCGCTCGAATCAACAGTTCTTGCTGACTTCGCACTTTATAGGTATCCATAGCGTATCCTCAATTCACCCGCCTATCCGCTGACAATATCTGCATGCGTGCAGTTGGCAGAATGGGTTTGCTCGTCATTTAGAGCTTGGTGAAGGTCACACTGACTGTCACGCTTGGTTTGTCGGGCGCATTTCCCGTGGCGCTCAGCCGGTAGGTGCCCGGCTCCATACTGTCCCAGTTGGGAATCGTCGGACATGCCTCACTCCCACCATAGTTACAGTATGGTGCGGCCGTATCGTTGCGATTGTGCCCATAGGTACCGCTGCCACTAATCAGCTCGATGCGGAGCACACGACCATGCGCTTCATAATGCAGCTGGATCGGTTCATCAACGGCCAGTAAGGCGTTGGGATCTCTCAGTGGTATGAGCGGGAGCGTGTCAAAGTGATAGCGCTGTTCGGCCCAGTCGCGCACATCGAGGAGTGCCTCGGCAGCCGGATTCATCAGCATCACGTTTCGCTCGGCGTCGCACACCACCACGCCATCGGCAATACTCTCCAGGATGGCCCGGCGCCGATTGCCCTCCTCCTGGACTTCATGGTCGAGGCGTGCATTATGGAGCGCGGTGGCCGCCCTGCTGACGATCGTGACTAGTGGCTCCATGGCTGCTGCGGGAAAGGCGCCTCGATGTGCATGGAGCAGCAGTAGCACACCGATGTGGCGCCCCTGCACCAGCAACGGCATGCCGCATATCTCGGCGATGACCGGCGGGAGCAGGAGGGGCCGCAGAGGCAGCGCGGCGCTAGTCTGATTGAGCATCGCGCCGATGTGGGTGTGCGCGCTGAGGTTGCGGCTGGTCTCGTAGAGATGTAACAGCCGCTCAGTCATCTGGTTGAACGATCGCGCGACCACGCCGAGTTCGTCACGGCTGACCACGTCGCTGCGGCGTCGGAGCTGACCATTGGTCACGGCGCGGGCGGTCGCGACGAGATCCTGAAGTGGGCGGGTGATGTACCGCGACACCGCCACACCCACGCCAACGACGGCTGCGACGAGCAGCAGCGCCAGCAGTACCAGCGGTACACGCTCCTGCGCCCAGGTATCGACAATGAACTCACGCGGCAGCGCCACCGCGAAGAAGCCGCTCATGGCGCGCCGCACTCGTAAAGGGCTGTACGCAAATTGGTAGTCACGGCCATTCAGCGCCACGACGCTCTGGACGTGCAGCGGTTCGGGCGAGGCAGGTGCGGTGCGAAGATGCGCCAGCACATCGGCGGGGATCGCCGGCACGGGCGCGTTGCCGACCACAATCTGCGTCGTGGCCCCAGCGTGTCCCGCTGCGTCGTAGAGGGTTGTCACACATGCCTGGCTACGATTTTGGAGTCGCTCCAGAAGCCGGTCGAGGGGCAGACCGACCATTAGGCCGCCGGCAGCCGCTGGTCCTGGTGCACGGGCGCGACGGTATACAGGTGGCCTGCCTGAAATGCCGAGAACTTATCGCCGAATGCATCGTTGTGCTGGCCCACGAGCGGATCGAGCCAGGTGTACAGCAGATCCACTGCCGTGTTCATGGCCAAGTAGATCATGGCGATCACGATCGTCACACCTATGTTGTCGCGTGGTACAATGCGTGCGAGATACAAGCGGACGCCGCTTCGCGTCGACAAGATCGTACCGATTCTGGCAGGTGGTTTCGGCTCAAACGCTATTCCGATCTATCATTGGCGGCGCCGCTGAACGGCAGGGCGTTGGGCCGCCCCTCTGCGGTACCAGCGTCACAACTCCCTCTTCCCGCCAATGCAGCCCTTGCCAAATCTCTCAAGATCGTGTATCTTCTTTGTATATACCTGAAGTGAGGTTACGTTCATGAAAACCCGAATCCAAAAATGGGGCAATAGTCTTGCGCTCCGCATCCCGAAGTCGTTCGCGGTCGAAACCGGCCTCGACCAGGATGTGCTCGTGGATGTCGCGCTCGTGGACGGCAAGCTCATTGTGACGCCACTCCAAAGATCATCCTTGACTTTGGAACAGCTCCTTGCTGGCGTGACTGACGAGAATCGGCACGCTGAGTACGACACTGGTGAAGCTGTTGGCAATGAGGTGTGGTGAGTATGGCCTACATGCCTGAGCGCGGTGAGGCAGTATGGATTACGCTCAATCCCCAAGCCGGTCACGAACAAGCAGGGCGGCGGCCGGCGGTCGTCTTGTCGCCGGCTGCGTATAATAGCAAGGTTGGACTCGCGATCCTTTGTCCGATCACCAACCAGATCAAAGGCTATCCATTCGAGGTTGTACTACCAACAGGTTTAGCGGTCACAGGGGCTATTCTCTCGGACCAAGTCAAAAGCTTGGATTGGCGCGCGGAATGCGACCTTGATTTGCGCTCTGCCGCCAGCAACGATCACGGAAGTGCTCCAAAAGCTCAATGCCCTCGTCTCCTTGGCAACGCCATAATCGCACCCGAACGGGGCGGCCCAACAGGCGCGTCCTGAGAACTCCTTGTATGGAAGGGTTCTCTGGTGAGGAGTCACGGCGCGCCGTGATGGCGGGGTGTAGCCGACGCCGCTCCGCGTTGAGCGAGATTGTGCGTATTTTGAAAGCAGAAATCGGCTTGAGCGTGGTCTCGATCTATCAGTGCGGCGCAGCTAACGCGCAAGCCGTTCGGCGGCTTCTATCAAAGCCTGTCATGAGCAAATCTCTTCCATCGAACTTCAATTGGAAATGGCCGTCATCCAGCGCTATCAGTCCACCGCCCGCATGACCTTACCCGACCTACCAAATGACCCGGCACAGACGCACTCAGACATGCGGTATCTGTCTGTGCTATACTGTGCTGCTATGAGGTAGAAACTTGTAGTAACAAGATGGGCTCATCAACCGTGGGCCGCCGTCGAGAAGTAGCGGCCACATAAGAACGAGACGATGCCGCGTATCAGCGGGTTTTTTGGCATCATTATCTGGATGTACTACAACGACCATCAGCCGCCCCATATCCACGCTGAATATGCTGGCGAGGAGGTGCTGATTCTCATCGGATCGGGCGATGTGTACGAGGGAGGCTTATCCCGCCGCGCGCTCCGGCTTGTGCAGGAGTGGGAAGAATTGCACCGCGCCGAACTGTTCGCCAATTGGGAGTTGGCGCGCCAGCAGCAGCCACTCACTCACATCGCACCATTAACCTAGCCAAGGAGGCAACAATGGCTCAGTTTATCCGCGTCCAATCTGTCGCACCGCTCGACGATCGGACCGTGCGGGTCGTCTTTACCAACGGCGAGCAGCGCGATATCGACCTCTCACCCTATATTGCCAGCGGCCCGATCTTCGAGCCCGTGCGGAACGACCCAACGTTTTTCCGAGCGGTCCGCGTAGAAGGGGGCACGGTTGCCTGGCCCAATGGTGCCGACATCGACCCCGACGTGCTCTACTACGATGGGCCGCCACCTTGGGCGAGTGAACGTGTGAGCACCGCAGTCGAACGATAATAACAGGCATACGCGCCAAAGTGCGCTGGGAGCATACTGCCTTTGCCGCACGAACCGAACTGAGATAACGCGCTTCAGCCAGGCGTGTGGCGAATAGAGGTATCGAGCACCGCAACGCTATCGCAATCAATACCAGAAGATCGCGCGAATAAACCCATAGTGTGAAGCCGCCCAACACGGCGTCAGAGTGTGTGAAAACTCGGCAAGGGTACGCTTGAAATTTATGACCTAGCTTTGTCTTCCGACAGAACCAGCCGTGTATCCGCCGTATGCGCTTCACCAACACATCCATGCCAGTCTGATGGAAGGCCACTTTTTCGAGGATGGCGTGGTCTTGTAGGGTGGTCAGGAGCTTCCCAACGCCTATAATCGCGATCACCCGCTTGAGATTGTACGTTAACACGGTCAGACTGAATTCTGCTCGTACTTTCGGCAGCGTTTTGAGCAAAAAATATCCATGCTGGAGGTGTCGCTTCATCGTGCCAAAGACGTGTTCGACTAACTCCTTGCGTTGCCGCAGAATGTCGGGACGCGCTTGGACCCGCTGCTCCATCTCCTCTAAAATGTGCTCATCCGCCCAGCGCGTGATTTGCCGCCCGCGTTTATTCTCGGTGCATTTTGCCTTGATTGGACATGTTCCGCACGCGCTCGTCGCGTAATAGCGAGTTTCACGTCCTTTCTCAGTTGTTTGAAAGCGAAACGTCAAGACGGCGTCGTTTGGACAGGTGTACGTATCGTTGGGTGGATTGTAGCGAAAGTCTTCTTTCGTGAATAGGCCTTTGCACTGGCTGCGCGAGGTGTGGGGCTTTGGCACATATGCGATAATCTTGGCGCTCTCACGTAGATGCTGATCTTTTCGTCAATTTCCTGGAGCGCGCGTTGGAGCTTCTCGTCATTCCAATTGCGCTTGCGGTTGTTCCAGGCCTTGAATTTGCTGCCATCGATGGCGATCAGCTCACCGCCAAACAGCTCCAGTTCCTTACAGAGCAACGTAAATGTGCGAGAGACCTTCTGAAGTGGTTGGAGATTATCCTTGCTCCTCAGCAATCGTTTTGAAATCTGGGGTCAACTTTTCAGCAGCCAAATCAGCTCGACGTTGCGATGGCTCTCGCGTTCAAGGAGGCGGCTAGAGCGGATGCGGTTGAGGTAGCCGTAGATATACAGCTTGAGCAGATCGCCGGGATGGTAGGCAGGACGGCCGGTCGGTGCGGCCACGGCACGGCGAAAGCCGAGTGCTTGAAGATCAAGCTGATCGACGAACGCATCGATGAAGCGAACCGGATTGTCATCCGTAATATACTCGTCGAGGGATGGCGGGAAGAGTAGGACCGCGTCACGCTGGACACCCTGGATATGAGGCAGGGTAGGCACAGTCTAGGTAAACATAATGAAACCATTCCATGCTACCACACGAACCCAATCGGTGCCGATGCCATTAGCCTGGCTTTTCACACACTCTGGCGTTGCAGTTGACCGCCTTCGGCGCGCGAGATCCTAGCTATTTTGACAGTTTTCGCAGTGCGCCTCGGCGGCAGCTGAAGCGCAGGACGTTGGGCGGCACAAGTTCGCTCCGACCTCCAAACGGTTGCGAAACATCAACCAACTGGCCCCGTTCGTTCCTTGTTGCCATACACCCAACCGCAGTATCATAGGATCATACCAGTGGCTGGTGGCGCGCCGATTGTCCGGCGCCAGACCACTCGCGCTGCATAGGAGCACCACTATGATATCTCCATCCAACCAACTGCTCCATACGGCCGTCGTGACTCATTTTCACGACACCATTAGTCGGTTCTCACCACCACACGCGCCCGGCCTCGTGCCGCCAACTGACCCGCCCTACCGAATCGGAGAATACCTCGTCTCTCTCGGCTATCTCCTGCCTCGCGAGCTTGCCGCCGCACTACATACCTGGCACCACCAACCCGCCCAGCCAGCCATTCCGCTCGGGTGTCTATTAGTGGCGCAGGAGCTCGTTCCGGCCCCGGTCATCGCCACGGTGTTACTGCTAGAATGGCTCGATCGCTGGGAGCACAACCCCAGCCTCCCACCGCGCGCCCTTGACGAGCAATTGCTCGTCGATGCGGTGTTGACACCCGATCAAGTGGCACTGGTGGTACAGGAACAAATGGTGGAGTATGAGCATGGCACCTGGACCGGCCTGGACAACCTGATTGTGCGCCATGGATGGCGCGCCCGCCCGATGCCTGCAAGGATGGTGGAGTACCACACCCACTGAGCCAAACTGCATCACGCATTGGCTGGCACGACCTGGGCGCACCCACCTGCTCGCGCCCTAGCGCGAGCAGGTGTTGCTGCGGCACTGCGACCGTTGCGCGTTGGTGCGCGGCGATCGGCGACCGCGACAATTGCTTTGATGAGGCCACAGGGTATGTCAGCCTCGAACGCTACGCCGCCGTGGTCGAAAGCGGCTATGCGGGGATTGTTTCGAAAGCAATGATCGGCCAGGATGGCTTGGTCGATATTTACGACGCGTGCGATGGCGTCTGCGTTCAGCGCAGCTACGCCGACTACATCAACTACCCGAAGCGAGTCAACGCCAAAGAGGCGGTCGGCTCATTCCTATGGGCCATGGCCGTTGTCGAAAAACCGACGCGATCTGCCTGATCACCTATCAGAAATGGACCAGGCTAGCTATCTGCACCGGCAGCCCGGTAGCGAACGATCTGTTGGCGGCGATGCCCGTCAAGATCGATCGCGCGCCGGCGATATGATCGGCGGCGCGGCCCAGCGGGTCATCCTGATCGCCGACGAAAATGGTCTGTAGCATCCGTGTATCGCCGCCACCGTGGTCGCCATCGCCGTTTGCGACATCCTCGCGCACTGGTGTGCCCCACAGCGGGTGAATGACGATGCTCATAGGCTCGTCGAACAGGGCTTGCTGGGCGGCGCGAATCTCTGGCGCATTGGGGCGGGTGTATCCGCTGACATACGATTCCTCGTGCACCTCGTATTCTAGCCGGCCCTTTGTGCCGTTGAAGGCCACCCGGTAGCCCTCCCATGGCGAGTACGCGGTCAGGTGGTAGCTCATGAGCGCGCGATTGCGATACCGCACCAGCACCGCCATATCGTCTTCGATCGAGATGCCATCGCCGAAAACGCTCTGATCCCGCAGGTAGCCATCCTCGCGCTCGGCATCCAGGTACATGCGCTGCAGCGACTCGCTCCGTTCCAGGTGCAGTGCGAATGGATCATTCGCGGCGACTTCGCGCCCATGGGCCCGCTCGTAGAAATTGGTCGCGCCGCGCTCTTCGGCATTTTCGCGCCCGTAAAACAGCAGATCGCCAAATGCGAACACCGTCTCAGGCTGCGAATCCAGCCACCAGTTGACAAGATCGAAATGGTGCGTCGCCTTATGCACCATCAGCCCGCCGGAGTTGCGCTTGTCGCGGTGCCAGCGCCGGAAGTAGTCGGCGCCGTGCACGGTATCCAGCAGCCATTCAAAATGAACCGAGAGCACCCTGCCGATCACTCCAGCCAGCAGTAACTCCTTGACTTTGGCGTTGCGCGGCGCGTAACGATAGTTGAATGTCACCTTGAGTTGGCGCCCGGTCGCCTTCACGGCGTCGAGAATCGCCTGGCAGCGTGGCGCGTCGATCGTCATCGGTTTCTCGGTGATCACATCACAGCCGAGTTCCATTGCCCGGATGATGTAGCGATGATGGGTGCGGTCGATCGACGTGACGATCACGCAGTTGACCCGCTGCTCGGCGATCATACGGTCGAAGCTCTCCGGCGTGTACATCGGCACGGGAGCGGCCCCAATCGTCTCGGCATAGTAGTGGTTGGTGTAATCCATGCGCGTCTGATTCTGATCGCAGTAGGCGACCAATGCGCCGTGATCCGGGTAATCTTCGAGCAGCGCCGTCGTAAACATCCGCGACCGCGACCCCAAACCCACGACCGCGTAACGCTTCCGATCCGACATGAGTAACCTCTCCTTCCAAGTGATAGCGAACGACCTAGTGGCTCGCCATCGCCGATTCTGGCCTGTGTGGTGCGGGGTGGGCGGCTATCCCTTTAGACCGCTGGTGCTGATGCCTTCCACCAGGTAGCGCTGGAACGCGATGAAGATCAGAAACACCGGCACCAACGACAGCACCGACATCGCGAAGATCGCCCCCCAGTTGGTCGATCCGGAGGCATCGGCGAAGTTCTTGAGCGCCAGCGACACAGGATACAGCCGCGGGTCGCTCAGGTAGAGCAGCGGCCCGAAGAAATCCTCCCAGGTCCAGTAGAATGAGAAAATCGCCGACGTAATCAAAGCCGGCGTGAGGAGCGGCACGATGATTCTCAAGAAGATATCCAGCCTTCCAGCGCCGTCGATCTCCGCCGCCTCGTCCAGCTCGTGGGGAATACCGCGGATGAACTGGATCATCAAGAAAATGAAGAATGCCTGCCCAAAAAACCGCGGGATGAGCAGCGGCCTGAAGCTATTAATCCAGTTGAGCTTGCTGAAGACAATATACTGTGGGATGATCTGGACTTGGGTTGGGAGCATCAGGGTGAGCAACATGCAGGTAAACCAGAAGTTCCGGCCCACGAAGGGGATGCGAGCAAAGCCGTACGCGACCAGTGCCGACGACGTGACCGCCGCGATCGTGCCGATGCCGGAAAGGATAAACGAGTTGCGGAAGAACGTGGCGAACGTGACGCCGCCAAAGCCGGCCCACCCATCGACAAAATTGGCCAGCGTGAGGTTTTCGGGTACCAGCGAGGTCGCGCGGGTAAAAATCTCTTCCGGCGGCTTGAAGGAACTGGCGATCAGCCACAGCAGCGGGTAGATCATGAACAGGCTGAATAGGCCGACACAGACATGGTACAGCAAGCTGCGCCGGGTTGGTTTCTCGACGCCAAGGCTGCGCGCTAGTGAAGCCATAATCATTCTCCCCTCGACTCGTAGTGGACCCACACCGACGACGATTTGAACGCGAGCGCCGTGAAGAAGGCGATGATCAACAGCAACACCCAGGCCATCGCCGAGCTGTACCCCATATGGAAGTTCTGGAATGCCTCGTTGTAGAGGTACACCGAATAGAAGCGAGTTGTATCCAACGGGCCGCCTGCCGTGATGATAAACGCCTGCGTAAACACCATGAAGCCCGCGATGATCTGCATGATCAGATTGAAGAAAATGACCGGGCTCAAAAGTGGAAGCGTGATCCTGATAAATTTTCGCCATCCTGATGCGCCATCGATCGATGCCGCCTCGTAGAGCTCGGTTGGAATCTGTTTGAGCCCTGCCAGAAAGATTAGCATGGGCGAACCGAACTGCCAGACCGCCAGCAGGATCAGCGTCCAGATTGCGGTGCGCGGATCGCCCAGCCAATTGAGCCCCCGCACGCCGATTGCGCTCAGCGCACCGTTGAGCAGCCCGTCGGGGCCAAAGATCTGCCGCCACATCAGCGCGACCGCCACGCTGCCGCCGATCATCGAGGGCACATAGAAGATCGCGCGGTACAGCCCAAGCAACCTGAAGCCGGTGTTCAGCACCACGGCGATCGCGAGCGCAAACGACAGCCGTAATGGCACCGCGATAAAGACGTACGTGAAGGTCGCTTGAACCGACTTCCAGTAGCGTGCATCCTGAAAGAACATTGTCCGGAAATTTTCGAGCCCGATCCATCGCGGCGCAGTGAAGATATCGTAGTCGGTGAATGATAGGTAGAGCGATGCCGCCATCGGAATCAAGGTAAAACCGAAAAAGCCGATCAGCCAGGGGGCGATAAACAGATAGCCGGCCAGGTTGTTACTGCGCCCGCGCGCCCACCGGGCCCTCGTTGCGCGAGCCGAGGCTGGGGCCGCGATAGAACTTCTCGGTAGTGAGTTACTCATCCTCGTACCTCTCTGAAGATCGAGTTGGGGCGTAGGAGATTCTGCCCGATTGCAGCGCTCGCACTACGCCCCTGGCCTCGCCGTCGACATTGAACCCAGGCCGGTACGCACAGGCTATTTGTTCTTCGCCAGAATAGCGTTGGCCTGGTCGCGGAACTGCTTGGCGGCATCTTCGGGCGACATCCGGCCGTACAACACCTCTTCCATCAGCGGCGTATACACTTTGCTCACCACCTCGCTGCTTCCGGCAGGATCGGGCGGGTCGAGCGGGCTGGGATTCTGCTCGACCAGGCTGACTAACTTGAACGCTTCCTTCTGCGCCGCCGATACGTTTGGCTCGATCGCCTTGCGGACCTCCGATGAAATTGGCACGCCGCGCTCGGCCGCCAGGATCTCATTGGCCGGAATCGAGTTAGTGAAGAAATCGATGATCTTCGCGGCAACATCCGGATGATCGCATTGGGCGGTGATCGAGAAAAACTGTGATGGCTTCAGGTAGTACCCCGGCTGGGCATTCGGGATTTTAGGCTTGGGGAACAGACCGGTCTGGAGCGAGCGCCCGCCGGCCGCCGACGAGACGGCGATGATCTGGTTGCTCCACATATAGGCGATCGCCGCCTGTCCCTTGACGATCGGGTTGTCCTCGATCGGTGCGGTAGCAAGCGTCACTTCGACATCGCGCTTGGGCATGGCGCCAGTGTCTTGCAGGCGCTTGACCATCGTAAAGAAGTCGACATACAGCTTGTCATCATCGTAGCCGAGTGCATTCCCCTGCTGATTGTAGAAGGTCTTGCCGTGCTGCTTGAGCCACAGCTTGAAGACCTGCCAGTCGTCCAGCGAGATGCTCATACCGTAGGTCCCCAGCTTGTCTTTGAGCTGAGTGGTGACCTGCTCAAAATCGTCCCAGGTCCAATCGTTCCCAGGGATCTGCACGCCGGCCTTCTGGAACAACGCGGGGTCGAAGATCAGCGATTGCGAGTTTGTACCAAGGCTGATCGCATACAGCTTGCCGTTGAGCCGGCCGCCATCGAGGTACTTTTGGTCGATGTTGGCGGTATTGATGGTGTTGTTCTGGATATAGGGATCGAGCGGCAGGAGCAGGTTTCGCGATACCCAATCGCCGATCTTCTGATAGTCCTGCTGGATCAGGCAGGGGAGATTACCTCCGGCGGCCTGGGTGGTGAGCTTCGTCCAGTAGTCGTCAAACGCGCTGAATTCATAGGTAATTTTGACGTTGGGGTTCTCCTTCTGGAAGAGATCGATCACCTTGATCGTCCGATCGTGGCGATCCTTCGACCCCCACCATGCCATGCGCATTTGGATCTCGCCGCCCGCCGCGGCGCCGCTTTGGGCTTGCGTGGTGGCGGGCGCGCCCTGGCTGCCGCTCGCCGCTGTGCCGCTGGCCGGGTTGGATGCCCCGCCTCCTGGGGCGCCGCCACATGCGGCGATTAATAAGCTGACGATCACCAAGACCAACAACCGTCGAGCATTCATGTCCCTTCCTCCTTACAGACTGCGGGCCGATTATGTCAGCGAACATGTGGCGGATCGTCCGCACGCATGTCGAGCTCGTGCAATTGGCCTCTGGAGCGCGGGCGTACGCATCAACGGATGGGAAAAGATAGCGGAAAGCCCGCCATCGCAGGGAGATGTTGGTGGCGCCTATTGTAGAAGTACGCATGCCATGCCTCATCGCATCTGGGCGTTCTTATTAAAGCTTCCCCCCGCGCTGCTCGAGGAGATCAAGCATCCGCGCTTTCACGGTAGCGATATGGATGCGCAATGCTTCTTTGGCCTGATCCACACGGCCATGGCGGAAAGCCTCCACGATCGCGGTATGATGATGCTGAGCCTGCTGAATATTATCGCCGTCGAGGAAGTGGACCCGCGCCCCGTGGGTATGGACCCGCAGCTGGGTGTAGGCGCGCAGGAGGCGATTGTTGCGGGTTAATGTGATAAGTGCCGTATGGAAATCGCGATCGTTGCTGGTGAAGGCATCATAATCCTGAATATCGGCGCCGGCGATCGCTCGCTGCATGGCTTGCATCGGCGCTTGCGCGGCTTCAATAAAGCGATCCACCGCTCCTGTTTGGAAGAGAAGCTCGGCCGCGTACAGCTCGATCATCAACCGCATATCGAAAATCTCGGCGATGTCGCGCGTCGTTAGCTCGGTGACGAACGTCCCTCGGCGCGGAGCAATTTCGACCAGGCCTTCGCTGGCGAGCCGCTTGAGCGCGTCCATAACCGGTGTACGGCTTACACCGAGCGCAAATGCCACTTCCGATACCGAAATCTGCGCGCCAGGTTTCAACTCATACCTCAGAATCTTGTCCTTCAACGCCCGGTATGTCTGTTCAGTCAGATCGGTATAGTCGAGTGGTTGATATGTGACAAGTGCGTTTTCCATACATGAGCTCGGCTGGTGTTCGAACAATCTGTCTTGCCATCGTGCTTACGAGGGGATGAACTGTCGGCGTTGGGAAGCACAAAATCTATGTTTGCTCGGCGGTGATATGTAACATGTTAGGGCGATCGCATTATAGCATGGCCTGATGGAATGATCAATTGCGAGCGATAGAGAAACCATTCACTCTTGGGCTCATGGGACGCAGACGAACGCTGATGAGCAACGCTGCCGTACAGCCGTTCAGTTGGTTCACATGGCGCGCCACAGCGCTAGCAATGCCGCGGCGTTGGCCATGGCGATACGCAGGTTCACCTTGAAATGAGCGGGCGCATTGTGATCAGCGGTGTCGGTGATACCACGGAGCTCGACGAATGGTATGTTGCTGAAGGCGCAGGCCCGTGCGCCACCCGCGCCTTCCCAGGCCACGGCACACGCCTCAGTCGCCTGGCGCAAGGCAGCGGCCCGCTCCAGCTCGATCACATCCTCATCACCACTGGCGACAATACCAAAGTGCACGCCGAACGGGAGCACGTGCAGCGGTAGCTGCTGCAGTGCGGCGATCAGCGCGGCATTGCCGGCAAAACGCGGCAATGGGTGGCTGCTGAAGCGCTCCGTATAGTCGTGTTCGACCGTCTCCGTCGCGACCACGAGATCGCCGACCGCGAGATCGTCGGCGAGCGCGCCGGCCGCCCCAACGCAGACGACCGCCTGCACGTCGGGCGCATGGTCGAGCAGATGCTGGGTCTGCACGCCAAACTGTGTCTTCCCATGCCCGCCGCGCGCGACGGTGACGGCCAGCGCGGGGAAATGCTGCGCCGCGATACGCCCAACCTGCACGACTGTGGCGCTGTAGCCGCGCTCATGCAGGCCTTGGATGAAGCAATCGACCTCCGCTTGCAGCGGAGCGATGTACAGGATACTCAAGCTAGCTCCTCATGGAGATGTCAAAACACAGCTGCCATTGATTCCCAATCGTGGAGTTATAAAACGACCTTCCGGCTCAACCCACAGGCGCATCACGCATCCACACGTGCGTCAAGTTCCGCGATGTGATACCGCATACTGCAACGGCGGGTTGGGCCGCCTGGGGATGGCGTCTTTGTCGGGTAGTCGGTGTTTTGCTTATGCGCCCTTTTTCGACTTGCTACTTCCATGGCGGCGCACAAAGTCATGGAGCACGTGCTCGTGCTGCGATCTGTCTTCAGCGGTAATATCGCTGTGCGCGCTGTTTGGCAGCACCAGAAACTCGGCGCCAGCAATGCCGTCCGCGAGCAGTCTGCACTCCTCAACCGAGATTATAGTGTCCTTAGCGCCCGCTACGACCAGTGTTGGCGCCAGCACCCGATCAAGGTGATGCAACAGGTTTGGCATCGACCTGGCTTCTTCAAGCAGATTCATTGCCCACTCAGATATTGGGTACGGCCAGACGAGGTATGGTGTGCTATCCACGAGCCAGACCCAGTGATCCGCGTCAATTGAGAGCCATTGAGACGGCGCGGATGCTGATGCAGGCGGCAATCGAGTGTTTGACAACAGTTCTCGCGTGGCCGGATACGCGAGACTCAATTCGGAGTTATCACACTCCCACACCTTGCTTGTGGAACCAAAAAAACCGATAATCAAGGCGGCAACGCGCTCAGGATGGTCAATGGCATAGAGCAGAGTGCTCACGACACCGTTTGCGTACTCCGAGAGTACCCATTGCTCCACGCCGAAGTATTGGCGCACCCGTTCAAGATCCGTCGCGAGGCTGCGCCACGGCGTTTTGGTGGGCGGCGATGAATGGCCGGACCCACGTGCGTTGACGAGAATAATCTGGTGATCCGCTTGCAGTGCCTGCGTCAGGTCCGTACCTTCAGCGGTCAACCCAGGCTCACCACCGTACATTGCAAAGCACACGGTTGTCGGCCCTCTGCCACCAGTAAACACTTCAAGGGTCGCCCCACCAACCTCGACGAAGTGTGGTTGGAGACTCGCAGTGTTCATGGGTCATTCCCTCCTTCGTTTGAGCCGTACAGACTCGATGGGCCGCCCAACGCTTGAGTTTAGCCGATTGCGGGTTAGCGACGATACCAACAATCACCAGAATGATTGATGCCCGACCAACTTTCAAGAAAAGCCAAGATTAGCAATTCGGCTGCAACGATTTGTTTGGAGGTAAGTGCTCAATTGACTTACTCACACTCACACCTTATTATTCCATCTAAAATCAATTAACCTTTGCCACCGGCGATACGGGCCGCTTCCGGCAAAGACTTCAACCGCAGCATGACCAGCACACCCAAGGCCGGCCCTGGAGCTAAAAACGCAAAAGCCCATCTCCATCCGAAAGCAGCTTCAAGGAAAGGGATCAACCAAATCGTCGCAACCGTGACGGTGAAGCCGGCGGCGAGTTGTAGCGTCAAAGCTGTTCCCACATAAGCTTGATCGGCCAATTCCGTGACCATCGTCGAGAACTGCGCAGAATCCGCCACAACCACGAAGCCCCATACCAGACCTACCAGAAGTACCAGCCATGGCGACGAGCCGAAGAGCAACCCAATGAGTATGGAACAACTTCCAGAGGTTACCATCATCAACGTGGTCGTCTTGGTTCTGCCCCAGCGATCTGCTAGGATGCCGCCTGTCCAGCAGCCCAGACCTCCCGCGACGAACATCGCGAACGTGGCATAGGCGGCCACTGTACCCACCGAAAATCCTTGGGCAACTAGCGCATCGGCAAAAAAGACCGAGAACCAGGCATACATGGCAAATAACTCCCACATATGGCCGACGTAGCCAATGACAGCAAGCCGGACGCCGCGATTGGCAAAGGCAAGACCGGCCTGTCGTGGATCGAAGGTTGCCGAAGGGAAGGGAAACGGGCCTTGCTTTATGGCGAACTGTGTAATCAGACCGCCCGCGAGGGTCAAAGCAGAGGTGATGTAGATCACCACCCGCCAGTCTAATCTGCCTAACCCGTTGATGAGGTGAGGCATTCCATTTCCCACCACGATTGCCGCGGCCAAAACCCCAAGCGCCAGCCCTCGACCTTCCCGAAACCAGGTAGACATCAGCTTGAAGGCGGGTGGATAGACGCCTGCCAGGAAGAACCCTGTCGCAAAACGCAATGGAATCCCAAAGGCGGCCTCACCCGCAACCTCTAACAACGCATTGACAATTGCCGCCCCAATCGCTCCGCCCAAAATGACATGTCGGGGCGACACAATATCCGACAGGTTTAACAGACTGGAAACCAGCGCGCCGCACACGAAACCAATCTGGACCGCGATGGTCAGCCACGCGGCGGCAGTCGGGGAAAGCTGCCACGCTTCCCGCAATTGGGGGATCACCGCCGAGGCTGAGAACCAAGTTGACATCGACAAGACAAGCGTGACCGCCAGTAGTACCAACGCTCGCCATCGATTATTATTCTCTTTTCCGAATGCCTGCCAACTCATTGACTTGACTCTTTCACAGAAATCTCTGCGCCCAGTTGTTGCACCAAATCTAATAAGTCGGGTCCGCCCCACTGTTCAACGAATTTACCGTTCTCGATATGAATCACATCCACCAGACCAACCGTCACTTTTTTACCGGTTGGCGCAATACCCAGGAATTCGTTCTGATGGGTGGCCCGTATGGTCGAGCGAAATGCCACCGATCATCTTCGGCAATGATCTCTTCCACTGTGAGCTGAATATCGGGGAAGGCAGCCCGAAATTTGGTAAGGAGCTGTTTTTGGTCATCGCGAGTCAGCGGTTCGATGGTCGGAGAACGATGGCGCTTGTAGTCCGGCGCAAGAAATTCATCAACTGCCGCCGGATTCTGCTTATCCCACACCTCTTTGATATAACGGCGTAAGAGAGCTTTGTTTTCTTCTGTTGACATAGGATGTTCCTCCTTATCAGTTGTGCCTCAAATCCATAAAGTATATTATAGTGATCGGAAACTAAAATGGCTCTTCAGGCTCTGCCGTGGATGCTCCTAAATGTAGGGGTTGCAGTGGGCGCCTGTGTGTGGCACCATGACAGCCAGCCGCGTGTTGTTGGAAAGGCTGATCACCATGCCCAACAGCCCTTTGTCTCCATCCCGCTCGATATCCCGGATGTGCAGGTCCTACAGACTGACCTGACCAAGGCTGGTGAGTTTATCGTGACCGTCGAGAGCACACTGACCAGCACGTCCTGCCGTCGCTGTGGCCGCACGATCACTGAGCCGCACGGGACCGATCAGCCGCGCTTGCTGCGCCACCTGCCAATCCTCGGACATCCGGTCTATCTGCGCATCCGCCCAAAGCGCTTTCGCTGTCCGTGGTGCGAGGGACAGCCGACCACCACTCAGCAACCGGACTGGTATGACCCCAAAGCCCTGCATACCAAAGCCTACGAGCGCCACCTGATCGTCCAGTTGATCAACAGCACGCTCACCGATGTGACCGAAAAAGAGGATGTGAGCTACGTGGCACTGCTTGGTGTACTTGACCGCTGGATCGCCAGTAGCATTGATTGGCAGGCTCTGCCGCCTTGCCATACCCTCGGCATTGATGAGATCGCCCTACTCAAAGGGCATCGCGACTACATCGCCGTGATAACCGCACGTGATGACGCCGGTGAGCTGCCTGTCGTGGCCGTGCTGCCCGATCGCTTGAAGACCACCATCATCGCCTGGCTGAGTGCATTGCCTGAGGTGGTACGTACCCGCATCACGACCGTCTGTACCGATATGTGGGAAGGCTATGTGAGTGCCGTCGAAGAGGCACTGCCAAGCGCACGGATTGTGATTGATCGGTTCCATGTCGCCCGTCAGTATCGGGCTGCTATCGATACATTGCGCAAGCAGGAAGTCAAGCGCTTGCAAAAAGAGTTGCCCGAGCAGCAGCACGACGAGCTCAAGCACATCCTCTGGCCGTTGCGCAAGCCGGTGGCTGATCTGAGCGATGATGAGGCACAACGATTGAAGCGCCTATTTGAGCTCAGTCCAGCGCTCGAACAGGCCGTCACGCTACGTGAAGAGTTGACGCGCATCTTCGAGAGTGCGCGTTCAAAAGCCGATGGCCTGCGCCGGATTGGTTTGTGGCGGGCGCGGGTTGAGCGCAGTGGCCTGACGTGTTTCGACCCGTTCCTCAAGCTGCTTGATACCTGCTCGACCGCATCGCGAATTACTTTATCAACCACGAAAGTAGTGGTTTTGTTGAAGGGCTGAACACCAAGCTGAAAGTGCTCAAGCGGGGCTGCTATCGATTGCGAAATATCGGGCGGTTCTTCCAACGACTGACGCTCGATCTGGACGGCTATCGGCGCTTCAGTCCCTGGCGTGACACCCCTACATCTAGACCTGTTCACGGCAACTCTTGAAGAGCCATTTATTTATACAGCCTCTATAGACAAACCACCAAACCGCAGTAAAATTTGCATACGCGCACAGGCGCCCTCAATCCATTGGATCGCTGCAGAACTCGTTCTGTGCAGTGACACAGAAAGGAGCACACGATGGCAGAAGCCAAGATTATGGTCATGTACCCTCGTCCGATCGATACCGCCGCATTCGATCATGCCTACGAGGACGAGCACACGCCGATGGTCCTGAAAAATTTTGCAGGCCTGACGAAGTTCGTGGCGACCACTATAGTGGGGACGGTGCAAGGCACGCCGCCGTTTTATCGGCTGGCTGAACTCTACTTCCCGTCCATGGAGGTGCTGCAAGCCGCGGCCGCATCGGCAAGTGGCGAGCAGACGGTCGCACATGGCATGGCGATCTCGACCGGTGGCCCCATGGTGATTGTGGTCGCCGAAGAACAGACCTTCATACCCTAATGTCAGTGCGAGCTAAGAGCAGGCTGAACAACTGAGTTAACCACCGCACCGACGATGAGTTACATAGCTGCAGATAGAGTTCAGCGGTTGAGAGCATCTGAGGCGAATAGCCCACTGGATTTGAACCCAGTGGGCTATTGCATTGTTCTATGATTGTCTTAGTAGGTGGAAGATTGTATATTGATAGTCCGCTTTCAAGACAGGTGACTTATAAGCCATGCGCGGCCGTGAAGTGTCAAGTTGCGCTGTTCCACATACTTAATAAAACAAAAGCTGCCCCTTCTGAATTAATCAGAAGGGGCATAGTGTCGCACCCATGCGCGCATAGGGCAAAGCAACGCCCCCGGTAATGAGCCAGGGGCGCGCGGAACTGGGCCACTGAGGGAATGGCACAGCCCCAGCACTATCGCTGAGGCCTCGCTATTCGCCTACAGCCAGGAACATCTGGGCGTTCCGGGGCATACCAAGGCGAGCCCGTCGTCGTCGCTGGGAGCGGCCTGGGTCGCGGCGGGGACGGCGTTCCAGGGGCGGGCAAGGAGGGCGGTCGGTGCGGGCGCGTTATGACTCAGCAAAGCTGGGACGGCAACGCCGCCGGCTAAGATGGTCAGGACCAGCAGCGTCGCCAGGATCAGCCGCCGCGCGCCCTGCCCGAGGTTGTGGATACGGAGTGTCATGATACGATGTGCCTTTCAGTAAAAGCGACCATCGGTCGCCTGTTTGTATGTCCAGATGTGCCACAGTGGCACCGCGCGAGCATAGCACACGGACTGGTCGGAACGATCAACACACCGATGGAATGACGGCTAAGGAAAAGCCGTAGGACGCCGCAAGAATACCCCCAGCCGAAGCCAGGGGCGCATAGTCCGAAGCCGCTGCTGCTTTCGCGGTGTTAGTTCCCGCATCCACCGCTAGGCGGCCGGGTTGTTGGTGACCGGGACATCCATGGTTGCTGCCAGGACCACCACCAGCATCAGCAAAGACGGGTGTTGCCATGGTAAGCGCAAGTAAGACGGCGAAGACCACCCGGAGCAGTTTTCTCTTCATGTTGAGCATCCCTCCTAGTACTGTCTATCTACACAGCCGACATCGATACCGACCTCGGACTACGCCTCAGGCCATAATACGCACTAAACTACGGTACCGCATTCGGGGCGATACCCTACGATGGAACACATGGAGCGGGGCAGGAGGAACAACGACCGACTCCAGTATATTAGGAGCGTCAATAGAAAAACGATAAAAACGTCATCCCTTGTGGCGTGGTGCGGAGAGCGATCGGGCTGAATTATGGGCGGCATATCTTGCGGCCCAGGAGCGCTATGACGCGTATTTTCTGCGGCCGGCGTAAGGGTGTCCTGGTAGAGAACCTAGCTAGGACTCGCCAACGCGTTCAGCGCAGCCGCTGAACGCCCCGGGGCGGTATCCTTGTTAGCTCTCTTGCTGCTCGGCCGCGCGCCTGCGCTCGTCCTCTTCCATCTTCTGGCGCAGGCTCAGCGGGCGCATGTCCGTCCAGACCTCTTTGATGTAGGCCAGGCATTCATCCTTGGGGCCGCTCTTGCCGATCGCTCTCCAGCCGAGCGGGATCTCGCGGTCGACCGGCCAGATCGAATATTGCTCTTCGTGATTCACCACGACATTGTAGATGGTGGTGTCTTCTTGCTCGTCCCTGTTCATGGCTCCTCTGAAGGTGACGGACGATTCGGTTCAGTTATTCGATCGGTCCCGCTATATTGTAGCATAAGGCTCTAGTGCAATTGCAGATTGCAGATTGCGTCTGGCTCGTATCAATGGGATCGATGCGCGACTGAAGCTCAAAAAGCTCGCTTGGAATTGCACTAGGTCGGCTCGGCAGAATGGCGCACAGCGCGTCAACGCACCACAAAGCGGGTAGAGATGAGCGAGATTGAGCGCACCCAGGCAACGATCGCCCGCGTCACAGCAAAGCGCGACGCGGCGAAAGACGAAGAGGCCCAGTGGTACTATGCACAGTGCCTGGTCGGCTGGTGGGCGTGGTTGAAGAAGCTGGGGGCGTGGTATCATTGATATGAAACGTATGCTGGTGAGAGGCGATAAATGTTCTGGCGCCGAATTGCGATGACGGTGAGTATCGGTGGTCTTGTGCTGCTCCTGCTGGGTTGCGCTGGGTTTGCTGCTGCGCTCCGCCAGGACGTGGTACCAGCCTTTAGGTGGGACATTCACATCGCCACGCGACACATCTTCATCATCCGCTATGGCCCATTTCACCAGGTGTGCTATCTGAGCCATTCACGACCGATATGCGACCCGCCCGAGCATCCAGCCCGCGAGTTCTATTTCCTCGATGTAACACGCGGGTATGTCCACACACTCGTATCAATCCCGATCACAGTCAACCCTCAGGCAAGATGACGCACCCCTGGTGATGAGCCATGGGCGTGCCTCCGTATGTTCCTGAAGAACCAGGGATTTTCCTAGGTCCTACTGACCGCCACTTACTACTATATGTGGTAGCATGTGCGTGATGGGAAGGGGGTGGATATGACACGCTTGCTGATCAAAACAGGGGTAACAGGGCTTGCTGCCCATATTCCTGATGGCCTCGGGCGTCCATTGTGCCACACACAGATAAAACTTGGCCAGTAGCTGATCCATTATCAGTCTCCAGAGGGGATACTGATCTGCTCAAACTGTCGTCGCGCGCAGGAACAGGCGGAGCGTGCAAGCGCAGCCGATGGGGGAGCGCGGCGCGGTTTCTGCTAACTTACAAGGCAGTGACGTAGTGCTCCAACGAGCAGGCTACAGCGGCAAGGAGGCGAGCGATGCGCGTTTTCTCGTGGTGGAGAAAGTTCCGGTACGAGCGCCGGCTGTGGCGCTGGCACCATCACCGCCAGCCCCATCACCGACATCACTGGTGGCAACCGCACTGGTGGCACAGGCCGAACTGGTTGCACTGATAATGAACGCCCCGCCAGCACAGGCCAGCGGGGCGCCTTCGTGTCACGAATTGCCAGGAAACCCTACGCCGGATTTCGTGACCTGGGGCCCGACTCGTAGCGCCTCAGCGCACGTCTGGCGACGCTGAACACCTCGGGCGGTATGTCGGTGTGGGTGCGAGCGCAGAAGGGCGCACAACAACACAGATATATGTAGTATGATTCTTAATGTGGTCGGTCGTCGTCACCACGGAAGGATGCTTTATTGTATCGCTTGTTCACAGCTTCGCCCACAGGATCAACAATTGCCCCCGCAGAACGCGGCCAGCCAATGACGTATATTGTTGCTTCACCCGCAGCCCCAACTCTGATATTGCGTGTTCTCAGTAGTATCCAGCCAACTTCTAGCATCTTGTTTACGTCGTTCGGATTCTCATGTTCTTGAACTTGTATCACATCTGGATATGGCTGAACTTCGCTCATGTGATTTCCCTTATCGAGATTGTTGATCGTTGTGGTACCAGCATACCACTCCACCGGCGCACCGTCGACTCAGCAGAATGGCGTAGAGAATTTCGAGGCGCAAGATAATAAAGACAGGACGATGTGAATCTACATCGTCCTGCTATGTTCGCTCCGCTCTTCTCCAGCGGATATATCAGAAATGCATAAAGCACATATCGTGCCAACGACAAACCCATTGACCGACATCGAACGCACCAGGGCAACGATCGCCCGACTCCAGCAGAAAGTGGCCAGCGCCGAAGGGGCGAGCGCGCGATACTATGAGTTGTGCTTGATTGGCTGGCGCGCGTGGCTTCGGAAACTGGAGTCGGGCGTAGCGTTACGTCGTATCTGGCGATGCGTGGCCGGCTAGCGGCTTGACCGCCTTCCAAAGTAGCGACGAGGTGCGCGTCGTGTCAGGCTGAGTAAAAATGCGAGGATCGCCGCGCCGACGATCGCCCACAACACCGCCATACTGGTACCGCCGAACGAGAGTGTCAGTAGCGCTAGCAGGCCGAGCTGGTGCGCCAGCCATGTGCCTAGCACCGCGCCGACAAGGCCCACGGCGATCGAGCCAATCAGACCGCCGGGGCTGTAGCCAACTAGCGCCGCGCCAATAGCGCCTACGATCGCACCAACAATCAACCATACAATTAGCTCAACGAGCGTAAAACCGGTGAGTGCCACTTGCATCGCTGTACCTCGTTTCATCTAGCCACTAGCCGACGGCGCCAAGGTTTCGCCAAATCGTCAAAGCGGTTGTGATCCACCACGTCCCCAGTACTGAATTCATTGTAGCAGCGCGGCGCCGAATCGAGTAGCGGGGGTACTCCGCATGGGGTATCCCTAATAAACCTGACAGCGTCGGGGAAAATGCGCCTGGAAGGATAGCAGCGCCCGCCAAAGCAAAGCCCCGCCAGCACAAAGGCAGCGGGGCGGCTTTCTTCCACCGATCTCGCGCGCCGAAGGTCGTCCACTACCCCCGATGTTGGGTCGCAACTCGCCCGCTATTTTAGAAGTAGGCGAATCGGCTTCGTCTACCTCTCCCCAGGAAGATTATACACGAATTTGATTCGTCCCATCCCGCGAATCGATGCAATTGGCGAATCGGATTCGTCGATCATCCGTCGTGGCTCGCTCAAAGGCGAATCCGATTCGCCCCATCCCGCGAATCGGCGCCAATCACGAATCGTCTGCCTCAGCGCGACCTTCTGCTCAGCGACCCGGTCTGCCGATCCCGCAAATGCGCCACAACCGATCGCTGCGGCGTATCGCCGGCATGCCAGCTGCGGTACACATGTACTACTGGCAATCGCAGCTACCCAGGAGCACTTGCCCAATGGACCAACCCCAACCGAAACTGCTCGATCAGGTGCGTGCGCGCCTGCGCAGCAAGCACTACGCGCGTCGTACTGAGCAGAGCTACATCGACTGGATCACCCGCAACGTCCGCTTTCATCAGATGCGCCACCCGCGCGAGCTCGGACCAGCCGACATCAGCGCCTTTCTCACCCACCTTGCCGTCGATCTCAAGGTCGCCGCCTGCACACAGAACCAGGCTCGCAGTGCGCTGTTGTTCCTGTATCGTGAGGTGCTTGGCATCGCCCTCGATGCAGCGCACGATGTGGTCGCCGCAAAGACGCCGCAGCGCCTGCCGACGGTGCTGACCAAGGACGAGGTTCGCGCGCTGTTGGCGGAATTGTCTGGTGACTATCGGCTGATGGCCCAGTTGCTCTACGGCAGCGGACTACGGCTGATGGAGTGTCTGCGGCTG
>WNGF01000812.1_pt1 | contig 63974 bp, 61 predicted proteins | sample 5400641 | NCBI WGS metagenome assembly WNGF01 (sample SAMN13153371, study PRJNA577476) | soil metagenome | isolation source: 80 cm soil or saprolite under grassland replicate 2 | place: USA:California | collected 2016-06-15
CTGTGGCGCAAGACCCCCTCGCTCAAGCCCTCGATGAAGTCTTCACCGCCCTCGGCCTCGACACTCACCAAAAGGTCGCCTGAACAACTTGAACGAAATTCACGATTTTCGGTCAGTCGTTTCACGATCGACTCCGGCGGCTTTCAGCCGCGCCAGTCGCTTCGCGACCGGCGGCCGAGAGGTCCTAACCCAGAGCCGAGCACCGTGCCCTGGCTCTCGCGCCAACAACTCCACTCTGCCCCCTCCGGCCGCGTCGAGCGGCCGCTCAGACATTCTTCCTTGTCCGGACGAAAGATCTCCGTCGCGGACAAGCTGTACCTCGGCGCGTCAAGAGCATTCCTTCGACGATCTCTTTAGGCGCAATTCCCTGCATGTGTTTCGGCCGGGTGTCCGTAAATAATCCCGGCTAGCCTCCCGCGGGCTTCTCCACGTGTCCGCCGAACTCGAAACGCATAGCCGACAAAATGCGCGCGGCAAACTCGTCTTCGCCGCGCGAGGTGAAGCGCTGGAAGAGGGCGGCGGAGAGGACGGGTGCCGGCGTCCCCTCGTCGATGGCGGCCTGCGCGGTCCAACGCCCTTCGCCCGAATCGGAGACGCGACCCGAGAACCTGGCCAGATCCGGACTCTTCCAGAGCGCTGCGGCCGTCAAGTCCAGCAGCCACGAGGCCACGACGCTGCCGCGCCGCCACACTTCGGCGATGTCCTTCAGGTCGAAATCATACCGGTAGTGCTCGGGATGGCGCAGCGGCGTCGTCTCGGCGTCGACCGCGTGGTCGGCCTTGCCGACGTTGGCGTGGCGCAGGATGTTCAGACCTTCGGCGTATGCGGCCATCAGGCCGTATTCGATGCCGTTGTGGACCATCTTGACGAAGTGCCCGGCGCCGCAGGGCCCGCAGTGGAGATAGCCCTCCTCGGCCGTGCCGCCGGCCTGCTCGCGGCCCGGCGTGCGCGGGATGTCACCGCGGCCGGGGGCGAGCGTCGCGAAGATCGCGTCGAGGCGGCGCACGACGTCGGTTTCGCCGCCGATCATCATGCAGTATCCGCGCTCGAGGCCCCAGACGCCGCCCGACGTGCCGACGTCCACGTAGTGGATGCCGCGGCCTGAAAGCTCCTTCGCGCGGCGGATGTCGTCGATGTAGTAGGAATTGCCGCCGTCGATCAGGATGTCGTCCTTCGTCAGAAGCGGGGCGAGGCCGGCGATCGTGCTGTCGACACCGGCCGCCGGCACCATCAGCCAGACGGCCCGCGGCGGCTTCAGTTTTGCGACGAGCTCCTCGTGCGACGCCGCGCCGGTGGCGCCTTCGCTGGCCAGCCGCGAGACGTTTTCCGGGTGCCGGTCGAAGGCGACGCCTTCGTGCCCGCCACGAATCACGCGCCGCACCATGTTCGCGCCCATTCGGCCGAGACCGATCATTCCGAGCTGCATACGGCTGACCTCCCTGGGAAGAAGCGAAGACTAACAGCCTGCGACGCCCGCCTCCTCAGCCAGGCGTCAGGATCTTGCGGATGCCGCCTTCGAGCAGCTGCCGGCGGTCGGCGGCGCCGAAGAGCTGGATCAGGCGCGCGACGAGCCCCGTCCAGCCCGTCTGGTGCGAGGCGCCGAGGCCCGCTCCGCTGTCGCCGTGGAAGTACTCATGGAAGAGGAGGCAGTTTTTCCAGTTCGGGTCGGTCTGGAATTTTTCCGCTCCGCCGAACACGGGCCGCCGGCCTTCGGCGTCGCGAAGAAAAATCCTCGTGAGGCGCTCGGCGATCTCTTGCGCGACCTCGAAGAGGTTCATTTTCCGGCCGGAGCCGGTCGGGCACTCGATCTGGAAGTCGTCGCCGTAGAACGTGTCGTACTGCAGGAGAGCGCGGATCAAGAGCGCGTTGATGGGAAACCACACGGGCCCGCGCCAGTTGGAGTTGCCGCCGAAGAGACCCGAGGTCGACTCGGCCGGCTCGTAGTCCACGCGCCAGTTCCGGCCGTCTGCGGAGAAGACGTACGGGTGCTCTCGGTGGTGCCGGGAGAGGGAGCGGATGCCGTAGGGGCTCAAGAACTCCTTCTCGTCGAGCATGCGCGAAAGCACGCGGCGCAGCTTGGCTTCACCCATGATGGCGAGCAGGCCGCGGTTGCCGACGCCGCGGCGGTCCGGCGGCGCCACGGTGGCCGCAACGTCGGGATGGCGCTTCAGGAAGGACCGGGCGCGTTCCATGAACCTCGGGAACTTTTGCGTGTGGCCGGGCTCGAAGACGGTTGCCGCGCACAGCGGCAGCAGACCCACGAGCGAGCGCACCTTGAGGCGCGCGGCGCGGCCGTCGGGCAGCCGGAGCAGGTCATAGAAGAATCCATCCTGCTCGTCCCACATTTCGTCCTGGTGCTCTCCGATGCGGTCCATCGCCGAGGCGATCCAGAAGAAGTGCTCGGCGAACTTGACGGCCATGTCCTGGTAGGTCGGATCCTCCGGGGCGAGCTCGAGGGCGATTTGCAGCATGTTCTGGGAAAACAGGGCCATCCAGGCCGTGCCGTCGGCCTGCTCGAGGTGCCCTCCCGTCGGAAGCGCGGAGCTGCGGTCGAAGACGCCGATGTTGTCGAGACCGAGGAAGCCGCCCTCGAAGACGTTCCGGCCTGTCGGGTCCTTGCGGTTGACCCACCAGGTGAAGTTGACGAGCAGCTTCTGGAAAGCGTTCTTCAAGAACGCGACGTCGCCCTTACCGCGCTCCTGCTTCTCCGTCAGGTACACGAAGAGCGTCGCCCACGCGTGCACGGGCGGATTGACGTCGGAAAAGTTCCATTCGTAAGCCGGCATCTGTCCGGAAGGGTGGAGGTACACCTCGCGCAGCATCAGATCGAGCTGCTGCTTGGCGAGCTCGATGTCGACCGCCGCCAGGGCCACGGCGTGAAAGGCCAGGTCCCAGGCGGCGTACCAGGGGGACTCCCATTTGTCCGGCATGGAGATGACGTCGTCGTTGAGCATGTGAAACCAGTTGCGATTTCTGACGTGCTCCCGCGCTCCGCCCGCCCTTCGGCTGGCGCCGTGCTCCTCGAGCCAGCGGTCGACGTCGAAGTAGTAGTGCTGTTTGCCCCAGAGCATGCCGGCCAATGCCTGGCGCATCACGTTGGCGGCGTCGCGGCTCACGGAGGAAGGCGTGAGGGCGGCGTAGAACTCGTCCGCCTCGCGCTGCCGCGCGGCGAGCACGTCGTCGAAGCGCGCGTTGAAGGGATGACGATCGGATGGCTGGCGGGCACGCCTCAACGCCGTCGGCCCGAGGTCGGAAAGACGCAGGTGAAGCACGGAGACCTCGCCCGGTCCGATCAGGAGCTGATAGTGGGCCGCGGCCTTCGAGCCCGTGCGCGCGGGGTTCACCGCGGCCGTCTTCCCGTTGACGACGAACTCGTGGATGCCGTCCTTCACGTAGGCCGTCATGTTGGGGGCGCCGAAGATCCGCTCGAGGTTGGTCTCGTTACCGGTGAAGAGCAGCGGCGGGCCGTCGTCGGCGTAGAGCCAGCGCTCCCCGAGCTGCGGATGCTTGGCGGCGATGGTGGCTGCGCCCCGCGGCCCGGCCGCCGCCGCAAGAAGCGGCTTGACGGCGTCTTCGTCCCACGCCCAGGTGTTGCGGAACCAGAGAGTCGGCAGGACGTGGAGGCCGGCCGCCTCGGGACCGCGGTTGGTCACGGTGACCCGGATGAGGATGTCCTCGGGCGAAGCCTTGGCGTACTCGGCCAGAATGTCGAAATAGCGGTCGTCTTCGAAGACGCCGGTGTCGAGCAGCTCGTATTCGCTATCGTGTCGGCCGCGGCGGCGGTTCTCCTCCACGAGGTTTGCGTAGGGAAACGCTCGCTGTGGATACTTGTAGAGCCACTTGTTGTAGGAGTGCGTCGGCGTGGCGTCCAGATAGAAGTAGTACTCCTTGACGTCCTCGCCGTGGTTGCCCTCGCTGTTGGTCAGGCCGAAGAGCCGTTCCTTCAGGATCGGATCGGCGCCGTTCCAGAGCGCGAGGGCGAAGCAGAGGCAGCTCTTCTCGTCCGAGAACCCGGCCAGGCCGTCCTCGCCCCAGCGGTAGGCGCGCGAGCGGGCCTGATCGTGGGAAAAGTACTCCCAAGCATTGCCGAGCTCGCTGTAGTCCTCGCGGACCGTGCCCCACTGGCGCTCGGAGAGGTAGGGCCCCCACTTGCGCCACGGGACGCCTTTCTCGCGGGCTTCCTCGAGCCTGCGGTGCTCCGCAGTGACGGCCGCCATGAGCTGCGCCTCAGATTAGCATGCGGTCGGGAAGCGGCCGAATTGACACCGCCGGGCGCAAACGGGCACGGAGGCGGAGGGAATGCCGCTCTAGAAGTTCTGGAGAGCTTCGACCGGCGCGTAGGCGTCGGTCAATTCTGGTGTGCCGGGCGGCGGCTCTGGGCTGTGAATCAAAAGGGACGCGATGTCCGCGAGGCTTGGAAGTTTCCATTTCGCCGACAGCTCTCGTGCGTTGCGGCGAATGAGGTCGAGATCGAGCGGATCCGCCGAGACCGTGGCGAACACGAGCACGGTTCCCGACACGGACGCCCGGCCTGCCGAGATGTCGGAGTTCACCAGATAGACCTGGCCGAACTGTCGGCGAATCGTCTGATAGGTCGCCCAGAAAAGGCGGCCGTCTTTGCCCATCAGGTTTGCGATGAAGTTCGCCGCGAAGACGCCGTGTGGAGACAGGCGGCCGTGAAGTGTTTGGAAGAACTCCCGAGTCGTCAGATGGAACGGAACGCCGGTGGAATTGAATGCATCGAGAATGATCAGGTCGTACGGCTGGCCTGCCCGCGCCAGAAACGTTCGGCCATCCTCTATCGTCGTGCGCACGCGCTCAGATTCGCGGTAGAGGAAGAACTCGCGAGCAACGTCGCGGACCACTGGATCGATCTCCACGCTATCGATGACGAGGTTTGGCCGAATTCGCGTCAGAGTTCTGACGGCATCGCCGCCGCCCAACCCGATCATGCAAGCGCTCTCTATTCGAGGCCTCATGACGATTGCCAGGGGAAGGCCCTTTTCGTACGGCACAACGGGCTTCTCCGGATGCTCGAGATTGATCGCACTCTGGGCCAGGTTGTCGAAACGCAGCCACCTCGTGTCGAGTAACTGCGTCACGAGGATGTGGTGGTACGCCGTGTCTTTCTGGAGCAACACTCGCTCGTTGCCGATGGCGCCGGGGCGCGCGAATCCCGCTACGCCGCAGGCCGCGGCAGCCGCGCAGACGATGATCACGCTGGCTCGCCCGCGCACGAGCAGGAGAGCGCAGAGGACGAGAGTGGCCGCAAGGCCGAGGAGAAGGGAGTTCACCGGAAAGGCGGGCATGAGCACGAACGTCGTCAGCAGCGTCCCCAGGATCGATCCCGCTGTGGAGAGCGCGGAGTATCCGCCAGCCACGGATCCAGCGGCCTCCATCTGGCGGATGGCGATGCGCACCGCAAAGGGCGTGACCATGCCCATCGCGACTGATGCCGGCAGGAACAGAACGATCGAGGCAAGGAGCGTCGACCCTCGCGCGTCCCAGCCGCTGCCGACAAGAGCACGCAGCAGCGCGCCTCCCCACACGACGCACGGCACGATCAGAACAGCGCCAACCGAGAGCACGATCGACAGCACCCCGATCGAGGGCCGCCGATCCGCCAGACGGCCTCCCAGGGCATAACCAAGCGCCAGTGCGGTCAGAAACGTCGAGATGAGGCTTCCCCAGACGTACACCGAGGATCCGTAGCTCGGCGCCAGCACCCGCGATCCTAGAATCTCGAGCGCCATCAGCACAGCTCCCGCCAGCGCCACGACCGTCTTAAGAACCAGAATCCTCGAATCCGGGAAACCTTCCGGGGGGTCAGGCTTGAATTCTTGCATTATTGAACCAGCGTCTCGGCAAGCCGATCGACTTCCTTCCGGAGCGCCACTGACTGCCGGAGACAATCTTCGAGTGTTCGGATATCACGCGTGAGAGTCGATCCGTCACGGTTGAGGTACTCGGCTGTTCGCACGAAGGGGATTCGCCCAATCGACTTGGCCAAGTGCGCCACGATAGCTCGCCCAAGCGACGCGTCCCGCCGGCGGCCGGCACCACGGAGCGTAGCCACCTCCAGCCCTCGGCTCTCCGCGACTCGCCGCGCCACGGTCTCTACGCCAAGGCTCCTGCGTATCAGCTCCCGCTCGGGCGCTACTTTCAAAACCCGCCGGACGAAGCCCTCGTCACCCTTGAAAACCTGGGCAATCCCTCGAAGCCCTTCATAAGGCTCCTCCGGCTCCTCCAGCATGAGCCGCCGATATCGGCTCACCGCGCCCATGCGACGCGATGCCAGATAGGCCAGCCCTCGGTCCACATCGACCCAGTCGGGTCCGCGCCCCCTCCGGTAGTAGCGATCTGTCGTCCACCTGTATTGCTGGGGCACCGCGACGATTCCGGCCTCGACAGGGTTGCGGTGGATGTACCGCAAGAGCGCCAAGAAATGTCGATCGCCATCGACCAGAAAGGCCATATACCGCCCCTGGAAGAGATGACCTGCGCGGCCTCGCCGGCGGTTGAACCATTGCGTGTAAGAGCTCTGCAGCGCCAGCATCAGGCGCGAGACCGGCACCGCACCTCGTCGGATTGCCAGATGGACGTGGTTGCTCATGAGGCAATAGGCGAGCAACTCGAACTCGAAGCGCTCGCGGTAGTGCGCAAGCCGCTTCAGGTATTCTTCGCGATCGCGGTCGTCGAGAAAGACGCTCTTACGCTGGTTGCCACGCACTATGACGTGGTACAGGCCCCCTGGCACTTCCACCCGCAGTCGTCTAGCCATTTTTCGCGATAATACAAGAATTCAAGCCTGACCCCCTACTCACCCGCAAGAATTCAAGCCTGACCCCCTACTCACAAGTCAGCCAAACACGAAGAACAGTGCTAGGGATTTATCCCACCCCCAAAACGCTCATCAACTGGCACGCGGGACAGCGGCGGACAGCGTCATCAGCCCTGAAAGGCATAGGAGATCTTCAGGAAGAACTGGCGCGCGGCGGGAACGAGATCGTATCGGTTGGTCGCGGGTGCCGCGTCGGCGGCGGGCAGCAGGACGCGGCTGTCGCCGTAGCCGAGGAAGAAGACGGTCTGCCAGTTGAGCTTGTAGGAGAAGAGCGCCGAGCCGTCGAAGGCGCCGCTCTTACGGGACACGGAGAAGCCATAGAGAGCCGGTTCGCGGGCGACCTCGACGTACTGTCCGATCACGCGCAGAAAGCAACGGGCATCGAAGGTGTACGTCGCCTTCAGCCGCGCCACCTGCGCCGTGAAGAGCCGGCCGCCGGAGACATCCAGCCAGCGCCGGTCGCCGTTGAACTGCAGCTCGAGGTGATCGGTGGGCCGGGCGGTCACCGCCGCCCCCAGATCCCCCCCGTGGCCGGCGCGAATATTGTCGAAGTCGACCTCCTGCCCGACGAAGCCCTGGAACAGGAGGCGCGTGATCCGCCTCGAGGGATCGATCTGGACCTGCCAGACGAGCTGGGTGCGGTCGAAGACCTCGTTGCCCGCGCGCACCGCGTCGATGTTGGCTCCGACGAAACCGTTCAAGTTTCGGAAGCCGAAAAAGTTGATGCCGGGAAACCAGCGTCGCGAGACCAAACGGCCTTCGCGGTCGGCCACGTAGTCGAGGCCGGCTCGAGGCTGGAGCTGGCGGAAGACTCCCTCCGGGTAGAAGGTCCACCCGATCTGGCCGGTTCCCTCGCGGATGCCGACCTGCGGCACGAAGCCGTCGTCGGCACGGAACCCGTCCGCGATGTCGCGGTACTCGGCGTTGGCGAAGAAGGTCTGCGTCGTGTGGTTCCAGAGGAGATCGAGAGCGGCCCCCGAGACCTTCCGCCCGTCCCATTCTGGAGCGACCTCGGGCAGGTCGGGATGGCGCGTGTCGCCGTAGAGGAACTGCCCGGTGATCTGGTCCCGATCGTTGGGGCGCCACTGGAAGTCCGGGCCGAAGACGCGGTTGTGGCCGCCGCCCTCGATCTCCCGGTCCGCGGCGAGCAGGCCCGCGAAGGATTGACCGATGTCCCGGCGCAGCCGGCCGATCACGAAGATCGAGCGGAAGTCTTGCGGCGCGAACGTCGAGAAGTTCGCTCCCGGCAGGATCACGCTTCCGCCTCCGCGGTCTTGGCCGACGAGCAGCGTGTAGGCGGAGACGTCGAGCTTGCCCGTGACGCGGCCGCCCCAGCGGGGCGAGGTGATCGTGCGCGTGTAGACGGCCTGGATCGGAGTCTGCAGAAGGTCGACGCCTTCGAGAAAGAACGGGCGCTTCTCGGGGTAGAACAGCGCGAAACGCTGGTTGACGGCGATTTGCGCGACGTCCGACTCGATCTGCGAAAAGTCCGGATTGATCGTCGCGTCCAGCGCCGTGTCAGGATTGGGCGTCCACTTGGCGTCGCCCCCGGCGTTGGCGCGCACGGGCTTGTTGACGAAGGAGGAGCGAGGATCGGTCCGGTCGCGCGGGCGGCCGTCTTCCTTCGCGCTGGCGTAGGGTGCCGCAACCCAATGGCCGGCGGAGGGAAGCCCCGCCAGGCCGGTGATCTCCCGCATGTGGCAGATCAGGCAGTTGGAGCCCCGCGGAAGGGGGCTCGAGTGGAAGGCGTAGCGAAAGTCGCGCGGATAATTGCGCCAGATCAGGATGCCCCACGTCTGCGGCTCGCCCTTTCCGTAGCGCAGAGTCGAGAACGGGATGCGGATCTCGGCTGCCCAACCCTCCGGCGTGATCCGCGCGGCCGTGTCGTAGAAGAAGTCGGGCGAAAAGTCTTCCACGAAGTTCGCGTCGTTCCACATGGCATCTCCCTGGATGCCTCGCGGGTTGACGCGAAACTCCATCGCCGCGCGCCGGTCGTTGCGCGTGTCGAGAAAGATCGCCACGTTGTCGTCGGTCCCGATGACCTGGTCCCGATCGACGTAGGGCGCGCGGATCTTTTCGGGATGGGGATCGTCGCAGCGCACGGCGATGTAGAAGAACTTCTCGTCGTAGGTCAGGAAGGCGACCGTCTTCGCCTGGGGCGCGACGTTGTCGCCCGGACTGGTCTCCCAGAAGGCCTCGACGACGGCGGCATCCTTCCAGCCGGCGTCGGAGAGGTCTCCGTCGATCGTGATCGGAACGGAGGCGCGCGGGACCGCGAGAGGGGCAGGTTGGGAAGTTTGCGCGGCGGCTTGCGCCGCGAGCGCGAAGACCAGCAGAAAACAGGACGCCCGCCCCACGCCCCTTCTCTTACGCGCTCGGCAGCGAAAGGTTCCGGAAGCTCGTTGTATCGTCGATCCGTGAGCGCGTCGGACTCCCGGGACATCCTCGATCCGCGCGTGCGCGCGGCTATCGAGACGCTCGGCGTGGCCTGCGAGGTTCTCGCCTGCGATCCGGACTTCGCGGACACCGCCGCGTTCTGCTCGCGGTACGGGATCCCGCCGGCTCATTCGGCCAACACGATCGTCGTCGCTTCCCGGAAGGAGCCCAAGCGACACGCTGCATGCCTCGTCCTCGCGACGACGAAGCTCGACGTCAACCGCAAAGTGGCCGAGCTGCTGGGCGTCAAGAAACTCTCGTTCGCTTCGGGTGAGGAGACGGTCGCGCTGACGGGTATGACGGTCGGCGGCGTCACGCTCTTCGGCCTGCCCTCGGAATGGCCGATCTACGTCGACAGCCGCGTCGTGGCCCTGAGCTCCGTCGTCGTGGGCGGCGGCAACCGCTCCTCCAAGCTCCGCCTGTCCCCGGCCGAGCTCCTGCGGGTTCCCGGCACCCGGTTCGTCGAGGGCCTGGCGGTGGACCGATAGCGCGGACTCTGCAAGTTCGACATTCCGGACGAGTCGGGATATCGTTGCGGCCGGGACGGTCGTCCCTTCGGGGGCCCGCCATGGTGAACTGGCAGGAATTGTCCGAAGCTGAGCTCGTCCGCGTCGGCCGTGAAGCCCTGAGGTCGTTGCGTTTCGAGCGCGCACGCGATGTGTTCCGCGAGTACACAGAACGCCTGTACCGGGAAGTTCGGCCGGTTCCGGCCGGAATCCTCGCCAACTACGCGCTGGCGCTCGGCCATTGCAACAGTCTCAAAGAGGGAATCGCTCTCTGTCAGAAGGCGCAGAAGTCGGACCGACGCGCGCCCGAGGTCTACTACTGCCTGGCGAAGCTCTATCTGCTCGCCCGCTCCCGCAAGCAGGCGTGGGAAGCGCTCGACCTCGGGCTTTCTTACGGGCCGGCGCACGCGGGGCTCATCCAGCTGCAAAAGCAGATGGGCGTGCGCCGGAATCCGCCTCTGCCCTTTCTGCACCGCGACAACCCCTTGAACGTCCGCATCGGCAAGGCGCTGCGACGCCGCAAAGGCGCGCCTCCCCGCAAGGGCACGCCTCGCCGGCCCTCCGGGGCTGCCGCCTAGAGGCTGCGTGTCGGACGCCGCGTATCTCGAGGACGCCGTCCGGCAGTTCCACGGCCAGAAGAAGCTCGCGGAGAAGGCGCTGGCGCAGGTCTCCGACGACGAGTTCTTTCACCGGCTCGATCCCGGGTCCAACAGCATCGCCCTGATCGTCAAGCATCTCGCCGGCAACATGCGCTCGCGCTGGACGGATTTCCTGACCTCCGACGGCGAAAAGCCCGACCGCCACCGCGACTCGGAGTTCGAAGTCGCCGAGTCCGACACGCGCTCGGAGCTGATGGGGCGCTGGGAACAGGGCTGGGGCTGTGTCTTCGGGGCCGTGGAGGCCTTGAAGCCCGAGGATCTGGGTAAGACCGTCGCCATCCGCGGCGAGCCCCATTCGGTCCTGAAGGCCGTCAACCGTCAGCTCACACACTACGCCCACCACATCGGGCAGATCGTGTTCCTGGCCAAGCACCTGGCCGGCCCGCGCTGGAAGACGCTCTCGATCCCGCGAGGGCAGTCGGAAGAGTGGAGGAAGAACGCAACGTGATCGCGCGTGATCGCAGCGTGAACGCAGCGCGAACTAAGTCGGACTAACTTCCCGGCGTTCTCGTTGCGTTCGCGGCGTTCACGGCGTTGGCAATGTCTTCAGCCACGCCTCGAGCGCGGCGCGATCCTCGCCCTTCAGGCGCCGCAGCGCCCCCTCGCGGTGGGAGGCGAGCGTCTCCGGCCGATCGAAAGGCAGCCGGTCGTACATTTTGCCCCCGGGCTCGTGGCAGGGCGAGCATCGACTCTGAAGCACCGGTCGTACGGTCGTCGCGAAGAGATCCGCGGCGGACGCCGCGGGAGCTGGCGAAGCGGGGACGGGTGTGGCCTTGGGCTCGCCGGGCGCGGGCGTCGCCGCGCGCGCGGGCATGGGCGTCGGCGCGGCGGCTGAAGTCGGGTCGGGTGTGCTGCGCCCGGCGCACATCAAGGCCGAAGCCGACATGGCGAGAACCAGGCAGGCGGCAAACGTCCGCGCACACATATCGGCATTCTATGCCCGCTCTTGCAGGACTAACATCCCTCCCGATGCACGAATACCTCGCGGCGATCGACCAGGGCACGACAGGCACGCGCTGCATCCTCTTCACGCTCGACGGCCGGATCGCCTCGTCGGCCTATCGGGAGCACCGACAGATCTTCCCGCAACCCGGGTGGGTGGAGCACGACCCACTCGAGATTCTTTCTCGAACAGCCGAGGTCGTCTCCGAGGCCCGCGTCAGCGCTCCGTCCGGGAGGGTGCTCGGGGTCGGGGTCACGAATCAGCGCGAGACGGTCGTGGCCTGGGATGCCCAGACCGGCCGCCCGCTCTTCAACGCCCTCGTCTGGCAGGACACCCGAACCGAGCCCGATTGCCGCGCGCTCGTCGAGGCAGGGCTCGAAGGCGACGTTCGAGCGCGCACGGGTCTGCCCATCTCCACCTACTTTTCGGCGACGAAGATGCGCTGGCTGCTGACGCATGTGCCCGAAGCGCGTGAGCTCGCGCGCTCGAGCCGCCTGCGCCTCGGCACGATCGACACCTGGCTCATCTGGAACCTCACGGGCGGGGCCTTCGTGACGGACCCGACCAACGCCTCGCGCACGCTGCTCTTCAATCTCGCGGCGCTCGACTGGGACGCCGCGCTGATCGACCGCTTCGACATTCCGAGGGGCGCTCTGCCGGAGATCCGCCCGTCGGCCTCGCGCGAGCCGTACGGCGCGACCCGGGCGGACGGGCCTTTCGGCGCGGCCGTGCCCATTTGCGGCGACCTGGGTGACCAGCAGGCCGCCCTTCTCGGTCAGGCCTGCTTCGCGCCCGGCGAAACGAAGAACACCTACGGCACCGGCTCGTTTCTGCTGCAGCACGTCGGCGCGTCGCCTGTGGCCAGCCGCCACGGCCTGCTCACGACGGCGGCCTGCTCGATCGGCGGCGGGAGAGCCTACGCCCTCGAAGGTTCTGTGGCGATCACGGGCGCGGCGGTGCAGTGGCTGCGTGACAATCTCGGCCTGATCGGCAGCGCGGCCGAGACCGAGGCGATCGCAGCGAGCGTGCCCGACGCCGGCGGCGTCTACTTCGTGCCGGCGTTTTCCGGACTCTTTGCGCCGCACTGGGACATGCGCGCTGCGGGCGTGATCGTCGGCCTCACGCGCTTCGCGACGAAGGCGCATCTCGTGCGCGCGACGCTCGAGGCCATCGCATTCCAGAGCCGCGAAGTCGTGGACGCCATGGCGGCCGACAGCGGCCATCGCGTCTCGACGCTCAAGGTCGACGGTGGCGCCACGTGCAACGACCTTCTCATGCAGCTTCAGGCCGACGTGCTCGGCGTCCCGGTCGTGCGTCCTGCCGTGCGCGAGACGACGGCCCTGGGAGCCGCCTACGCCGCCGGCCTCGGTCTCAAGATCTACGCATCGCCGGAGGAGCTCGCCCGGCTCTGGCGCGCCGACCGGACGTTCGAGCCCGCTTGGCCCGCCTCCCGCCGAGAGGAGGCGCTGCGTGCCTGGAGCCGTGCCGTCGACCGCGCCAGGAACTGGCATCCCGCCTGAGGTCAGCTGTGGAACAGACTACCGGGCGGCCGCCAGCAGCTTCCGGATTCGCTCGACGCGGCGGCGGTGACGGCCTGCCGGGTGGCCGAGGTCACGCGGCTTCGCCGCACGACAACCGGCGAGCCAGGCCAAGGCCACGATGACGACGAGGGCCACGCGTCTCTTCACGGCACGACCATAGCGGAGCGCGGGCCTTCGAGACATGTTTGAGACGTCTCGGGAGGCATCCACAGGAGCCCCTTCTCATGCAACTGACTGTGCCGTGAGGACTTTTCTGAGGCGTCCCTCGGGCATGCGCCTTGCGATAGTCCTGTTGCGGTCGTTGCTGACGGGAGGCCGCGAGGTTCAAAGATGAGACGAAAAGAAAAGGGATTCAGCCTTCTCGAGGTGATGGCCGTTGTTGCGGTCCTGGGCATTCTTCTCGTGATCGCCCTCCCGAACCTCTGGAATGCGATCCAGCGGAGCCGGCAGCGACGCACCATGGTGGACATGCGCGCGCTCGGCATGGCTGTCGAGGGATACGCCGCGGACCACGACTCCTATCCTTCGGCCTCCTGCGCCATTCCCATTCTGCCCAGTCAGCTCACGACATTGACTGCCGAGTCCTTCGAGAAGCTGGCGCCCACTTACATCGCGCAGGTGACGCGCCGCGACGGGTGGGGCCGCTACTACGGCTACTTCGTGGATCCTTCCGGCGGCTACTACCTGATTCAGTCGTCCGGGGCCAAGGACACCGGGTTTGAGCCGATTCAATGCAGCGAGACGGCCGACTTCAACGAAGACATCGCCTTCTCCAACGGATCCTTCATTCAGGGTCCGCTCGGCGGGATTCCGCCGGGACCCTTCTCCTTGAAATAGAACTTTCAGGCTCGCATCTATAATTCGCGGCCATCCGTCGCGGCCGGCCCGACAGGCCGCTTACGAAAAGAGGATGCGCCGCCATGAAGCTCCGTCCGCTCGCCGTCTCCGTCCTCTTTGCCCTGCCCTTGGCCGCCGCATCCGCCCAGGCGGCGCCCCCCGAGACGGGACCTGACGTGCGCGACACGCGGATGCTCGCGCAGCCCGCGCTCTCCCGCGATCACGTCGCGTTTGTTTACGCAAGCGCCGTCTGGGTCGCCGACCCGGACGGGAGGAACGCCCGGCGGCTGACTTCGGATGCGGGTGAGGTGACGAACCCGGCCTTCTCGCCGGACGGAAAGCTCCTCGCCTTCTCGGCGCAGTACGAAGGCAACACCGATGCCTACGTCGTGCCCGTCGAGGGCGGCGTGCCGAAGCGGCTGACCTGGCATCCCGGAAACGACCTCGTGCAGGGCTTCACGGCGGACGGCTCGGCCGTCCTCTTTACGTCGCCCCGCGCCGTTCACACGGCCCGTTACACCCAGCTCTTCACCGTTGCCGTCGGCGGCGGAGTCGAGCAGCCGCTCGAGATTCCCAACGTGGCGCGGGCCGCCTACTCGCCCGACGGAAAGCGAATCGCCTACAACCCGGTCGGGCCGGTTTTTCAGCAGTGGAAGCGTTATCGCGGCGGCACGACCTCGAAGATCTGGCTTTTCACGATGTCGGACCGTTCGATCGAGAAGATCCCGCAGCCGGCGGGCCGCTCGAACGACGTGGATCCCCAGTGGATGGGCGACGCCGTGTACTTCCGCTCGGACCGCGATGGCGAGTTCAACCTCTACGCGTACGACACGAAGACGAAGCAGGTCCGGCGGCTGACGAGCCACGCCGACTTCCCGGTGCTTTCGGCATCGGCGTCGAGCGGGAAGCTCCTGTACGAGCAGGCCGGATGGCTGCATCTGCTGGACCTTTCCTCCGGCGCGGCACAGAGGCTCACGGTCGGCGTGGCGGCAGACCTCGCCACGGCGCGTCCGCGGTTCGTCAAGGGGGCCAAGTACATCCGCGAGGCTTCGCCTTCGCCCTCGGGCGCCCGCGTGGCCTTCGAGTTTCGCGGCGAGATCCTGACGTTGCCGGGCGAGAAAGGGGATCCGCGCAACCTGACCAACAGCGTGTCCGCGCACGACCGCTCGCCCGCCTGGTCTCCTGACGGGAAGTGGATCGCCCATATCTGCGACGAGTCGGGCGAGTACGCTCTGCACATCCGGCCGCAGGACGGCAAGGGCCCGGTCAGAAAGTGGAAGCTTGCGGGCTCGGGCTTCTACGATCGCCTCAACTGGTCGCCCGATAGCAAGAAGATCGCCTACACCGACAACTCCTGGGCGCTCTTCTGGATCGATGTCGCCTCGGGCGCAGCGAAGAAAGTCGCCCAAGAGCCGGTCTACGGGCCGCGCAAGACCCTTCGCGGCGCCTGGTCGCCCGACTCGAGGTGGATTGCCTACACGCTCAACTCGACCCGGTACATCCAGACCGCCCATGTCTATTCGCTCGACCAGGACAAGTCCTTCCCGGTGACAGACGGCTTCTCCGACGTGACGGAACCCGTCTTTGATCGGAGCGGCAAGTACCTGTTCTTCCTCGCCTCGACCGACGCCGGCCCGGTGAACAACTGGTTCTCGCTCATGAACCAGGACTACCGCGTCACGCGAACGCCGTGGCTCGCGGTGCTGCGCAAGAACCTGCCTTCGCCGCTGGCCAAAGAGAGCGACGAGGAGAAGGGCGCGGCGGCCCGGGCGAGCAAGGAGGGAGACGACGAGGGCAAGACTGCGGCGAAGGCTGACGAGAAGAAAGACGCCGAAAAGAAGGACGACAAGACGGAGGCGGCCCCGAAGCCCGAGCCCGTCCGCATCGACTTCGAGGGTCTCTCGTTCCGCATCCTGGACCTCCCGATTCACGCCGCAGATCTCTCGAACCTGCAGACGGGGGCGGCGGGCCAGGTCTTTTATCTCCGCGAGGCGGACGGCAAGAAGGCGCTCCAGCGCTTCGACCTGAAGGACAGAAAGACCGAAACGCTGCTCGCCGAGGTGGATGACTACGACGTGACGGCCAACAGCAAGAAGATTCTCTGGAGGTCGAAGGACGCCTGGGCGATCGGCTCGGCCACGGGCAAGAAGATCGACAGCTCCGAGGGCAAGCTCAAGGTCGAGAGCCTCGAGGTGCGCGTGGATCCGAGGGCGGAGTGGCCGCAAATCTTCCACGAGGTCTGGCGGATCAATCGGGACTACTTCTACGACCCGCAGATGCACGGCGTGGATTGGCCGGCGATGGAGAAGAAGTACGCCGCGTTCCTGCCCCATCTCGCCACGCGCGGGGATTTGAACCGCGTGATCCAGTGGATGTGCAGCGAGCTCGCCGTCGGGCACCACCGCGGCGGCGGTGGCGACACGTTCCTCGAGGCGAAGACGGTGCCTGGAGGGCTCCTCGGAGCGGACTACGAGATCGCCAACGGCCGCTACCGCTTCCGTAAGGTTTACGGCGGCCTGAACTGGAACCCGGAGCTGCGCTCGCCGCTGACCGAGCCCGGCGTCAACGTGAAGGCGGGTGAATACCTGATCGCCGTGGGCGGCCGCGACGTCAAGCCGCCCGCCAGCGTCTACAGCTTCTTCGAGAACACGGCCGGCAAGGCGATCGACATCACCGTCGGGCCAAACGCCGACGGCTCCGGTTCGCGTACGGTCACGGTCGTGCCGGTCGAGAACGAGCTCGCCCTGCGCAACCGCGACTGGGTGGAAGGCAATCTGAAGAAAGTCGAAGAGGCCACGGGCGGGCGCGTGGCCTACGTCTACGTGCCCAACACCGCTGGCCTCGGCCACACCTACTTCAAGCGCTACTTCTTTCCGCAGTCGGGCAAGGACGCCATCATCGTGGACGAGCGCTACAACGGCGGCGGCAGCGTGGCCGACTACTACATCGACATCCTGCAACGTCAGGCCATTTCTTGGTGGGCGATGCGCTACGGCGCGGACTTGAAGACCCCGTCGGCCTCGATCCAGGGACCCAAGGTCATGATCATCGACGAGAACGCGGGCTCGGGCGGAGATCTCCTGCCGTGGATGTTCCGCAAGTTCCACGTCGGGCCGATCGTGGGGCAGCGCACCTGGGGCGGCCTCGTGGGCGTCCTGGGCTTCCCGGTGCTCATGGACGGCGGCAACATCACCGCGCCGAACCTCGCCTTCTGGACGCCGGAGGTCGGCTGGTCGGTCGAGAACGAAGGCGTGCCGCCCGACATCGAGGTCGAGCAGACCCCGGCGGATGTCATCGCGGGCAAGGATCCCCAGCTTGCGAAGGCCATCGAGATCGTCATGGCGGAGCTCGCCAAAAACCCGCCGGCGAAGCCGAAGCGACCGCCGTACCCGGACAAGTCGAAGTGAAGAGGCGCTGGATGGATAGGGATAGGATGAGAAAGAGGATGAGGAACTTTGACGACCGAAGGGAGATCGGCAATGGCAATGAAAAAGAAACGCCCGAGCGGAGGAAGAGCCAAGGCCAAGAAGTTGAAGGTGAAACGACAGAAAGTTGAAATGACGGACAGAGACGCCACAAAGGTGAGAGGAGGTATGACCTCGGCGAGGTACAGTCCCGCGACTTCCAAATTTTGAGCTTACCCAGCGTCCTTTCTGGATGCTGACCTCGCGGTGGGTGGGGGCGATTCATGAGTGATCGGACCGTGATGTTGATAAACATGCCCTGGTCCATGCCGCACCGGCCGTCCATCCAGCTCGGCACGCTGCAGAGCTTGCTGAATCGCTCCAACATTCAGACGGAGGTTCGCTCATTCAATCTCGTTTTCATGGATCACCTCGCCTCTAACCCTGACCACGAGGAGCGCTTCTCGTTTGCGGATTACCTCGAGATAGCCGAGAAACATTTCGGCATAGGGTTGGGCGACTGGATCTTCGCGGTTGCTCCGTTCCGCGATCCCGACGAGTGGGATGAGCAATACCTCGAATATGTCCGCGCCCCGGGCGGCCGTGACGAGATCGTTGCCAAAGCGCTGCGAATCCGACAGCTTGTGCCGTCGTTTCTGGAACGTTGCGTCGACGATGTCCTGGCGGCCGGACCCAGCGTCGTCGGGTTCACCACCACCCACAGCCAGAACGTTCCCTCTCTGATTCTGGCGAAACTCCTCAAACTGCGCGATCCGTCGTTGCGCGTTGTGTTCGGAGGGGGTAACTGCGACGGCCCGATGGGCGATGCCTTGCATCGCTCCTTTCCATGGGTGGATATCGTCGTGCGGGGCGAAGGCGAGCGGGTGTTGCCCGCGCTGCTGCGCGATCTCTTGTCAGACGGCGAGGTCCATCCGCAGCCCGGTCTTTGCTATTGGCAGGGAGAGCGCCGTGTGGCTATCGAGCAGCGGGCCGGTGCCGAGGTGCCCATGGATGAAATACCCATTCCAGACTACGTCGAATATTTCGACCGCCTCCGGACGAATTCCGCTCGCGCGCAGATTCTGCCGCATCTCACGATTCCTTTCGAGAGCGCGCGAGGGTGTTGGTGGGGGGCAAAGGCCCACTGCACTTTCTGTGGCATGAACGGTTCGTCCATGGCTTTTCGCAGCAAGAGTCCCAGCCTTGTCGTCAGCGAACTGCTGGAGTTGGCTCGAAAACACGAGTGGCTGAGGTTCAACGCCGTTGACAACATCATAGACATGCGCTACTTCCGGGATCTCCTGCCACGGCTGCGCGAAACCGGATATGACTTCCGGTTGTTCTACGAGACGAAGGCGAACTTAAGGAAAGAACACCTGCGGGCGATGCGAGACGCGGGCGTGCTCGAGATTCAGCCTGGGATCGAAAGCCTCAGCACGCCCATACTCAAGCTGATGAAGAAGGGCGTGACGGCGTTGCAAAACATTCGGCTTCTCAAATGGTGCGCGGAGCTCGGGATTCAGCCGGGCTGGAACGTGATCTATGGGTTCCCCGGGGAACCGCCGGCGGAGTACGAGCGGATGGCGGATGTGATGAAATCCCTCGCCCACCTGACCCCGCCACACCTGTTGGCTCTCGAGCTGGACCGGTTCAGTCCCTACTACGATCGACCGAGCGAATACGGATTGGAGATCACCGGTCCAACGGCATACTATCGGCTGATCTATCCGTGCGATCAGGCCGCGCTCAACGACGTCGCCTACACATTCGACTATCGCTATGCCGATGGCCGCGAGCCGAAGAATTACATCACAACCATAGGGAAGCGCATTGAAGTCTGGGGGGCGGATTTTGCCGCCGGCGCCACCCTGAGCTACCGGCGCGGGCCGGGTTTTCTCTTGATCAACGACCGGCGTCCCAGTCTGGGTGGATATGACTACTCGTTGAGCGAGGCGGAGAAGACGATCTATCTGGGTTGCGACGGCGGAGCGACCCCGATGATGCTGTGGAAAGAGCTGCGTGCCGGCGGCAAGACAGAGATCAGTCCTGACGACGTCGCCGACTTTCTCGATGAGCTGACGGAACTGAAGCTGATGTACGAAGAGGACGGCGTTTATTTGTCGCTGGCAGTTCTGGTGAATCCCGAGTCGAAGAGCGCTGTCGTCGAGGCAGGAGATGGATTGGTTCCCATCAGTCCTTTGCTTAAGCGCTCTGATCAAGTTGTCGAGGCATAGGCGAGGCAGTCGTACGGCGGTGAGGAAGCAACTGCCCGTCATGCCACCCAGTCCCCTGCCCCCTCTCTACGCGGTCTGGATGGACCAGTGTCTCGCGGGACCCATTCCGCAAGAGTCCGATGCGTCCTGCGCCGATTGCGCGATGCTGGCGGACGGGCACCACAGACCGTCCCGCACCGAAGTTTTCTTTAATGCGCAAACCAAATGCTGTACGTACATCCCGGCCATACCGAACTTCCTGGCGGGTCGAATCCTCGCGGACCGCGATCCCGACTTCGCCTCAGGCCGTGCCACGCTGGAGGCGCGGCTGCGCGCTGGTGTAGTCGTTACGCCGCTCGGCCTGGACCAGCCGCCGACGTTTCTGGCGCTCTACGAGCAGAGCAGCTCCTCATTGTTCGGGCTGAGCCGTGCTGTGCGCTGTCCGCACTACATGCCCGACGAAGGGGGCCGATGCGGCATTTGGAATCATCGCGCCTCAGTCTGCGCCACCTGGTATTGCAAGTACGTGCGCGGAGAGACGGGGTTGAGATTCTGGAAGACGATGCACCAGCTGCTAACGGCAGTCGAAACGAGCTTAGCGCGCTGGTGTGTGCTCGAGCTTGACATCGGGGCGGAAGCGCTGCGACGTGTCTTCCCGTTACCCGGACGGCCCAGTCGCTCTGGAAGTATCGCCGCGCCTGCGCTCGACGGCGTTCCGGATCCGGCTGAAGAGAAAGCGCTGTGGGGCAGCTGGGCAGGACGAGAAGGGGAGTTCTACGCTGAGTGCGCGCAGCTCGTGAATGCGCTTGACTGGAGTGACGTGATTGCTATCGGCGGCCCGGAGCTGCAGGTTTTTGCGCATTTATTGCGCGAGGCTTACGACAAGCTGACGTCCGAAGAGATTCCAGAGCGACTGAAGGTTGGAGCTGTCCGGATCGTTAAGATGAATCAGGATTCCTGCTGCGTCACAACGTACAGCGAATATGATCCTCTCAGTGTTCCCAAGCGACTCGTTGAGGTGTTGGGCCACTTCGATGGGCGGCTCACAGACCAAGCGCTGGAAGCGATCGCGGCCCAAGAGGGCATAAGACTGAGTCCGCCGTTGGTTCGCAAACTGACAGACTTCGGCGTGTTGGTCCCGGACGAAGACCTGGCGCCTCAGGACTAAAGAGATACGGTCCTTGCGAGGTGCGAACAAGTCGAAGTAAAAGAGGCGCCGGATGACCAAGGCTCGAGCACCGGTGCCGGTTCCAGACCTCGACTGGCCTGCCGAAAAGGCGGGAGAGCTCGGCCGCGATGCGGTCGCGGTCTGGGAGGAGTTGCTTCGCAAGCTGCGGAGCCTGCCGGTCGCGCGGCGCGCCGGCGACGAGGAGGTGCGCCGGGCGGTCGTGCGGGCGATTCCGGAGGAGCCTCTCGCGCCCGAAGAGCTGCTCGCACACTTGCGCGAGGTCGTGCTGGAGCGCTCGATGTACCCCGGGCATCCCGGTTTCATGGCGTACGTCAGCGGAGCCGGAACGGTGCCGGGCGCGGCGGCAGACTTGCTCGCGGCGGCGATCAACCAGAACGTGGGCGGATGGCGCCTCTCGCCGGCGGCGACCGAGATCGAGCAGGCTCTGGTGCGCTGGTTCACCGGGCAGTTCGGCCTGCCCGAATCCGCCGGGGGCCTGTTCGTCTCCGGCGGAGCGATGGCCAACTTCAGCGCCTTGAAGGTCGCACGCGACGCGCGCTGCGGCTTCGACGTCGGCGCGAAGGGCGTGGCGGCGGGGCCGCCTCTCGCGCTCTATTCCTCGACGGAGGCGCACCACGTGATCGACCGTGCGGCCGACATGCTCGGGCTGGGCAGGGACGCGGTGCGGCGGATCCCGGTGGATACCGAGTGGCGAATGATCTCGGCCCGACTCGATCGCGCGATCAAACGCGACGTCGCAGCGGGCGTTCGGCCCGTCGCCGCGGTCGGCACGGCCGGGACCGTCGCAACCGGCGCTGTGGACCCGCTCGACGCGATCGCGGACGTCTGCCAGCGGCACGGCCTCTGGTTCCACGTGGACGCCGCGTACGGAGGGCCGGCGGTGCTCGCAGCGGAGCTTCGCCCGCTCTTTTCGGGGATCGAGCGCGCCGACTCGATCGCGTTTGACCCGCACAAGTGGCTCTACACGCCGCATTCGGGCGGGTGCGTCCTGTACCGCGACCGAAGCCTCGCGGAGGGAGCATTCGCGCTCAACCCGGACTACATTCACGAGGACAAGGAGCGATCGGGCCACGGCTTCGACCACCTGACCATCGGCCCGCAGTTTTCGCGCGGCTTTGCGGCGTTCAAGGTCTGGATCTCGCTGCTGGCCCACGGGCGCGCGGCGTACGCGCGGCGCATCGCGCAGGATGTCGCGCTCGCGCGTTACCTGGCCGAGCGCGTCGCCGAGCGGCCGGAGTTCGAGCTATCGGCGCCGGCCGTCCTCTCCATCTGTTGCTTCCGGTATGTTCCCCCGGATCTGCCGCCCTCGCCGGGACGCGATGCGTACCTCGACTTGTTGAACGAGCGCCTGATGACGGAGATCTGGCTCGACGGGCGCGTCCTCTGTTCGAACGCGGTCTTGGACGGGCGCTTCGTGCTGCGCGCCTGCATCGTCAATTTCCGCACCGAGGCAGCCGAGTGCGACCGGCTTCTCGATGTCGCCGCCGAGCACGGCGCCCGCCTCGACCGCGAGCTGCGGCGGACGTTTCGCGAATGAAGACCTTTTTTCGCCGCGCGGCTTATGTGACCGGCTTCGCGGCCGGAGGAGCGTGGTTTCTCTTCTGCTCGGCGGTCGGGCTCGTCTTGCTGCTCGTGACGGGCGGCAACCCGCACGCCACGCACTATTTCGCCCGCATTGCCTGCGGCGGGATCGTCCGGATGATGGGCTGGAGGGTCCGCATCGAGCCGGCGGGAGCTTTTGGCGCGGTCCGCCCGTGCGTCTACACCGGCAATCACCAGAGCATCATGGACGTGCTCATCCTCGGGTCCGTCGTGCCGAAAGGCGTCGTGGCGGTCGCCAAGAAGGAGATCGCGGCGATCCCGCTCTTTGGCTGGTATTACCGCAAGGCCGGCAACCTCGTGATCGACCGCGGCAGCTCGGAGGACGCCAAGCGCCTGCTCGGCGAGGCCGTCCGCCGCATCCGCGAAGAGAAGCTCTCCGTCTGGTTCATGCCCGAAGGCCATCGCAACGCGTCACCGGAGCTGCTGCCGTTCAAAACCGGGGCGTTCCGTCTGGCCGCGGACGCGCAGGCGCCGGTCGTGCCCGTCGTGGTGGAGCCGCTGGCCGCCGTCGTGGACACCGGCCGGCTTCTCGCGCGCCGCGGAACCCTGCGGGTCCGATTTCTGCCCGCCCTGCCGCCGCCGCCGTCGGCAGACGATGAGAAGCAGATCGTCGCGTACGCCGCCGGCGTTCGCGCGGACATGCAGAGCGCATTCGACGAGCTGCGCGCGACGGCGCCGCCAATCCGCTAGAGAGGAGGAAGGCTTGTGACCGCTTTGCCGACTCGCTCGCGCCCGCGGATCCTGGCGGCTGCGGCCCTGCTCGCGCTCGTGCTTCCCCTTCGGGCGGACGAGAAGACGCCCACACCGGTCGAGCGCTCGAACCAGAACGCCCGTGTGTTGATCGAGGTCTTCTCTCGTTTCGCGCCCGAGAGCGCGGGACGCCTCGGAGTCGATGGCCTCGACGAGGAGATCCTGGACTTGAAGCCCGATCTCGCCGCGCGGTCCGTCCAGGCGACCAGCGAAGCGCTCGCCAACCTGAAGGAGCGTCTCGCCGCCGAGGCAGATCCGTTCGTTCGGCAGGACCTCGAGATCTTGATCGGCGCCGGCGAGCGCCACATCGAAGGAACGAAACTCGGCGAGAAGTACGACATCCCGTTCTTCGACCTGCCGCAAACGATCTTCGGGGGCATCCGGGCGCTCCTGGACGACCAGGTGCCGGCCGAGCGGCGCGTCAAGGCTTTGGTGCACTTGAGGCGCTACGCCGGAATGGAAGCCGGTGGCATGCCGATTGTGAGGCTCGCGGAGAACCGGATCCGCGAGAGGCTCTCGATGCCGGGGCTTTCCGTTCCGTTCAGGGACCAGCTCGAGAAGGACCTCGGGAACGGACCGCGCTTCGTCGACGGCATCGGTCAGCTCTTCGATAAATACAAGATCGCCGGCTACCAGGAGGCCTACGGAAAGCTCAAGTCTCAGCTCGCCGACTACGAGAAGTTCGTGCGGGGGTCGCTCCTGCCCCGCGCCCGTATGGACTTTCGCCTGCCAGCCGAGAAATACGCCTTCGCCCTGAAGCAGGCGGGCATCGACATGCCGGTCGCGGAGCTGACGAGCCGGGCGCGCGTCGCTTTCAAGGAGATCCAGAACGAAATGCAGGCGCTCGCCCCTCTCGTTGGGAAGGAACGCGGCTGGACCGACTACCGGGACGTGCTCCGGGAGCTCAAGAAGGAGCAGCTCGCCGGCGACGTCATCTATGCGTTCTACCAGGCGCGGATCAAGGACATCGAAAAGCTCATTGTCGACAACCACGTCGTGACGCTCCCGGCGCGCCCGATGCGCATGCGGCTCGCCTCCGAGGCCGAGAGTGCGGCCACGCCCGCGCCGAACATGCGCCCTCCGCGCCTGCTCGGCAACACGGGAGAGATGGGCGAGTTCGTGCTGCCGCTCAAGATCCCCGGCAAAGCCGGCCGCAACGAGATCAGCTTCGACGACTTCACGTTCGCCGCGGCTTCCTGGACGCTGACCGCGCACGAGGCACGGCCCGGGCACGAACTGCAGTTCGCTTCGGTTATCGAGCGCGGCGTCTCGACCGCGCGAGCGCTCTTTGCCGTCAACAGCGTGAACGTCGAGGGCTGGGGCCTCTATGCCGAGGCGGAAATGAAGCCGTACTTCCCGCTCGAGGGACAACTCGGCGGCTTGCAAGGCCGGCTCCTGCGCGCGGCGCGCGCGATCCTCGATCCGGGCCTGCAGATGGGAACGATCACGCGCGAGGAAGCGACGCGGATGCTGCGCGAGGACGTCGTCCTCTCCGAGGCGATGGCCTTGCAGGAACTCGAGCGCTACACCTTCCGGGCGCCCGGACAGGCGCCCTCCTACTTCTGCGGCTACCAGCGCTTGATGGAGCTGCGAGCGGACGCCGAGCGGATCCTCGGCCCGCGGTTCAACCGGCAGAAGTTCAACGACTTCGTCCTTTCGCAGGGAATGCTCCCGCCCTTCCTGCTGCGAAAAGCGGTGATGGAGGACTTCATCCCCAGACAGAAGGCGGGGTAGAAGCCGGAACACCCTCTCCCGCGGGGAGAGGGAGAACGTTGCCGCGGGAATGTTGGGCCGTCTCCGGGTGTAGTTTGTAGGTATGGCCCGGGGTTGGGGCAGGAGCGAGGAGGATCAGGGAGCTGAGAGGGAGCAGGATCGCGACGCGCACACCGCACCAGCCGGAGGAACGACTTCCGCCTCGGCGGTGATCGCGGGCAAGCGCCGATCGCTCGAGCTTTCGCTGGCGCGCATCGAGGATCTGCTTGCGAAGACGAGTCATCCTCCCCGACGGGAGGCGCTGGAGTCGGCCAGGATGGAGATCCTCGAGCGGCTCGACGGGCTGGCTTCTCGTCCGGAATCCGGCGACGGCCCGAGTTAGACTCGGCTCCATGAGGGACCATATCGATCGAAGGAGATTCCTGCGCGTGGCGGCCGGAGCGGCCTTGCTGCCCTCGGGATCGGCGCTGGCAGCGGCGAAGGCGGCGCGCAAAAGGCCGCCGGTTGTGGGCGACGGCGTGCCCGTCAGTCGCCGGCGCCTCCTGCAGCTGAACGGATACGCCATCAACGCCGAGACGCCGCTCGACGCTTTGACGACCTACATCACGCCCAACGATCTCTTCTTCGTCCGCAGTCACTGGAACCCCGCTTACGCCAGCCCGAAGAGCCTGAAGACGTGGTCTCTGACTGTGGACGGCGAGGTGGAGAGGCCTCTTCAGGTCTCTCTCGCCGATTTGAAGCGGATGACCCGCACGACGGTGACGTGTGTCCTGCAATGCGCCGGAAACGGCCGGGCGCTGTACAAGCCTTCGGTTGCGGGCGTTCAGTGGAGCTACGGGGCCGTCGGCAACGCGCGCTGGACGGGCGTGAGGGTCAAGGACGTCCTGGCGCAAGCGGGCCTGAAGGCCGGCGCACGCCACCTGCACAGTTTTGGGTCCGACAAGCCGCCCCAGAACGTGCCGCCCTTCCATCGTTCGATCGAGCTCGAGAAGATTCTCGAAGACGGCGTGCTCGCGTTCGAGATGAACGGCGAGGCCCTGCAGCAGCCGCACGGCGCGCCGCTGCGCCTCGTCGTCCCCGGCTGGGCGGGAGACCACTGGATGAAGTGGATCATGCGGCTCTCGCCACAGGCCGACGCTCAGAAGGGTTTCTACATGGACACCGCATACCGCTGGCCCTTGAAGCCCGGGGAGCCCGGCGTCGCCTTCAAGCCCGACGAGATGAAGCCGGTGACCGATCTGTTCGTCAAGTCGAACTTCACGGAGGTTCCGGCTGCCGCGAAGGTCGGCGTGCCCGTCACGGTGCGCGGCTTCGCCTTTTCGGGCGCGCCCGACATCGCGAAAGTCGAGGTCAGCGACGACGGCGGAGCGACGTGGAAAGACGCGGCTCTCGACGCGCAGCACGACCCGTACGCCTGGCGGCTCTGGTCCTTCCGCTGGGAGCCGAAGGCTCTGGGCAAGGTCACGTTTTTGGCGCGCGCCACGGACAGCCGCGGCAGCGTCCAGCCGAAGGAGGCTGTGTGGAACCAGAGCGGCTACCTCTACAACGCCTGGCACGCCGCGACGGTCGAGGTATCGTCGTGAGGGCGCCTCGGGTCGCCTGGATGGCGCTCGCGGGGGCGGGCCTGCTGTTCGCGTTGGCCGGTCCGGTTTCCGTCGCGGCGGCTCCGAAGAAGAGGAAGGCGGCCGCCGCGAAGGAGGCGCCGGCCAATTTCGACAAGAGCTTGCCCGTGCTCGGAACGAAGCTTTCCGAGTTCCCGCCGGGGCCCATGAAATCGCTGGCCGACGCGACTTGCCTGAGCTGCCACTCGGCGGACATCGTGGTGCAGCAGCATCTGACCGAGAAGCAATGGGCGGCGGTGGTCACGAAGATGGTCGGCTGGGGCGCGCCGGTGCCGGAGGACAAGAAGAGCGAGATCGTCGCCTACTTCGTTCAGTACTTCGGCCCCGAAAACACGCGCTGGCAGCCGGTCGTCACGCGGCCCGTCGGGCGATAGCGCGCGTGGCCGCCGGGCGGGACAAGGACCCGCTCCTGCGCTGGGGCTCGGGCATCGTCGCCGTGGGCGCGCTCGGACTGCTCGCCGCGGCCGCGGCCATCCTGCCGCGGCAGATCGACACGGGGGCGCGCGTGGGCCGCCACCTCGTGGCGGGAGCTCTGGCGATTGCGGCGCTCTCAGCGGTGGAAGTCCTGATCGCGCTGATTCCCTTGCGCCGCGGCGAGAGGTGGGCGTTCTGGGCATCGGCGGTGCCGGTGGCCGTCGTGGGCGTGCCGGTCGTGATCGTGGATGCCTCCTACGTTCCCGCGGGCAGTCTGTTCGCGACGCTCGTACCGCAAGTTCTCGGCCTCTCGATTTGCGTCGTCGGCCTCACGCTCGCGGGCATGGCCCTCTTCCGCGTGCCGGCCGGCGACTCGCCGTGATGCGTCGCCTCGGCCTTCTGCTGCTTCTGGCGTCGGCAGGCTGCGCGGCCTCGGCTCGGCCCGCACCGCCCGTTGCGGTCGCTCCGCCCGCAGTCGCTCCGCCCGCGGCCCTCATCCGTGAGGCGCGGTACGACGACTACACACTTTACGAGCTGCTGGCTCCCGAGACGGCGCAATTCAAGATTCAGTTCGAGACCGTCGCCACGAAGGCCGGAGACGCGGCCTACTTCAACCCGATCCGCAAGGGCAGCGAAGCCTCCGAAGAGCACGTCTTCGATCTGGCGTCCGGAAAGCCGCTTGCCTTCGAGATGGTCAGCGGAGCGAAGGCTCGCGAGACGGGCCTGCCCGATGCCGATCTCGAGATGAGCTACATCCGCATCGCTCTGCCGCGGCCTGTTCCTCCGGAGGGACAGATCCGCCTCTTCATCGAGAAGACTTACCGCGACCCGAAGAGCTACTTCCGCGAGGGCGACGCGATCGTTTTCGCCCGCTCCCTCGGCGTGCGCCGCAACGCCGTCGTGCTGCCCGCGGGCTGGGAAGTCGTGGCGTGCAACGTGCCTTCGCAGATCCTTTCGGAGCCCGACGGCCGCATCCGGGTGAGCTTCGTCCACACCGCGCCCGACGCGGCATCCCTGGTTCTCAAAGCGCGGAAGGTCGGGCCGTGAAACGGTGGCTCCTCGCCGCGGCCGCACTGTGCTCCGGGCTGTCCGCCGCCGGTCAGGACGCGCGGACGAGCCGGCTTTCCGAGCGCGCCCGCCAGACCCGCGAGATCGTGTACTTCCTGCAGCAGCCGGAGACCCATTCCTTCGATCTGTATCACGACTACACGGAAGCGCGCGAAGGCGTGGACAAGTACGTCAACGTCGTGCGGCGCGGCTCGACGGTCTCGAAGCCTTCCGCGCGTGTGCTCGAGACGGGAGAGCCCCTGTCCGCCGAGATTCTTATCGGCGACGCCATCAAGCATGCGGGCATCGACACCGGCGAAGACGTGCGGCCGGACTCCGAGGCCGTCGTCATCCGTTTCCCGCCGGTTCAGGCGGGAGAGTCGCTGCGGCTGCGTATTTCCGAGACGTACACGGACCCCGGATCGTATCTCCTGGAAGGCGGGGAGCTCGTCTTCGACCGAAACTTCGGCAGGCCCCGAAACGCCGTCGTCCTTCCGGCTGGCTGGTACGTGACGGGCTGCTCCACTCCGGCCACAGTCTCCCAGTTGCCCGACGGCCGCATCCGCCTCGACTTCGTTAACGCGCGTCCGGACTCGATCGATGTCTTGATCAAGGCGAAGCGAAGATCGGGAAGGAGTCCGTAACCGGAGCCTAAGGGCGGAGCAACCGCAAGCCGAGGCCGATCCAGAGCACGGTGTTTGCGAAGTGCCCCGTCCAGCAGATCCGACACTCCAGGCGGTCGCGCACGAGGACGTAGGCGAGATAGACGGACATCGCCAGAGCCGCCGAAGCCCCCGCAAAGAGGATCCCGGTCGGCCAACGGCGGGCCAGGCCGACCGCGATCGTGAGGTAGCAGACGATCCCCAGCGCGCCGTTCGGCACCCCGAGCAGCGCTGCAAAGCGGGTGCGAAAGAGGACCTGACAGCCGTTGGCGTCGTCGAGCTTGCAAACAGCCGGCCCGGTCAGAGCAGCGGGGAGGGTCCGATAGCGGCCGTAGAGAGCCGCCGTTGCCGCGCCGAACCCCGCGATCAAACCGGTCAAGACGAGGACCGCGGCGGGGTCTGGCATGGTCAGGCAGCGGCGGTGCCGCAACAGCGCAGATCGGCGAACCCGAACGGGCCGGGCTCCGGCAGGCGGCGGCGGATCTCTTCGGTGCCAAACGGCGTGCGCGGCGCCAGGTCGCCCGGCAGCTCCTCGCACGGTCCGGCCGATTCGACGATTCCCTCCGAAAGGATGCGGACCTGAGCAAAGGAAACGAGAGGGATCTTCATGACTGTTTCGCAAACGGCAGCGACGCCGTAATGGAACGCGACCGGAGCGGGAAAGAAGATCGGTTTGCGGCCGACCGCGCCGGCGACTCGCCGGACGGCGTCGGAAAGATCGAGCTGTTCGGGCCCGAGAACGCGGACCGTCTTGCGCGGCAGGCGGCTGTCGACGAGAGCCGAGCGCAGCACGTCCACGACGTCCTCGACGGCAACGGGCCTGACGGCTCGGCTTCGCCGGCCTACGAAGGCGAAAAGGGGGAACGTGTGGAACGCTCGGCTCAGGTGATCCAGCATGTGATCGCCGCGGCCATAGATGACGCCGGCTTTCAGGATCGTGTAGTCCATGCCCGATCTCCGGACGATTTCTTCGGCCGCCCACTTCGACTCGTGATAGCCGGATCCGCACTCCGGCCGCGCTCGCAGAAAGCTCAGAAGGGCAAGCTTTCGGGCGCCGGCGGCGAGCGCGGCCTCGACGACGTGCCGGGTGCCTTCGATGTGAACGTTCCGATACGTCTGAGAGCCGATCTCGCGATTGATGCCGGCGCAGTGAGCCACGGCATCGCACCCCTCGAACGCCTCGGCAAGCCCCCTTCCGTCGGCCACGGATCCGGTCGTGTGCCGAATGCCCGGAAGGCGAAGGAGGGTCTCGTCTCGCCGGTCGATGCCGCGTGAGACGAGAACGGCCTCATGGCCTTCGGCGGCGAGGCGGCGGGCCAGATGCCCGCCGACAAAGCCCGTGCCTCCCGTGATGGCGACTCTCACGATCTCCTCCGCTTCGCGATGCGCCGGCGCTCGACGATCTGGGTTGGACAGACGGCACTCAGGAAGTCTCCGACGGAATTTGCGAGGCGCTCGGGCTCCAGCCGATAGAAGATCCGATTGCCCTCGCGGCGCTCCGTCACGAGCTCGGCGTTCTTCAAGACTCCGAGGTGCCGCGATATAGAGGGAGCCGAGATGGCGAAGCGTGAGGCGATCGCGCCCGCAGCCAGCTCGCCGGTCTTCAGCTCTTGCAAGATCTGCCGCCGCGTCGGATCGGCCAGCGCGCGGAAGATCTTCGCCGCCTCCTTCATGGAGTCTATATTAGCTATTTTGCTAAATATGTCAAGATAAAAGAACCGGGCCGTCAGGGCTGCGGCTTTTGCTGCTGCCGGACGACCTCGTAGTGGAAGACACGAGGCTCGACTTCGAGGAGATACTCGCGGTCGCGTTCGAGGATGACGGCCTTCTGGTAGTCGGGGCCGGCGAAGTTCTTGACGGCGTCGATCGACTCCCAGAAGGAGATGACGACGAACTCGGCTTTGCCGCCGTCGGTCCGGCGCAGCATCTGGACACCGAGGTTGCCCGGCGTCGCCAGGATCTTCCCGACGCCCGAGGCGTTCAGGTACTTCTCGTACTCGTCGGCTTTGGTCGCCAGCGTGCGGCCCTTCCAGATGCGGGCGATGGATCGCTGTGGTCCGGACGCTGGCGATTCGGCCGGGGAGAATCGTGCGACGGCTGCAAGGAAATAGAGCGCGCCGACGGCGGCTAGAAAGAATCTAACCCGGCTGAACCTGTGCTGCATGGTTCCTCCCTGTTGAATCGGCCTGCGGCCATGGAAGGCGTTTGGAGAGCATCGGAACGAGAAGGGCACAGCCGGAAGCCGCGGCCAGGTGCTTGAGGCTGTGTCCGCTGACGAGCCCGGTCCTCCACAGGATCGGTCCGTCGAGAATTTCGAAGAGCAGCGCCACGGCGTAAAGGCCGGCCACTCCCCACAGAAAGCCCGTTCCCGTGTAGCGTGGAGAGTAAAGCAGAATGAGAAGAGGAATCGCGACGAGCGGATAGAACTCAACAATTCCGTAGAGCCGTGCATCGCCGCGGCCCGCCTGCTCGCTGAGCCGCCAAGAGAGAACGCTTGCGACGCCGAGGCCGAGAAGCGGCCAGAGGAGGCGCAAGCCGAGCGGCCCTCCGAGACGTTCCGTGATGACGGCGGCAAACAAGGACATGAAGGCCAGCGTCATCGGCAAACGATCCCAGAAGAGACGATCGTTGCTCGGCGCGAGATGGTACCAGGACGAGCCGACCGCGGTGAGCGTGACTCCGGCAAAGAAGACGATCCATGCTGCTCTCTCGCGCGGATCGAGAAAGGCGCGCCGCGATCTTCTACCGCCGAGGAATCGGAGTCCCAGAACGCCCGCGAAGAGAAAGAAAGCATTCGAGAAAACGTTTCCGGCGTTTGGAACGCCGAGCCAGCTTCGATGGTCGGCGAAGTTGTGGTAGGCGAGGCTCTGCGGAATCGGCCCGTGGACGAGGAGTACAACGATCGCGACGGCGAGCGGCGCCAGAATGACGGCCAATCGCCAGGAGCGTGGGACGGGATGCTCTGCCGAAAACGTCGTCAACATTCCAGAAATCTCCTCGTCAAGAAACCCTTTCGAGTCGGCCCCCGTCCTTTCTCAGCTCTTGAAGAAGCAAAATGCCGGTCAACAGGAGGAAGGGAGCGGTGATCACTCCCGGCACGTAGCCTGAAAAGACGACGGTCCCGGCCAGATGTCCGGTGCCGTTTGCCAGCTCGACGATCGCCGCGACCCAGGCGAGACCGAGAGCGACGGGACGGCGGGACCGCACGAAGGGCACGGCGGCAAGGAGTGTCGCAATGATCGCCATGTTGATCACTGCGAACGTGGTCGCCTTCATACGCATCTGGGGAAATCCGGGCAGCACGCCGTGGAGCCGTCCGGTCGCGATCCAGAAGAAGTCGTAGAGGCCGGCGGTCATCTCCTCGATCGAATGCGCGGTTTGCGCGAGGGCCAGGAGCCAGAAGCGCCGTTCGAGGAGCGTCATCATTCGGAATTCTCTCCGAAAACGGCCGCGCTCCGTCGCCTGCTACACTCGCGGCGACGGCATGATCGCGCTTTCCGATATACGGGCTGCCGCCGCACGCATCCGAGGACGCGTCCACCGCACGCCGATCTTTTCGTCGGCGCAGATCGGCGACCGCGCCAGCGTGCGCCTCTTCTTGAAATGCGAGAGCTTCCAAAAGACCGGCTCCTTCAAGCCGCGCGGAGCGTTGAACAAGATCCTGACACTCTCGCCGCAGGATCGCGCGAAAGGACTCGTGACCGTCTCGGCCGGCAACCACGCGGCGGCGGTCGCCTGGGCCGCTCGCATCGCGAACGCCTCGGCGGCGGTCGTGATGCCCTCGGGCGCGCCCACCTCCAAGATCGAGGCGGTTCGCGGATACCGAGCCGAGGTGATCCTCCACGAGGACCGGGAAACGCTCTTTGACAGGCTGAACGAGGTGAAGGAGGCGCGCGGCCTGACGTTCATCCATCCCTTCGACGATCCCGTCGTGCTCGCGGGCGCCGGCACCGTGGGCCTGGAGATTTTGGAGGACCTTTCCGACGTCGACGCTGTGATCGTCGCGGTCGGCGGCGGCGGACTTCTGGGCGGCGTGGCGTCGGCGATCAAACAGGCACGGCCTTCGGCTCGCGTCGTCGCGGTGGAGCTCGAAGCCGGGCCGGGCTTGAAGCCGGCTCTCGACGCGGGCAAACCGGTGCCTGTGAAGAGACCCCCGGACACGCTCGCCGACGGGATGACGCCGCCGTTTGTGGGCGCATTGCCGCTGGCAATCGCGCGCGAGGCGGTGGACGAGATCGTCACCGTGACGGAAGACGAGATCGTGGAGGCGATGCGCCTGCTTCTGACGCGCGCCAAGCTGTACGTCGAGGGGTCGGGCGCCGCCCCGGTCGGCGCGCTTCTCGCCAATAAGGTCCGATTTCCGCCAGGCGCTCGGGTCGTCGCGATCGTGTCGGGCGGCAACGTCGACCTCGCGCGCCTGCCTCGCTGAATGAGATCAGTTGATTGGCCCGCGAAGCGGGCCGCAAGGCTCCGGTTTAGAAAATTCAATTGGCCCGCGAAGCGGGCCGCTTAAACTGTCCCCCTCGTGCCCACCCTCGACGAAACGGCCATTGCCGCCGCGAACCTCGCCTTCTACCGTGCTCTGGAGGCACGGAATCTGGCGGACATGGACCAGGTGTGGCTCCGGAGCGACTCGGCGAGCTGCGTGCACCCGGGCTGGCACCGGCTGGACGGCTGGGAAGAGATCCGGCGCTCCTGGGAGAACATCTTCGCCAACTCCCGGCCCTGGACCGTCACCTGCGAGGACGTCCGCATCGGTGTGGCGGGCGAGGTGGCCTGGGTGACGTGCGTCGAGGTCATCATGCCGTTCGGCGGCGACGAGGCGGAAGACGCCGCGCGCATGCAGGCGACGAACCTCTTCGCGCGCGTGGACGGAGAGTGGCGCCTGATTCATCACCACGCCTCAGCGTCTCCGACGGACTCGCCGAGCGCCGAAGAGACCGTAAATTAGTAGACCGTAACCTTGGAATGGCTTGTGCTGGGCGTGTTGGTTACCTGACAAGGCGCCCCGGACCGCCGTGACTGCCCTGCGGGACACGCGGCGGCTCACCCAGACTGCAGCCAATGCCTTGCCTGCCGCCGCGTGGTCCCGCGGGCAATGCTTCCGGGCCGGGGCGGCTCGACGAGCCCGTTACTCCCTTTCGCGAGCCCCTCTAACCTCCCGGCGCCTTCGAGAGCCGTTCCCGGTAGCTCTCGTAGTCGGGAAGCAGGCGTTCGTAGGAAGACGACATGAGCGGGGAAGAGATCATGAAGTCGGCCGAGGCGCGGTTGCACGCGACGGGGATGTTCCAGACAACGGCGATGCGGAGGAGCGCCTTGACATCAGGATCGTGCGGATGCGGCTCGAGCGGGTCCCAGAAGAAGATGACAAAGTCGATGTTTCCTTCGGCGATCTTGGCACCCACCTGCTGATCGCCGCCGAGCGGTCCGCTCTGCAACTTGACGACGGGCGTTCGAAGGCTCTCCTCGAGGAGCGTGCCCGTGGTGCCCGTGGCGAACAGGTCGTGCCGGGCAAGGAGATCACGGTTGTAACGCGCCCACTCGAGCAGATCCCGCTTCTTGTTGTCGTGCGCGACGAGCGCGATGCGCTTCCGGGGCAGCATGTCGATGGCTTGTGTCATGTGCACCTCTTGCGGTGGACAGTGTAATCCGCGCCCATCGAACTCCGTGGAACCGCTCGGGCTTCTCGCCCGGCGCCGGGCGGCTGTAGCCGGTCGTCACCGGGTCGATGAAGACAGGCCGCTCTGCGACCGCGATAGAGTGCGCAAAAAGTGAGGATGGTATGAGACGAGTCTCGGCCGCGCTGATCTTCGTCGCGGCGTCTTTCGCCGCGGCCCCGGCGGCGGAGCTCCAGAAGGCCTCGCCGACGAAGAGCTCTGCCATCGTCGCCAAGGCGGGCAACGACTACTGGGCCTGGTTGCAGAAGGAAAACGTCTTCGTGCGTGTTCGTCTGGGGCTTCCCATCGAGACGTTGCCGGATTTCTCGCTCAAGAGGGTCGAGGCCGACGCGGCGTTCGGCGGCGGCCTGCTGGCGCGGCTCGAGAAGGCGAACGAGGCGGAGCTCTCTCACGAAGATCAGCTTTCGCTCTGGATCCTGCGCGAGGAGGCGCGGGAGCTCGTGGAGGCGCCCGGCTATTACTGGCTCGTTTTTCCCGGAACGCCCTACACCTCGCCGATTCGCGTCATCAGCCCGTACATCGCGGCGTACCGCTTCCGCGAGCCCGTCGACGCCGACCGGTACGTGCGCCTGCTCGGGAGCTATGCCGACATGCTCGGCGCGATCGAGAGGAAGCTGCGCGCTCAAGCCAAGCGCGGGATCCTGTTGCCCAAGGACGAGATCGCTCAGGTCACCGCGCTCCTGTCGACAGCGGCGGCCGCGCCGGACCAGAGCCTCTTCCGCGTGAAGCCAGAGCGCCTGGCCTCGCTGCCGGAGGCGGATCGTGGAGACACCGCGCAGCGGGTCACCGACGGAGTGATCGGCAAGGTGCGGCCGGCGGCGAAAGGTCTCGTCGAATACTTGAACGGCGACTACCGCGCGAAGGCTCCCGACGCCGTCGGCCTCGCCCAATACCCGGGTGGCAAGGACTACTACGCTCACCTCGTGCGCCAGAGAACCACGCTGCCGGTGACGCCCGAAGAGGTTCACAAGATCGGCCTCGCCGAGGTCGAGAAGCTGAATTCCCTTCTTGATCTCATTCGGCAGAAGCTCGAGTTCAAGGGCTCGCGTGACGAGTTCCTGAAATTCTTGAAGTCCGACCCACGCTTCTTCGCGAAGACGCCCGAGGAAGTGGGCGAGCGGCTGATGGCCGCGCAGAACCGCATCGTCGGCAAAATCTCGACGCTCTTCGGCAGGGTCCCGAAGGCAGCGTATGGCGTCAAGCGTTTGGAGCCAGAGCTCGAGGGAGCGCTGACCTTCGGCTACTATCAGGTGCCGACGGCCAACGATCCGAAGGGCTACTACAAGTACAACGGCTCGAACCTCGACAAGCGATCGCTTCTCGGCGCGGGCTCGCTCATCTCCCACGAGCTCGTGCCGGGCCACCACTTCCAGTTGAACCTGCAATCGGAGAACGAGAGCCTGCCGAGATGGCGTCGGGAGGGCATCGGGTACACGGCCTTCATCGAGGGCTGGGGCGAATACTCCTCCGCGCTTGCGGGCGAGCTCGGCATGTACGACGACTCCTATGATCTGGCCGGGCGAATCCTGTTCGACATGTTCCTGACTTCGCGGCTCGTGGTGGACACGGGGATGAACGATCTCGGCTGGTCGCGCGCGAAGGCGATGGACTACATGCGGGCGAACACGGATCGCTCGGACGCGGAGATCGAAACGGAGACCCTGCGGTACTCGTGCGACATCCCGGCGCAGGCGCTCGCCTACAAAATGGGCAGCCGAAAGCTCTGGGAGCTGCGCGACCGAGCGCAGAAGGCGCTGGGGCCCCGATTCGACATCCGCCGGTACCACGACGCGATCCTGGGCAGCGGCGCGATGCCTCTCGACATCCTCGAGAGGCATGTCGACTGGTTCATCGCGCAGGAGAAGGCGCGGAAAGGTCCTTAGTCCGTGGTCCCTCGTCCTTCGTCTGGGCCTCCGGACTACGGCCTACGGACTACGGACGACGGACAAAGGACGGGGCGGCGGCAGTCCCAGGCCTTGCGCGGCTTTGCGCGCGACGGCGCGCTGGAACCAGCCGAATCGGCCGAAGAGGCGGCCGGGCGTTCCCATGGCCTGCGCGGCCCAGCGCGGGAAGTCGAAGTTGTCGCGCTGCTCGACGATGAGGCCGTCCTTCCAGCGCAGGTCCGAGAGGATGACGTTGACGACCGGGTTTTTGCCGCCGAAGAGATAGCGCGCTGTCCACTCGACCGTGCCGTGGCCGCTGCCGGCCTGCGCGATCGTGTAGGAGGCCGAGAAGTTCTTCGCCCGGCCGAGCAGGCCCTTCCACATTCGGCCGATATCCGCGCCTTCGAGCCGGAAGATGGGGTCTTCGAACCGGGCGCTCTCGGCGTAGAGGGCTCGCATCGTGTCGGGATCGCGGCGGACCAGGGCGTCATAAAAGCGCACGAGCGCCTCGCGGGTCTCGAACGGGGTCATGACGGAAGGATCTCACGGGAGAGAAAGGCGGAAAGGGCAAGGCCGGGCTAGCAGGCTGCTGGAAAATTGATGCGGGCGTCGTGTCTGGCCTTTTGCATTTGGCGAGGCAGAAAGCGTGGGCGTGAGGAGATCAGAGATTGGCTTGGAGGCCTCGCGGGCAAAAGGCCAGCCACCGCAAGCGGTTGCGGCGGCGCAGGGCCGTCTGCGGCGTTGCCGCTCCTCCCCGATGCACAGCGGCATCGCCTTCGTCGCGGCGCCTTGCATCCGGCCCCGCGGCGCTCGCAACGCCGCTCCACATCATTTTTCAGCAACCTGCTAGAGGTTCGGGACCGCCTCGTCGAGAAAGCGTTTCCACGCGTCCCGATACGCGCGGCCTCCAGCGCTGAAAGTTTCGTTGTGCGTGGCCCGCGGGATCACGAAATAGCTCTTGGGAGAAATGGCGAGACTGAAGAGCTGCCGCGTTTGCGCCGGCGGAACGATCTCATCGCGCTCCGCCTGTGCGATGAGCTTCGGGACCTTCAGGCGGGCGATCTTCTCGCCGTTGTCGAAGCGAAAACGCAGAAGCAGGGGAGGAACCCAGGGGTAGTGATGGCGGGCCATCGCCGGGATCGAGAGAAACGGGGCCTCCAGAATCACACCCGCGCAGGGCTTGCGCCGAGCCGTCTCGAGGGCGACCGCGGCGCCGAGCGACTCCCCAAAGAGCACGATGCGCTCCCCCGGAAAACCGCGGGAAGCGGCCGCTTCGTAAACGGCCTGGCCGTCGGCGTAGAGGCCCGCTTCGGACGGCGTGCCGCCGCTTAAGCCGTAGCCGCGGTAGTCCACGAGGAAGACATCCAGGGCCAGGTCATCGACCAGGAGCTTGGACCGCTCGAGTCGATCGCCAATGTTTCCGGCATTGCCGTGGAAGTAGAGCAGCGCGACACGCCCTCGCGCCAGGAGCCACCAGCCGTCCAGGCTCGTCCCGTCCGCGGCGCGAAGCGACAGAGGCTGGGCGGAGAGGCCGAATCGGGAAGGCTCGACGCGGCGTGCCCGGTCGGGGAAGAAGATCATCCTGTCCTGTCGCGCGACGAGAAAGAGAGTCACCAGCACCACGACCAGCAGCACGACCGCGAGGGGCACGAGCACGAGCTTTCCGATCACCCCATCATCACAGGCGGCGGCCAAAACGTCCATAGAATGTGGCCCAGGAGGACCGAGCGTTCTTGCGCGCGCCGCCCCAGGACGAGAGCCTGCCGTTTCCGGAGAGCCTTTGTCATGGCTGCGCGGCGCCGCCGCGCTACATCCGAACCGAGAAGGCGACCTATATCTTCTGTCCCGTGTTCAAACGCTATCCTCCACAGCCGGTGTCCGGATGCGAGAGATTCACGCCGAAGGCGGATAATCCACCGCCGGGAGGGTCGAAGGAATGAAGGCGATTCGAGTTCACGCCGTCGGGGGTCCTGAGGCGATGCTGTTCGAGGAAGTGCCGGACCCCAAGCCGCAGCCGGGCGAGGCCGTCGTCCGCATCGAGGCGGCGGGCGTCAACTTCATCGACGTCTACCACCGAACAGGTCTCTACAAGGTGCCCTTGCCCGCCACGCTCGGGCAGGAGGGCGCCGGAGTCGTGGAGACGGTCGCCCCGGATGTCGCCGGCGTCAAGCCGGGAGATCGTGTCGCGTGGGCCCCGGTTTCCGGCGGCTACGCCGAGCGGGCGGCCATTCCCGCGCTGAAGCTCGTCCAGCTGCCGCAAGGCGTCTCCGCGCGCGACGGCGCCGCGGCGATGCTGCAGGGTATGACGGCGCACTATCTCGCGACGTCGACCTATCCCTTGAAGGCCGGCGACACGTGCCTCGTGCATGCCGCGGCGGGAGGCGTGGGCGGGCTGCTCTGCCAGATCGCGAAGATGCGAGGCGCGCGTGTGATCGGCACGGCCGGGTCGGAAGAAAAGACGAAGATCGCGCGCGAGGCGGGGGCCGACGACACGATCGACTACACGAAGCAGGACTTCGAGGCCGAGGTCAAACGGCTGACCGGCGGCAAAGGCGTCCAGGTGGTCTACGACTCGGTGGGCAAGACGGTGTTCGACCAGTCGCTCAACTGTCTGGCGAGGCGCGGGATGATGGTGACGTTCGGCAACGCGAGCGGCCTCGTGCCGCCGGTCGAGCCGCTCACCCTCTCGCAGAAGGGCTCGCTCTTCCTGACTCGGCCGACGCTCTTTCACTACGCAGCCACGCGCGAGGACCTCGAGAGGCGGGCGGGCGACGTCCTGGACTGGATCGCGCAAGGGAAGCTCAAGATCCACATCGGCGCCGAGTTTCCGCTCGAGAGAGCCGCCGACGCCCACCGCGCGCTCGAAGGCCGGAAGACGACGGGGAAAGTGCTGCTGATCCCGTAGCGCTCCGTCTCCCTCTCCCTCCGGGAGAGGGTTGGGGTGAGGGGAGCGCCTTTGCCGAGCTGCTTCTGGGACTCCCCCGAGAACGTCGAGCGCTTCGCGGCGCGCGAGCCGGACGTCCGACTCGCCGAGCTGATCCGCGAATACGAAGCGCCCTCCGCCGTGCGGATCCTCGACCTCGGCTGCGCGGCCGGGCGCAACACCGTTCTTCTCGCCCAGAAGGGCTTCGACTTCGAAGCCGTGGACTCGTCCCCCGCCATGGTCGCGAAGACTCGCGACCGGCTGGCTCCGCTGGTAGGAGCCGCGGAAGCGGCTCGCCGCGTGCGGGTCGGGAGGATGGACGACCTCGGCTGGGCAGCCGAGGAGCGCTTCCAGCTCGTCGTCGCCCTCGGCGTCTATCATTGCGCGCAGAGCCGGGCCGAGTGGGTTCGCGCTCTCACCGAGTCGGCACGTGTCCTCGCGCGCGGCGGGAAGCTTCTCGTCTCGGTCTTCACTCCCGAGACGGATCTGACGGGCCGCGGCATCACCGCCGTCCCTGGCGAGCCCAACCTGTACGAAGGCTTCGAGAGCGGTCGGTCGGTTCTCGTGGACGCTCCGACGCTCGACGCCGAGATGGCCCGCCACCGGCTCATTCCCGTCGAGCCCACGCGCATCGCGCGCCCCAAGGTCGAAGTCGGCCGCCGGGTCTCCGCCAACGGCCTCTACACCAAGTCGCCTTTCCCTCCTCCTTCGCGCCCGGCGCTTCCGAGGGCTGATGTTGTCCACGAGCCAGGCGGGAAATAACTTCGTGGGCGCCGTTCGCGCCGGACCTGACGAAAACGCGTTGTCAACACCTTGCCAAGGTCTCCTGGTCGATGATCGTGATCGTGGCGTTGCCGGATTTCTGTGGAGCATTGCTTCAGGAACCGTTCGCCGATCCGTTGCGACAGTTCACCGAAGCCATCCGTCCCGTGCTCGTTTTTGACGATGGCGCTCATCCCCGAATACAGGCGTCTGTCCCAAAGCGCTAGCGCCGCCCGGGCCCCGCGGGGAGTCTCGTGTCCGTGCGACTCGAGGCGCTGTTGGGACTGGCGCTTGTGCTGGGGGCGAGTACTCATGCCAGGGCGGACAACTCGCGGATTCCTGATCTGGTCATCGCGCGCGTCGAAGGCGGAATCGTGCTCGACGGTGAACTGACGGAACCATTGTGGCAGCAGGCGGCGCGGGTCGAAGAGTGGTACGAGGTTGCCCCCGGGGACAACATTGCGCCCAAGGTCAAGACCATCGGCTATCTCGCCTACGACGATCGCTATCTGTACGTCGGCTTTGATTGCCGTGACCCGGATCCGCGGCGGATTCGCGCGCCTCTAGCCGACCGCGACAGCCTGACGGGAAACGTGGACCATGGAGGCATCCTGATTGACAGCCGCAACGACGGGAGAACCGCGATGATCTTCGCCGCCAGCGCCAGCGGCGTCCAGTACGACTCGATCTGGGACGACGCCGTGTCGACCGACGACACCTCACCTGATTTCTACTGGGAGGCGGCGGCCCACATCGGCCAGATGGGATGGACCCTCGAGATGCGGATTCCCTTCTCGTCCCTCCGCTACACCGACCGGAACCCGGCTTCCTGGCACATCATGCTTTATCGGATCTATCCCCGCGACTTTTGGTACCAGATGCTCAGCACCACCTGGCCCCGAGGCGTCGACTGCTGGGTCTGCCGCTCGAATCGCTTAACCGGACTCCATGACCTGCCGCGGGGAGGCGGGCTGGTCGCTGCACCGTACCTGAGCGGCAAGCGAACTGCGGATCCGGAGAGTGGCCCGGGCTCTCCTCTCGCCCCGGCGGCCAGCCGCGGGGTGATCGGTGCAGACGTCAAGTGGACGCCGAGCGCCAGCCATGCCTTCGATGTCACCTTGAAGCCGGACTTCTCCCAGATCGAGGCGGACACGGCACAGATCTCGGCGAACGAGCGCTTTGCGCTCTTCTATCCCGAAAAGCGGCCATTCTTTCTCGAGGGGCGCGACTTGTTCTCCACGCCCATCCGGGCCATCTATACGCGCACGATCACGTCTCCCGAGTGGGGGGCGAGGGCCACGGGACGGTTCGGCCAGACCTCCTACACCGCACTGATCTCGAACGATCGAGGCGGCGGGAGCGTGATCCTCCCGGGTCCGACGGAGTCCGAAGGCGCCGCGCAGGACTTTCACTCCTACGTCTTCATAGGACGCGTCCGGCACGATTTCGGCCGCAGCTTCGCGGGCCTGGTGACCACCAATCTCTGGATCGAGGGCGGCGGCGAGAACCACGTCTTCGGCCCCGACTTCCAATGGCGACCGAACTTACGCGACACGGTGACCGGACAGTGGCTGCTCAGCAGCTCTACGACGCCGAATCGGCCCGACCTTGTGCAGGAGTGGGACGGACGGCATTTCTCGGGCCATGCAGGCGAGCTTCGTTGGTTTCGCTCGACGTCCCGCTTCGATTGGCTCGTGGACTACAAGGACGTGAGCGCCGGATTTCGGGCGGACAACGGGTTCGTGCCCCAGGTTGGGTATCGCGAGGGCTCCGCCGAGGCCGGCTGGATCTTCCGGCCCGAGGGATTCCTCACGAAGCTGCGAATCTTCGGCCTCGTGGACTACACGGTCGAGCCGGGGGCAGGCCTGCTGAACCAGGACCTCTCTTTGGGCTTCAACTTCCGGGGTGCTCACGACTCGGGCGGCAGGATACGGGTCTCCTTTGCCCGAGTCCGCACAGGCCCCATAGTTCTTCCCCGAACGCAGCTCGTCTTCGACGTGAGCGCGAGTCCCTCCCGACGGCTGACGGCGGTGCAGCTGACCGGCACGGCTGGCGACGCGATCGACTTCGACAATCACCGCACCGGCAGCGGGACGGACATCAGCGCCTTCGCATCGATCCAGGCCACGAAGCACCTCGAATTCCGCCTGAACGCCAGCCGCCGCTTCGTGAACGTGAGAACAGCCGCCGGTGACGAGAAGCAACGGCTCTTCACAGCGCAGATCGAGCGTGTCAGGGCAACGTATGCTTTCACCCGCCGCGCGCTCCTTCGGATCGTGGCCCAGCACGTCGAAACCCGGCGTCAGCCAGCCCTGTACACCGTTGGAGTCGTTCCCCGCAGTGCCAACCTCGACGTCTCCGCGCTGTTCTCCTACAAGCTGAACTGGCAGACGGTCCTGTTCGTCGGCTACGGTGACGCTCGGGAACTCGCGGAAGACGACCGTCTGGCGCCGGTGCACCGCGAGCTGTTCTTAAAGGTCTCTTACGCCTTTCAGCGATGACGCCGGGGAGTGAAGCCTCAGGCAGCAGCGCGTGTCAACGGAGTTCGTCCCACGAATCTGGCGATCGGTGCGCGTGAAAGCGGGTGCTACTATTCGAAGAGTCGTACAAGACGAAACGAGACCTTTGGCCGGCCCGACGAAGGTTCCCGAGAACGCGGCTCTCCTGGAGAGTCCGTCACTGCCCGGATGGACGCTCTGGGCGGCCATCCTGGGCGGATGGACGCTCCTCTCGCTGTTGCTGGCCCCCGAGGTCTACCTCCACTTCCTCGGCTCTGGGCAGCCGATCGGATGGCGGCAAGTCGTCGCCCTTACGGTGACCAATACCGCGGTGGCTGTCGTGTTCGCGCCCGCCATTGTCTGGCTCACCCGCCGCTTCCCGTTCGACCGGGGACGATGGGCGGGCAGCTTTGCCGTTCACGGGTTGGCATGCGTGGTTTTCTCGCTGAGCCACCTGGGTCTCTATTGGCTGCTCTGCTACGCCTCAGGCGGAGTGCTGGGGACGCTGCTCTTCCAACGCGTCCATCCCAACGTAATTACTTACTGGGCGATCGTCTTATTCACCGAGGCTCTGCGCCACTTCGAGAGGGCGCGGGGGCGTGAACGCCAGCTCGCCGAGGCACGGCTGGCGCTGCTGAAGGCGCAGCTTCAGCCGCACTTCCTCTTCAACACGCTGAACACCATAGCGGCCATGATGCATGAGGATGTCTCGGCCGCGGACCGGATGATCAACCGCCTCTCCGAGTTGCTTCGGCTCGCGCTTGACGGCGCGTCCGCCAACGAGACGACCCTCGACGCCGAGCTGCATTTCGCCCAGGCATATGTGGAGATCCACCGCGTGCGGTTCGGTGAAGGCCTGGAGCTGCGGCTGAACGTCGAACCTCAGCACCGCGCCGCCCTTGTACCCAGCCTGCTGCTACAGCCTCTGGTTGAAAACGCGATCCGGCACGGCTTTCTGTCCCACGCGACACGAGGAACGGTCCGCATCGAGGCCGATGACGACGGCGAGACCCTGCACCTGCGCGTCACTGACGACGGCCGCGGCCTTGGAGCCGCGGAGAGCGGCGAGACCCGCCGAGGCGTGGGTCTCGACAACATCCGGCAGCGGCTGGAGCAGCTCTACCCCGGGCACCATCGCCTCGCCCTCGAAACCTCAGCCGAGGGCGGCACCGCGGTAACGGTCACGGTCCCACTGCACTATGCGCAGGATGCACCGCCGGCCGGAACGAACGAGAGGTCATTGCCCCGAGCGATCCCATGGCGATCCGCGTATTGATCGTGGACGACGAGTCCTGGGCTCGCCGCCGGCTCGCCGCGTTCTTGCAGTCCGTCGGCGACGTACAAGTCGTCGGCGAATGCGGCAACGGCGCCGAGGCGGTGGAGGCGATCCGCGACCTGGCGCCCGACTTGGCGTTCCTCGACGTCCAGATGCCCGAATTCAACGGCTTCGAGGTCCTTCAGTCGATCGGGCCGGACCGAATGCCTCTGGTCGTCTTCGCCACAGCCTACGACGACTACGCAGTCCGCGCCTTCGAGGCCCACGCCCTGGACTACCTGCTCAAGCCCTTCGGCGAGGAACGCCTGCGCCAGGCCGTCGTCCGCGCGCGGGAGGAACTGGGGAGGAAACGTGTCTGGGCCGGTGGCCTCGAGGCCCTGGTGCTGGAGCTGCGGCGAGAAAGACGATACCTGCGGCGGCTGGTGGTGAAGGCCGGCGGACGCGTCATCTTCCTGCGGGCGGCCGATGTGGACTGGTTTGAGGCGGCAGGCAACTACGTGACGCTCCACGTCGGGACCGTCCAGCACCTGATCCGGGACACGGTAGGCGCCCTCGAGACGAAACTGGACCCCGAACTGTTCGTCCGAATTCACCGCTCGACGATCGTCAACCTGGACCGTGTCCGCGAGCTGTCCCCCTGGTTCCGGGGCGAGCAGATGATCACCCTCAAGGACGGCACGTCGCTCGCGGTCGGGCGAGCCTTCCGTCGCCGGCTCCAGCGCTTCGTCCACAACATCGCGGAGTGAAGATTGACTCTGGACCGCGCTCGAAGGTCTAGGTTGTCTTCATGGTCGCGTTGACCCGGGACAGGCAGACCACGTGCACCGCAGCGGTTGTCGGGACTGCCGTTCTCTCGGTTGTGATCGCAACTCTCCTTCTCATGGTCGCGGTCTCCAGTCCTAGCCTTCAGAAAGAGCCACGACGCTTGGCCAAGGACGAATTTGGAGCTTTGATGAACCGTCTGGCCGACGCGTGGTCGCGGCAGGACACGAAGCAGGCCGTCTCTTGCTTTGCCCCCGACGCCATCTACATGGAGCCGCCCGACAAGCAGTTGTACCGCGGGCACTGGCAACTCGGCCCGTACTTCGCGGCGCTCAGGCCGGGGACGTTCATGGTGTTTCATCGCGTGTCCCTCGACGAGTCCAAGCAGGTCGGCTTCGGCGAGTTTTCGTTCGGTCGGACAGGCGCGAAAACCGCGGACCACGGCGTGGCGGTCGTCGAGCTACGCGACGGCCGGATCAGTCTCTGGCGCGAATACGTGCAGCCCGGTCCGGCTGCTTTCGAAACTTTCGTTGCGATCGAAGGCAAGAGCTGGAAGTGGACCATTGAGAACTATCAATGAACATTGGCCGATACTAACGCCAGCGACAGCTAGTGGCGGACTCCCCTCTTTACGGCGGACGACGTGAAGCGGGAGTTCGATATCGCGGAGCGGAAGCAAAGGGATTGCCCCATAGCCCGCCGCGCATTCGTCAGTAGTCAGCAGACCATGGATAAACGGACTCTCGATCGCTTGCCCAAAAGGAGCGGCAGATGAGCGGCTGGATCCTTCGGATGCTTGGCAGAGCCACCGTCGTGGTGGCGGTCCTCGCGCTCGGCAGCCTGTCGCCTCGCATCCGGGCAAGTTCCGGCTTGCCGTCAACCACCGCCTTTGTCGGAGTCTCGGTCATCCCTGTGGATCACGAGGTCGTCCTCCGGGACCAGACCGTGCTCGTCCAAGGCGATCGAATCATGGCTGTTGCGCCGACAGGCTCTGTCGAGATTCCTGCCGACGCCCAGTGGATCGACGCGGCGCGCAAGTACCTCATGCCGGGCTTGATCGACATGCACGTGCACATCCGCGAGCAGGAGCTGTCCGCGTACGTGGCCAATGGCATCACGTCAGTGCGGAACATGTGGGGCTACCGGGAGCTGCCAGATATCATGCGGCGGATCGAGAGCGGGGCGGTCGTCGGGCCGACGATCTACTCGGCGAGCCCGGGCTTCGACGCGCCGCCGCCGTATTGGCCTCAAACGCAGATCATCGACGATCCGAGGCAGGCCGATGCCTTGGTGGCCGAGCAGATCGCTAACGGGTGGCTCTTCATCAAGGTCTATCAGAAACTCCGCCCGGCCGTCTACGACGCGATTCTCGATTCCGCGCGCGCGAGAGGCATTCGAGTCGTCGGCCATGTTCCTACGGAGGTTCCCGTCGAGCACGCGCTGGCCGCCGGCCAAGTCTCACTCGAGCACTTGCACGGATACGATCTTGCGATCACGCGCCACAACCTGGGGCCGTTCGACCCTGCAACCTGGGTCGACATCGACCCCGGCAAACTGCCCGATCTCGCCGAGAGGACGCGTCTGGCCGGTGCCTGGAACTGCCCGACGCTGGCGATCTACGAGGTCTTTACGAGGGGAATGGCTCCCATGGATCGGGACCGCGTGCTGGGCAACCGCCGTCTCGTCGTTGGGGTCCTCGACGCGTCGGCGGGCCGCATTTTGGCAGGCACAGACTCGGGCATCGATTACACGGAGGCCGGCACGTCGATTCACGATGAGCTCGACCAACTCGTGGCCTCGGGTTTGCCGCCGTACAAGGCGATATGGGGGGCGACGTACGGAGGCGCGATCTTTCTCGGCCAAGTCGCGGAAGCGACTGTCGCCATCGGACCACGCGGACCGTGGTCCGTTGAGGCCGCGCGGCACCGCGGCCCGAGGCCGCCGAAGATCCCGCTCAGTGAAGAACCTGCGAGGCGTGCGAGTTTATGACCCGCCATGCCCCACTGCGTCTTGTCAATATCCAGGTCGTTCGATACACCCGCTCCCATGATTTGCCGTCAACGTGCCCCCTGAGGATGACGCGACTGTTCACAACTGCGGTGGAGCCTCCAATCAAGAGCACCACATCGTCTTCTCGGGACTGCGACTCGACCGGAACCGCTGGCGGCGTCCTGTACGAGGCAAGCACCGCCGGCAGACGCCATACGGTGCCGTCAGGGTTCGTATGAAAGTAGTCCTTGTCGTAGAGCTGCGCGAGCCTGGCGACATCGCGTGTGAGCCCCGCGTCCATCAGCTTGGCGACCGCGGCCACGACGGCCTGCTCCTGAGCATGCTTCGCATCCCCACGAGCGAGCAGGGCGACGCAAAGCACCAATATCGAGGAGCAACTCGCGAGGACCCAAATGCGCTTCTCCATCAATGCTGTCCTTTCAACGTTCAGGGCCCCCTCTTCGCCCCTGAGCCACTCCGTTTTACGACGGCGTGCGTTCCTCTCCTTTCATTGGCCTCCTTTGACCGACCTTCGCCGAGCAGAAGAACAAGGTCACGTTCATCCTAGGGTCGACAGCGTGCTCCAGAGTCAAGAGTTTTCGTGGCGCATTGCCGCTCAGGGCAACGGTGCGTCTCGACGTCGCTACGGGCCGCCGCTTGGTGGAACCCATCCTCCGGCAAGCCCGCGAACTTGACTCTGGACGGCCATCTAGGTTCCACAATCTCGCGGTGGATAGCCCGTTGGCCCTGGAAGAGCGGACCGCTTTTGTCAGCCTGAAGAGAGGACGCCCAGTGAGCTCGTTACTTATTGAACCCTGATGCTCCCGACGGCCGCCTTGCGCAGCTCTTTGGAGCGAGCCCGGCTCGCCACGATCGTTGTGCCGTCCTGCATGTGGATCACCAGACGCCCGTTTTCGTGCGGCCGCATCTCAGCAACATGTTCGAGGTTCACGATATGGCGACGGTGGACACGCTGGAAGACGCGCGGATCGAGGCGGCGTTCGAACTCGGTCAGGGGTAGGTGGAGCAGATAGCCGCGCGTCCCGATGTGGGCCATGACGTAGTCGTCCTGCGCTTCCAGCCGGTGGATGTCCTCGACGGCTACAGGCAGGATCTTTCCGCGGTCCCGCACGAACAAGCGTGCGATCGGGCCCGAGGAGCCGAAGGCGTGGCGGGCCCGCTCGGTCGCCGCGGGGATGTCGGCCAGGTCCAGGGCCTGGCGAGCGCGCTCGACGGCTGCATCAAAGCGGGCCTGGCTGAACGGCTTGAGCAGGTAATCGAGCGCCTGCAACTCGAAGGCGGCGACCGCATAGCGGTCGAAGGCGGTCGTGAAGATCACGGCCGGACGGTGATGAGCCTGCTCCAGGACTTCGAGCCCGGAGGGCCCCGGCATCTCGATGTCCAGAAACACCAGGTCTGGCTTCACGGAATCGATGGCCCGGAGCGTGGAGTCGCCATCCTCGGCTTCGCCGAGGCACTCGATCCATTCGACAGCCGCCACGAGATCCCTCAGGCGGCGCCGCGCCAGTGGCTCATCGTCCGCGATCAGGGCCGTCGCCTTCATCTCGGAGCGCTCTCCACCTGGGTTTGAGCCGGGATCGCAACGGTCACCTCGAAACCAGTCCCCAGGGCGGTCACGATGTCGAAGCGTGACAAGCCGTTGTAGCGCGCCTCGAGACGCTGGCGCAACGTGCGCAACCCGAAGCCCGAGGCTCTTTCCATCTCCTCTCGCGACGCTCCACAGCCGTCGTCCTTGACTCGCAGAACCAGCTCATCCCCCTTGACACGGGCCTCGATCGACAACGATCCCCCTTGGGTGCGGCGGGCCAGGCCGTGGCGGACGGCGTTCTCGACCAGCGGCTGCAGGATGAAGGAAGGGACGAGACACTCCAACGCGTCCTCGTCCAGTTCGCTGCGGATGCGCAGGCGCGGACCGAGGCGCAGGGACTCCAGCGCGAGATAGTGACAGACGAACTCCCATTCGTTCGCGAGAGGCACGTCGTCGCTAAAGCTGTCGTCAAGCGTGTACCGCAGCAACCCGCCTAGACGGTCGAGAGCTTCCTCGGCCGCCGAAGAATCGTTTCGGATCAAGGTCGTCAGGGAATGGAGGGCGTTGAAAAGGAAGTGCGGGTTCACCTGGGCACGCAGCGCCTTGAGTTGAGCTCGCGTCGCGAGAGTCTCCGCACGCACCGCTGCCATCTCCTGATCGCGCAGTCTTCGTTGGGTGCGTACCGCATACGAGACACCGGCGACGAGCCCGTACAACCAGGAATAAACGACGGCCTCTTCGAGGAGCCAACTCGGGTAACGGCGCAGATGGTCGAGGGGGTTCTTCCACTCGTAGAGGCCCGCCAGCGTTGCATCCATGCTGATGAGGAAGAGCCCATAGCAGAGTGCGAAGAGGACTTGCCGCAGGATGAATCCGACTCGCCCGTATCTCGGCCATGGATACCGGCCGGACAACCACCAGACGCCCGCTCCAAGGAGCGCCGCCGATCCCATCATGGCTACCGCCGCAGCCAGCGCAAACGTCCACGAGCCACGTGTGGAGTAGACGAGACATGTCCAGAGCCCCACGAAGGGTGCCCAGAGAGCTGCGTACTTGAGCCCAAGGCGACCCCGCGCTAGCTCCACTTCGCGCTCCACGCCGTTCCCATAAAGCATCATAAGCCTCCGCCGAGAGACTGGCTTTCTTTCGGGTTCGCTTCGCTGCCGTCCGCCGAAGGCGAAAGACGGTTCGCCGAAAACCTCTTGCCTCTGACCCGCGGGCAGCGTTACCAGGACTTGAGGGGTTCGCGCTCGAGGGGGAGACAGGACACCATGCGCCTGGGCGAGTTCGTCCGTTTCAGTAGGACGCCAATCGCGACCCTCCTTGTCGGTCTAGGGATCGGGGCCGGCGTCGCATGGCCAAAGTCCAAAGTAACGACCGGCATGGCCGGTGTCAGGGGCTGCGGACTCTACTACGAAGTCGTGGGCGAGGGGGCACTAGTCGTCCTCATCCACGGTGGCCAACTGGACCGCCGGATGTGGGACGACCAGTTTCCCCTGTTCGCGCAGCACTTCAAGGTCGTCCGCTACGACGTACGGGGGTACGGGCGCTCGGAGGCGGCGCGCAGCGGATACTCGGACGAGGAGGACCTCGGCGACCTGCTCCGATTCCTTGGCATCGAGCGTGCGCACATTGTGGGGCTCTCGCTGGGTGGGCGCATCGCCGTCGACTTCGCGCTCTCGCAACCCAGCCGCGTCGCGTCCCTCGTCCTTGCCGGCCCAGGCCTGGGCGGGTTCGGTTGGTCCTCGGCCGACGAGGAGCAATTCGGGCGGCTCATCGCTGCCGCGAGAGACGACGGACCGGAGGCTGTAACGAATCTCTGGTTGCGCGATCCGCTCATGGCCCCAGCCATGGATCAGGTCTCGCTCCGCGAGCGGCTGCGCCAACTGTGCGGGGAGAACGCCCACGCCTGGCTGAACAACCCGCTCCTCCGCCGAAGACTCGATCCGCCGGCGATCGGACGGCTGGCCGAAATCCATGTTCCGACGCTCCTGATCGTCGGTTCTCGCGACGCCCCGAGCATTCAGCAGATCGTCGGCAAGCTCGAGGCGGGCGTTAGAGGAGCGAGAAAGGTCGTTATTCCCGGCGCGGGCCACATGGTGAACATGGAGAAGCCGGACATCTTCAACCGCACGGTATTGGGCTTTCTTCAGAAGGAGCAAAGAAACTGAGGGCGCCTCGCGGTAGCGGGCGCAGCGCTGCCAGAGAGGAAGCAGTCAAATCGAGGGCCAACCGACGGAGGTGACATGGGCCACTCCTTCACGATTGGAAAGCTGTCGCGTACAGCCGGTCTCTCGCCGGACGCGATCCGCTACTACGAGCGACTGGGCATTCTGAAGCCCGTGTACCGCACCGCCTCGCAGTACCGAGCGTACGACCACTCCTCGATCGAACGCCTTCGCTTCGTGCGCCGCGCCCAAGACCTCGGCCTGACCCTCGACGACATCGGGGAACTCGTGGCGGTCAGCGAAACGATCGGGCATCCCGCGGCCTGTCAGCGCGTCGAACGGCGTCTGCGCGCGCGTCTCGAGGCCATCGAGACCAAGATTGCTGAACTGACGCTCTTCCGCCGGCGCTTGAACGCCGCCCTTTCGCGTTGCAAGACCTCGGCCTCGTCCCGCTGCCAAGTACTCGTCGAGCTGACGGATGCTTCGAGAAGAGTCGATAGGACTTCAAACCGGGTTCAACGAGCCGAATCCATTCAATGAGAGCGACGAATAACAGGCGTCACGCCGGTTCGGATGGCAAAGCCGGCCGGCGACTTTTGTCGAAGCGTTGTCGCGCGTGACCGTGATTCTGAGCCGTGAAGTCGTGAAGCCATGCCGATTGCCTTGACCATCAACGGAAAGGACCGTGAGGTTTCCGCGTCGCCTGACACGCCGCTTCTCTGGGTGCTGCGAGACGAGCTCTCGCTGACAGGCACGAAGTTCGGGTGCGGGGTGGGTCTCTGCGGGGCATGTACGGTGATCGTCGACGGGCAGGCGGTTCGATCCTGCAGTGCGCTGGTTTCAGCGGTCGTTGGCAAACGCGTCACGACGATCGAGGGGCTGTCGGCGACGGGCGACCATCCGCTCCAGAAGGCATGGTTGGCTGAGGGCGTTCCTCAATGCGGGTACTGTCAAGCAGGACAGATCATGTCCGCGGCCGCCTTCTTGATGAAGACGCACCGGCCGACGAACGAACAGATCGACCGGGCGATGCAGGGGAATCTTTGCCGCTGCGGAACATACCTTCGGATCCGGCGGGCCATTCGGCGCGCGGCCGAGGAAACATCGCTGTGAGCCTCGCCAGGATTGGTCGGCGCGAATTCATTCGGGCTACTTCCCTGGCTTCCGCGGGGCTCGTCCTTGGATTCGTGCAGCCGGGCTGCCGGCGGACGAAAGGAGCGTCCTCGGTCGCCTCGCCGCTCGGTCCGTTCGTCTCCGTGGAAACGGACGGGATGGTCACGATCTGGGTTGCGAAAACCGAGATGGGTCAGGGCGTCCGCACGGCGCTTTCGATGATCGTTGCCGAGGAGCTCGACGCCGACTGGAAGAGAGTGAGAGTCCGGCAGGCGCTTCTCGATCCGAAATACGGGAGCCAGGACACAGGAGGAAGCGGTGCCGTGCGCGATAGCTGGATGCCGCTGCGCCGCGCGGGGGCCGCGGCGCGCATGATGCTGGTCTCCGCCGCGGCGGCGCGGTTGGGCGCTCCCGCGGCGGACTGTGCGGTCTCGCAAGGAGTGATTCGGTATGGATCCCGGACGATCGGATTCGGCGACGTTGCCGCGGCCGCCGCAAAGCTTCCGGCTCCAAAGGACGTCGAGCTCAAAAATCCCGCGGCGTTTCGCATCGTCGGAAGATCTCTTCGGCGGGTGGACAACGAGGACGTCGTGCGAGGACGCGCCACGTTCGGAAGCGACGTGAAAATTCCCGGCATGCTGTACGCCGCCGTTCGGCGCGCTCCCGTTTTCGGCGCGTCGGTCGCCCGCGTCGACGAAGCGAAAGCTCGAGCGATCCCCGGAGTCAGAGCCATCGTTCCGATTCGGGCGATCGGCGCCGAGATGCCCTGGAGCGGTGTCGGCGTCGTCGCGAACTCGACGTGGGCCGCGTTCCGCGGTCGCGATGCACTCGGAGTCGATTGGCAGGGAGGCGCGACCGGCGACTCGACGGAGGGACTGCGACAGGCGATGCGCGCCGCGCTCGAACCAGGGAAGGCCATCCAAGTCTTCAACGTCGGCAACGTGGATGCAGCGATCGCGGGCGCCGCGCTCAAGGTCGACGCGACTTACGAGCTGCCCTTTCTCGCGCACGCGACGATGGAGCCTCAGGTTGCGGTGGCCTCCGTGACCGAGGCGGGTGCGGAGATCTGGGCGCCGACGCAATTTCCCGGGCGCGTCCGGACGATCGTCAGCGAAGCGCTGGGGCTCAGACCCGATCAAGTCACGGTTCACGTCACGCTCGCCGGCGGCGGTTTCGGGCGACGCATCCTGGCGGATTACGCTCTGGAAGCAGCCCTCATTTCGAAGGCTGCCCGCGCGCCCGTCAAGGTCCAATGGAGCCGGGAAGACGATTTCACTCATGACTATTACCGCCCGCCGAGTATTCATCACATCGTCGGCGGCCTCGATGCCCGCGGGAATTCAATCGCCTACCGACACGTCATGGCATCGCCGACTGTCGGCGTCTTCCACGGGACTTCGCCGGAGAGCGACTTCGATCTGGGCGGCGTAGACGACATGCGTCATTTGTTCCCGAACTTCCGAGTCGAGTACGCGTACATTCGTTCCGCCGTGCCGCGCGGGTGGTGGCGCTCGGTCGATTTCTCGGCGACGACGTTTGCGACACAGTCGTTTCTCGACGAAATGGCACACGCCGCGGGACGAGATCCCATCGCGCTCCGGCTCGACCTTCTCGCCCGGTCGCCACTAGTCGCTCGCGGGCCCAGGAGCGACGTCGTCCCTTACGATCCGAAGCGTCTCCGGCAGGTCATCGAGCTCGCGGCGGAGAAATCCGGCTGGGGATCGCCGGTCGCGGCTGGACGGGGGCGTGGCTTCGCCTGTCAGTACTCTTTCGACACGTACGCCGCCGAGGTGGCCGAGGCGAGCCGGGGGCCCGGCGGCACAATTCGGGTTCATCGGGTGACGTGCGCGATCGATTGCGGAATCGCGATCAACCCCGACGGCATCGCGGCAGAGGTGGAAGGCGGCATCCTTTTCGGGTTGAGCGCAACGCTCGGAGCAATCACCGTGCAGAAAGGCGTTGTCGAGCAGACCAACTTCGATGCGTATCCGCTTCTACGAATCGCCGAGGCTCCCGAGATCGACGTGCACATCGTTCCGAGCACGGTGAGACCGACTGGCGTCGGAGAGCCTCCCGTTCCGCCGATCGCGCCGGCGGTTGCCAACGCCTTCTTCGCGGCCACGGGCAGGCGTTTGCGACGGCTGCCGTTCGACCTCGAGGAGTCCAAGAAATAGCGCTTCGGTGCCCGAAGTGGGCAAGGGCGTAGGCCGGGGCGGATTTGTTGCGGCCGATGTCGATTTCGGGCTGTCCCGTTCGCCTTAGGTGGCAGAGGAGGTCGCGATGCTTTACCTGCTGTTGATCTACGAGGGAGAGAGGCGCTTTGCGGACCTGAGCAAATCCGCGATGCGCCGGCTCTTCAAGGGAAGGGCCAGCTTCTCGAACAGCTCGTCGAAGCGGATCGCGCGCTCGTAGAACGTCTCGACCGGCCGTTTCGGGTCGAATCGGACCTGCGGCAGATTGAGCCAGCCGTCCACGTTGAGCGCCGCGGCTCGGGCGCCCTCGGCGAGCAGGCGCGCCTCGATGCGCGCGGTCAGATACCCCTTGCCGGCGCCGTCGATTCCGCTCACGCCGACGACCAGCGTTCTCGACTTCGGCACCTCCTCGCGCCGCGCGAGGATCGCTTTCGCCGCCCGACCAACTTCCGACACGTCTGCAACCGCCTCCATTGTTCGATGCCCGGGCCGTCGGCCCGGATACGGCCAGGCGGGCGCTTTTTTGGGGGGTCGGTCAAGGAGCCCACGGGAACCCGGCGAGCGCTCTCGGGGTCTCGATGAGCGAGACCAAACATGAGCTCGAAACCGAAGGGTCGTCTCTTTCTCGTGGCTGCGATCGCGATGGCCGTGAGCGCTGCCTTCTTCTGGCACGAGGTCCGCCGGGTCCGCTCGGGAATGATGTCCTTGGGCTCCGGCGGCATCGGAGCCGTGAGCCTTCCGCCCAAGACCGCGATCTTTCCCCTCGCGCCTCTCGCGGAGACTGCCCTTCTGGGCTTCGCCCCGGCCGCGACGTGGGCTCAGGTCGCCCCGCCGCCCCGTTCGCCCGCAGGGGATGCTCTCTTCGCCTCCCGCAAACTGATCCGGACGGCGGACTTGTCGGTCGAAGTCGAACGCTACGAGGAGGCCTTCGAAGCAGTCGGTACCATGGCGCGGGAGCTCGGAGGGTACGTCGCCGAGGTTCGGTCGGCGCGGACGGAGGGCAAGTGGCGCGGCACGCTGGTGATCCGGATCCCGGCGGAGCGGTTCGACGAGGCTTTTCGCCGCCTGGCTCGGCTCGGCAAAACGGCATCCCAGAGCGTCGGAACGCAGGACGTGACGAAGAAGGTCATGGATCTGGAAGCACGGGTCCGCGCCAAGAGAGACGCCGAAGCCAGGATGCGCGAAGTGCTGCGCAATCGGACGGCCAGGCTTTCGGACATCGTGGAAGCGGAGCGGGAGCTGACGCGCATCGTCGAAGAGATCGAACAGACGGAAGGAGAGCGCCGCCTCCTGGAGCAGCAGGTCGCTTACTCTTCGGTGAGCGTCAGCCTTTCCGAACCGGGGACGACACTCGTGGCGGAGCGGCCGTCGGTCTTTGCTCCGGTCCTTCAGGCCTTCCGGGACGCCGGCGCGGCTCTCGCCTCGTCGCTCGCGGGCCTGATCTACACCGTCGTGGTCGGCGCCCCCTGGGCGCTTCTCGCCATTCTCGTTTGGACGCTGCTCCGGCGTTTCTCGGCGCGGCGCCGTTCACGGTCCTCCGAGCTGCCGGCTGAGAGCTGACAGCAGACAGCTCGGCTACCCCAGCGCGGCGAGGCGGTCGATCAGGTCGACGACGCGCATGGAGTAGCCCCACTCGTTGTCGTACCACGACACGACTTTGGCGTAGCCATCGGCGGCGGCGGACGTCGAGAGGGCATCGAAGATGGAAGAGTGCGGGTTTCCGATGATGTCGGAGGAGACGAGCGGCACTTCGCTGTATTGAACGATCCGCTTCATCGGCCCATCGGCCGCGGCCTTGACCGCGGCGTTGATTTCGCCCGCCTTCGGCCGCTTCTGGAGGCGCACCGACAGGTCGACGATCGAACCGTCGGGCACCGGCACGCGGATGGCCATCCCGTCGAGCTTGCCCTTGAGTCTCGGCAGGACCTTTCCGACGGCGCGGGCGGCGCCGGTGGTGGTCGGGATGATGTTCTCCGGTGCGGCGCGGCTGCGGCGCAGGTCCTTGTGAGGCACGTCCGCCAGCCGTTGATCGTTTGTGTAGGCGTGCACCGTCGTCATGAAGCCTTCCTGGATGCCGAAGGCCTCTTCCAGGATCTTGGCGATCGGAGCAAGACAGTTGGTCGTGCAAGAAGCATTCGACACGATCCGATGCTCGGGCTTGAGCATCTCGTCGTTGACGCCCATGACGACCATGGCGTCGACGTCCTCCTTGGGCGGCACGGTGAGGATGACCTTCTTCGCGCCGGCCGTGAGGTGCTTTCCGAGCGGCTCGCGCGTGAGCATTCTGCCGGTCGCCTCGACGACGACATCGACGCCCTGTTTCCCCCACGGGATCCTCGCCGGATCTTTCTCCTCCGTCATCAGGACGCGCTTGCCGTCCACCGTCATGCTGTCCTTGTCCACCGACACGTCCTTGGGGAAAACACGCATGACCGTGTCGTACTTCAGGAGATACGCGAGGTGATCGTTGTCGAAGAGATCGTTGATGACCGCGACTTGGATGTCGGGACGGTCGGTCAGGATGCGGAAGACGCTTCGACCGATGCGGCCGAAGCCGTTGATGCCAACGCGGACGGTCATCGCGGAACCTCCATGGAAGCGAGTCGCTCGACGAGCTCGACGGCGCGCTGCGAGTACCCGAAGCTGGAATCGAACCACGACAGAGTCTTCGAGACCTTGTCCTGGAGCACCATCGTCGCCAGCGAGTCGAAGGTTGCCGAATGGGGCGAGCGAGCGATATCGCTCGAGACGATCGGGTCCTCGGAGAAGGCGAGCGAGTTCTTCCACCGCGCCATTGTCGCGGCGGTGCGCAGGACCTCGTTGATCGCAACCGGAGTCACCTTCTTCTGGTGCCAGCAGACGAGGTCGACCACCGAGCCGTTGCGGACGGGGACGTTCATGGCGAAGCCCGAAAGGCGGCCGGCCAGCTCCGGCAGGAGCTGTTCCACGCGGGCGGGCGACCGTGACTCTTGAGGGATGATGTTCTCGGGAGCGGCTCTCCCGCGGCGCATGTCCTCCGCCGGCACGTCAGCCAGGCGGTGCGCGCTCGAGTAGGCGTGGACGGTCGTGAAGATCGCGCGCTCGATGCCAAACGCCTCGTGAAGGATCTTGACGACCGGCGTGACGGCCTGCACGGTCGAGGAGGCGTTCGAGACGATCCGGTGCTCGGGCTTCAAGGCTCCTTCGTTGACTCCCATGACGATCGTGACGTCGGCCGGTTCTTTCGGGGGAGCCATCAGGACGACGCGCCTGGCTCCCGCTGCCAGGTGCCGCTCGGCTTCGGCCCGCGTGCGCCCGATGTTGGTCGCCTCGAAAACCACGTCGACACCGAGATCGCTCCAGTTCGGCACCGCCGGCTGGTCTTTGCCGGACAAGACCGGGATCTGGCGGCCGACGACGTAGAGGTTGTCCTCCTTGATGCTGACCAGATCCGGAAATCGTCCGAGGATCGTGTCGAACCTGACCAGGTACTCGATCGCAGGCGGGTCCGCAAGGTCGCTGATCGCCCCGACGCGGATGTCGTCGCGATTGTAAAGAATGCGGAAGATGTTCCGTCCGATGCGCCCGAAGCCGAAGAGACCGACGGTGGTGACCAACCACGACCTCCTTCGAGAGAACTGTTCTACATCAACCGGAGCATAATCGCGCGCCATGCCTTCGACCTCACGCGCCTGGTTCGTGGACCGTTACGGCGGGCCGGAGCGGTTCGTGCTGCGCGAACGGCCGGACCCCGCGCCCGGCAGAGGCGAAGTCCTGGTGAAAACCGCCGCAATCGGCTTGAATTTCGCCGATCTCTTCGTGCGCGCGGGCGCCTATCCCAACACGCCCAAGCCGCCCTTCGTTCCTGGGATGGAGCTCTCGGGCACGGTCGAGGCGGTGGGGGAGGGCGCCAGAGGCCTGGCACCGGGTCAGCGCGTCGTCGGTGTGCCGATCTTCGGAGGCCATGCGGAGAAAGTCGTCGTGCCCGCGACACACGTCTTCCCGCTTCCTGACGGCGTCGACCTCGTCGAGGCCGCGGCCGTGCCGGTCGCCTTCCTCACGGCGTGGTACTGCCTGGCGCGCGCCGAGGTCGGCGCGAGCGACCGGATCGTCGTCACGGCCGCGGCCGGCGGCGTGGGGACGGCGCTCCTCCAGCTCCTCGCGGAACGCGGCGCGAAGACGCTCGCCCTGGTCGGCTCCGAGTCCAAGTTCGCGGTCTGCCGGCAGCTCGGGGCCTCGCAGGTCGGGACCTACGGCTCGGCGCGCGGGCTTCTCGAGCGGCAGTTCGGCGGGCGCGCCGACGTCGTCGTGGATGCCGTCGGCGGGAAGCTCTTTCGAAAGCTCTGGCGCCGCCTGGATCGGGGCGGCCGGTATGTCCTCTACGGCTTTGCCGCGGCATCGGGCCCCTCCGGAGTGGCGAAGCTCGCCGCCGCGCGCGAGCTTCTGAGCATGGGGCTGCTGGCGCCATTCGGTTTCGTCGAGACCTGCCGCACGCTGATCGGCTTTAACCTGTCTCTTCTGCCGGCGAAGACCGGCGAGCTGCAAAGTGCCGCGGACCACCTGATGGCTCTCTGGCGGGAAGGCCGCCTGCGGCCCATCGTCGGACCGCGTTTCGACTTCGCTCATCTGCCCGACGCGCACCGCGCACTGGCCGGCCGCGGCACGACGGGAAAGGTGTTGGTTGTCCTGGAACAAACCCGATGAGTGACCGATCGGTGCCTCCGGCTGCGCGCTACGTCGTCGGCGAGCCTCGCGCTTATGAGACCGGCACCAGTGCCGCACCTTCGGCGGAGAAGCGGGTGGCGGCGATCCTGGTGCACGGAATGGGCCAGCAGATCGAGTTCGAAACCCTGGACCTTTTCGAAAGGGGCTTACGCGAGCAGGAACGCCTCTCGAGCTCGTCTCTCGTCGCCACGGCGCGCTTCGTTCGCCTCGGCGAGCAGCGGCTGCGGCGCCTGGAGCTGCCGATGACGGCCTCGGACGGATCGAAACGCGAGGTCCATCTCTACGAGGCTTACTGGGCCCCGATGACCGAGGGGAAGGTGACGCTGCGTGATGTCTCGCGCCTTCTCTGGCGCGCGAGCTCGATCAAACCGTGGGGAATTGATCGCTGGCTCTTCGGCAAGATGCAGCACGAGAGACCGTCCAAGGGCACCGTTTTCTACGTCGATCTCGCGTTCCTGACGGTCGTCTCGTTCCTCATCCTGTACACCGTCACGGCCCTGGCTCTCGGTCTTGCCCTCCTTTCCGGAGAGGCGTCCTCCTGGATCGCGGACCCCACGGTGGTAGACCTGCTCTGGCCTGCCCTTGCTCTCATCGCCCTCGTCCTTCTTCTCGCGGGCTCTCTCTGGGCCGCGCGCAGCCTGAAGAGGAGGGGAGCGGGAAGCCTGCGACAGTCTATCGAGCGAGCTCTCGACGCCGCGGTCGTTCTCACGCTCATCCTGCTGGCGTTGGCCATGTTGCTGAGCGTCCTCTGGGGCATCGTCGTCCTCCTGGGACATCGAGCCTTTGGGGGTCAGGCGATTCTTCCCGATCCCTTCGGGGACCTGGCCGAGACGCCCCATTTCATGGCAGCCGGTGCTCTCTGGGCCGTCTTCCTCGTCGGGGGCTGGAAGGTGCGGGAAATACTGGTGCAGTACCTCGGTGACGTGGCCGCGTACGTTTCGCCGAATGCGCTCGACCGGTTTGCGGAGCTCCGGAGAGACATCCAGAGTTACGTCTACTCCGTCGCGAGCTCTGTCTTTAGGGCTCTCGGAGAAGACGGCCATTTGCTCTACGGGAGCGTGGTGATCGCGGGTCACTCGCTCGGTTCCGTCATTGCGTACGACACGCTGAACCGGCTCGTCAACGAAGACGCTCTCCTGCGCGCTCCGAACGGCGTTCTCGGCAGAACGTCTCTGTTGCTCACGTTCGGATCCCCGCTCGACAAGACCGCCTACATCTTTGCTCGCCAGGGCGAGGTCACAGCGGATGCGCGCGAGGCCCTCGTCGCGGCCGTCCAGCCCTTGGTACAGACTTACGCGAACCGCGCTTTTCCGTGGATCAACCTGTACTCTCGTTACGATCCGGTCAGCGATGCGCTGCGGCTGTATGACGAACCGGCCAAGCCGGCGCCGCCCGGGGTGGAGAATCTGGAAGATCCCGATGCGGTCGCTCCGCTGCTGGCGCACATCGACTACTGGCGCAACCCGCTGCTCTTCAAGATCCTGTACCGAGCCCTGGGCAAGTGAAGTTGGGCGCGACGGCATCGACCGCCGCAGCCGACAGCCTGTCGAATGGCATTGTAGAGTTGTCTTCCAATTCGGGAGGACTGCATGCCTTCACAAGTTCCGCCCACGTTCGAGGACGCCACCCTCATCCTGCGCCTGTACGAGTTGCGTCGCGAGGAGAAGCTGCGCGCCGCGCGCGAGTGGTTCCGCACGAAGTTCTTTCCGATGTCCTTCGAGGACGTCAAGCTCGCCATTCAAACTCCGGGCGAGGAAAACACCAGCTACCGGATGGTGACGACCTACTGGGAGATGGCCTGCTCTTTCGTCGCGAGCGGTGTTCTGCACCCGGAGCTCTTCCTGCAATCGGGAGGTGAGGTGCTCATGGTGTGGTCGAGGCTCGAGGCCCACGTGCCACGCGTCCGCCAGGACCTTCAAACGCCCTGGTTCCTGGTCAACACCGAAAAGGCGATCGGCATGGTCCCGTGGTCGCAAGACCGCTTGAAGATGTTCCGGGCCCGCCTGGCGGCCATGCGGGAGAAGCAGTCAAAGACGCCGAAACCGGCATAAGCTCGGTCGAGGAGGGAAACCCATGACACGTCGAACCCTGTTTGGAGCCTGCCTGTTCGCTCTCGCCTCGCTCGGGCTTCCGGCCGTCGCGCGGCCGGCGGAGAAGGCGGGTCCCCTGGAGGTCACGTATTACTACCTTCCCGGTTGACCGATCTGTGCGAAGGTCAAGCCCGCCGTGAGCGGGTTGGAGAAGGAATACGACGGCCGCGTCAAAGGCCAGAATGTGGACGCCACGACGCCCGAAGCCAAGAAGGTCGTCCAGGGCCTCGGCTTTCAGACGCATGGCCTGGCCATCCGCTCTGCGGAGGGCAAGGTTCTCTGGAAGCAGCCGGATCACGAGGTCAAGATGGACGACGTCCACAAGGTCTTGAAGGATTTGCTGAAGTAGGGGGATCCCGCCCCTCATGCCTCCACGCCCCCTCGTCCGCGCCGCCTTCGACCGCGGTCAGGTTCCCACGGTCGCCTGCTTCAACGACGCGGCGACTCCCCTCGGTCTCGACCTCGACAAGCTTCTCGCCGCGCTCCAGAAATTCGTGGACACGCGCGTCGCGACAGTCTGGGGCACGCCGGCGAAGCTCGTCAGGTCTTCGGGCTTCCTGCCCGAAGCCTGGGCCATCGTCTTTCTGGACACGGCCGAGGCTCCCGGTGCCCTGGCCTACCACGACCTGACGCCCGACGGTTTTCCCCTCTCGAAGGTTTTCGTCAAGACGGTACTCGACGATAAGTCGTCGCTGTCCGTCGCGACCTCGCACGAGCTCGTGGAGATGCTCGTGGATCCGGCGATCAATCTCTGGGCGACCGGCCAGGAGGCGGGAGTTTTCTATGCCTACGAGTCGGCCGATCCCGTCGAGGAGGACTCCTTCTTGCTCGACGGCCTCGCGATGACCGATTTCGTCTACCCGTCCTATTTCGAGTCGTTTCGCAAGCCGGATTCCACGCAGTTCGACGCTCTGAAGAAGGTCAGTCGTCCCTTCCAGATCTTGAAAGGCGGCTACCAGATCATCTTCAAGGACGGCCAGGAGACGCAGGTCTTCGGCTCGAAGGCCAAGGCCGAACGCTTCGCCCGGGAGGACCGCCGCGGCCACCGCAGCCAGTACCGGCACATCCATTCGTCGGCCTGCTGCTCCGACGCGAACCCGGGCCGGGTTCTCCGGCGCTACGGGCTGGACTCTGTCACCTCTTCGGGCTCCGCAGTCCTTCCGCCAGGTGCGCGATGAGCCGCTTTCGGAAGTAGCTCCGGCTCCCGCGGGGTATGCCCAGCTCTTTGACAGCCTGAGCGAAAGAGCAACCGCGCCGAACCAGATGCAGCAACTTGGCCTCGGTCACCGGCAGCCGCGTTTCCATCCGATCCAGCGAGAGCCGCGAATCGAGCGCTTCGGTCCCGTCCACGGGGCGGAGGACCGAGGTTTCCGCGACCGCCTGGCACTCGCGGATGGACCGCCGCCTTCTTCCGCGCCAATACCGACGAATGAAGTTCTGGGCGACCGCTCCGAGCCAGGGCGTCATCAGGGCCTCCGATTGCCGCCCGCTGCGCAGCAGCCAGAGCCAGATGTCCTGCGCCACGTCCTCGGCGTCGAAGGAGCCGAGACCCGCGACGAGGCAGGCTTTGAAAATCCGGGAGTAGATCGCTGGAATCCCGTCCCGGACCGTCCGACCGCTGCCGCCATTGGCTCTCGAAGGCAGAATGTCCATCGAAGAGAACCCCCCCAGTCTTGATCGAGATGTGGGGCGGGCCCGATTCTTTGCTAGCCTAACGGCCGCCGTCAAGCGACTCTTACAAAGGGGAGATGTGTGCCATGCCGCGAGGAGCCTTTCAGTTCGAAACGAGCGATGCCGGGGATCTTTCGAACACGGCGACGAACGTAGAAACCCTCCGCCGGCTGTGGCTGCACCACACTCTCGTGACCGGCAACGACATCGGGCCGGGAGACCGGGGAGATTTCGACAAGGGCGCCTGGCATGTCTCTTGCCACCTGGCCGGAGCCGGCGGCGCGCGCCGCACCAAAGCGGGCCAGATTGCCTGGCTGGAGATCTCCCACGATCGTTCCCGCGACGAGTACTTCGCGAGCGTCACCGTCCGCGGCAAGAGGGGCTCCGACACCTTGCCTCTCGATTCGGCCGACGGGCGGGCGCTGCTGGCCGATTCGAAACTGCTCGGGTTCGTCGAGGGCAACTCCACGGGACGGATTTCGGCTCGCGCCGTGAACGATCCGCCCGACCTCTTCAACCTGTGGAGACGACAGGACTTCGACCAGCCTGTCTCGAGCCGGGAGGACGGGGGCAAGGTCTGGGAGCACTGGTGCACGCTGCGCGACATCCGGCCGGGCGCGCGCCTGGGCACGTCGGTGCTCAGCGCCTACGTTTCTCTGGTCTCCGCGCTCGGTGACCGCTTCGCGGCCACGGTTTGCCGGGGACGCCGGGACTACGGTCATCCCGTGCAGCTCGCGGCGCTGGTGCACGCCGGATTCGTGGACAAGCGCTCGGCGCTCTGGGAAGGGTCTCCGACTCCGCTGACTCCCGAGGCCGAGCGGCTGTTGCTCGAAGCCGAGCCGGCCCGGGCGCTTCAGGCGGCCGAGAGTCTCGACTGGTCGAAACCGCCCCGCTACTACATGTTCCGGCGCCGCATCCGGCATTGGAATCCCCTGGCGGCGGCTCGCAAGACTCTGGAGAAATTCAAGCCATCGTAGAGAGGAACTGTCATGCCTGACCTTGTCGAGAGAACGGACGCCGACATCGAAGAGATCCGCAGCAAGGGGGATCACACGGACAGCCGGCGAGCAGCCTGGTTCGCCATCGGCAAGGGCAGCGAGGTGATTGTCGACATCCAGCGGCACGCCTCGAGTCAGTCCGGCTGGCTGCGCCTGCAGGACGCCCTGCCGTTCGTCAACGCTCAGGCAAAGCAGATCCTGGAAATGCGCCTGGAGGCCATCCACCGCTTCAAGCAGGCTCCGCACAGCGTCCAGGGCTTTCGGATGAGCGCTCGGACGCGCGCCGAGAAGCCGCGGCCCGTCAACGCTCTCTGCCTCGTCAGCGGTCACGAAGGCCAGGAGATCCCGGGCCTTGTCCGCCACGACCGCGTGGTCGTCGACGCGGAGCACATGGAACAGGCACTGGGTCCGGCCACCTTGACGGAGATCTTCAAGATCCGCAAGCACATCGGCGAGCACGTGTACATCTCGACGAACGTCTCCGAGACGCCGCAAATCGTTCGCGACCTGCAGACAGGAGAGGTCGACAATCGGGCGACCGCCGCATTGACGGCTTCCAAGGTGATCGCGGCCCTGGGCGCCGGGGCCGACGTTGTCAAAGTCGGCTTTGCCAACATGGACCCCTACAAACGGGATCTCACGAGTGAGCGCGTGCTGGAGCAGATGAAGCTCGTGCGCCAGCAGGTGGACGACGTGGTCAGCGAGCGGCTCATCGTCATCCCGTTGACCGAGACGCTGCGGTATCCGATCGTCAGCGTGTTCTTTCCGGAGATCGGCATCAACAACCACGGAGAACGACCCATGGACATCGCCCGGGAAGCTCTTCGTCTCACGCACGAGGCCGGATGGCAGGGAATGCTCCTCGACACGTTCGAGAAGTACACCCACCGGCACTATCGAGACTTCTACAGCCTGGAGGAAACGGCGCGTCTTGCGGAAGAGGCGCACCGGCTCGGGGTCGAGCTCTGGATCGCCGGCTCGATCGGAAGAGAAGAGGTGGCCGAGCTCGTCCGGTGCGGCGTCGACTTGATCTGCTTCGGCGGCGCGGCGCGCCACGAGTCGGCCGAGCGCATCGCCGTCAAGGACGGTGTCCGTGACGAGTCGATCAAGCGGCCTCTCGTGGAGGACCTCGTCCGGCGTTTCGAGGAAGCCGACCCGCGCGGCAGGAGCTGACGATGGAAAAGGTCAAATTGCGGGCCTATCTCTCGCCGACCCTGGTCCTCCTCGCGCTCGACTGGCCCGACGGTGGTTCGCGAAAGGACTTTCTGGGTTTCGCGATCCGGCGGTCCCCGGGGTTTACGGGAGAAGCCGAGAGCTGGCTTCCCAATCGCGTGGGGTT
>WNGF01000377.1_pt1 | contig 63892 bp, 62 predicted proteins | sample 5400641 | NCBI WGS metagenome assembly WNGF01 (sample SAMN13153371, study PRJNA577476) | soil metagenome | isolation source: 80 cm soil or saprolite under grassland replicate 2 | place: USA:California | collected 2016-06-15
TCTGTATTGGCTGGTCCGGGCTATGGACGGTTGATGAATGCTCGGACAGTGGGAACGGCGACGTCTGACGAGAGGCCGGCGTGGCGGAATCTCGCCGGCTGTACCGGTTCGGTTGCGAACATCCGAGCACCATCGGAGCACCACGTGATCCATTGAGCCGCCGGCTGACGGCTGATGCCCTCGGCTCGGAACGGGCCGAACAGACGGGTGGGGTCGCAAAGTGTCATACCCAGAGCTGAACATGGATTCATGCCGCTCCTGGCGATGGTCGATGCGTGCGTACCGTCAGCACTCTGCTGTCCGACGAGGAGTGGCGGTCGCTGCAGGCTGACGTTCGGGCGGGGCGACGATCGGTCCTGTTGCCGCACTGCGGCGCTGCCGACTATCTGCGCACGAGCCAACTCGGCGTCCGACACTTCGCGCACCGGGCCGCCGGTGACTGTGCGAGCCATCCAAAGGAGACCGGTCAGCACCTGCTTGCCAAGGACATCATCATGCGGGCCGCTCGGGCAGCCGGATGGGAGGCCGAGCCCGAAGTACACGGCGATTGTTGGGTCGCCGACGTGCTCGCCAGCGACGGCGCCCGCAGGGTGGCCTTCGAGGTTGCTCGGCTAGTCGAAACGCGGCGCGCAGAACCAGTCGACGGGTACCGTCGGCGGCCACCAGTGCCGCGGTCTGCAGATCGCCGATCAGGCTGTGGCCGTCGATCGTCAGGTAGCTGTCCACCACGCCTCCCGAGGATCCGGCGCCGGTGGTGGGGCGACATCACTGATGGCGGGTGAGCCGGCCGACGTTTAGAACACCGGGGCGCGGCAACTCCCCGGTCCGTGAACGAAGCCAGCGAACCGGATGACCTGCCACCCGGCGACGACGAGGTGGAGCGCCTGCGCGCGGAGGTCTCGACGCTGCGGGCGAAGCTGAACAGCCGGCGCCGCAGGCGGTCGGTCGGCACCGCCGTACGCGGCGCCACCGCGGCGGTCCTGATCGCCGTCACGGCGTTCGCGTTCGTCGCGAGCGTCGTCGGTCTGTGGGCCGCCACCACGGTGCTCAACACCGACCGGTGGGTCGCCACGGTGGCGCCGCTGCCCCGCGATCCGCAGGTCACCGCCGCGGTCACCGAGTACACCACCGGGCAGGTCTTCGAGTTGGTCAACCTCGACCAGCGCCTGCGGGACGTGCTGCCGCAGCAGGCGGCGTTCGTGGTCGGGCCGATCACCGGCGAGGTGCGCGACTACATCCGCAAGACCGTGGACACTGCGCTGCGCACCGACCGGTTCCACACGGTCTGGGTTGAGGCCAACCGGCGGGCGCACCGGCAGGCCCTGGCGATCCTTGAGGGCACCAGTACCGTCGTTTCGGCCCAGGGCGAGCACGTCGCCGTCGACCTGCTCCCGGTCATCAACGAGATCCTGCGTGATCTCAGCGCGCAGCTGCCCACCCTGTTCGGCCGCAAGCTCTCGCTGCCCAACCTCAGCAGTGGCGCCATTCCGGAGAACCTGCGAGCCGCCGTGGAGCGCGCGCTGGGGGTCACCCTGCCCGCCAACTTCGCCCAGTTCACCATCTACGACGCGGGTCGGCTGCGCGCGCTGCAGGAGGGGCTGGTGACCTTCAAACGCGGGGTGGTGCTGCTGGCCGTGGGTACCGTCGTGCTGCTCGTTCTGGCGCTGGTGGTCGCGCCGCGACGCCGGCGTACCGTGCTGCAGCTCGGTGTCTGGCTGGTGATCGCCGCGGTCGCGGTGACCGCCATCCTCCGCGCGCTGCGGGCCCAGCTGGTGGCCCAGGTACCGGCCGGGACCTACCGCAACGGCGTCTCGGCCGCCATCACCACGGTCGTGGCCACCCTCCGCGAGCGCGGTACCCAGATCGTCTGGCTCGGCGTCGTCATCGCCGTTCTGGCGTATCTGGTGGGCCCCGGCCGCTTTCCGGTCTGGTTGCGCCGCTCGGTGGCGGCCGGTGTCCGCGCCGCCGGTCGGGCGACCGCCCGAGCGGTACGCCTGGTCGGCGAGCGGGGGCCGGGCTGGGTCGCGCGCCACGCCGATCCGTTGCGCGTGGCCGGTGTTGTCGTCGCGGTCATCGCCGCGCTCGTCCTCTCGTCGTGGACCGCGTTGCTGGTCCTGGTTGTCCTGCTGGCCGCCTACGAGCTCGCGGTGACCCTCGTCGCACGCAGGCACCGCGCTGGAGCGTCAGCCGGCGAGGCGGTCGCCGGAATCACTCCAGCCGAGTGAGCCGGCCCACCCGGACCCGGAGGTGTGCTGGAGGCGGACGCCCTGCGACCACTGACGGCTCGATCTTCGAAGCGCTCGACCGGCACGGCCTGGGCTGGCGGGTCTATCACGGTGATCCGCTGCCACAGGTGGCGGCCCTGTCGGTCATGGACCTGGAGACGATGCGCAGCCACTTCCGGGGCATCGACTCGCTGGCCGAAGACCTGCGGGCGGAGAGCTTCGACCCCGCCTACGTGTTCATCGAACCCAATTACGGCCTGCTGAACACCGCCACTGGGCGACTTCCGGTGCGGCAACAGCCAAGCACCCCAACGACGACGTCGCCCGCGGCGAGGCGCTCATCAAACAGGTCTACGAGGCGATCCGGCAGTCCCCGCACTGGGGGTCGAGCGTACTGGTGATCACCTACGACGAGCGCGGTGGCTTCTACGACCACGTCCCACCGCCGCCCGGCGTGCCACCGGGTGACCGGAGCAATCCCCGCAACAACGGCCACGGCTTCCAGTTCGACCAGCTGGGGGTACGGGTACCGACCGTGGTGGTCTCGCCGTGGGTACCCGACCTGCGGACGGCCGGCGGGAGCTGCAACGTCGTCGACAACACCGTCTACGACCACAGCTCGTTGCTGGCCACCGTGGAACGGCTCATCGCGGTACCCCCGCTGACCGCGCGTGACGCCGCGGCGAACGACTTCCTGCACCTGCTGTCGGCCGAGGAACCCCGCGAGGCGCCGCCCACCCTGCCGGCTCCCGCCGACTCCGGGTTCCGGTGCGAGAGTGACCATCAGGAGCTGGTCCGTACCGAGGAGGAGGTGGCTGACGATCTCCCCGAGGTCGCCGCGGCGGTGCGGGCCTTCGTGCATCTCGCGGCGATCCTGGACACCCGCCTGCGCCCGGAGCACCGGCTGCGGATCGGCGACCGGGCGCGAGGTCACGACCAAGGGCCAGGCCCCGCGAGTACCTGGTCGAGGTGGCCACGCGGCTTCGGGCCGGCCGGACTCGGCGGCGACGCCGCTTGACGGGGTGGCCGCCCGCCCGGGTCGTGGTCAATCGGGCGGGCGGCCCCGTTACAGGCCGAGCAGCTTGGCCTTTGCCGCGGCGTACTCCTCGTCGGTGAGCTGGCCGCGTTCCTTCATGGCGGTCAACCGGTCGAGCCCGGCGGTGAGGTCGTCGCCCTCCGCGGCCGGTGGCATGGCCGCCTGCTGCTGGGCGGCCCACCGCCGCTGCTGCCGCCGGGAGACGTTGTTGGACACCGCCGTTGCCGTACCGGCGATGACGGCAGTCCTCGCCATCCCTCTGATGAGTCCCATGCCACCTCCCTGGATCTCAGGCGCCCATCGGGCGTCCGGCACCGGCCAGGACGCCGTTGTCAACCAACGCCTGCGACGGGATCCGGGCGATGTCCACCAGCTCGCCACCTGCCCGGCGGCAGGCACCCGCGAACCGGGCCGCCCAGACGTTCTCGAACACCAGCACCAGCGCGGAGGTGTCCGAATCCAGATCGTCTCCGATGTCGGCGACGTCCTCGGCATCCAGGAGCCCGGCTCCGCCCCCGCCGTCGACCTCCACGAAGGCCGGCCGTAGCTCCGGACCCAGGTCGCCGATCTCCAGCGAGCTCACGTCGCCGTCCTCGTCGCGGTGGACGAACAGGGCGTCCAGGATGCGTACCGTGCCCGACCGGACGAGGTCGACCAACGCCGGTGCGACCTCTCCGGTGAACTGACCTCCGGTGAACCTGATGACCGCGAGGTCGACCGGTCCGACGTCAGCCACGAAAGCTCCCGCCGGCCGGTGTGCCGTGGAGGCTGCCGGTTGCGTGGGAACGGGTCCGGCGGGCGACGGCTGCGATCGCGGCCGCGGCGCCGATCACGCCGACGATGGCAGCGGTCCTGCGCCCCGCACTCATCCGTTGCTGTTTCTTGGTCGTGTTCTTCACGGTGCTTGCTCCTTCCGTGAGTGATCCCGTGGCGGCCCCGGACAGGCCACCGCCACCTCAAGCGTTGGCGTGGTGAGGGCGCGGCGGCCTCATCTCTACGGGATGAACCGCAGTCCGGTTCCAGCGCGCGGCTGCGACTCGCGCTGCTCGGCTGCCTGCCCCGGGTGCTGGCGATGTCGAACTGTTCTACCCCCCCACGAGGCAGCGGAACGCTTCTTCCGTACGCACGGCCCGCCCGCCGGTTCCCAAGCCGGACCCCCGAGCAGTACGAAGAGGTGTTCCGCCTCGGCGGGGCACCCATCCACGACCAGCCCAACCGGCTGTCCCACCTGTGCTACCGCACCGCCACCGGGATCCGCGTCGTCGACGTCTGGCGCGACGAAGAATCGTTCGCCGCCTTCGGCGCCGTCCTCGGCCCCGCGGTCACCGCCGCCGGGCTCGACACGCCGCCGGAGATCTTCCCGTCCACGGCTTCATGGCGGTCGACGGCATCCGCAACCCCTGAACCAGAAGGGACCACACCGTGGACATCCTCAGCAGCTACGCCGACGCCGTGCGCCGCAGGTGGTGGAGCACGTCGGCTGATCAGCGGTTGCCGCACCTGACGGGTCTGACACCCCGAGGGCGCCCATGCTCCCATCCGCTGTGGGTGAGGCCGCGCGGCAAGGGTTCGGGGAGACTTGCCGCATGAACGCCCGAAGCCACCCATCCGGACGGAGGTCAAGGGTATGGGTCTTGGAGACCGGCGAGCGAGACGGCGCGAGGAGCGCGAGACGTTCGGGCGCGGGGGCAGCGCGCGACGCTACCGGATGCGGGAGAAGATGATCTCGATCGGGGACGACTACTGGATTGAGGACGAGGAGGGTGAGCGGGTTTTCCGCGTGGACGGGAAGGCGGTCAGGCTCCGGAAGACTTTCCACCTTACGGACGCGCGCGGGCGGCACCTGTGCACCGTCCAGAAGCGGGTCATGCACATCCGCGACACCATGGAGATCGAGGGACCGGAAGGCGGCCGGATGGCGGTCGTCCACAAGGCGTTGATCTCGCCGCTGCGCGAGCGGTGGAAGGTCGACGTCGAGGATGGCCCGGACCTGGCGGTGCGGGGCAACATCGTCGACCACGAGTACGAGGTCGAGGCCGCCGGACGCAAGGTCGCGCAGGTGTCGAAGCGTTGGTTCCGCCTACGCGACACCTACGGCGTCGAGATAGCACCCGATCAGAACTCCGCGTTGCTGCTCGCCGTCACAGTTGCCATCGACGAGATGGCACACTGATCCGCTCAAAGCATTCCGCCTTCCGGCCTCGGCGAAAGGCAGGATTCGTCGCTTGCTGGCTGCTCCCGGCGAGCGGACGAGAGGGTGGCTCGATGTGGCGGAGACTCGGAGCAGGACTGCTGGCATCCGTGGTTCTCGCAAGCTCCTCCGTCGTCCTGGTTCCGAGCCCGGCCGCCGCGTTCGGGACGATCGAGGGTGGTGGACAGAATCGGGAGCATGACCGGATAACCCGTGCCGCGGTGGCCTGCCCAGCCGGCACCAGCTCGGACAGCACCTGCTTCGAGCCGAGGACGGCGGACCAGCTCGCCGGCCACGGGAAGAAGTTCGGCGCTATCGGATCTCCAGATCTCACCGAGGTGTCCGACCCGACCGCGCACTGCGATGACGCCGATTTTCTCGTCAGCGGCTATCCGCGCACGCGCGACGAGGCCACCGCAAGCCTTCTCGATTGCGTGAGCCATCTGCGCGGTCGCTTCCGCGAGGCGACCGACGAAGCCGGCGATCTACTCGACGACAAAGGCCACATTGTTGCCGCGGAGGTGAGTCTCGACCTCGACTGCGAGTTGGCCGAACACGAACAGCGAGCCAAGTGCAGGTCCCTGGAGGGGTTCGGTCGAGCCTTGCACGGGGCGCAGGACTTCTACTCGCACAGCAACTGGGCCGACGAGGCGGATCCAGCCCGTCCGATCGGCGCCGACAATCCGCCGGGCTTGAACCTGCCGGCGCCAAGCCCGGTCCTCGACCTGCGTGGCAGCGGTGCGCCAACCGTGCCTCCCGACTTGACGACCGGATGCTACGTGCTCCGCGACAGCGTGCCTGGCGTCGGGGTATGCGAACGGCGAGTTTCCCATGCCGGCCTCAACAAGGATCTTGGGCTTGTCGATCAGAACACCGGGAGCACAGCGAGCCCGACGACGCCGCGAGGCAAGGTGGGAAGCAACTTCGCGAAAGCCGTGGCGGGCGCCATCGTCGAGACGCGTCATCAGTGGCAGGAGTTCCGAGCCGCGCTGGAAGCCAACTACGGCGCGGAGGAGGCGTCGCTCATGGTCTGCGCTCTCACTCGCGACGATCCGTCGAACGACTGCGGGAGTCAGAGTCGCACTGCCGCCCTCGTCATTGGTGGCGTTCTCTGTGGCGTCCTCGCTGTGGGCCTCCTGGTGTTCGGGGTATACCGGCGCCGGCGCGCCGGCCGTCCTGTTCGGAGCCCTCCCTGATGCGGTTGGCCGGTGCTGTCCCGTGCCACGGACCGGGGCGGCATCGTCCGGGTGGGAGGATGCCGGGCCGTGCGTCGGCACATTGATTTGGAAGCGACGGAGAACCGGTTCGCTATCAAGGTCCGCGTTTGGTGACGGCTCGCGAAGAACCAGGGAGGTGGTGACAATGGCCAAGACAGCCGGTCGCCTCGAGATCACGGTTGCGCCGGCGGGGGCGGTACCGGCAGCCAACGGGCATCCGACGGCGCGGGAACGCGCCGCGACCGGGCGGGCCGCGCGGGCCGCAGTACCGCGGGCCAGTCAGGCCGAGTTCACCCCGCCGGCAAACCGGCGCGGCCCGATCGACGTGATCGAGGTGCAGTCGGCCACGCGGGTGCCGGAGTTGGTCCCGATCCGGTACGCACGGATGACCGAGTCCCCGTTCAGGTTCTATCGTGGCGCTGCTGCGATCATGGCAATGGATCTGGCCGGAACGCCAAGCTCGGGTATCACCGCGCAACTGTGCGGCGACGCGCACATGCTCAACTTCCGACTGCTCGGCTCGCCCGAGCGCAACCTCATGTTCGACATCAACGACTTCGACGAGACGCTGCCCGGGCCGTGGGAGTGGGACCTCAAACGGCTGGCCGCGAGCCTGGTCATCGCCGGGCGGCAGAACGGGTTCACCACCAAGGACCGCCGGGAGATCGTCACCGCCACCGTCCGCTCCTACCGGGAGTGGATGCGCCGCCTCGCCGCGATGCGCAACATCGACGTGTGGTACGCCAAGGTCGACATCGAGGTCGTGAAGGCTCTGTATACCGACCGGCTGCACCGGGCCGGCCGCCAGGAGCCGGCCAAGGCCGGCCGCGAGAGGCTGGCCAAGACCATTTCGAAGGCGCGTACCAAGGACAGCCTGCTGGCCTTCGACCGCCTCACCTCCGTCGTCGACGGACGCCGACGGATCACCGCCGATCCGCCCCTGCTCCAACCGATCGGGGACCTGCTACCCGACATGGAACGGGCCGAGCTGGAAGCCACCATCCGGGACCTGATCCGCGGCTACAGCGAAACTCTGCTCTCCGAACGGCGGGCACTGTTGGAGCAGTTCGAGTTCGTCGACATGGCCCGCAAGGTAGTGGGAGTCGGCAGCGTCGGCACCCGCTGCTGGCTCATCCTCATGCTCGGACGCGACGAGCAGGACCCGCTGCTACTACAGGTCAAGGAGGCGGGCCAGTCGGTGCTCGCCGAGTATGTCGGCGCCAGCGCGTACGACAACCAGGGCCAGCGGGTGGTCGCCGGACAGCGGCTGATGCAGGCCACCGGTGACATCTTCCTCGGCTGGCAACGCAACAAGGGCATCGACGGAGCCGTGCGCGACTTCTACGTCCGCCAACTCTACGACTGGAAAGGCGTCGTCGTCGCCGAACAGATGATCCCGGCCGGCATGAAGACCTTCGGCGAACTGTGTGGCCACACCCTGGCCCGAGCGCACGCCCGCTCCGGCGACCGCATCGCGATCGCCGAATACCTCGGTGGCGGTGACGTCTTCGATCAGGCCCTGACCCGGTTCGCCGAAACCTACGCCGACCAGAACGAACGCGACCACGCCGCACTGGTCGACGCGGTTCGCACCGGACGGGTCACCGCCAAGACCGTCGCCTGAACGCCAAGGTCACCCCCGGAGCAGCGAACCTTTCGAGGGGTCGGACGGCTCGGCATCGGGGCCAGCCGGGGCTGCGGGCGGCGGCGACGACCAGTCGGTGGCCTCGCCGCCATGACAATGCCCACCGACAGGCCCGTGACCTGCAGGTCGTGCAGGCAACGCCTGCGGCGGCTGCGTGGTCTGTGGTTCCGGCGCCACCGTGGTCGGTGGACGCGGCGGCCACGGTCAGTACCCACCATGCCGCCCGTCGCGCTGACAGGAGCGGACGGTTGGACAGCAGCGCACCCACCAGGCCGACGTCCTCGGACGCCGGCTCGGTGTCAGCCGTATCAGCCTGCGACGTCGTTTCGACTATCGCCGTGGCCGCCCTTCCCGTGCGACGCCGTCATCCCGTCCGAGTGATGGGCGTGGGGCGTCGCACGGGCGCCATCAATGGCCGTCGCCGTCGCCACGCTGCCCGGCGCGACGCTCTGGCACGACGGCCAGTTCGAGGGCCGGCGCGTGCAGCTACCGGCAACCCCACCCACCACGACCTGCGCGCCGTGGGCCTGGCACGGCGACGCGCCGCACCACATCATCGTGGTGAACCTGTCCGGGCCACCCGGCGCAGGCCCGGATTCCGCTGCCGTGGCCCGTCCTGCGCGGCGGCCGGTGGCGGATCACCGACCGCCTCGACGACAACGCCTACGACCGCGAATGAGTTCGTCGACCCGGGCCTCTACGTCGGCCCGCCGCCCTGGGGGCGCACGTGCTCACGGTCGCTCCGGGCTGACCGCCTCGACCCGGGGACCGGCCGCCGCGGGAATCCTCGCGGCGGCCACCAGCCCCACGACGCTGATGACGGCCAGGACCACCATCGCGAGCGCGTACGCACGCTCCGGCGTCCTTGTGATTCCCGCGACCAGGATCGTGCCGGCGACCGCCGCGCCCAGCGACGAGCCGAGGTTGGAGACGCTGCGGGACAAGCCGGAGATCTCGCCCTGCAGATCCTCCCTGAAGCTCGACTGCACGACGTTCACCGACGGGGTCAGCATTGCGCCGAGCCCCAGGCCGATCAGCAACAGCCCTGGCGCGAACGCCCACCCGTTCACCGTGGCGCTCACGAACGCGAGGAGGACCGCGATGCCGGCGATGCTCACGACGAAGCCGGCCACGATGAGCGTCCGCTGCGCGAACCGCTGCGCCAGCCGCTCCGCGGCCAGCGACGGCACCAGCAGGCCCACCGTCGTGGCCGTGAAGATCACGCCGGTCTCGATCGCGTTGTAGCCGCGGACAACCTGCAGGTAGGCCGAGACCACGAACGACACGCCCATCAGCAGCAGCCACTGGGCGTTCTGGGTGACCAGCCCGAGGTTCGACGTGCGGTTGCGGAACAACTGCGTCGACAGCAGCGCCTCCCGGCCAGACCGCTCCCTGCCCCGGACCCAGCCGAAGAACCCGGCCAGCACGAGCGCCCCGGCGAGGATCAGGGCGACCATCAGCCAGACGTTGTCATCGGCGGCCAGGATGCCCATGACCACGAGGACAAGCCCGAGCGCCGACAGGACCGCGCCAACGGTGTCGAACGGGCGAGTCGGGTCCGCCGGCAGCGGATCGGGGACGCGGCGGCTCAGAACGACGATCACGGCGATGACCAGCGCCTGGAAAATGAATGCCGCCCGCCAACTGATCGCCGAAGTGATGAATCCGCCAATCAGCGGCCCGGCGGCCGCGCCGATGCCACCCATCGCGCTGATAACGCCGAAGGCGCGGGCCCGCGAGGCCAGGTCGGTGAACAGCAGCGTCGTGAGGATGTAGACGGGTGGAATCAGCGTCGCCGTGCCGACACCCTCGAGGATCGAGTTGCCGAGGATGAGCACGCCCAAACCCGGTGCGATCGCGCTCAGCAGCGCACCGACGCCGTACACGATCAGGCCGAGGATGAACAACCGCTTCCGCCCGTAGCGGTCGGTCAACTTTCCGCCCGGGATCATCAACGCCGCCATGACCAGAAGGAAGATCGTGATCGCAAGCTGCACGCCCTGCACGGTCGTGTCCAGGTCCTCGCTGATGTCATTGATCATGACATTCATGTTGGAGCCGGCGAAGCTGCAGATGAACTGGGCGAGGGTGAGCGGAATGAGCGCCCGCCGAAGGGCTTTCGACGGGGGCTGCGCCGACGCGTCCGGAGCCATGTTGGGGTACCTGCTTCCGCTCAGGGGTCCGAGCCGACGGGCCGGACCGGGACTACGGGCGCCAAGACACCCGAAGCAGCGTCCTCATCGATACCGCGCGAGAAAATCATCCGCCCGGTATGAGGCGTGCCGGCCGGCCGCGCCGGGATCCTGGCTCTATGTCGGACTACCCGCTCATCGCCGACCACGGCCTCATCGGTGACCTTCAGACGGCGGCGCTGGTCGCTACCGACGGATCCATCGACTGGTTCTGCGCCCCCCGCTTCGACTCGCCGAGCCTGTTCGGGGCTCTGCTGGACCACGGCCGGGGCGGCCATTGCCGGGTACGGCCCACAGTGGACGTCTTCACGAGCAAGCAGTTGTACTTCCCGGACACCGCGGTGCTCGTCACCCGGTACCTGACCGAGGCCGGCGTCGGCGAGGTCGTCGACTTCATGCCCGTGAGCAGCGACACGACCGCCGAGGCCAGGCACCGCATCGTGCGCATGGTGCGCTGCGTCCGCGGCCGGATGACGTTCGCGCTCGACATCGCCCCCCGCTTCGACTACGGCCGGGAGGCCCACGAGACCCACGTTCACGGGGACGGCGTGGTGTTCCAGGGCCGCCGCACGGCGATGACGGTGAACCTGATCCGGGAGCCCGACGAGCGGTTGGCCCGGCACCGGACTGAAGCCGGTGACCTGCACGCCGAGGTCCCCTTGGAGGCGGGGCAGATGCGGGGCCTGCTGCTCGAGGCCGGTGCGGCCGGGCCGGTACGCGAGGTCCGGGTGGCCGAGGCGTGGCGGCTGTTCGACGAGACGGTGGCGTTCTGGCGGAACTGGTTGTCCCGGTCGACGTACTGCGGACGTTGGCGGGAGATGCTGAACCGCTCGGCGATCACGCTGAAGCTCATGACGTACGCGCCCACCGGCGGGCTGGTGGCCGCGCCGACCGCCGCGCTGCCCGAGCAGATCGGCGGCGAACGCAACTGGGACTACCGCTACACCTGGGTCCGCGACGCCTCGTTCTCCGTGTACTCGTTGCTCGGCATGGGTTTCACGGACGAGGCGGCGGCGCTCGGGCGCTGGCTGCGGGACCGGGTCGACGAACAGGCCGGCAAGCCCAACGGCAGCGGCCCGTTGAACATCATGTACCGGGTCGACGGGTCGGCCGACCTGAGCGAGGAGGTCCTGAAGCACTGGGAGGGCTACCGCGGTTCGGCGCCGGTCCGCATCGGCAACGGCGCCGCCGACCAGCTGCAACTGGACATCTACGGCGAGGCGATCGACAGCCTCAACGCCGCCGACCAACACGGGATCGCGTTCGGCCACCACGGCTGGTTGCGGGTCCGTGACCTGCTCGACTGGGTCGCCGAGAACTGGGACCAGCCGGAGGAAGGGATCTGGGAGACCCGGGGCGGCCGGCAGGACTTCACCTACGGCCGCCTCATGTGCTGGGTCGCCCTGGACCGGGGCATCCGGCTCGCGACGGCGCACGGACGGCCCGCGCCACTCGAGCGCTGGCACCGGGAACGAGACGCGATCTACAACCAGATCATGGACCGCGGGTGGAGCCCCACCCGGCAGGCCTTCCGGCAGCACTACAACACCGAGGTCCTCGACTCCTCGCTGTTGCGAATGTCCAAGGTCGGCTTCATCACACCGACCGATCCGATGTGGACGTCCACGCTCAAGGCGATGGACGAGGAGTTGGTGACCGACAGCCTGGTCTACCGGTACGACCCGGAGGCCTCACCCGACGGGCTACGCGGCTCGGAGGGGACGTTCTCGCTGTGCACGTTCGCCTACGTCGACTCGCTGGCCCGCGCCGGCCAGTTGGAGAAGGCGAGGGAGACGTTCGAGAAGATGCTGACCTACGCGAACCACCTGGGCCTGTACTCGGAGGAGATCGCGCTCACCGGCGAGCAGATCGGCAACTTCCCGCAGGCGTTCACCCACCTCGCCCTCATCGACGCGGCGATCAGCCTGGACCGCCGGCTGAACCGCGCCGACCGGCCGCAGTAAACGGTCCAAAGCTATATTTCCGGCCGCCCGGCGGGGACAACGAGATCTTGAGCGGCCTGGGCGGAGACCTTGGGTTCCCCCACAACACATAACCCCGAGCTCCACGCGGCTGGTCGACACCCCAGGCGCCAGTCGACGTGTCGCGCCTGCGCCGTCGATAGCACCTTGTCGAGCACGCGAAACAGGGCTGGCTCCAGCCGGGCAGCAACATCCAACGCGTCCAGGTAGACAGCGCCTCCGCGGGCAATCGCCGCCGCCATCTCCTCCCGCATCTCGCGCTTGTCCAACACACACAGGTCGACCGCGTCTGCGTTGGTCTCTCGAGCGTGCAGGCCATAGAGGACCGTCGACCTGCCAACGCCACCCAGCGCGAGCAGGACAAGCTCCTCGCGCTATCAAGCAGTTCTTCCGCCGGCAGGATGGATGACCCCGAGCAAAGATCAAGAAATCCGTATCGGTCCAGCGGTACCGGCTGATCCACGCCCTGAACGCGTCGATCGACTTGGCAGACACGACGGGCGCGGCCCTGTGGCGCCACGAGCACACCCAACCCGCGATCACGGTGACCACACCCGCCACCATGGCCGCCTCACCATGAGCCCGGTCGACCCGCCACCGACCTATCGGACGCATCGCGTTGTAGCCTGGCCGGGTGACTCCCTCTGTGCCGGTCGCTGACGTCATCCTCCGTGGACACAAACGGCCACGAGTAGGACGGGTGTCATGACAACTCAAGGACAGATCTTCAAAAGGTGGATGCCGGGATCAGGCCACCAGGCAGCGGCTGGACAAGACCTGTCCCCGGCTGGCCGAACGGGGGCACGGCACCTGGTACTTCCACTGCTCGGCCACCAACCTGCTCGGCCGCGCCGAACGCGTCCGGCGGGGTGGCTACCCGTCGCAGGCCGCCGCCCGCCGCGCCCGCGACGAGTGGCTGGCGCAGACCGGGGAGGAGCGCACCGCCCGAGCGTGGACCCTGGAACGGTGGCTGCGGTACTGGTCCACCCGCACCAGCATCCGCCCCACCACCAAAGCTGCACTACACCCGCGACGTGGAGAAGTTCCTCATCCCGCACCTGGGCAGGATCTGCCTCGCCGATCTGACCTCCCGCCGACTCAACGCCGGGTTCGCACAGATCGGCACGACGACCAACCGGGCCGGCCGACCACAGTCCGCGTCCTGTCTGCAGCACCTGCGCACGACGTTGCGGGCCGCGCTCAACCTCGCCGTCCGGGAAGGGATCATCGTCGACAACCCAGCCCGCCGCATCGAGATCCCCGCATACCGCAAGCCCCACCCGCAGGTGTGGACCGACGGGCGGGTCGCCGAATGGGAGAGCTCCGGTATCCGCCCGGCGGTGGCGGTATGGACCGCCGACCACCTCGCCACCTTCCTCGAGGCCGTCACAGGAGATCGGCTGTTCGCCCTGTGGTGGCTGATCGCCCTACGAGGACTGCGCCGGGGTGAAGCCGCCGGGCTGCGCTGGTGCGAACTCGACCTCGACCACGCCCAGCTGTTCATCGTTCGCAACCGCACCACCGCCGGCTACCAGGTCATTGAAGGCGCACCCAAGTCCGTCACCAGCACCCGAGGCGTCGCCCTCGACCGGCACACCGTCGCGGTTTACGGGAGCACCGCCGCCGCCAACTCGCACAACGCGCCAAGCGCGTGGCCGCCGGCAAGATCTGGCATGACTCCGGGTACGTATTCGTCCGTCCCGACGGCGCCCCGATCCACCCCGGCTACGTCACCCAGCGTTTCGCCAAACTCGTCCGGCAGACCGATGTGCCCCCAATTCGGCTCCACGACCTGCGCCACGGCGCCGCGTCCCTCGCCCACGAAGCGGGCGCCGATCTCAAGACCCTGCAGGACCTGCTCGGCCACGCCAGCATCGTGATCACCGCCGACACGTACACCAGCGTGCTCCCGTTAGCCCAGCGTAGATGCGCCGAAGCGACCGCCCGTTTGGTCCTCGCCGCCGCCCGACGAACCCGCCAGAAGATCAAAACCAAAGGCCGGCACAACCGCCCCGGCACCCCGAAGAAAACAGGCGCTCCAACGCCAACAGGGCCCGCAACGCCGAAGGAACCCCAGGTCAGCCGACCAACGCAAGAACAAGCGTCACGCAGGGCGACGACACCCGAGCGACACCAACGTCGCACCCACCGTCCACATTGAACTCGATGCGCAACTATCTTGCCTGCTCAGATGTGCGCGCCCGAAGGGATTCGAACCCCTAACCTTCTGATCCGTAGCTTTGTCGAATTGATGATCACCTGTCACCGATGTGACATGCCCGCTTGGTTAGCTACAGCAATCGGAACGGCCTCGGCGCGGTAGTCCTCTACGAGGTCATGTATGAGTGCCTGCATGCATTTTTCGATGCGGGCGCCGCCGTCGTCGAGGTCGTTGTCGATCAGAACAATCCGGTCTCGCCACCGAGACGACGCGGTGAGCCGGTCGAGGTCGTCAACTCGATATAGATCTTGGTCGACGGCGCTGGGCAAAGCATGATCGTCGGAGAGGAGGAGCCGAACCGATTGACCATCTATGGCTAGGTCGGGCGGCTCTGCGCGCCGCCAGAGTCGGTCGGTCTGCAATGACCGAGGCGCTTGCACATGGACAACCAACGATCGGCATCTCAGCTCGTCGAACTCCTGCAGCGCAGCCACCAGGTCGACGCGTGCGAACTCCACGAGCGTGACCTGGTGCTCTTTCGCGCTCTCTCGGACAGCCTGGGCGAGTGCCTGTAGCGCTGGCTTCAGCGCGCCCTCGTCCTGGACGCCGAACGCTCCGCCGTCGTGCGGCTCGAAGCCCACTCCCCGGGGCGGTTGCAGCCGGATGCAGCCGTGCAGGAAGTCGCGGTATGCGTAGACATAGTCGGACAGCTCGTGGGTCTGTATTCCCAGGGCCCGAAGTTGGCGGCCCAGTGCGCGGCGCGCCAACGATTTTCCGGTGCCGGGTAGCCCGACCACGAACACCACCGAGCGTTGGCGAAGGGCCAGATGCGTGAGTACGCGCTCACGGATCTTTGGGCTGAGGTTCAGGTCGGCCGCTACGTCGGTCAGGCTGCGAAGGATGGCCGGCGCGTCGGGCAACCGGCCGGCGTTGGCGACGATCCGTTCCGCCAGGATCGACTCCAATGGCTTGGCCGCACTCCACGCCGCATCGAAGTGGTCGCGGAACACCTGCGCGAGCGCGGTGCCGCTAAGACGCACCGGTCGGTCTGCAGAATCCTGATGGTAGTTGACGATCATCGTGCCCGTCGCGGGTGGAGGGGCTCCGAAGAGGTGGTAACTGAGGCCCTCTGAGCCGAGATCCCGACGGCCGATCCTGACTTCTATGCCCTCGGCGAGTTCCGTACCGCGGCGGTGAACTGCGCAGTGACGCGGGCGCTGATCTTGTCGAAGGCGTCGTCGTCGAAGTCCTCGTCATCGTCGGGATTGTCATGGGATGCCCGACGGGTCCACCGTCTGGTCGCGAAGTCGGGTAGCCGGACCACGCCTTGGGCGAGTGGGCTGTAGGAGATGACGCCCATCCCGTACCGGGCGCAGGTGGGCAGCACAGCGGCCTCGATCCCACGGACCAGGATCGAGTACGGCGGCTGCTCGGACACGTACCGCTCGCGGCCGCGCTCCCGCGCGGTCCACTGCGCCTCCACGATCGCCGAGACCGGCCAGGTCGAGTGGCCGATGTAGCGGACCTTGCCGGCGCGGACCAGGTCGGTGAGCGCGCCGAGCGTCTCGTCGAGGTCGGTGTCCGGGTCGTAGCGGTGGATCTGGTACAGGTCGATCCAGTCGGTGCCCAGCCGCCGCAGCGACTCCTCGACCTCGCGGATGATCCAGCGGCGCGAGGTGCCGCGGCGGCTGGGATCATCCCCCATCGCCCCCCACACCTTCGTGGCGAGCACGACGTCATCGCGGCGGCCGCCGCCGAGTGCCTTGCCCACGATGACCTCGGACTCGCCTTGGGAGTAGACGTCGGCGGTGTCGATGAAGTTGATCCCGCGTCCAGTGCGCGGTGAACGATCCGGATGCTCTCGTCGTGGTCGGTGTTGCCCCAGTCGCCGAACATCATCGCGCCGAGGCACAGCTTGCTGACAGATACGCCGGTGCGTCCCAGTAGCCGATACTCCACGGGTTGCTTCTCTCCGGTTCTCGATCCGTAGGGGCTGCCCACTGCGCGGTCAGTGGTCTTGTGGGGACCTGTCGGCCTAGTCGACGATGTCCCGCAACGCCACCATCGCGGTCATGGCGCTGGGCCAGCCCGCGTAGAAGGCCAGGTGGATGATCGCCTCGATCAGCTCGTCCTTGGTGAGGCCGTTGTCCCTTGCTCGGCGCAGGTGGCCGGGGAGCTGTTCGGTGCGGTACAGGGCGACCAGCGTGGCGACGGTGATCAGGCTGCGGTCCCGCTTGGACAGACCCGGGCGTTCCCAGATGTCGCCGAACAGCACATCGTCGGTGAGTTCCACCAGCTTCGGCGCGAAGTCGCCAATCATCTGCTGGGCTGCGGTCGGTTGGTTCGCCATGGCTTTCACACCTTCCTCATCCGCCGGGACGGTCTCGTGTCCATCCTTCTGAGCGGTCAGCGTGGGACGAGCTTGATCGTCGACTCTCGTGACTCGGGGTTCACGACGCCGCCGACGATGTTCGCCCCGTGGCGGCGGTACTTGCTGCGGTAGGCGGCGTCGATGCGGTCGTTGAGGTCGGGATCGGTGTCGACGACGAAGGTGACGTCCTTGGCGACGCCGGCGGCTCGGATGTGGCCTTGGTGGCGGGTCCGGGTGCCGCGGAACCAGGCGCCGGAGCGTCCGTGCATCGAGCGTACGTACAGGTCGTCGCCGTCGCGCACGACCCACATCGTTACCGGGCTGCGCAGGCTGCCGTCCCGTCGTTGGGATGCCAGTTCGAGTTCGTCGGCTTGTCCGATCGTGGCGAGTTCGTCGCTGGTCCAGCCGGGCATGGGCGTCTCCTGTGGTGCGGCGTGATGCGGTTGAGGGTGGCGAGCAGCGCCCAGCCTGCGACTCAGCAGGGGCGTACCGGGCGTGGGCGCCGGTCCGCGACGGTCGGCCGGGTCAGGGGCGGATGAGTACCTTGAGCGCCTCCCGGTCGGCCATGGCGCGGTAGCCGTCCGGCACGTCGTCGAGGCTGACGGTGCGGTCGAATACCCGGCCCGGCTCGATCCGGCCGTCGAGCACGTCGGGCAGCAGCTCCTCGATGTAGGCGCGGGCTGGGGCGACGCCGCCGGTCACGGTGATGTTGCGCATGATGGTGTCGAAGCCCAAAGGCACATGCGAGTACCTCTCCCGGACGGGATTGTAGGTTCATCCCGCCGATCACGATCACCTGCTCCCGGATCGACAACTCCGCCGCAGCCAGGTGGGTGTCCTCCCTGTGCAGCCTGGTGATCTCACCCCGCCGCAGCCCCCGCAGCCGCCACGCCGGGTTGTACCCGATCATCCCCGCCGACGGGCATCGTTCAGCGAACTGTGCAGACCGCCCGTATCCGACTCACCGTCCAACCGAGATCAGCCGACCGCCCCGTGCCTCCCGTACCCGTTGCGTTCGTAGCGCGGGCCCGCGGCCTGCCGACTTGATCCGCAAAATGCTGACCCGGCCGGCAACCCGCCGGAGCACCTTCGCGACGGGAGCGACACCGCCGGGTGCCCATCGTCGCGCGGTACAGTGCTTACTTGACCGACTGGGTCGGTCAGTTATAGTGGTGGCTGTGGCGCGGACCATTCCCCCGCACCGGTTCGCGGCGGTCATCGCTGCGGCGGCGCGGGTGTTCATCACCCACGGCTACCAGCGGACCCAGGTCCAGGACGTGGCCGACGCAATCGGCTTGGCCAAGGGCACGCTGTACGGCTACGCGCAGGGCAAGGTGGCGTTGTTCGCGGCGGCGGTGCGCTACGCCGACGGTCACCAGCCGCTGCCGACCCTCGCTGACCTGCCGGTTCCGGCTCCGGCCGACGGGGAGACCGCGGCGCTGGTGACCGGCCGGCTGGCCGGGGAGATCGTCGACCTGAAGCTGGCGCAAGCGCTGGCGGACCCGCTGCCGGCCGGCGCGACGCCGGCCGACCGCCGCGCCGAACTGGCCGGCATCGTCACCGACCTGTACGCGCGACTCGCCCGTCACCGCATCGCGATCAAACTGGTGGACCGGTGTGCCCCGGAGCTGCCGGACCTGGCCGAGGTGTGGTTCGGCACCGGCCGGCATGCGCATGTCAGCGGCGTCGAGGAGTACCTCGTCCGCCGTGAGCAGGCCGGCACCGTAAACCTGCCGGGTCCGGCGCCGCTGGTCGCCCGCACCATCGTGGAGCTGTGCGCGATGTGGGCGGTGCACTGCCACTTCGACCCGGCACCCGACCCGCCCGCCGCCACCGGTGCCGACACCATCGACGACGCGGCGGTCGCCGCGATGATCGCCGAACTTTTCGTGCGGGCCACCACACCACCCGCGAGCTGACCGGAGGCCACCCCATGCTGCTACGCCGTCGCGCCTGCCCCGTCCCTGCTACCCGCCGACCACCCTGGCAGCACCGCGCCCGCGCCGCCATCGGCGTGCCGGTCGGCCGGTATCTGTCCCGGCAGGCGGCCGGGCCGCACGGCGCTGTCGGCAGGTTGCTGGCCCGCATCTGGGTCAGCGAGACCGCCGCCGTCAACGACGCCGCCATCGAGCTGCTCAACCCGGCGCCCGGTGAGCAGGTCTGCGAGATCGGCTTCGGCCCCGGCCGGACCCTCGGCAGGCTCGCCGCGGCCGGCGCCGACGTCATCGGCGTCGAGGTCTCCCCGACGATGGTGGCAACGGCCGCGCGCCGCAACGCCGCACCCATCGCCACCGGCCGCATCCGGCTGCACCGCGGCGACGGCACCGCCCTGCCGGTGGCCGACGACAGCCTCGACGCCGTGATCGGGGTGCACACCATCTACTTCTGGCCCGACCCCGCCGCCACCCTGCTCGACATGGCCCGGGCGCTGCGGCCCGGCGGCCGGCTCGTCTTGGCGTTCCGGGCCGGCGAACACCCGCTACCCGCCCGCTTCGACCCGGCCGTCTACCACGTGCCCACCACCAGCCAGGCCACCCAATGGCTCCACGCGGCCGGCTTCACCAGCATCGACGTCCAGCGCCGGGCAAACATCTCCGCCACGGTGGTGTGGCTGACCGCAACCGCGGCCTGACGGCCACCCGCGCACGCCCCGGGGTCGTGGGCGAGCACCGCGCGGCGGCGCCCGACCCTGCTCGCACCGGCCACCCGGAAACCGTGCCGCAAGACCGGCTCCGCGTGATAACGCGGGTCCGCAGGTTCTGCCCTCCACCGATGACCTGCGCGGCATCCTCGTGGACCAGGGTTCATCGGACCGCGACCTGCGCGGTGATCGAGGCAGGGCGGCGGTGGTCCTCGGCGGCGTTGTCCGAGCCGTGGCCGCTCCCCCACAACACCCGGTACGTCAACGGCGTCATCGCTCCCGGTTGGGCCGGTCGACGTCCACCACGGCGCTCGCGCTTCACCTGCTCGTCGCGGGCGGCGAGGGCAGGCGTGGTTCACGCGGCGCCGGCTTCGACCGGCAGGTCGGCGAGGCGCCATTCCAGCATCCCGTCGGCCAGTCGGGCGGCGCGGCGGCCGTGCGCGGTCAGCAGGCGTACCGCGTCGTGGGCGAGGACGCAGTAGGCGCCGCGACAGTAGGCGACCACGTCCACGTCGGCGGGCAGGTCGCCCAGCCGGTCGGCGAGTTGGTCAAGCGGGATGGACGTGGCACCGGGGATGTGCCCGGCGGTGTACTCCTCGGCCGGGCGGACGTCGAGGACGACGACCTGCCCGGTCTTGAGCCGGTGCAGGAGTTCCTCGCGGTCGAGGGCTTCGGTGGGCTCGCCGAGGTAGGTGTCACGGGCGGCGGCCACGTCGGCGCTGTGCACGGCGGCCACGTCGCGCAGCCGGGCGTACAGGCCGGCGACGTCCGGGCCGGCCAGCCGGTAGTGGATGCGGGTGCCGTCGCGGCGTGTGGCGACCAGGCCGGCCTGCTTGAGGACCTGAAGATGCGCCGACGCGGACGTCAGCCCCAGGCCGGCCGCGCGGGCGAGGGCGTCGACGGTGCGCTCGCCCTGGGCGAGCAGGTCCACAAGCTCCAGCCGCTTGCCGCTGGCCAGGGCCTTGCCGACCCGGGCGAGGGACTCGAACAGGTCGGCCTTGGCCGCCGCATCACCCACCACTATCCTCCAAAGTTCTATGGAATAGTGTAGGAGGTCAGCCGCTGATGGCGCCACCCGGTGGAGATCGGGTGTGGAGGGTTGTGGTGGGTGTCGAACCGGATCAGGTGATCCCGCTGGTCGATGAGGGCCTGGGTAACAGCGCCTACCTGCTCGACCTCGGCGACGGCCGAACTGTGGCCGTGGACGCGCCGCGGGACCTGCGGGCGCTGCGGTCCGCCGCCGGCCGGCGGCGGCTGACCGTCGCGTTCGCCGCCGACACCCACCTGCACGCCGATTTCCTGTCCGGTGCACGGCAACTCGCCGCCACCGGGGACGCGGTGGTGCTGGCCTCGGCGGCCGGCCGGCGCGGGTTCGAGCACCGTGGCCTGCGCGACGGGGACGAGGTCGACCTCGGCGGCCTCACCCTCCGCGCGCTGGCCACCCCGGGCCACACCGACGAGCACCTGTCCTTCCTGCTCCTCGACGACATCACGCCGGTGGGCGTGTTCACCGGCGGGTCGCTGATCGTCGGCGCGGCGGCGCGCACCGACCTGCTCGGCGCGGAGCGCACCGAGGAACTCGCCCGCGCCCAGTACGCATCCCTGCACCGCCTCGCCGGGCTGCCCGACGCCACGGCGGTGTGGCCCACCCACGGCGCCGGGTCGTTCTGCTCCGCCCCACCGGGCGCCGCGCATACCAGCACCATCGGCGCCGAGAAGGCCCAAAACCCGCTGCTGGCCGCCCCGGACGCGGACACCTTCGTCACCCGGCTGCTCGCGTCGCTGGGCTCGTACCCGGCCTACTTCGACCGGCTCGCCGAGGTCAACCGGCGCGGTCCCGCCGTGCTCCACACCCCGCCGGCCCTACCGGCGCTGGGCGCGGCGCGGGTACGGCGGCTGCTCGCCGACGGCGCCGTCGCGGTCGACGTGCGCCCGATCGCCGACATCGGCGCCGGGCACATCCCCGGCGCCGTCGCGATCCCGCTGCGCGCCCAGTTCGCCACCTGGCTCGGCTGGCTCAACCCACCCGACCGGCCGGTCGTCATCGTCCGCAACCCCGACCAGAACCCCGACGACATCCTGTGGCCCGCATTGAACATCGGGATGGAGTGCATCGTCGGGGAACTGGCCGGCGGCATGCCCGCCTGGACCGCCGCCGGCGGCCCGGTGGCCACCACCCGGCTCGTGCGGCCCGACGACGTCCACACCGCCGTCGTGGACGTCCGCCAGGACAGCGAATACGCCGACGGTCACCTGCCCGGCGCCGTCCACATCGAACTCGGCACCCTGCCCGGCAACACCGACGCCGCCCCCGCCGGACCGGCGGTGGTCATGTGCGGGCACGGCGAACGGGCGATGACCGCCGCCACCCTGCTGGAACGCGCCGGCCACCATAACCTGGCCGTACTCGTCGGCGGCGCGGACGACTGGGCCGAGGCCACCGGCTGCCCGCTGGAGCACGGCGCGTGACCACCGGCACCGGCAACACCGGCACCCGCACGGCAACGCCGAGGCTGGGCCTGGCCGCCAACGCCGCCCAGTTCAGCCTGCTCGTCGCGGTCAACGCCCTGGTCGGCGGGCTGCTCGGCTCCGAACGCACCGTGCTGCCGCTGCTGGCCGAACACGCCTTCCACCTCGGCGCCTACACCGCCGCGCTGACCTACATCCTCGCCTTCGGCGCCACCAAGGCCGCCATCAACTTCTTCGCCGGCACCCTGTCCGACCGCTACGGCCGCAAACCCGTCCTGCTCTCCGGCTGGCTCATCGCCGTCCCGGTACCGCTCCTGCTGATCTGGGCACCGTCCTGGGGCTGGATCGTCGCCGCGAACATCCTGCTCGGCGTCAACCAGGGGTTGACCTGGTCCACCACCGTCATCATGAAGATCGACCTGGTCGGCCCGGCTCGCCGTGGCCTCGCGATGGGACTCAACGAAGCCGCCGGCTACGCCGCGCTCGCCGGCACCGCCATGGCCACCGGGGCCCTGGCCGCCCACTACGGGCTGCGGCCCGCCCCGTTCCTGCTCGCCGCCGCCTACGCCGCGCTCGGCCTCGGCCTGTCCGCGCTGTCCGTACGCGAGACGCGCGGGCACGCCCACCACGAGGCCGCCACCGGCATCGCCGCCACCGGCGCGCATCACGGCGGGCTGTCCACCCGTCAGGTTTTCGCCCTGGTCAGCTTCCGCGAACCCGCCCTGTCCGCGGCCAGCCAGGCGGGTATGGTCAACAACCTCAACGACGGCCTCGCCTGGGGCCTCTTCCCGATCCTGTTCGCCACCGCCGGCCTCTCGCTGACCCGCATCGGTGCCCTCGCCGCGCTCTACCCTGCCGTGTGGGGGCTCGGGCAACTGGCCACCGGGGCGGCGTCGGACCGCTACGGCCGCAAACCGTTCATCGTCGCCGGGATGCTCATCCAGGCCGCCGCGCTGGGTCTGATCGCCGCCGCCCACTCCTTCACCGTCTGGGCGATGGCCGCCGTCCTGCTCGGCGCGGGCACCGCTCTGGTGTACCCGACCCTGCTGGCCGCCGTGGGCGACATCGCCCACCCGACCTGGCGCGCCCGCGCCGTCGGCGTCTACCGACTATGGCGCGACGGCGGCTTCGCCGTCGGCGCCGTCCTGGCCGGTGTGCTCGCCGACGCCTACGGCATCCGCGCCGCCACCTGGGCCGTCGCCGCGCTCACCGCCGCCTCGGGCCTGTACGCCTGGTGGCGCATGTACGAGACCCGCGCGAATGCGTGACCATGATGGTCGGCTGTCGCTGCCGGTGGCGTGGTGTCGGCAGGCGTGCCTACGCGCCCATGCCGTTGGGAGCGCGGCGGTCGCCTGACGGCTTGCCAATCGCCGAGCAGGGGGCGTAGGAGTAGCCGGTGGACGCTGACCACGCTGGCTCGCCGCGCAATGGCCGTTCGTCCGCGCCCACGTGCCGGCGGTGCCGGCGCGGATCCTGGAGATCGGATGCGGGCCAGTTGGCGGCCTCGTCCCGGCGCTGCACGCCGCCGGGTACACCGCCGAAGGTGTCGATCCGCAGGCGCCCGACGAGCCCGGCTACCGCCAGGTCGGGTTCGAGGACTACCGACCGCCGCGGCCGGCAGACGCCGTGGCGGCCTGCACGTCGCTGCACCACGTCGCCGACCTCGACGCGGTGCTCGACCGGATCCGCGACAAGCTCGCGCCCGGCGACACGTTGATCGTGGTGGAGTGGGCGCGGGAACGCTTCGATGAGCCGACCGCTCGGTGGTGCTTCAACCGGCCCCCGCTGGCGACCGATGACAGCGAGGCCGGTTGGCTGCACCGGCACCGGCACCGGTGGTCCGACTCCGGTCTGCCGTGGCGGGAGTACCTGCGGTCCTGGGCCGCCGAGGAGGGCCTGCACACCGGCGAGCAGATCCTCGCCGGGCTCGATGCGCGGTTCCACCGCCGGATGCGCGAGCGTGGGCCGTACTTCTTCGCCGACCTGGCCGACACCACCGAGGCCGAGGAGCAGGCCGCCATCGACAACGCAGACATTCAGGCCAACGGCATCCGCTACGTCGGCCAGCCTTGCTGACCGACCGTCGCCGGTGAGAGCACGTGCGCCAGATACCGGCGCAAGCGCGGTGACCGGCCTGGCGTTCGCGCCGTCGCCGCCCGCGAGACCCGACGAGACCGCCCCGTGCTCAGGGTCAGACCACGGGTTTGACCGCGCGGAGCCGTTCGACCGTGCCCAGCTTGGTTCGGTGGCTGTCGGTCACGACGAAGCCGGCCTGTTCGACCAGGGGCAGCGGGTGGCGGGTCTGGTAGTCCCCGGCGAACCGTAGGGTGACCTGCTCCCACAGGCGTTGCAGTACAAGGAGAATCCGGTTGGTGGCGGCGACGTGGTCCAGCAGCAGTAGCTGCCCGCCGGGGCGCAGGACCCGGTGCATCTCGGCGATCGCGGCACGGTCATCGCCCACGCTGCACAGCGACAGCGTGCACACCACGGTGTCGAACGACGCGTCGTCGAACGGCAGATGCTCGGCGTCCGCCTCCCGCATTTCGATCGTCAGGCCGAGGTCGGCGGCACGCTTCGCGGCGGCAGCGAGCATCACCGGGCTCAGGTCCACCCCGGTCACCCTGACGCCGGATGGGTAGTGCGGCAGGTTCAGGCCGGTGCCGATGGCGAGGTCAAGCACGTCGCCGCTGGCTTGCGCGCACACCCACGCTCGGGCGTCGCGGCCGAACAGCAGCGGTTCCAGGCGGCGCATGTCCCGGTCGTAGCGGGGCGCCATCCGGTCCCACAGGCGGCGGCTGCGGGCGATCGCGTCAAGAGCCATCGCAGTAACTCCTTCTCAAGATGAGGCGTCAGGTGACGGTCCGGCGGTAGGCGCGCACCGCGAGCGGGACACAGACCGCCGTGATCGCGGTGGCCCACAGCAGCGACAGGCCGACCTGCCCGGCGACCGTCTGCCCCGCCGGCAGAGCGCCGGGGCCGAGGATCAGGCCGCGTACCGCGTTCGCGGTCACCGTGACCGGCTGGTGCATGGCGAACGGCTGCAGCCAGGACGGCATCGTCTGGGCGGGAACAAACACGGCGCTGGTGAAGCCGAGCGGGAACACCACGATGTACACGGCGGCCTGGACCGCCTCGGCGGTGCGCACCAGCAGACCCACGGTGGCCATCACCCACGACCAGGCGTACCCGAACACCAACGCGACGCCGATGCCGGCGAGCAGGCCGAGCAGGTCGGTCTGCCACCGGAACCCGATGGCGAACCCGACCAGGCTGATGAGCGTCAGGGTCAGCGCGGAGCGGCACAGGTCGGACAACGTCCGCCCGGCGAGGACAGCGACGCGGGCCATCGGCAGCGACCGGAACCGGTCGATGCTGCCCTTGGCGAGGTCGTCGGCCAGACCCGCCGCCGTGCCGGCGCCAGCGAACAGCGCGAACTGGGCCAGCAGGCCCGGGACGAGCCAGTTGACGTACCTCCCGGCGGCGGCCGGCGGCAGCGCCTGCGCGACGGCGCCGCCGAACACATAGGTGAACATCAGGATGAATACGACCGGCATGATGCTCGACAACAGCAGCACCCCGGGCAGCCGCACCGTGTGGCGCAGGTTGCGTCGGGTCATGACGGCGATGTCCCGTGCGGTGCGGCGCAGCCCCGGCGGGTGCACCACCGGGCAGCCGGCCGCTGCCGCGGCGCCCATCAGGCCGCCTTCCCGCTGGACACGGGTGTGCCGGTGGCGTGGCCGGTCAGGGTGAGGAACACCTCGTCGAGGGTCGGCTTGCGCAAACCGATGCGCTCCGGTTCGACCCCGGCGGCCTCCAGATCACGCAGCACTCGGTGCAGTGACCGGGCGCCCAGCGGCGCCGGCACGACGACGGCACCGCTGTCGCTGCCGTGCGGGTCGGCGCCGATGTTCGCCAGCGCAGCCATTGTCCGGGCGCGGTCGGTGTCGGGCACGCTCAGCTCGACCACCGCCCCGCCGACCTGGTCTTTGAGCTGATCGCCGGCGCCCTCGCTGACGAGCCGGCCGTGGTCGATCACCGCGATCCGGTCGGCGAGCCGGTCCGCCTCGTCCAGATACTGGGTGGTCAACAGCACCGTCGTACCGGCGTCCACGAGATCGCGGATCAGCTCCCACAACTCCCGGCGGCTGGCCGGATCGACCCCGGTGGTCGGCTCGTCCAGGAACAACACCGCCGGCCGGCCAACCAGCGACGCGGCCAGGTCCACGCGACGACGCATCCCGCCCGAGTACGTCTTCACCGGCCGGCCCGCCGCCTCGACCAGCCCGATGCGATCCAACACCTCGGTCGTGCGGCGCCGGGCCTCCCGCCGGGCCAACCCGTACAGCAGGCCAACCATCTCCACGTTCTCCCAGCCGGTTAGGTAGTCGTCCACCGCCGCGTACTGCCCGGCGAGCCCGATCCGAGCACGTACCGCAGCGGGGTCGTGCCCCACATCGACGCCGGCCACCCGCGCCGTTCCCGCCTCGAATGGCAGCAGCGTGGCCAGCACCCGGATCAGCGTCGTCTTGCCAGCACCATTCGGTCCAAGCAGCCCATAAATGACGCCCGGCGGCACAGCCACTGACAGACCGTCCAATGCGCGTACCCCGCCGTGGAAGGTCTTGACCAGGCCGTCCACCTCGATGATCGGCTCGTCCACGGCGCCTCCCGCACATGTCTACTCCAGAATGTAGACGCTAGCGTGTACATGGGTGGTTGTAAACTCCGTGGACCGGACAATGGAGGGAGACGAAGGTGGCCGACGCCGCACCACCATCGACCGGGGTGCCGTCGGCGCGGCGGCTACCCCGCAGCCAACGCCGGGAACAGATCATCGCCGCCGCCACCCGCGCGTTCGCCCGTACCGGCTTCGCCGCCACCAACCTCGACGACATCGCCACCGAGGCCGGCATCAGCCGGGCCATCCTCTACCGGCACTTCGACTCCAAGACCGACCTCTACCAAGCGGTCCTCGACAGCGCCTGCGGCCGACTCATCACCGCCACCGGCGCCGACGAGTTCACCGAGACCAGCATTGCCGGACTGCTGCACGCCGCCGCCGACGACCCAGCCGGGTTCCGGCTGCTGTTCCACCACGCCGCCCGCGAACCCGAGTTCCGGCAAGCGATGGACCAGTTCCACACCGACATGACCCGGGTCGCGCACAAGCACCTCGCCGCGGAGATCCCCAACCCGGTCTGGGCGGCCTGGGCGGCACAGCTCGTCCCCACCGTCGCCATCGCCGCAGTCACCGCCTGGCTCGACGCCGGCCAACCCGACCCCGACCGGGCCGCCGACCGCATCCGCGAAGCCATATACGGCGTCATCACCGCCGCCCAACACGCCTGACCAGCCCCTGATATCCGCTCTCGGCACACCGGTCGGCTCACTATCGTGGACGCGTGATCGCTACGACGACCAACCGGAGAACGAAGCCGCCAACCTACCTCGACCGGGCCAGCGCCAGGGCTTCCTGCTCGTCGTGGCTGTCCTGACGGCGTTTGCGGCCGTCCGCGCCGCATAGCCAGGGACGGCGTTGATGTCCGCGCCGTGGTGCAGGAGGTGTTCGGCGGTGCGGCGTTGGCCGCCGAACTCCGCGACGCGGGCGCTCGCCTCGACACGCTGACCACCGACGACCCGCACACCGACGTGCGGGCGGTGTTCTCCTGGTCCTACCAGGCTCTGACCCCTGAGGCGGCGCGGCTGTTCCGGCTGCTTGGCCTTCATCCCGGCCCGGACATCGCCGCGCCGGCCGCGGCCAGCCTCGCCGGGATCGCGGCCACCGAGGTGCGACCCCTGTTGGCCCAGCTGACCCGAGCCAGCCTGCTCGTTGAGCACATCTCCGGCCGGTACAGCTTCCACGACCTGCTCCGCGCCTACGCCGCAGACCGTGCCCATACCCACGACACCGACCAACAGCGCCAAGCCGCTACCCACCGGATCCTCGACCACTACCTGCACACCGCCCACACCGCCGCCTTGCTGCTGAACCGGCTCTGTTGCATTGAGCGATCGGCCACGCGAGACGCCGCAGATCTTCCGTCAAGCGGGCACTGGCCGTTGGTGCTGCCGTCATCTGGCTAACGTCATGCAGTCCGAAGAGCGCAGTTTCGCCCGGTTCGTGTAGCCGCTCTCGGCGACCAAAATTGATCTCGACAGGAAGATCTGCGGGCGCTGATCGCTCCGATCGCTTAATGCAACAGAGCCGCCACGGTCCTCGACGGTAATTAAGCCAGGCCAGCGTCGCGGGCCCGCAGGATCGCCTGTGTGCGGTCGGCGACTTGCAGTTTATTCAGGATGTTAGTGATGTGATTGGTGACGGTCTTGGTGCTGATGAACAGCCCGCGGGCGATGTCGGCGTTGCGGTGGCCTTGGGCGACCAGCGTGAGGACTTCCCGCTCACGGCTGGTCAACTGCGGGAACGCCGGTGGTGGCGTGGTGGGTGGGCGGAGGTTGGCGAAATAGTCGATGAGCCGGCGGGCGATCTGCTGGCTGAAGATCGCCTCTCCGTGTGCGGCCGCTTGGATCGCGAGGAGCAGCTCTTCGGGTCCGGCTCCTTTGAGGACGTAGCCGCGGGCCCCGGCGCGCATCGCGGCGAAAACCGAGGAGTCGTCGTCGAACATGGTGAGCATCAGCACCGCCGCGTCGGGGTTGGTCTGGGTGATCGCCCGGGTCGCTTCGACGCCGTTGAGGTTGGGCATCTGTAGATCCATCAAGACCACGTCGGGCATCGTGGCGCGAGCGAGTTCGACCGCGATGTCCCCGGCGTCGGCCTCGCCCGCGAGTTCCAGGTCCGGCGCGGCTGCTATGAGGCCTCGTACGCCCTCTCGGAACATCGGATGGTCGTCGCAGACGAGAACCCGGATCGCCGGGGTGGACGTCATGGCTGTCCTCCGGGGAACGGCAGCGTGGCGACGATGCGGGTGCCACCGCCTGGACGGGCCCCAACCGCGAGTTGACCGCCGAGCTCCTCGGCACGTTCACGCATAGAGGTGAGTCCCACCCCGGGGCGCAGATCCGGCGGCATGCCGCATCCGTCATCGCTGACGGTCACGACGAGGGCGGCGTCCGTAGTGCGCAGCGTGATCTCGCAGATCCCTGCCTGAGCGTGCCGCCGTACGTTGGTGAGGGCCTCTCCGGTGATGCGGTAGGCAGCCACCTCCAGCGCGGCCGGAAGCTCCGAGATCACATCCGCGACGCTCATCGATACCCTGGGAGGCGCCGGCGCGTCGGCCGCGGCTCGTAGAGCTGCGAGCAGCCCCAGCTCGTCGAGGACCGGAGGCCGCAGCTGGTAAGCGACGGCCCGCACGGTGTGGACCGATCGGCCCATCTCGGCGTCCAGCTCGCCGAGCATCCGGGCAGCCGCGTCGGTATCGCCGACGGCCAGACAGGCGCGGGCGGTGCCCAGCTTGAGCCGCTGCGCGGCCAGTCCCGGGCCCAGCCCGTCGTGCAGTTCCCGGCGTAGGTGCCGGCGCTCCTCTTCGCGGGCCACCACGAGGCGCTCGCGGGCGCGTTGCAGCTGCTCGGACAGGGACCGCGCGCGAACCGCCACCGCGACCGGCCGAGCCAGGTCTTCTAGCACCCGCCGGTCGGCGCGGCTCAACTCGTCCTCGCCAGATCGGGCCGCCACCAGCAACTCCCCGACCTCTCCGCCGTGGTACACCAGCGGCAGCCGCAGCACGCGAGGTCCGGTCACGCCGGACTCGGCCGCCACCGATCGGGCGCCGTCAGCGCCGAGGACAGCGATGGCGGCGTACGGCAGCCGCAGACCGTCGGTCACAGTGTCGACTATGGACGCCAGGAGCGGGCCTGGCTCGGCGATGCGTTCCAGTTTGTCGCCCAGGCGGGCGAGCAGGCGGTACGGCTCCTCGCGGTGGCCGTACATGAGCCGGTTCACCCCGCGTTGAAGCGTTGAGCGCGCCGGGTTGACCAATACGGCGATGAGCGTGCCGACCAGGATCGACAGCGCGAGACCCCGGCCGCCGGCCACCACCGAGCCGGTGCCGACGGCGAGCCCATACACCACGGCGACCAGGGCCGATAGTCCGCCGTACACCAACGCCCGGTTGACCAGTACGTCGACCCCCCAGAGGCCGTGCCGGGTCATGCCGAGTATGACGGCGAGCGGGATCGGCATGAATAGCAGTGTGCCCATTGACTGGCCGGCGAACTCGTAGACCAGCGCACCGGGCGTCGGCGGTCGGATCCGGAACAGATCGCCCAACCCGATCCAGGTCAGGACCGCGAGCAGCGTGCCGCTGAAGCCATACACCAGCCACCTGGTCTGGCGGCGTTCGGTCGGGCCGGACACCGCGCGATACCGCCAGACCTGCAGGGTGGCGGCCAGCACGAGAATGGCCAGCCACAGCACGATCGTTGCGCCGGGAACCTGCCTCGACGCGGTCACCTGGACGACCAACCCGGCCGCCAGCAGCGTCGGCACCGGCCAGCGAAGCCACCGCGGCGCGAACTGGCCGGACGGGAACAAGAAGAAGAACAGGACGAATGCCGTCCAGCTGATGGCGTCCAGCACGGTCACTGCCGGCCGGATTCTGGCTGGCATCCGGTTTGCCTCGATAAGCCAGCTGGTGCCAAAGACCACCAGGAAGTACGCCGTGAAGCGGGCCATCGGGTTCGTCCACCCGCGCCAAGCCACCAGGCCTGCGACCGCGAACCAGACCGCGGCGCTCAGCACCGTCAGCGCCGCGCCGAACGCCGCGTAGCCGCCCGGCGTCAGGCCCAGCCGGTGCAGCGTGTCAGCCAGTGTGCCGGCAGTCCAGCCCGCAGGGACGCCGAGGGAGAGCGTTGCGAGCCCCGTGTAGCGGATCGTCGCGTCAACGGCGATGAGGATCGCGCACAGCAGGGCGACCGGCAACCAAGCCATCCGCAGCAGCGCGCCGATCGGCGCGCGTTGCCACGCGGCGGACGCGACGTCTCGGCCCGTATGTGTGCGGGCCGAGACGTCGCCGCTGACTACCACTGCGCAACCGGGCTCGCCGGCACTCGCGACGCCCACCAGAACCTACTCAGAACATATCCGTTCACGGCACCGCCGACGGCGCCCGCCACAGCGCCAAGTATGGCGGTGAGTAGTCCGTACCACAACGCACCGTCGGGAAGGTGCGGTGCGATGGCGACCGCGGCCGCCACCCCGGCGACCGCGCCGAGCGTGTACCCCGCCACAGCAGAGGCGAGACAGCGGCCGGCACCCGAGGCAGACCGGCGATGCAGCGCCCGCCACTCGACCACGCCGAGGATCAGCCCGGCCAGCAGGATGCTGGCTGCGAAGTCAACGGGAGGTCCGGCGAACGCGTACCCGGCCAGATAGGCGACGGTCGACCCCACTGCGGTCGCCAGCAGCCAGCTCACTACCGTGCGGCGTCCCGGCCGCAGCACCGCCGCCATGGCCACGACGAAAGCCGCAAACGCCAGCGGCAGCCCCACCAGATGGCCCACCGCGTCCCCGATCGACCCCCGATCCTCCAGCGCGTCAACGACTAGCCCGACAAATGCCTGTCCAGCCCCCAGCCCGGCCACGCTGGACAGCGTCACCTGGGTCCACTTCTGCGCGTTCCAACTCATGGCAACCAGCCAGCTCCTCGATGAGCACCGCCCGGCGGCGGCAACCGGAACCCGTCGCCCGGTACCCTCAGCGGACCAGCCGGCCGGTCCCAAAGTCATGGGGACGTGCTCCCGAACCGGTCCCGACCCGGCCGGGCGGCGCCCGGGACTGTGTCGGTTGCGGATAGCCGCGACGCAACAGCACACCTTACGTGCCGTTCGAAGCTACGCGGGCCATCGAGATCCGTTACCGACAGAGTGGCCACGCGACCTGCATGCGCGGGTGGGACGGCAAGACGCGTACCTGAACGACGGCAGCCGTTGCTGCCCACCCCTCGGCAGGGAGCGCCGTTACCGAGGCGGTGTGTCGCAACGCGCCCAGGCTGTGATCCCCCAGCTCGACAGTCGTCCCTGACGACGAGGCGTGCCTCGCGATCTCAAGTCACACCGGGCGGTCGGCCGCGCGGGCGGCGCCGACAGTCGCCATGAGCGGACCTCTCCCCATGAATCCGGGGCGCTGCACGCAGGCCGGACATCATCGCGTACGGGCGGTGGGCCGTCCCGGGCCGGTGGCCTGTCCCGGGCGCCGGCCCCAGCGGTTCATGACCAGTTCGGGGAGCACGTCCCCATGACTTTGGGACCAGTCGGCTGCTCTGCTTTGGATGGATGCCTGTACCGAGTGTGCCGTGAGGTGCAAGGAAGGGACCAAGCCATGCGACCAGGGATCCTCACCCGACAAGGCCGCCGTCCTGGCAGCGGCATATGTCCTCACTTCGATCGTGGCAGCCGCTCCAGCCCCCGGCCGACCGACGGCGGTGATCGCGCTGACACTGCCACTGGGACCCCCGATGGTGGGTGATGGCCCTGCTTCAGCCATGACCACAGCGACGCAGACCAGAATCACCGTCAGCCTGCCGGTGGCCGCGACCTCCGCCGTCACGACGCGAAGCGGGCCGCTGAGGGCCTTCTCACGAACGGCCAGTGACCTCCTTGAACGGTGGCGCGGGCATGGCGAGCGCGCCCGGATCCTGCGCTTCGTCCAGCCGTCTCTCATCGGCCTCATCGACGGCACCATCTCCACCCTCGCGCCGATCTTCGCCACCGCCTTCCTGACCGGCTCGCACGCCGCCCTCCTGGTGGGATTGGCGGCTTCGCTGGGAGCCGCGATCAGCATGGGCCTGTCGGAGGCGCTCTCCGATGACGGTGAACTGAGCGGGCGGGGCAGCGCTCCGGTCCGTGGCGCCCTGACCGGGGTGGCCACCTTCGTCGGCGGAACCTTCCACACCCTCCCCTTCCTGATCAGCGACACCCAGACCGCGCTGAAGGTGGCCTACGCCGTGGTGGGCATGGAACTCATCAGCATCGCCTGGGTACGCCGGCGCTTCCTGCAGGTACCCCTGCACCGCTCGCTGATCCAGGTCACCCTGGGCGGCTGTGTCGTGGCCGGCGTCGGCGCCCTGATCGGGCACGTCTAACCCTCGATCTCGGAAGGTGTGCGGTCATGATTCGGCTCGGATCGCGACGCTGGTGGGCGCTTGCCGCGCTCGTGCTCAGCGTGCTCACGGTCAGCCTCGACGCGACGGTCCTCAACGTCGCGCTGCCCACGCTCGCGTTGGCGCTGCACGCCAGCACGGGTGCGCTGCAGTGGATGGTCGACGCGTACATCCTCGTCTTCGCCGGCCTGCTGCTGCCGGCCGGCGCGCTCGGTGACCGGTACGGCCGCAAGCGGCTGCTCATGTTTGGCCTGGCCTTCTTCGCCGCCGCGTCGGCGGCTGCCACCTACGCCGGCTCGACCGGACAGTTGATCGCGGCGCGGGCGGTCATGGGGATCGGCGCCGCGGTGCTGACGCCGGTCGTGATGGCGGTGCTCCCGGTGATCTTCTCGCCTGACGAGCGGCCGAAGGCCATCGCGTTCGGTGCCATCGGCATGGGGCTCGGCCTTCCGCTGGGCCCGATCGTCGGCGGCTACCTGCTCAAGCACTTCTGGTGGGGCTCGGTGTTCGCGATCAACGTGCCGGTCGCCGCGCTGGCACTGGTCGCGGTCGCCGTGCTGGTACCTGAGTCGCGCGACCCGGCGCCGCCGCGGCCGGACCTGGTCGGCGCCGCACTGTCCACGCTCGGACTGGTCGCGCTGGTGTACGGGTTGATCGAGGCACCCGGCCGCGGTTGGGGCGACCACGTCGTGCTCGGCATGCTCGGGACGGGTCTGCTGCTGCTCGCCGCGTTCGCCACCTGGGAACGGCATGCCGCCGCCCCTATGATCGATCTCGGCTTGTTCGCCCGGCGCCGTTTCCTTTTCGGCACCCTGGCCATGACCGTCGCCTCGTTCACCCTGTTCGGGCTGCTGTTCGTGCTGCCGCAGTACTTCCAGGCGGTGCGCGGCAGCGACGCGCTGGACACCGGGGTGCGGCTGCTGCCACTGATCGGTGGGCTGATCGTCGGCGCCCGCACCAGCGCGACGCTGACCGTGCGGATCGGTACCCGGGTGTCGATCGCGGCCGGGCTGGTACTGATCGCCGGCGGCCTAGCCTTCGGCGCCACCACCACCGTGGACAGTGGTTACGCCCTCGCCGCCTGCTGGCTGCCGGTGGTCGGCGCGGGCGCCGGCCTGACGCTGGCACCGGCGATGGACGCGGTCCTGGGCGAGCTGCCGGTGGCGCGGGCCGGCTCCGGCACCGCGGTCACCATGACCGTGCGCCAGGTCGGCGGCGCCCTCGGGGTGGCCCTACTCGGCAGCATCTCCGCCAGTGCGTACACCGGCCGGCTCGATGTCACCGGGCTACCCGCGCCCGCGGCGGGCGTCGCCCGAGACTCGGTCAACGCGGCCGTGGCGCTGGCCGGCCGGCTCTCCGACCCGGCGCTGGCAGCCAGCGCGCACACCGCCTACACCCAGGCGATGGACATCGTGCTGGCCTGCTGCGCGGCGGTCGCGCTCGCCGGCGCCGTGTTCATCGCGATGCTCATGCCGGCGCGGGACGCCACGGCGCAACCATCCGAAGAACCCAACCACGAACTCGCCGACCTAGTGTCCCGCGCCTGAGATTCGTTGAATAATCGGCCAAGAGATTCGATGATCTCCTCGGCGGTCTTCGTCCATATGACCGGGCGAGCGTCGACCGCCGGTGGCAGATCGCGTCGGTCCATCGCCGCGGCCATCAGCTCGAGAACAGATCGGGTACAGGCGAACCGCCGGCACACCGAGCCTCGCCATCGCCAGCTGGCGCCGTTGGCCTCCTGATCGCGCTGAGCTGCGCCGTGTCAACTGCTTGCTCGATGTTTGTCAATGTTCTGGAGGTTCTCGGCCGGCCGTTCTCAAATGGGCGATGCTGGTTGACATGGGAGAACGGCGGCCCGTAGCCTCCCAGGCACTGTGTGACGGTGCAGGAAGCCGGTGAGAGTCCGGCGCGGTCGCGCCACTGTGTCCGGTCCAGTTGTTGGGGCCGGGAGCCAGACTCTGCCCTGTCACGGAGACCACCAGGTGGGACGCACGATCCCAGGGAGGTTCACGATGACCCAGACCTCAGTGTCTGCCGTTCCCCAGTCCGCGCCGGTTCCGGTGGCGATCCCGTTGCGGGAGCTGTTGCCGTGGGCGGTGTTCGGGCTGCTGCTGGCTCTCGTTCTGATCTACTTTGTCGGCGCCGAGGAAGGCGCGGTGTCGATGGTGTCGGGCCAGAACGTGCATGAGTTCGTGCACGATGGTCGGCATCTGCTCGGCTTCCCCTGCCACTGAGGGGCGGGGCTGGTGATGGCACGGACGTTGTTGGTGCGCGGCATGCTCGTGGGCTTGGTCGCTGGTGTTCTGGCGTTCGGGTTCGCGTCGTTGTTCGGCGAGTCGCCGATCGATCAGGCGATCGCGTTCGAGGGTGCCCACGTGCATGGCGCCGACGGGCCGGAGTTGGTCAGTCGGGCGGTGCAGTCGACCTTCGGGTTGTTGGTCGCGGTCGGGCTCTATGGTGCGGCGCTGGGCGGGGTGTTCGCGCTGGCGTTCGCGTTTGTCTACGGCCGCCTGGGCCAATTGGCCGCCCGGGCCACCTCGGTGTTGGTCGCCGCCGTCGGGTTCGTCGCGGTGTACCTGGTGCCCTTCGTGAAGTATCCGGCCAATCCGCCTGCGGTCGGTCACCCGGATACGATCGGGCGGCGGTCCACGCTGTACCTGTTGATGGTGCTGATCTCCGTGTTGGCCGCCGTGGGCGCAGTTCTGGTCGGCCGGGCCTCGGCGGCGAGGCTGGCCCGGTGGAACGCGGTGCTGCTGGGTGTGGGCACGTTCGTGGCGGTGGTGGCCGTGGCCGGGCTGGTGCTGCCCCGCATTGATGAGGTCGCCGGTGACTTCCCGGCCACCGTGTTGTGGCGCTTTCGGCTGGCGTCCGTGGGTACGCAGCTGGTGTTGTGGACGACCTTCGGGTTGCTGTTCGGCGCATTGACCGAGCGCAGCTTGCGGCGGCGTGCCGCCGCAGCGCACGTTGTCCCGGCGGGGTGAGCACGTCGGTGGCGGTGCCGGCTGCGCTGGTGGCGGTCGCCGGCGCCGAAGCCGCGACCGCGGTACAGCGCGCCGGCCGGGACAATCCGCTGCTCGGCCTCGACGCGGGTCCGGACACCGGCGCGGATGCGGGCCTCCCGGCCAACCGGCTCCAGGCCGCCGTCGTCGGCGCAAGCGCTGCGAGGACCGCCGCGGCGGCCCTGGTCGATGCGGTCGGCGCTTGGCTGGACACGGCGGAGCGGCGGGTGGCCGCCTCGATGGTGGTGCTGGGCTACTCGGCCCGACTGGTCGGCCCGTCGGTGGCGGTGCTGCTGCGCGAGGCGATCCTGCTCGACCTGCGTCCGGCGCAGGTCCGGTACTCGTACACATCGGAGCGTGGGTTCCGGCTCGCCGTGCCGCAGCCGGCCGGCTGGCATGGCACACCGGCGGCGCTGCAGGTGCGGTGGTGCCATGACGTGATTGACGAGCACCTCGGCGCGGTGGTGGCCGCGGTGCGGTCGGTGGTGCCGGTGGCCACCGGCCTGCTGTGGGGCAACGTCGCCTCCGGCATAGCCGGCGCCCTTCGCACGCTCGCAGCCAGTGGTGCGGTGCAGTTGACACGATGCCACGATGCGGGGTTGTCCATGTTGGACTGTGGCCCGTTGTGCAACGCGGGCCGCCTGTGGGTCGACGGCGGTCAGCTGTGCTTCATGCGGCGTAGCTGCTGCCTGTTCTACCGGCTCGACGGTGGCGGCATGTGCGGCGACTGCCCGCTGCCGGCCGGGACGGGTGCGGCATGACGGCCGGCCTGGTGTTGGTGTCCACAGCGGACACGGATCTGCTCGCGGCGCGAGCCAGCGGGGTGGGGTGGCGGGTGGCCAACCCCAGCCGCCTGGACGCCGCTGCCGTGCCGGCCCTGCTCGACGGTGCGGCACTGGTACTTGTGCGCCTGCTGGGCGGGCGGCGGACGTGGCCGGAGGGACTGGCCGCCGTGTTGGCCGCGGGTACTCCGGTGGTGGCGGTCGGCGGTGAGGCTACGCCGGACGCGGAGTTGACCGCGTTGTCGACGGTGCCGGCCGGTGTCGCACACGACGCGCAGCGCTACCTCGTCGAGGGCGGCCCGGACAACCTGCGGGAGCTGCACCGGTTCCTGTCCGACACGGTGCTGCTCACCGGCGTGGGTTTCGCCGCGCCGCAACCCACGCCGGCATTCGGGGTCCATGGCGTTCATGCCGCCGATCCGGGTCGGCCCACCGTTGGGGTGTTGTTCTACCGGGCCCACGCGCTGTCGGGCAACACCGGCTTCGTCGACGTTCTGTGCGAGGCGATCGAGGCGGCCGGCGCGAACGCCCGCGCGGTGTACGTGCCGTCGCTGCGGGCCGTTCCGGATGAGCTGAGCGAGATGTTGCGAGGCTGTGACGCGTTGGTCGTTACCGTCCTCGCCGCGGGCGGTACGGTCGCGGCGCAGGCCGGCGCGGGTGGTGACGATGACGCCTGGTCGGTGGCGGCACTGGCCGAGCTGGATGTCCCGGTGGTGCAGGCGCTGTGCCTGACCTCGTCGCGGCAGGCGTGGCAGGACTCGACCGCGGCGCTGTCGCCGATGGACGCCGCGATGCAGGTGGCGATCCCGGAGTTCGACGGCCGGCTGATCTCGGTGCCGTTCTCGTTCAAGGAGGCCGGCACCGACGGCATCCCCGGCTACGTCGCGTACCCGGAACGGGCGGCCCGGGTCGCGGGCATCGCCGCCGGGTACGCCCGGCTGGGGCACCTCCGGCCGGCCCGCCGTCGAGTGGCGGTGGTGCTGTCGTCCTACCCGACGAAGCACGCGCGGGTGGGTAATGCGGTGGGCCTGGACACGCCGGCCTCGGCAGTGGCGCTGCTGCGGGCGCTGCACGACGCGGGCTATGAGACCGACGGGTTCCCCGAGGACGGCGACACGCTCATCCACGCGTTGATCGCCGCCGGCGGGCACGACACCGAATGGCTCACCCAGGAGCAGTTGGCTGCGGCACCGGCCCGGGTACCGCTGGCCGAGTACCGGCGGTGGTTCGATGCGCTGCCGGCACTGCTGCGGGAGCGGATGCGCGAGCACTGGGGCGAGCCGCCCGGATCGCTCTACGTCGACGGCGGCGACATCGTGCTGGCCGCGCTGCGCTTCGGCAACGTCACGTTGATGATCCAGCCGCCGCGGGGGTTCGGGGAGAACCCGATCGCCATCTACCACGACCCGGACCTGCCGCCGTCACACCACTACCTGGCCGCGTACCGATGGCTGTCGTCCAATGTGGACGCGGTCGTGCACCTGGGCAAGCACGGCACCTTGGAGTGGTTGCCGGGCAAGGGACTGGGCCTGTCGGCGGCGTGCGCGCCGGACGCGGTGTTGGGCGCTCTGCCACTGGTGTACCCGTTCATCGTTAACGACCCGGGCGAGGGCACCCAGGCCAAACGCCGCGCCCACGCGACCGTGGTCGACCATCTGGTGCCACCGATGGCCCGCGCGGACACCTACGGCGAGATGGCCAAGCTGGAGCAGCTGCTCGACGAGTACGCCACGGTGGTGGCCCTGGACCCGGCGAAGGTGGCGACGGTCCGGGCCCAGATCTGGACGCTGATCCAGGCCGCGCAGCTGCACCACGACCTGCACCTGGCCGAGATGCCCGGCGAGGACGAGTTCGACGAGTTCGTGCTGAACGTCGACGGGTACCTGTGCGAGATCAAGGACTCGCAGATCCGCGACGGGCTGCACATCCTCGGTGCCGCACCGATCGGTGAGGCGCGGGTCAACCTGGTGCTGGCGATCCTGCGGGCCAATCAGATGTGGGGCGGACGTGCGGCGCTGCCAGGCCTGCGGGTCGCGCTCGCCGCCCGGTTCGACCTGTCCGAGGCGGCATTGCTGGACGGCGCCGCAGCGGCGGTCGTACCCGAGGCGCTGTCGTCTCTTGTGGACGGTCCGGCCCGGACCGGCGCCGACGCGGTGGACCTGCTGGAAACCTTGGCCCGCCGCCTCGTCGAGGGCTGCGACAGTGCCGACTGGGACCCCGCCAAGGTGCCCGCCGTCGTCGCCGAGGTCCTCGGCGGCACCGACAAGACGGTCGCCGACGTGCTGCGCTTCGCCGCCACCGAGGTGGTACCGCGGCTGGCTGCCACCACCGACGAGATCGCGGCCGTGCTACACGCCCTCGACGGGGGGTACGTGCCGGCCGGCCCGTCCGGCTCCCCCACCCGGGGCCTGGTCAACGTGCTGCCCACCGGGCGCAACTTCTACTCCGTCGACCCGAAGGCGATCCCGTCGCGCAACGCGTGGGACGTCGGTCAGGCGCTCGCCGACTCGCTGCTGGCCCGCCACCGCGCCGACACCGGGCAGTGGCCGGCCACCGTCGGGCTGACCGTGTGGGGCACCAGCGCGATGCGCACCCAGGGCGACGACATCGCCGAAGTGCTTGCGCTGATCGGCTGCCGGCCGGTGTGGGACGACGCCTCCCGGCGGGTCACGGGCTTCCAGATCGTGCCGCTGCCCGAACTGGGGCGCCCGCGCATCGACGTGACCGTGAGGATTTCCGGCTTCTTCCGCGACGCCTTTCCCCACGTGGTGACGCTGCTGGACGACGCGATCGCAGCGGTGGCCGGCCTGGACGAACCCGACGCGGACAACTACCTGGCCGCCCACGCCCGCGCCGACAGCGCCGAGCACGGCGACTGGCGGCGCGCCACCACGAGGGTGTTCGGCTCCCGGCCCGGGGCCTACGGCGCCGGACTGCTACCACTCATCGACGCCCGCAACTGGCGCGACGACCGCGACCTCGCGGAGGTGTACGCGGTGTGGGGCGGCTACGCCTACGGCCGCGACCTCGACGGCCGCGCCGCGCGCAAGGACCTGGAACGGGTGTACCGGCGCATCGAGGTGGCCGCCAAGAACGTCGACACCCGCGAGCACGACATCGCCGACGCCGACGACTACTTCCAGTACCACGGCGGGATGATCGCCATGGTCCGCACGCTGACGGGACGCAACCCGACCGCGGTGATCGGCGACTCGCATCGGCCGGACCAGGTACGCACCCGGTCGCTGGCCGAGGAGACGGCGCGGGTGTTCCGGGCCCGGGTGGTCAATCCGCGGTGGATCGCGGCGATGCGCCGACACGGGTACAAAGGCGCGTTCGAGTTGGCCGCCACGGTGGACTATCTGTTCGGCTACGACGCCACCGCGGGCGTCGTGCAGGACTGGATGTACGAGCAGCTGGCCGCCGCCTATGTCTTCGACGACGAGACCCGCGCCTTCCTGGAGCAGTCCAACCCGTGGGCGTTGCGCGGCATCACCGAGCGGCTGCTGGAGGCGGCCGACCGGGGCCTGTGGGCACAACCGGACCCGGCCACCCTGGACGAGCTGCGCCGCACCTACCTGGCCACCGAGGGCGACCTCGAAGGCCGAGCGGAGCAAGCATGAGCGAGCGGTACCCGTTCTCGGCGGTGGTCGAGCTGCCCGACCTGCGGCTGGCGCTGTTGCTCAACGCCGTATCGCCGGTGATCGGCGGCGTGTTGGTGCGCGGCGAGAAGGGCACCGCCAAGTCGACGATCGTGCGTGCCCTGGCCGGCCTGCTGCCGCCGGTCGACGCGGTCGCCGGCTGCCGGTTCAGCTGCGACCCGTCCGCAGCCGACTCGGACTGTCCGGACGGCCCACACGATCGGGACTCTCCCGCGATCCACCGCCCGGCACGCCTCGTCGAGCTGCCAGTCGGGGCGACCGAGGACCGCCTCGTCGGCGCCCTGGACCTGCAACGCGCGCTGACCGAAGGCGTGAAGGCCTACGAGCCGGGCCTGCTCGCGGCCGCCCATCGCGGGCTGCTTTACGTCGACGAGGTCAACCTGCTGCCCGACCACCTGGTCGACCTGCTGCTCGACGCGGCCGCGATGGGCCGGGCCTATGTCGAACGCGACGCGGTCTCGGTGCGGCACGCCGCGCGGTTCCTGTTGGTCGGCACGATGAACCCGGAAGAGGGCGAGCTGCGTCCGCAGCTGCTCGACCGGTTCGGACTCGCGGTCGACGTGACCGCGCCGCGGGACACCGCGCAACGGGCGGAGGTGGTGCGCCGGCGGCTGGCCTACGAGGCTGACCCGGCCGGCTTCGCCGAACGCTGGCGGACCACTGACGCGGACCTGGCCGCCCGCATCGTCGCGGCGCGGCAGCGGCTGCCGCATGTCCGGCTGCCGGACGCGGAGGTGACCCGCATCGCGACCGTCTGCGCCGCCTTCGACGTCGACGGGATGCGTGCCGACATCGTGGTCGCCCGTACCGCGGTGGCGCTGGCCGCCTGGCACGGCCGCGACCAGGTGACCGAGGCCGAGGTTCGTGACGCGGCTCGCCTGGCGTTGCCGCACCGCCGCCGCCGGGACCCGTTCGACGCGCCCGGTCTGGACGAGCAGGCGCTCGATCGGGCCATGGACGACGCCCGCGAGCCGCACAACCCCGATCACGACCCTGATCTCGACCCGGACCCGGCTCCCGGTGGCGCCCCGGACCCGGCCGGCGACGACTCCCCCAACGACGCCGGCACTGGCAACCGCAGCGCGGCCACGACCGGTGGTGGGCAGCGCACCGCGCCGGCCGATCCGCCATACCGGACCCGGCTGCTCGCAGTGCCCGGCATCGGCAGCGGGGCACGGGCCGGGCGCCGCTCGCTGGCGTACACCCGCAGTGGACGCGTGGTCGCCGCCCGGCGACCGACCGGAAACCTGACCAGTCTGCACCTGCCGGCGACGTTGACCGCCGCGGCGGAGAACATCACCGCACGCGGCGGCCTGCGGGTGCGCGCCGAGGACCTGCGGCAGGCTGTCCACAAGGGACGTGAGGCCAACCTGGTGCTCTTCGTCGTCGACGCGTCCGGGTCGATGGCGGCCCGCGACCGGATGCGGGCGGTCAAGGGAGCCGTGCTGTCGCTGCTGCGCGATGCCTACCAACGCCGCGACAAGGTCGGCCTGGTCACCTTCCGCGGCGAGCGGTCCGAACTGGTGCTGCCGCCCACGACCAGCCACGAGATCGGCGCGATCCGACTGCGGGAGCTGGCCACCGGTGGACGCACCCCCCTCGCGGCCGGCCTGCACACCGCCGCGTCGACCGTACGGGTGCACCGGCTGCGCGACCCGCAACGCCGCGCCCTGGTCGTGCTGGTCACCGACGGGCGGGCCACCACTGGCCCGGACCCGACCACCGCCGCCGCCGCGCTGCGCGGGGTGGCCTGCGTCGTGGTCGACTGCGAGTCCGGCCCGATCCGCCTCGGCCTGGCCGCGCGGCTGTCCGCCGCGCTGCAGGCCGAGTACCTGCGCCTGGAACAGCTGTCCACCCAGGTGCTCCGCGACGTCGCCACAAGGAGGGCCGCCTGATGCCGCAGGGAGTACCCGAACACGTCCCCGACGACGGGCTCACCACCCGCCAGCGCCGCCAACAGCCGATCCTGGCCGTGCACACCGGCATCGGCAAGGGCAAGTCCACGGCCGCGTTCGGGATGGCGCTGCGCGCCTGGAGCATCGGCTGGCCAATCGCGGTCTTCCAGTTCGTCAAGAGTCCGAAGTGGAGGGTCGGCGAGGAGGCCGCCCTACGCACCCTCGGCGACAGCGGCAAGGGCGGCCCGGTCACCTGGCACAAGATGGGCGAGGGCTGGTCCTGGCTGGCCCGCCCGGGCGACGAGCGCGACCACGCCGCCGAGGCCGCCGAAGGCTGGGCGCAGATCAAACGGGACCTGGCCGCCGAGACCTACCGGTTCTACGTGCTCGACGAGTTCACCTACCCAATGAAATGGGGCTGGGTCGACGTCGCCGACGTGGTCGCCACGCTCACCGCACGGCCCGGCTCCCAGCACGTGGTGGTCACCGGCCGCGACGCGCCGCCGGCATTGGTCGAGTCCGCCGACCTGGTGACCGAGATGACCAAGGTCAAGCATCCGATGGACGCCGGCCGCAAGGGCCAGCAAGGCATTGAGTGGTAGGAGCTGAGTGGTAGCAGCATGGTAGACACGCCTCGGCTGGTCATCGCCGCGCCCGCCTCCGGGCATGGCAAGACAACCGTGGCCACCGGCCTGCTCGCCGCGTTCGCCGCCCGTGGACTGACCGTCGCCGGGTTCAAGGTCGGACCCGACTACATCGACCCCGGCTACCACGCCCTCGCCAGCAGCCGGCCCGGCCGCAACCTCGACCCGGTCCTCGTCGGTGAGGAGCGGATCGCGCCGCTGTTCGCCCACGGCGTGACCGGCGCGGACCTAGCCATCATCGAAGGGGTGATGGGCCTCTACGACGGGCGCACCGGGGCGGGCGACTTCGGCTCCACCGCCCACGTGGCCCGGCTGCTCGACGCCCCGGTGGTCCTCGTCGTCGACGCCGCCGCACAGGGCCGCTCGGTCGCCGCGCTGGTACACGGGTTCCGCTCCTTCCCACCCGGCACCCGGATCGCCGGTGTGGTGCTCAACCGGGTCGGCTCGCAGCGCCACGCCGACCTGCTCCGCGAGGCGTTGGAGGAGGTCGGCACACCGGTACTCGGCGTGCTGCGCCGCGCCGACACGGTCGCCGCACCCGCCCGCCACCTCGGCCTGGTACCGGTGGTGGAGCGCCGCGCCGAGGCACAGGCATCGGTGGCCGCCCTCGCCGACCTCATAGCCGCGTCGGTGCACCTCGCCGCTGTACTCGCCGTCGCGCAGTCGGCGCCGCCGCTGCCGGCCACGGCGTGGTCGGCGCGGCAGGCCTCGCCGACGGCCGGCCGGCCGGTGGTCGCCGTCGCGGGTGGTGCGGCGTTCAGCTTCTCCTACACCGAAACCACTGAACTACTCGCCGGCGCCGGCGCCAAGGTGGCCATGGTGGATCCGCTGCGTGACGAGGCGCTGCCCGCCGGTACGCGGGCGTTGGTCGTCGGTGGCGGCTTCCCCGAGGTGTACGCACCTGAGCTTGCCGCCAACGCGCCGCTGCGCGCCGCGGTGGCGGCCTTGGCCGCCCGCGGCGCACCGGTCGCCGCCGAGTGCGCCGGACTGCTGTGGCTGTGCCGCAGCCTCGACGGCGCCCCGATGTGCGGGGTCTTCGACGTCGAAGCGACCATGACCGACCGGCTCACCCTGGGCTACCGCGACGCCGTGGCCGTCACCCCGAGCTGGCTGGCCGACGTCGGCACCCGCGTGACTGGCCACGAGTTCCACCGCACCGCCGTGGACGCGTTGCCGGTGGCAGCACCGGCCTGGCAATGGCACGACGCGCCCCCGCAGGGTTTCGTCGCTGGCGGGGTACATGCGTCGTACCTGCATCTGCACTGGGCTGGCCGGCCGGAGATCGCCCAGCGGCTGGTGGCCGCAGCGGCGCAGGTGGGCTCATGCGACTGATCGGGGTGGGCGTCGGCCCGGGCGACCCGGAGCTGGTCACCGTCAAGGCGGTGCGGGTCCTGCGTGATGCCGGGCGGGTCTTCGTCCCCGTGCTCGACCCGGCCGACGCTGGCCGTGCCGAAGCGACCGTCCGCGCGCACTCCAGCCACGACCGCATCGAACGCCTCGTCTTCGCGTTGAACGAGCGGGCCGATGTCGGGCGGCGGGAACGGTACTGGGACGCGGCCGGGGCCCGGGTCGCCGGATGGCTGGCCGACACCGGCGGCGTAGCGGCGTTCGCCACCATCGGCGACCCCAACGTGTACTCCACCTTCACCTACCTGGCCCAGACGGTCACCGCGCTCGCGCCTGGGGTCGTGGTCGACACGGTGCCCGGCATCACCGCGATGCAGGCCCTCGCCGCCGCCAGCGGCACCCCGCTAGTCGAGGGCGGTGAGCGGCTGACCCTGCTGCCACTGGCCGCCGGGGTCGACCCGCTGCGCGACGTGTTGGGCGCCGACGGCACCGTCGTGGTGTACAAGGGCGGCCGACACCTGCCCGAACTGGCCGACCTGATCCGGCGGGCAGACCGTGACGCGATCTACGGCGCACACGTCGGCCTGCCCGACGAGCGGATCGACAAGCTGTCCAATGTGGACGGTATGGCGCCGTACCTGTCCACCGTGCTGGTGCCCGCCCGCCGTGCGGCTCGCGGAGGCAAGCTGTGAGCGGCCGGGTGACCTTCGTCGGTGCCGGGCCGGGCGCAGCCGACCTGATCACCGTGCGCGGGGCGAACGCCCTCGCCGCCGCCGACGTCGTGGTGTGGGCGGCCAGCCTGGTCCACTCCGACGTCCTGGCCTACGCCGGCCCGTCGGCGCAGACCGTCGACTCCACGACCCTGACGCTGGAGTCCACGGTGGACATCTACCGCCGCGCGGCCGTCGACGGGCTGCACGTGGTGCGGCTGCACTCCGGCGACCCGGCCCTGTGGGGGGCGCTGCAGGAGCAGCTCGACGCGTGTACCGGGCTCGACCTCGTCATGGAGGTGGTGCCCGGCGTGTCGTCCTACGCCGCAGCCGCAGCCGCAGTGGGGCGGGAGCTGACCGTGCCCGAGGTGGCCCAGTCGGTCGTGCTGACCCGCCTCGGTGGGGGCAAGACGCCGATGCCGGCAGGTGAAAGCATGGCGGGCTTCGCCCGCCACGGCACGACGATGGCCGTGTTCCTGTCCGCGGCACGCAGCCGCCAGCTCGCCGACGAGCTGGCCGCCGGCGGCTACCCGCCCGACACCCCGGTACTGGTCGCCTACCGGGTGAGCTGGCCCGACGAGCTGCTGCTCTGGTGCACGGTCGCCACGCTGGAGGACACGGTCAAAGCGCACCGGTTGTGGAAACACACCCTGTTCCTGGTCGGCCCCGCGCTGGCCGCGGCCGGCACCCGCAGCCACCTCTACCACCCCGGGCACTTCCACGGGTACCGGCGGGCCGAACCACAGGCGCGGGCCCGGCTGCGGGAGCGGCCGTGACCACCCCTGAACAACCCGACCTCCGCGAGCCGGACCTGCCCCGCACCGCCAAGGTCCGCCCCAAGGCACTGCGGACCGGATGGACCACCGGCACCTGCGCCTCGGCGGCGACCAAGGCGGCGACCCACCTGCTCAACGACGGCCGACCGCGGCAGTGGGTCGAGGTGGGCCTGCCCTCGGGTCGAAGGGTCACCTTCGCCGTACAGCGCTGCGAACCGGTCGCCGACGGCGCGCAGGCGGTCGTCGTCAAAGACGCCGGCGACGACCCCGACGTCACCCACGGCGCCCACCTAACCGCAACCGTGTCCTGGCGTGCCGGCACCGGAGTCGAGCTGGCCGGCGGCGACGGCGTCGGCACGGTCACCAAACCCGGCCTCGGCCTGCCGGTCGGCGGACCCGCGATCAACTCGGTGCCACGCGCGATGATCACGCAGGCGGTCACCGAGGTGGTCGGCCACCGCGGGGTACGCGTGGTGATCAGCGTCCCCGAAGGTGAAAAGATGGCCCGCAAGACCACCAACCGGCGGCTAGGCATCATCGGCGGCATCTCCATCCTCGGCACCACCGGCATCGTACGGCCGTTCTCCACCGCCGCCTGGCGGGCCAGCGTCGTGCAGGCGGTCTGCGTGGCCGCCGCGCAGGGCGAGCACACCATCGTGCTGTGCACCGGCGGGCGCACCGAACGCGGCGCCATTGCCCTACTCCCCCACCTACCCGAGGTCTGCTTCGTCGAGGTCGGTGACTTCACCGGCGCGGCCCTGCGCATCGCGGCCGAACGCGGCATTGCCCGGGTGGTGTTCGTCGGCATGGTCGGCAAGCTCACCAAGCTCGCATCCGGCGTACTGATGACCCACTACACCCGCTCCACCGTCGACACCGGCCTGCTGGGCCGGCTCACCCACGAGGCCGGCGGCTCCGAAACGCTGGCCACCGAGATCGACCGGGCCAACACCGCCCGGCACGCCTACGAGCTGTGGGACGACGCCGGCGTGCTCCGCGCGGCCGGCGACGCGCTGTGCCACCGGACCCGCGACGTGCTCGTCCGCTTCGGTGGCCTACCCACCGACGTGGTAATGGTCGACTTCACCGGGCACACCGTGGTCGCCGCCACCGAACCGGCATGGGTCACATGATCACCGTGGTCGGCTGCGACGGCGGCCCGTTGCCCGCGCTCGCCGCGCAGCGGCTGGCCGCGGCGACCCTACTCGTCGGCGGCCAGCGCCACCTGTCCACCGTGGACGGTCTCGCCTCGCACGCCGAACGGGTGGTGCTCGGCGACCTGGCCGCGGCGACGGCGCGGCTCGCGGCCCACGCCGGGACCGCGGTCGTGCTCGCCAGCGGCGACCCCGGCTTCTTCGGCATCGTGCGGGCACTGCACCGTGCGGGCCTGCGACCCGAGGTGCTGCCGGCCGTCTCGTCGGTCGCGGTCGCGTTCGCCCGCCTCGGCCTGCCCTGGGACGACGCGGTCGTCGTCTCGGCCCACGGCAGCGTCGGTGAGCGCGGCCTTCGCCGGGCGGTCAACGTCTGCCGGGCGTACCCGAAGGTGGCCGTGCTCACCGGCCCGAGCGCCGGTCCGGCCCAGCTGGCCGCCGCGCTGCCCGGCCGCCGGCTGGTGGTGGCCTCCCGGTTGGGCGGCACCGACGAGCGGGTCGGTGACTACGACGGCACGTCCTGGCCGGAGCCGACCGTCGTCCTGGCGCTGTCCGATGTGGACGCTGACGCCTGCTGGACGGCCGGGGCGCAGCCGCCACCGGCCGGCTGGGCCTTGCCCGAAGCCGCGTTCGCGCATCGCAACTCGATGGTCACCAAGGCCGAGGTCCGGGCCCTGGTGCTGGCCCGCCTCGGCCCCCGCCTCGGTGACCTGGTCTGGGACATCGGCACCGGCAGCGGCTCGGTGGCCATCGAGTGCGCCCGGCTCGGCGCGGCGGTCGTCGCCGTCGACCGCGACCTCGCCGCCTGCGAACTCGTCCGACGCAACGCCGCCACCTTCGGCGTCGCCGTCGACGTGGTACATGCGGCGGCGCCGCACGCGCTGGACCGGCTGCCCGAACCGGACGCGGTCTTCGTCGGCGGCGGCGGCCCCGACGTGCTCGCCGCATGCGCAGCCCGCGGGCCGGCCCGCCTGGTAGCCGCCTACGCCGCCGTCGAACACCTCGGCCCGGCAATAGCCGCCCTGCGCGCGGCCGGATACCGCGCCGAAGGCACCCAACTCCAGGCCAGCCGGCTGGCAGAGCTGCCCGACGGCTCCCACCGGCTGGCCGCCCTCAACCCGGTCACCGTGCTCTGGGCGGAGCCGGCATGATCGCCCTAGTCACCACCACCGACGCAGGTCGGGAGATGGCACGACGCCTCGCAGCCGCCTGGCCCGGCGAGACGACCATCCACCGTGGACCGGTGGCCGAGCAACTCCGGGCCGCCTGGGACTCGGCACAGGCGATCGTGTGTTTCCTCGCCACCGGCGCCACCGTCCGCCTCCTCGCGCCGCTGCTGGCCGACAAGCACACCGACCCCGGCGTGGTCTGCGTCGACGAAGCCGGCCGCTACGCGATCGCCCTCGTCGGCGGGCACGCCGGCGGCGCCAACGCCCTCACCGCGCGGGTCGCCGAGGTGCTCGGCGCCCAGCCGGTCGTCGCCACCGCCACCGACGCCGTCGGCATCACCGCATTGGACCAGCTCGGCGCCGACCTCGGCTTCCGCATCGCCCACCCGCAGCCCCTCGCCAAGGTCGGCGCGGCTGTGCTCGACGGCGCACCTGTCACGGTGCTCGCCGACGCCACCTGGCCATTGCCTGCCCTGCCGGCCGGCGACCCGGCGGCCTCGCCGGTGACCATCGTGGTCAGCGACCGCCTCGACGGCACCGCCGACCTGGTCTACCGGCCGCCATCCCTCGTCGTCGGCATCGGCGCCAGCCGCGGCGCTCCCGCCGATGAACTCGACGACCTCGTCACCGCTGTGCTCGGCGAAGCCGGACTCGCGGCCGAGTCGGTGCGCTGCCTGGCCACCATCGACGTCAAGGCCGACGAGCCCGGAATCCGCGCCGTGGCGCACCGCCGTGACTGGCCGCTGACGACCTTCACCGCTGCCGAACTGTCCGATGTGGACGTGCCCAGCCCGTCCGAGGTGGTCCGGGCCGCCGTCGGCACCCCCAGCGTCGCTGAGGCGGCTGCGCTGCTCGCCGCGCGGCGCGCCGGCCGCGACGCGAGCCTGGTCGCACCGAAACGCACCAGCGCGATGGGTACCGTCGCCGTCGCCCGGCTCATCCCCCGCGGGCGGCTTACCCTGGTCGGGCTCGGCCCGGGCGCCGAGGATCTCCGCGCCCCCCGAGCCGTCGCGGCGCTGCGCCGCGCGTCGGTCGTGGTTGGCCTCGACCAGTACGTCGCCCAGGTCCGCCACCTGCTCCGCCCTGGCACCCGGGTGCTGGACAGCGCACTGGGTGCCGAGGAGGAACGAGCCCGCACCGCCGTCGACCTCGCCACGGCCGGGCACGCCGTGGCGGTGGTCGGCTCGGGCGATGCCGGCATCTATGCGATGGCCTCCCCCGCCCTGCAACTCGCCGACGGCACCGTCGACGTGACGGTGATACCCGGCATCACCGCCGCGGTCGCCGCCGCCGCTCGCCTCGGGGCGCCGCTCGGCCACGACCACGCCTACCTGTCCCTGTCCGACCTGCACACCCCGTGGGCGACCATCGCCGAGCGGCTCCGCGCCTGTGCCGCGGCCGACCTGGTGCTGTGCCTGTACAACCCGCGCAGCGCCCGGCGCACCCGCCAGCTCGACGAAGCCATCGCGATCCTCGCCGCGCACCGCCCCACCGACACCCCGGTCGGGATCGTCCGCGACGCCACCCGGCCCGCCGAACGGGCGACGTTGACCACGCTGGCCGCCCTCGACCCCGCCATCGTCGACATGCACAGCGTGGTCATCGTCGGATCCAGCCGGACCCGGGTCGTCGCCGGACGCATGGTCACCCCACGGGGGTACCGATGGCAACCGTGACCTATGCCGTCACGTTCCGGCCGCTTGACCTCGGGCTCCGCTCCGCCACGCCCTCGGACGGCCGCTTCGCCGGCTGCACCGGCTGCGGTGCCTGCCTGCTCACCTGCCCCACCCACGCCATCCGGCCCGACGGCGGACACTTGGTCGCCCGCGACGACCTGTGCACCGGCTGCGGCGAATGCGTCGAGGTGTGCCCGGTCGACGCCGTCACCATCCATCCGACAGAGCCGGCCGGATGAGCCGCATCGTGCACCCGATCGAGACGCAGTCCTACCACATCCTGCGCTCCACAGTGGACACCACGCACCTGACACAACACGCCCGCGACGTGGCCGAGCGCATCGTGCACACCACCGCCGACCCACAGTGGGTCGAGGAACTGCTGCTCGACGAGACAGCACTGGCTGCCGGGGCGGCGGCGCTCCGTGCCGGGGCACCACTGGTCGTCGACGTGATGATGGTGGCGGCCGGCATCACCGCGTACCCGTCGATCTGCGGCCTCGATGCGGCCGCGAGCGACGGTCTGACCCGCACCGCCGCGGGCATCCGTCACGCCGCCGAACGCGCCGCCGATGGCGCGGTCTGGGCGATCGGCAACGCCCCCACCGCCCTCGTCGAACTGCTGCGGCTATGCGCCGACGGTACGGTCCGCCCGGCCCTGATCGTCGGACTGCCGGTCGGCTTCGTCGGCGCGGTCGAGGCCAAGGCCACGTTGCGCGCTGCCGGCCTGCCCCAGCTGTCCAACCGCAGCGCCAAAGGCGGCGCGGCCGTGGCCGCCGCCGCCGTCAACGCACTGCTCTACGGCGACCCTCTCGCCACCGACGAACCGCGGAGGGAGCACCCATGATCGGTCTGCTGATCGCCGGTCACGGCAGCGCCGACCCGGCAGGAGCGGCCCAGTTCCGGCTCTTCGCCGACCGGGTCGCCAAACGCCTCGCACCGCAGGAGATTCCGGTCGCCGGCGGCTTCATCGAGCTGTCCCCGCCACCGATCCGCGACGCCATGGGCGAACTGGTCGCCACCGGCGCCGACCGGCTGGCCGCCGTACCGCTGGTGCTGGTGGCCGCCGGCCACGCCAAGGGCGACATCCCAGCCGCCCTGACCCGCGAACAGCAACGCCACCCCGGCCTGCACGTCGCGTACGGGCGACCACTCGGCCCGCACCCGACCATCCTCACCGTGCTGCGACAACGACTGTCCACCGCCGATGCCGACCCGCACACCACCGTGCTGCTGGTCGGCCGCGGCTCCACCGACCCCGACGCCAACGCCGAGGTCGCCAAAATCGCGCGGCTGCTGGCCGAAACCACCCAAGTGGCCGGAGTCGAGTACGCCTTCGTCTCCCTGGCCCCACCCGACGTGACCGCCAGCCTGGAACGCTGCCGACGCCTCGACGCCACGCGCATCGTGGTCCTGCCCTACTTCCTATTCACCGGCGTCCTGCCGCTGCGAGTGGCCGATCAGGCGCGGACCTGGGCCGACGCGCACCCGGCCGTACCCATGTCGTGTGCCGACGTCATCGGCGACTGCGACGAACTGGCCGACGTCGTCATCGAGCGGTACCGAGAAGCCCTCGCCGGCGACATCAGGATGAACTGCGACACCTGCCTCTACCGCACCCCACTACCAGGCCACCAACACCGCGTCGCCGCGGCCCAGATACCGCACCACCACCCCCACGACACCGCCACGCCGTCCGCTCGACACTAAGCCTGGATCCAGGGGTAGCTCGTCATGGCCACTGAGGTCTCAGCCGGCACCACGCGCCCCGCCAGATCGGCGTCGCGGGCATAGTTGCCCGGGTCGTCGTCGGGGTCGCCCTCGTCGGCAGCGTTGTCGCGGGCCACCTGCGGGCGTTCCACCCGCTGCCGTGGCTGGTCGGCCGGTGGTGTTTCCCGGCCTGATCCTCGGCTCGCAGAAGCGCCGGGCGCGACTGACGCCAGGCCGCCTGCAGGCCACCGGGCCGGTAGCTCACCTGGCCATCGTGGCCGTGTTCGTCGCCCTCTACCTCACCCCGTACTACGCGCCGGCGCTGTCGTTCACCAGCGACGCCGCGCTGCTGTTCTATGGCACGTCGATGCTGCTCGCCGCGGTGCGCGGCTCCGCCGGCTGCGAAGTCCTCGCCATCTCCAACTGGCTGCTGCGCCGCAACGACCAGATCGGCTGCCTGCTGTTCCTGCCCGTCGACGGCGTCGAAGTGCGCCGACACAACTTGGGCGGGGAGCCAGATGCATCGTCCCGGCGGGAGGGCATCCGCCATGTCTGAGTCCACCCCCGCCGTGCGCACCGGCACCACCATGGCTTCCGTCGTGGGCGCCCTCGGCTCGGCCGCCACCTCGCTGCTGGCCACCTTCTGCTGTGTCGGCCCGGTCGCCTACACCGTTCTCGGCGCGGGCGGCGTGCTGGCCGCCGCCCGGCTGCAGCCGTGGCGGCCCTGGCTGCTGGCCGCCTCCGCGGTGTTCCTCGCGTCCAGGCCACAGGTGGGCCTGTGCATCGGTCCAGCAGCAGCGCATGCACGCGGCGAAGGTCAGCAGCAGCACCGTCGCCGCCGGGTTGCGCTCGACCCCGGTGTCCGGGCCGGCGCCCGGTTCGCTGCCTTCCAGCCACCCCAAGGCCCGCAGCGGGACGCCCGGCCGGCCGGCGTCCACGATCCGGCGGCCGGCGCGTGCGGCGGCGGCGTGCAGGTGCACCGCCGCCGACGGCGCGGCCGGCGGTGGATAGGCACCGGCCGCACGTAGCCGCGCCAACGCCAGCGCCGTGGCTTACAACCTCACTCACGCCCCAGCCCGTCTCCTCGGGCTGTAGCGGGCCGGGTACGGGTGGTTCGGTGGGGGCGCGAGCCGGCGCACCTCAACCGGGGTGACGTACGTCAGGGCGGTGTCCGGCTCGACCAGCAGCGCATCATCCATCACGACGGCGTACGGCTGGTCGGGGTCGGCGCCCGCGGCGATCAAGTCCACCAGGAGCTCACCGGCCTTCGGCCAACCGGCAAAGATCAGCTGCGTGGTGTAGTCGACCACCTGCCTGCCGTCCAGCGCCAGTTCCGCGGTGCGCGCCTGCCGGTCCCGCCGCTGCTCCTCCCGCTCCTGCACCCGATGCAGCGGGTCATCGGTCGGCGGCTGGCCAGCCGGCCGCGGTGGGCGGCGCCGCAGGCGGACCCGGGGCTGGAACGACTCCACCGCGGCCGCCACGGTGGCCGGATCCACCCACGGGCTTGGCAGGTCGAAGACGATGCCGGTCAGGCCGACCGCGAGCTGGGCCGGTGGGGCGGTACGGGCGGCAGTCCGGTACTCCTCCGGATCCAGCACCGAGAAGTCCTTGGCCCGCGCACCCTCGTCCAGCAGCCGGGAGATGAACTGCTCCCGGGCGGCGACATACCGTTGGGCCTCCCCGACCAAGGCGTACGCGTCGGGGTCCAGATCGGCGTACAGGTCGGTGACCATCCTGGTCAGCTCCCGCACGTCGCTCATGAGCGACGCGTGCTCGTGGTGGCGGCGTTCCTCGATCAGCTGATCGATAGCGCCGCCCTCCACGAGGCGCAGCAGGTAGTCCCCGCACACCGACATCATCCGCCGCGCCGACCGCAGGCTCTCCTGCGGAACCACCCGGCTGGCCCGGCCGGAGCGCACCTCCTGCCGGGTCCGGTCCAGCAGGGTGATCAGTTCATCCACACCGCCGCGCTGCGCCAACCGCTGCACGACCATGATCCCCGCCGCGCTGGACAGGTTGAACACGTACCGCTGCTCGAAGCGCTTACCGAAGCGCTTCGAGCAGCATGCCCATGTTCACGAACAGGCGTCTGCTGACTCACGCTCACACCCGCTCGATCACCCCGAAACGCTCGTGCGTCACCACGTCATACCGGGCCTCGGTCCCATGGGACGAGGCCGGTACCGACTGTAGGTCGCGGGTACGACACTTTGCGCCACACAACCGGGGGACGACCACCGCGTGGAGAACCAACCGAACCGCGGCGTGCGGCTGGGCCGGGGGGTACAGGCACCGCAGCAGGCCGACTGAGAGCCGAGCCATGCAGCCACTTCCAGCCCTGCAACGACCCCACCAACAATTGGGTGCCCGGCCGCGGCGCTGACGGCGAGCGAGGCGCCGGCGAGCGCCAAGATCAGCACCAGCACCCATGCCTGGCCTGTGTACACCATCCTGTGGCGGCGGGTCCTGGCCACCACCCGCACCCGCGGGCACCGGGCCTGCCGGTACCGTAACCGCCACGCCCGTGAATGTGTGCGCCGACGCATGACCCCGCCTCCGCGCGTCTCGCGCTGCCCACCCATCGTGCCCGTGGGCGGCCCTCTCGGTCCAGGTTGGTCAGCGACCACAGATACGGACGCGGGCGTGAGCCACGCGGGGTCGGGGCCGGTGCGTCGCGGCGCAGTGGGAGTGCTGCGTAGGCCCTCAACCTGGGTTCTGGCCGCCGGTCGGGCCGGTCGGCCACCGGTCGTGGTGCACGACCGCGTCGAGGGGTTGGCGGGTGCGCCAGCCGTGACGTTCCAGGTCCGGTGTGTTGTGCAGGTGGTGGATCGGGCCCAGGCACAGCCATGCTACCGGCCGGACGTGTTCCGGGATGCCTAGCAGGTGGCGGAGGAACGGTTCGCGGTAGAAGGACACCCAGCCCACGCCGAGGCCTTCGGCGGTGGCGGCCAGCCACAGGTTCTGGATGGCCAGGCACACCGAGTACAGGCCGGCGTCGGCGATCGCGTGCCGACCCAGTACGGCCGGCGCGCCGCGTTGCGGGTCGTACGTGACTACGACCGACAAGCTCGACTCCCGCACCCCGTCGATCTTGATCCGGACGAACCGTTGCGCGTCCGTACCGTCCAGGGTGTCGGCGAACACGGCCCGCTCCCGCTGCACGTGCTCGACGAACGCGTCGCGGGTCACCCGGTCGCGGATGAGGATGAAGTCCCACGGCTGGGTCAGCCCGACACTGGGCGCGGCGTGCGCGGCCGTCAGGATGCGCCGCAACGTCTCCTCCGGGGCCGGGGCTCCGGTGAACTCGGCCCGCACATCACGGCGGCGGTGGATCACGTCATAGATGTCGCTGGTCATGGGCAGGCTCCCGCTGCGTCGTGACCACCGGGTGGCGGTGGTCGACCGAAACGGCGAGGCCGGTCTTCGGACTTCCGGATCGACGCCTGCCCTACCCGCCTTCCCAACCCGTTGGGGTCAGTGGCTGCGCGTTTCGCGCGTGGGTGGGTGCTCCCCGGTTACCGCGGCGGGCCCGTGCCGGATTCACACCGGCTTCCCGATTCTCCCCACGATCGTGGGGCACCTCGCATGTTGTGCCGCCGACGACGGTAGCAGACACGCACCGGGTCGCGGCCGGTGCCGGCTTGACGCTGGTGCCGGCGGCGGTCTCGTATTGACGGCCAAGGGCGGTCCGGTCTGGGCGTCGACGGGCGGTGTCGGCGGTACGGTCAGCACCGGGCGACGGCGAGTAGGACACCACAGCGGACGGGTCCGTTCGATCTCCCGACGTTATGGGACCGTCCCCGTCGCTGCCACCGAAACGCCGCCCATGTTCCCGATTGCGCCCTGACTAGCGCTCCGGCTCGGCCGGCGTCGCGCCCTGCTCGCGCAGCCAGGGCGGTCGCCAGGCCGGGCTGCTGGTTCAGCAGCCGTTGCAATGAGGCCAAATCGCCGGCGCGGATCGCCGCGACGGCGGCGGTGGGCGGATCGTCGGTGGGCGGCACCCGGTGACCTCCTCACCGTGCGGGGCGCGTCGCCAGCGGCGTACCCGAGGGGTAGCCAATGACGGCGCGGTAATACTACCGTTCTGTAGTACATGGACGTGGCCGGCATGGCAAGGGAGGGCCCGATGGCGGAGTCTGGTGGTGGCGGAAGCGCGCTGGGGCCCCTCGAAGCTGAGGTGATGGCGGTGCTGTGGCAGGCGGATAGGCCGGTGTCGGTGCGTGAGGTGGTGAATCGGCTCAACACGGGCCGGGCCTCGGCGTTGGCGTACACGACGGTGATGACGGTGCTGTCCCGGTTGGCGGGTAAGGGGATCCTGGTCCGTGAGCAGCAGGGCCGCGGATTCGTCTACACACCAGTCGTTGCGGACACCGCGGAGATCGCCGTCCGCGGTGTCCTCGCGGAGTTCGGCGACGCCGCCCTTGCCCGGTTCGTGGACAGGGTTGAGCTGGACCCACGGTTGCGAGCCCGGCTGCGGAAGCTGATGGGAGCCACGTCATGACCGCCCTACGGTCCCGAGTCGGGTTCGTGCTGTGGCCGCTCGCGGTGGCTGCCGTGCTCGGGCACCTGGGTCTGGGTGTGCTCGCCGTGGTCGAGTATGCGCGGCTGGACTGGCTCGTGTCGGTGCCGTACGAGTTCACCGCGGTCACCGTGGTCGCTGGCAGCGGCCTGCTCGCGGTGGCCGGCGCCGTGCGGGTGGCGTGGCCGGCGGCGCGGGGCGGGCGGGCGTTGCGGCGGCTGCTGCGCACCGCGGGCGGGCCACTGCCCACACCGGTGCAAGCCATCGCCGGGTCCCTCGGAATGGCCGACAGGGTCGACCTTGTCGCCACCGAGGAGGCGTTCGCCGTGACCCACGGCCTGGTACGTCCGCGGATCCTGCTCAGCACCGGACTCGTCGAGGCACTGGACGCGGCGGAGTTGACCGCCGTGCTGGTGCACGAACGCCATCACCTGCGGCGGCGGGATCCGCTGCGGCTGCTGGCCGCCCGGATCCTGGCCGGCTACGGCTGGTACCTGCCGCTGCTGCGCTGGTGGGCGCAGCGGCTGGCGGTGCGTCGGGAGTTGGCCGCCGACCGGGCCGCCACCACAAGCACCGGCGTCGCGGCGGTAGCCGGGGCACTGCTGAAACTGGCCGACCTGCCCACACCCGCCGCGGTCGCGGCGGTCAACCCGGCGGGCAACCTGCCCGACCGCATCGCCCAACTGGAAGGCCACCCACCGGTACGCCGGCCGCGGTTGGGGTGGCTGCTGGCAGGCGCCACCCTGGCCAACCTCGGCGGCCTGTCCGCTGCGGCGATCTGCTGCGCGGGCCTGGGCGTGGCGATGGCGGGAGGGATGACGTGAACCGGTACTGCGTCGGACCCACCATGGCCGTCGACTGGGGCGACGAGGGCCCACCGCCGGCCGTGCGGCGCCGGATGATGTGGCGGGTCCTGGCCTACTTCCACCCCTACCGCCACGCAGGTCTGGTCGTGGTGGGTTGCATCGCGATCCAGGCGGTCCTCGGCCTGGCCCCGGCGGTGGTGTTCAAGGTGTTGATCGACACCCTGGCCCACCCGCACCCCGCGTTCAGCCGCGTCGGTCTGCTGGTAGCCGCCGGGATCGGCGCCGCCCTGCTCGGGGGCCTGGTCGGGGTGGCGCAGTCTTACATGTCCACCCTGATCAGCCAGGGCATCGTGGCCACCCTGCGCCGGCAGCTGTTCGATGCGCTGCTCGACCAGCCGGTCGGGTTCTTCACCGGGCACAAGGCCGGCGACCTGCTCTCGCGGATCAACACTGACATCGACGGCGTCGAAGACGTGGTCACCGACACCGTCTTCGGCCTGGTGTCGAGCATCTTGGTCACGGTGACCACGCTCGCGCTGATGTTCACCTTCTCCTGGCCGCTGACCCTCGCCGTCCTCGTCATGATCCCCCTGGTAGGGCTGCCCACCCGACGCGCCGGACGAGCCACCTACGCCGCCCGGGGCCGCACCCAACGCCAACGCGGCGCCATGTCCGCCTACCTGCAGGAGATCCTCGGCATCTCCGGCATCATGCTGGTCAAAGCCTTCGGCAAAGCCCCCGCCGAACGGCAACGGTTCGGGCAGCTCAACGCGCACCTGCGCGCGCTGGAGGTCCGGCAGAACCTGATCGCCCAATGGTTCCGGATGCTGATGACCACCCTGCAGACCGCCGGCCCCGCCCTGATGATCCTGTTCGGCGGATGGCTGGTCGTCACCGGCCGCGCCACCGTGGGCACCGTGTTCGTGTTCGCCACCGTCCTGGGCGCCCGACTGGCCGGCGCCGTCACCTCCCTCGCGGGGATGCACGTCAACATCACCGGCTCCCTGGCCCTGTTCGGGCGGCTGTTCGCCTACACCGACCGGCAACCCGAGATCACCGACGGGCCCGACGCCCACGACCTGACCAACGTCCATGGCGCGGTACGCCTCGAGCACGTCACGTTCACCTACCCAGGCGCCAACCGGCCGGCCATCAACGACCTCACCGTCGACATCGCCCCCGGCCAACTCGTCGCCCTGGTCGGCCCCAGCGGCGCCGGGAAAACCACGATCACCGCCCTGATCGCCCGCTTCCACGACCCCCAGACCGGCGGGATCCTCATCGACGGCACCGACCTGCGCCAGGTCACCCTCCAGTCGTGGACTGCGCAGTTGGGCATGGTGTTCCAGGACACCTTCCTGTTCCACGCCTCGATCACGGAGAACCTGCGCTACGCCCAGCCCGACGCCACCGACAACGACCTGGTCACCGCCGCCACCGCCGCGCACCTGCACGAGTTCATCCTGACCCTGCCCGACGGGTACGACACCGTGGTCGGGGAACGCGGCCACCGGCTGTCCGGCGGGGAGAAGCAGCGGGTCGCGATCGCCCGGGTCATCCTGCGCGACCCGCGGATCCTGATCCTCGACGAGGCCACCTCCAACCTCGACAGCGTGTCGGAGCAGCACATCCAGGCCGCGCTGCGCCCGCTGCTGCACGGCCGCACCTCGATCGTGATCGCGCACCGGCTCTCCACGATCCTGGCCGCCGACCAGATCCTCGTCCTCGACCACGGCCGCCTCATCGACGCCGGCACCCACACCGAACTCCTCGCCCGCGGCGGGTTGTACGCGACGTTGTACGAGCGGCAGTTCCGCACCCAACCCGCCGCCACCATCGGTACCGGCGCCGACGCCGCCGACGTTGGCGAGATCGACGGTCAGCGGGTGTTGGCGCCGGCCGGCCCGGCCTGACTCAACCGGGTTCGCGAGCCGGTAGGGGTCGGCCGGCAGGCGTGGCCTGCGGGATGGGTCAGGCAGCTTCCCGGTGCAGGATGTCTGCGGCGAGAGCGACGCAGCCGCCGCAGATGTGCACGCCCGGGCCGGCGACCAGACGTCCGGCGATCTTCGCCGACCGGCCGCAGAACGAGCACGCTCGACCGGCTGCGGCGGCGGGCCGCTTCCACCGGCTCGCGCGGCGACGGGGCTTGCCGGTGACGTAGCACTCCAGCTCGCGTTTGATCGCGGCGATGTCGGTGCCCAAGTCGTTGAGCACCCGCCGGGCCCGGCCCCCCGGGTCCGGGGCGAGTATGAACAGCAGGTGCTCGGTACCCACCTCCGGGCGGGGCGAGTCCAGGCCGGCGGTCGCCGCGTGGTGGGCGGCGGCGTCCACCGCGCAGGTGGCCTCGGCCGACATGGCCGGCACGGCTTCACCCGGCTGGCCGGGTGGGCCGAACAGTCGGTGCGCCGAGTCGCGGATCACCTCTGTGGTCACGCCGAGGCGTTCCAGGGTCGCGGCGGCGACACCTTCGGCGAGCAGGCCGGCGAGCAGGTGGTGGGTGCCGATCTCGGCCGCGCCGTCGGCCTGCGCTACCACGCGGGCCCGGTCCAGGCAGGCTTGCAGCCGGCTGTTGGGTTCGGCGGCGCCGGGCAGGACCAGCGGCTGGGTGCGCTCGGCGAAGCGCTGCCGGGCGGCCTGCTTCGACACCCCCAGCCGGGTGCCGATGTCGGTCCACGACAGGTCGGCGTGGCGGGCCTGCGCGACGTTGTGATCCAGCAGCCGGTCACCCGCGCCGGCCGCTTCGGCGGCCACGGCGACGGCGGCGTCGAGGCGGGCCAGCGGGTGTGGGACTCGAATGCTCAGCCTGCTCTGCCACCTTGGCATTTGCGTGAAGCACGCGCCGTGATGGTCTCCGAAGATGAACACGTTCAACGGATGAGGCCCAGCCTCCTGAACGTGTTCAGGTTGACCAACCATACCCATGGACGGGCACTCGCGCTTGATCGAGCCTGGTGGTTCGTTCCGCTGCCGTGAGCCGGTGTGAGCCGCGGGACTTGCTGGGCGGGCGTAACGCTTCGAATGTCGTCAACGAATCCGCTGGAACGGGTAGATAAGAAGATCAAACGCACACCGACGTCGGTGTGTTCCCCAACCACGCCGCGCTGCTGCGGCTGGCCAGCTCAGTACTGGTCGAGCCCACGACGAATGGCAAGTCTCCGATCGCCGTTACCTCTCTGAAGGCTTGATGGACGTGCTCAGCCCAAGCCCGAGACGCCGAAGGAGGTGGCGCCATCAGCCCTGCTCACGGCATAGTCAGCAACCGCTGACCCGTACACGGTGAAGATCACTTACGAAGGAGGGATCGTGAAGCACATGATCTTGCTGTACGGCCTCATCGGCAGCCTATGGACTGCCGGAGCGATCGGCCTGCTCGTCCCGCGGCTGTGCAAGCTCGCCGCATCGGTCGCTCTCATGATCGGTGCCGTCATCACCATGGTCGTGAACCTCGGCATCGTCGACACGATCGTCCTCAGCGTGTTCCTCGCCGTGGCCGCTTTCCTCGCCTGGACCCGCCCCGACCGCACCCGACTCGCTGCCCTCGCCGCTCGCCGCGTCCGCTGAACCGAACGGAGGGACGATCATGAACGACACCGAGTCGGCCCGGCGCCGAGCGCTGGCGCGCCTGGACGCGCTCGTCGGTGACTGGACCGAACAGGTCGACCTCCCTGGTGTGCCGGCCGGGCGGATGAGCTTCCAGTGGACACTCGACAGGCAGTTCCTCGTGCAGCGCTCGGAAATCCCCAATCCGGATTTCCCCGACAGCGTCGCGATCATTGCCTTGGCCGCGGACGGCACCGGCTGCACCCAGCACTACTTCGACTCGCGCGGCGTCGTCCGCACGTACGCGATGACGCTCGACGAGCGCACCTGGACGCTGCTGCGCGACCGGCCGGACTTCACGCCCTTGGACTTCGCGCAACGGTTCACCGGTACCTTCGCCACCGGCGGCGACACCATCATCGCCGCCTGGGAGACCAGCGACGACGGCGAGCACTGGCGCAAAGACTTCGACGTCACCTACACCCGCATCCCCGGTACCCCCGGGCCGGCCGCCAGCCTGGAAAGGAACGACACGCCATGAGCGCCGTCCGGTTCGAGATCAGCATGTCCCTCGACGGCTACGTCACCGCGTCCGGCGTGCGGCCCGACGAGCCGATGGGCGACGGAGGCCAGGTCCTGCACGAGTGGGCCTTCGGCGACGACGAGCGCGGCCGCGACGTGCACGCCGACAGCCAAGACACTGTTGGCGCCAGCATCGCCGGACGACGTACCTACGACCTGTCCATCCCGTGGTGGGGCGCCAACGGGCCCGGCTTCGAGGCGCGCACTCCCACCATCATCGTGTCGCGCAGCGAACCCGAGCACGTGCCCGAAGGCGGCGTGTATACCTTCGTCGGCAGCCCCGAAGACGCCGTGGCCACCGCCACCGCGATCGCCGGAGACAAGGACGTCGACGTCTTCAGCGCCAGCATCGGCGGACAACTGCTGCGCGCCGGTCTCGTCGACGAAGTCCGAGTCCATCTCGTTCCCGTGCTGCTCGGCTCGGGAACGCGGCTGCTCGACGACGCCGGTGGCCACATCCGGCTACAGATCACGAGGATCGTCGAGGAGTCGAAGGCGACCCACCTGTACTACCGAGTCATCACGGACTCCTAGCCGGCGGCGACATCGCCTGGGCGGCGTCAGCCGCCTGGGCGATCGGAGCCGAAGCTCCACAGGTTGCCTTCCGGATCGCGGGAGCTGTAGCCACGCATCGTGCCGTCAAAGGCATCATGCGGATCGCCCAGCACCTGCGCGCCGGCGTCTCGCGCACGCGCGAAGTGCGCGTCCGGATCCGGCACGGCAACATAAACCCAACCCTGTCCGAGATGGGCTCCCGTGCAGTTCATCAAGAAGATCAGGTTGAAGCAGCACACGGCCGCTCCCATGCTTGAGGGAGGCGTAGCGCACGGCGCATGAGGGGTCCGTTGCGTTGAGCGTAAGCATGATCGAGACGGACTTGGGCTGTGAAGGTGTCGAGTCGTCCTCGCCCCTGGCTGCCTCCGAACTCCGCGTTCGCTGGGTTCCGGTTCCCACCAGAAGTGATCGTCGTCGCGATTCGCTGGTACCTGCGGTTCAACCTGTCCTACCGGGACGTGGAGGAACTGCTGGTCGAACGAGGCGTCGAGGTCGACCACGTCAGCGTGTACCGGTGGGTACAGCGGTTCACTCCACTGCTGGCCGACGCCGCACGCTTTGCCCGTCACTCGCAGGGTGACCGATGGTACGTAGACGAGACCTACGTCAAGGTCAACGGTGTCTGGCGATACGTGTACCGGGTGGTCGACCAGCACGGGCAGGTCATCGACGTGCTGGTCTCGGCCCGCCGAGACGCCGCCGCGGCCCGGCGGTTCTTCCGGCGGGCGATCGCCATGCTTAAGGTCAAGGCGACTGAGGTGGTCACCGACGCGGCCGCGGTCTACCCGGCGGTGCTCGAGGAGCTGATTCCCTCTGTGTGGCACCACGTCGAGCAGTATGCGAACAACCCGATCGAGGCCGACCACAGTCGGCTCAAACACCGGCTGCGGCCGATGCGAGGGCTACCAACCGATCGGACAGCGCAGATGGTCATCGCCGGGCATGCCTTCATGCAGAACCTCAAGCGCGGCCACTACGAGCTCGGGATCGAGGCTCCATCCGCCACGCGGGTCTCGGCTGCGTTCACCGAACTCGCCCAGGCGATCTGACCCGAGGCCAGCGCTCCAGGTTCACCACGTCGGTCGATCCGGCAACGCAACAGCGCCGTTGAACCTGCTTGGTGTTCACGCCCGGTCGGGCGATTCGTATCTTGAGTCGACTCTTGAGTCGGCCGAGGCGGCAAGGGCCTGCGGCCAAGCGTGAACAGTTTCACTGTACGCCCTGACTGAGCGTGAGAGCAGACACCGCCGAGTCTTCTTCGCGATTGGGCGGCCGCGGCGCGTGTCAAGATCTTTGAGGCGGGTTCTTCATGGAATCTTTGTGTCGGGCTGGTCGTCGTCGGTTGGCTTGTTGATCCAAGCCGCGGTGGGTAGAACGGGCGGTGTGGGGTGCTTGCCGACGAAGCGTTCGGGGGTACGCGCGTAGGCGGCGGCGAGTACGTCGGCGCGGACCGCCCGTACTACCTCGGCTCGTCCATAGTGGACATCGACCGGGTGGTGCCAGGCGATGCCGGAATGGTAGTGCTCGGTGTGGTACCAGCTGAAGAACCGCTGGCCCCGGCAGGACGCGGAAACAGTTCGCATCTCGTAAGGAGTCGCGCTCTGGGCGCGGACGCGGCGACACCGTTGGATGGGTGGTGTCATCGAGCTTCGGCTTCCGGCTGGGCTCCTGGAGGAGAGTGATCGGATGGCCGCCGAGGTCAGTACGCCGGCCGCGTTGAGTGGCCCTGCCGGGTTGGATCCGTTGGCGCGGTCACGGCTCAGCCGGCTGCTGATCGCCGTGGTACGGGTGGTGGTGGCCCTGTTGTGGATCCAGAACTCCAGCTGGAAGAAGCCGCCGGACTTCGCCGCGTTGCGGGGGTTCACCCAGGACGGGGTGGACCACCCGGTGCTGGCGCCGTGGGCGTGGCTGGTCCAGCACGTCATCCTGCCCAACTTCACCTTTTTCGGCTGGGTCACCCTGATCGTGGAGGCGTCGCTGGGGGCGTTCCTGCTGATCGGGCTGGCCACCCGGCTGTGGGCGCTGGTCGGCATCGGCCAGACGATTGCGATCACGCTGTCGGTGCTGAACACCCCGGGCGAGTGGCCGTGGTCGTACTTCCTGATGCTGACCGTCCACGTCGCGCTGTTCGCCACCGCGGCGGGCCGCTTCTACGGCCTGGACGGGGTGCTGCGCGCCCGCT